>JABAHQ010001090.1_pt2 | contig 125553 bp, 140 predicted proteins | sample 7062091 | NCBI WGS metagenome assembly JABAHQ01 (sample SAMN14534359, study PRJNA622989) | marine sediment metagenome | biome: marine biome [ENVO:00000428]; feature: marine pelagic biome [ENVO:01000023]; material: deep marine sediment [ENVO:00002113] | place: India: Gulf of Kutch | collected...
CAGACCCATTATCTCAAGGTCCAACAAAATCTTGTTGAATCTGTCTTCGGCTATTACAAAACCGTCTTTTTTCAGACTCTTGTAAAGTTCAGAGTCTGTGAGGTGTCCTGCCTCATGTATCTTGTCAAATACTGTATTTTTCAATGGAAATGTCATTTTTATCCGTAAAAGGTCCTGTCTATAGTCTTGGGTACTACATTAGATATACTTTCCTTAACAGAGTTGTACCATTGGTCTACTTCCTTGGTTATGGATGGGCGTATCTTCTTTAGGGCAGATGCAAAATCAGAACTTCCTATCTTGTAGGAATCATTGCGCATTGCTTGAATTGCAGCTTCTCTGCAAAGCGAGGCAAGATCCGATCCTGTATAGTTTTGTGTTGCAACAGCTATCTCTTGCAGTTTAACGTCATTTGTAAGAGGCATCTTTTTTGTCAAGATCTTGATTATCTCCAGTCTGCCCTTTTCATCAGGAGGTGGTACGTAGAGCAAGAGATCTAACCTTCCTGTTCGAAGTATAGAACTATCTAACAAGTCAGGTCTGTTTGTAATTCCAATTACTGCAACCCTTGAAGTAACAGCATCTTCCATCTCCGTTAGTAGCTGACTAAGAATTGTCTCCCCCACTCCTCCTTCATCACCGGACTTGAACCTGGCAAGAGAATCCATCTCATCGAAAATTATGACACATGGAGATGACGCTTTTGCTTTTCTAAAGATTTCCCTTACTGCCTTCTCTGATTCTCCAACCCATTTAGAAAGGATTTCAGGACCTCTAACTAGAATCATGTTTGCTCCACTCTCAGTTGCCAGAGCACGAGCAAGCAATGTCTTTCCGCATCCCGGAGGTCCATAAATAAGAGCTCCCTTTGCAGGTCTGATCCCCATCGAAGTAAATTTGGTTGGATCTTTCATTGCAGTTATTACGTTATCATTTAATGCCGCTTTGACATCCTCTAGTCCACCTACGTCTTTCCACCAGATTTTTGGACGTTCAACATAAAATTCCCTCATAGCAGTTGGAACAACTTCGTGCATTGCATCGTAAAAGTCGACAAGTTTTATCTCCATTGATTGGAGAACAACAGATGGTATTTTTTCAGTCTCAAGGTCAATTTCTGGAAGATATCTTCTGATTGCTTTTAATGCGGCTTCTCTACACAATGACTTGATGTCTGCCCCAGTATATCCGTGTAGTTCAGATGCAAGATCTCTCAGCTTGATCCCTTTTGCAAGTGGCATACCTCTTGTGTGGATCTGAAGAATCTCCAGTCTGCCATCCTCATTTGGAACAGATACTTCAACCTCTCTGTCAAACCTACCTGGTCGTCTTAGGGCAGGATCCACACTGTCAGGTCTGTTTGTTGCGCCAAGAACAATCACGTTTCCTCTTTCTGTTAAACCATCCATTAATGCAAGGAGTTGGGCAACTACCCTCTTTTCAACATCTCCATAAGCCTCCTCTCGTTTTGGCGCAATAGCATCAATTTCATCAATGAATATTATGCTAGGCGAGTTATCCTTTGCTTCTTTGAATATATCTCGTAATCTTGCTTCTGTCTCACCATAGTACTTGTTCATGATTTCAGGACCATTAATTGAAAACATGTTTGCCTCAGATTCGCTTGCCAAAACTTTTGCAATCAATGTCTTGCCACATCCTGGTGGCCCATAAAGTAAAATTCCACTGTGCGCCTCAACGCCCAATCTATTGAAAACCTCTGGGTGTCGAAGTGGAAGCTCCACAATCTCTCTCATAGCCTTAATCTCGTTGCCCAATCCACCAACTTCTTCGTAGGTAACGCGCACTCTTCGTTCCACGGCAGTCTCAGTTAGGATTGTAAGGTTTGTGGACCTGTCAATTTTGACAACCCGCTTTGGAGATATCTTGTTTATCTTAAAGTCCATAGAGTTTCCAAGAATCATTACAGAGATTTCATCTCCCTCAGAAAGAGGCAGACCTTTCAATCTGTTTTTTACAAAATCTGTAAACTCTTTATCCACTGTAACTGTATCATTGACTGGCATTAGAACAACTGATTTTGCAACCTTGGTGCTGCTTCTTGCAATCTTGACAAAGTCGTTTAATGCAGCCCCCACGTTCTTTCTTGTCTGACCATCAATTCGGATCACATCTGGAAATTTTTCATCTTCGTCAGCGGGCCAAACCACAGCACAACTTGTCCTTGCACCTGTAATCTCCACCACATCGCCTGGCGTAACTTTGAGATAATCCATTGCGTCGGGTCCAATTCGAGCTCTCTTTTTGCCTACGTCTCTCTGTTTTGCTTCCCCAACTTTCATTTCCAAAGGCTCGTCTTTGCGCGCCATTAAATCACCTAATTCATATCCACAGACATTCTGCTCTGACTCAAGACCTCAAGCTCACTCACGCCCTCAGTAGATCTGATGGTCTCTTCCAATGAATCCATCTGTCCTTCTTTATCCTCAAGAATAAACTCTGCTTTGATAAAGTAAAGACCAAAGGCCAGTGGTTCTTTCTTGTAGTTTCTTAATTGGATTCCTTCTGACAATTTACTTTTTATGGACTCTGCAAGCTTATCCAAATCTACTTCTATTTCTGTTGGCAGAATTTTGACTAGCAGTAATAGCTGTGTCATGTTTAAGGACCTTCGAATTCACATGAGCGACATTTAAAGTCTCTAACTGATTCACGGCAACTTTGGCATCTCCATATCAATGCCTCGCCACATTCTGGACAATCAAATTTTACACACTTGTCATTTGGCATGATGTGTCTATGGCAGCAACTACACTTTGGTAGCTCTATTGCAGAAGACATTGAATTCGAATCTCGCCAGACCGCATTTATACCTTCCCTACAAATTTTTCCAAATATTAGGTCAGTAGTTTTTTCAATCCCGAGCCAAGAAGCAGCTGGGCAGTCTTGACCGATCTTTTCACACCCAAAAGCTTTACAATAGATGTGGTGTGAAAGTCAAAATCATCATTACTTGACACATCTTGGATAATCTCAGGAGTAATTTCAGCAAAGAGTTTGTTTATGGTATCGTTGTCTATTTTTTCTAAAATTTTTCTTGCAAATATTTGTCTCTCAAATTCTTTGCCAAATATTTTAACCCATTCTTCTTGGTAAGTCTTTAGATCATCTTTTTTGCCAGTCTTCAAATATTTTGCAATAGCTCTTCCTGCAAGAATTCCTCCCATTCCACATGAGTAAATACCTCCAGCAGTAGTGGGTTTTGATTGTCCAGCTGCATCACCAACTGTAACCACGTTATCTGAGACAAACTCTTTGATTGTACCATCTATCCAAATTGGGGCAAAAATTTTTCTAATTATAGAATAGTTTCCTTTTCCTTCAATAAACTTCTCCAAAGCATTAGCTGCGTTGATTCCCTTTCCTGCAACACCCGCCTTTCCTCTTCCATCATGGGTTGGAATTATCCATGCAAAAAATCCAGGATATTTTTCTTGATCAAGGTTTACCTCGATTTTGCCTTTCTTTATCCAATCAGCTAGTATCTCGTATTGGGCAGATTGTAGTAAACCCTCCTTTTTTTTGTTTATCAAGGATGAAATTCCCCTTGCATCTACCACCAGCTTGCAGCATATCTCACCCTTGTTTGTCTTTACTCCATCTTTTGTAACTTGTTGTAATGAAGTTCTAACCAGTATTTTAGCTCCGTTTTTTTGCACTTGATATGCCAGCTGCTTGTCAAACTCTCGTCGATTGATTTCAGCAACCTTTTGTTTGCTTGAATTAATAGTAAAACTATTCCCGTTTGGAGCAATTATTTTTGCTTCTTCAATCATGTGTTCAAAAATCCTACAACTTGGAACAACCCCCAGCTTCTCTAAAGCTGTCAAGCTGACCAGACCACCACAGTGTTCAGGCGTTCCAACCTCATAGTCTTCTTCGATTACAACTACACTGCATCCTTGTTTTGCCATTTCCCTAGCACACAAAAGGCCTGAAACACTAGCTCCTGCAACTACTACATCACACTTCACGAATCCATCTGGAAAGCTCAATTATTTATTTCATTTAGAAAATCAGAAGATTCGGAGTTAGTTTCCTAACCCTATCTTCCTCATGCCTCACACGAAGGATGTAATAATTTTTTGGCAAATTATCACAAAAATAAACTTTTTGTGTAGAGCAAGATAATAAATTATTCGAAGTATTTACATCCCTGCGGTCCTTAGCATAACTATGGGAAACCATATTGTTTATCGAACCATTGTCAGATCAGTTAAGAATGGAAAACTAAAGGAGCCTTTTTCTGCAAATGATGTAATGAAAGCCTGCCCAAAACTGAAACCTAGCACATGCATGACTATTTTAAACAAACACAGAAAGTCAAATCCAAGCAAAACTAGCGAGCTTTTTGTACGTGTGTCTCCAGGCAAGTTCAAACTTATCAGACCAATTAAGTATGGGTTATGATATAACTTGGAGATTCATTTTTTTCTAAAACTACAAAAGTTTATCATCATGACAATAAAATTTGCAGTTGATGGCATCAGTGAAACAAGTAATTGTGGTAAGAAATGACTTGAAGATGGGTAAAGGAAAGATTGCAGCGCAGGTAGGGCATGCATGTGTTCTTGGTGCAGAACATGTTAGAAAATCCAAACCAGAATGGTTTGAAAAATGGTGGAGTGGTCAAGAAAAAGTAGTAGTCAAAGTAGATGGTCTCTCTGACCTAGAGAAGGTAAAAAAAGACGCTATCGAACTTGGGATTCCTTGGTCTGAGGTCACCGATGCCGGTCATACACAGATAGCGCCAGGTACCCTAACCTGCATCTCCATCGGACCTGCACCAGAAGATCTAGTTGATAAAATTACTGGTGATCTAAAACTATTGTGATTTCTAGAAGAGATATAACAAGGCTTTTTGAATTTTTGTTGTGAAAAAACAAACCAAAGGAATCATTTTTACTATAATTTTTGGAGGGGGATTGTTATTTTGGGCAACAGCGGCATCATTGCCTAACATAGCTCCACCAGAATCAGATGAGCAAGTCACAACAACTGGAACCCCAGCTGACAACTTTCCAGATTCTCAACGAGATCAGTTTTGTGGAATAGGTAGTGCAAAGTCTAATCAGTTTGTAAAAGAGTACAAGATCCCGACGCCGTGCACACAACCCCTTGCAATAACGACTGATGCCTTTGGGAAGGTTTGGTTTGCCCAAGTAAACACAGGAAATGTAGCAAAATTTGATCCAAGCAGTGATACCTTTACTGAATATGATAACCCTTTCTGGCCTGACAAGGGTCGTTCCATGATGTGGGGTATTGACTACTCAGCTGATGGCTCTCTGTGGTTTACAGATGAATCCTTTGACACAATATGGAAGTTCATGTCACAAGAAGAAAGGTATCAACCATTGCAGTTTCCAGCAAGAAACGACTCCTTACCTCAAAAGTTGTTAGTTGATGGTTCAAGAATCATAGTAAATGATTTTACTGGAAACAAACTTGTAATCTTTGATCCAACTCAATCAGAAGAGGAATTATCGTACCTTAGCATCCCATCTCCAGTAGAGGGTTCTGTTACAGGAGGATTCGCAGTAGATGATGAGAACAACATTTGGTATACAAACTGGATATTTAGAGAGGGTGGAGTATTGGTAAAGTTTGAACAAGAAGAATACTCACAAGTTGTTGCAAAATCATCTAACGAAACACCGGCAATCAATGAATTCCTGAATGTCTTCAAGCTTCCCGAAAGTCTTGAAACCCCAAATGGAGTCGTTGTAGACAGTAATGGAAAAATTTGGCTTGCAGGAACATCAAGTTCATTTATCTTTGGATTTGATCCTAAAACAGAAACCTATACAGAATATATCACATCTGATCCACATCCACTTGCCTTTGGCAATTCTTCTGGAGTGATAAAAGCCCCAATTAGTAGACCATACTGGATAGACATAACTGATGATCAGAGACTTGTTTTCAACGAACAGACAGCAAATAGAATTGGAGTACTTGACATACAAGAGGAACAATTAGTAGAATACATGATTCCCTCAAGGAATCCTAATTGGGCAGATTGTGAGGGAAAAGAAGACTGTGGACTGGCCCAAGTTTTTGACTTTACAATCTCTGGAGACAAGATTTGGTTCACAGAATGGGCACAAAACAACATTGGTGTGATTGATACCACAGTACCACTACCATTCTCAATAGAACCATCCAAGAAAGAAGTTACAATCTCTCCTGGTCAAACAATCTCACTGACTGTGCGCGCAACATCAACCATACAAGAGACTCTTGATATTATCTCAAACCCCAAACAAAATAGTCCAGTTACGATCACAGCAGACAAAGATTCTATTGATGCAAACGGCTCCTTTGAGTTTCCAATAACAATTCATGCAAGCCAGGATGCCCCAGCTGGTGCGTATAAAGGTCTTGCAGGATTACAAAATCCCGACATTACTATCTCAAGATACATTACAATTAATGTCAAACCGTGATACCAAAAATAGACTCACAGATTGGAATTCTAGTCTACACAACAACCTATCCTGGCTGTGGCGGTATAATCAGAATCAAACACGATGATTTTGAGGTATCCGAGTTACTGTCATCAACGGCAGAATCTCAGATCAAAAGTACAGGAAATTATTCTGTATTCAAATTAAAGAAAGAAGGAATAGATACAAACCACGCACTATCGGATCTGTTCCGTAGAAAACACATTAGGTTAAAGGCCTTAGGATTAAAGGATTCATTTGCAGTAACCCAACAATATGTCTGCTCAAACAACAAATCAACAAACATTGAAAAATTTGAGTCAAAAAAGTATTCTATTCAAAGAATTGGTTATACAAAAAAACCACTCTCAAAAAAAGATATGGTGGGCAACAGATTCAAAATAAAACTATATGATACCAGTAAAGATTTTGCGGATTTTGATGAATACAACAAGGTTCTAAACTTTTATGGATACCAAAGGTTTGGATCAAAAAGACCAGTCACACACCTGGTTGGCAAAGCAATAGTTCAACGTAATTTTGAAAAGGCAGTAAGTCTAATTCTTTCATTTACATCTGAATACGACTCAAAAGAGAACACAGATCTTAGAAAAAAGCTATCTGATCCCTCTAACTTTGAAAAGCTTGTTGGTCAGCTCCCACCTCAAATGGATGTTGAACGAATAGTCATGAATGAGATGATTGAGTCAAATGATCCAAAACGTGCAATCAGAGCAGTTCCATTACAACTTCGAAGATTTTTTGTTCAAGCCTATCAATCGTACATTTTTAATTTGACTGCAAGCAAAGCCTTTGAATCAGGCGAGGAGTTGTTTGAGCCACAAGACAACGATGTATGTTATGATGACAAAGGCATCCTTGGAAAATTTATTCTAGGTGCTAACCAAAGACTTGCAATACCAACTGTAGGACATTCATATTACAAAAAAACAAGGTTTGACTATTATGTATCAAAAACCCTAAACGAAGAAGAAGTAACCAATAGGGACTTTTTTATCAAGGAGGTTCAAGAGGCGAGTGTCGAGGGTGGTTTTAGGAATGCTTCTTTGTCATGTTCTGGTTTTAAAGCATATGAGAACATCTTGGAATTTAACCTAACAAGAGGTTCTTTTGCTACAATTCTTTTGCGTGAGATAATGAAACCAAAGGATCCAATAGCTGCTGGATTTTGATCTCTTACGATTTATTAGAAGTTTTAAAGGAATAGGCTGTGATGTTTGAAGACTTTTTGACAGTAACGTATGCCCCAGAGTATCCAGAAAATTTTGACTGGATAAATACAGACAAACCGCTAACCACTTCAAAACTAAAAGGTCATGTGATTGTACTTGATTTTTGGACTTATTGTTGCATAAACTGCATGCATACACTTCCTGTCATCGAGGAGCTAGAAGAAAAATACAAAGACAAACCAGTTGTTTTTATTGGCGTACACTCTGGAAAATTTCCCTCTGAGCAAGAAACAAAAAATATCGAGCAAGCAGTTGCAAGATACGAGATCAAGCACCCCGTTATTGTTGATCAAAAGATGAAGATCTGGAATACGTATGGCGTAAGAGGTTGGCCCACAATAATTGTGATTGATCCAACTGGCAAGATAGTCTACAAACAGTCAGGAGAGGGACAAAAGAATTCAGTTGATGATACAATTCAAGTACTTTTGGAGAATCATTCTAAAAAAGGAACATTAACCAAGGAACAAACCACGATAAAAAATACAAAAAAACCTATCACATCCACGTTATCCTTTCCAGGAAAGATTGCAATATCTGGGGATGGAAAAATTGCAATAAGTGATTCAAACCACAACAGGATCATAATCACGGACATGAACGGAAAGATGCTCTACAAGATTGGAAACGGATCAAAAGGGTTTGCAGATGGGACATTTGATGAAGCACAGTTTTTCAGACCGCAAGGAGTGACATGGCATGGTGCTAACTTGTTTGTTGCAGACACTGAAAATCATTCCTTACGGTTTGTCGATCTTGACAAAGGAATAGTTACAACTGCTGCAGGTACAGGCAATCAGGGACCGTGGATCTCTTTTGGTGGCAAGGGACAAGATGTCTCTTTAACATCACCATGGGACGTTTGTGCAAAAAATAAGACTGTATACATTGCAATGGCTGGAAATCACCAGATTTGGAGATATGATATCAGGTCAGGAAATGTTGCGCCCTTTGCTGGAACCGGACAGGAGGGAATTATTGATGGCAAGACAAACGAGGCTCAGCTTGCACAGCCAAGTGGTTTATCCATTGATGGCAATACTCTCTATCTTGCAGACTCTGAGGTATCATCAGTAAGAAAGATCAACCTTGAAACTAATGAGCTGACTACGATTGTGGGACTCGGTCTATTTGAGTTTGGACACAAAGATGGAAACAATGAGGGAGCACTATTTCAGCATCCCTTGGGACTTTGTGTGGCAGGAAAGTTTGTTTTTGTGGCAGATACATACAATTCATCAATCCGAATGATTAATCTGGATAAAGGAGAGACCTCCACCCTTATCACACGAACCGAAGATAGCAAGGTCTGCAAGCCAGATGATCCAAGCTGCGATATTTTGCCCTTGTATGAACCATCTGATGTAAAATTTTATCAAAATATGCTATACATTGCCGATACTAACAACCATCTAATAAGGAAGTTTGATCTCAAGACAAATAAGCTGGAAACACTAGATATTAGTTAATGAGTTATTCAACTGGTGGGAAATAAAATGGAAAAGGCATACATCTTGATTAGCTGTGAAATTGGAACAGAGCAAAATTTGTATGAACAGCTCAAGACCATTCCTGAAATAAAGTCAGAAATGATAACCTATGGTGAATATGACATAGTGGTAGAGGCAGAAACAGAGGATGCTGACAAGATGGACGATCTTATAACCTCCAAGATAAGGAGGCTTGGAAAAATTCGAAGTACCATTACCCTCAGAGTAACTAACTAGGCTTTTTTAGTCGTAATGCAATTCCACCTGCAACCATCAAAAATCCTGCAGCAGCTATTGAAAGACCATGGCCTATCCAGTCAGGATTAGAATACATAAAAGATGTTTCAGGTCCTACTACACCTTGTCCCTGCAAATGAAAAGTAATACCCAATCCCACAACAATCAAACCCGCAATTACTATGATCCTCCAAAACTTCACAACACGGTAAACTAGCCATTCCCTATAAATTACTGTTAACCTAGATTTTTCGTCAATAGTGAATCGGTCAATAGTGTGGCATTATTTCAAAGATTCTTTTTCTTCCTCAGGAAACCTAGTATTGAAAGTTTCTTCATCAAGATACCTGTCATAAAATTCTCTAGCCTTTCTTCCAAAAGGCAGACTTTCTTTATCCAACCACAAAACCATTATTTTATCTACTAACCTATACTCGATTGGAAACCCAACCTCTAACATGTTTTTTGCCTCAACTGATAACACGTATTCTATATTTTCGTTTGAAATCTCATCTTGGCCTGTGTTTTTTATCAGCATTTCATAGCCATCACGTAGATAATCATGAATGTCTGTTTCTATTGAAAACAAATCGGCATCATAGAAAATATGTAAAGTTGGACGTGGATTCAGAGAGCTTCCTTCCTTTTGCTTAAATTTAATGTCAAAATGAGGTTTGGTGGTCATATCTTTTCAAATTTTTTGATAGGTAATTACTTCAATAACCAGCTCTTAAGGTTAACTTGTTTAGGATATTCAAACCGGACCAAGCTTTGCCAAAAGTCAAGGAAGCCATTTCAAAAGCCTCAACAATGTTGGATGCCATATCGATGACTATTAAAATTGATAATTTACCCAAATGATTTTTGACCTTTTCTTTAATCTTTTTTTTGAAATTAGCTCAAGTGTATAACTGGGAATATGATCTAAACGAACCTAGAGGTCCAAGGTACTTTAACCTGATTATGGTTGGCTCAGCTGCAGGACTGTCAATTCTGCTATTTCTAATATTTCATCCACAAATTGAGGCTCTCAACCAAGAATCGCCTTTACTCATAAATGTCTTATTTGGGCCTGCGCTTGCTATTGGTTTCCTTTATGGGATAAGAATCACTGAAAAGGCAGTAAAGCCATCTGAGATTAGAAGTCCGATAAAGAGGTCCATTGCAAAGATCTTTTTGTTCTTCTTTGTAATTGGTGGAATGTTTAGTGCTGTTGGTTTTGCGCTAAATGGTGGAAGTATAATGCCATCGTTGTCCTTACTTGATGAAGGTTTGATACCTTGGCTTTCAGAATTGTTCCAACAAAATGGCAGTGCTACATTTCTCATTGTATCTAGCATATCAATAATGGCCGCAGCTACCAAACGAATTGTTGGATTGGGAGGGGTGATAAACAGAATATTTACATTTGTTGGAACCTTTGTGTTTTTTTCAATGATTGCATTTAGTCTGACAAACAGTGATCCAACTCATTCTGAGGTTTATCTATATACTTTCTATCAAGCAGGAATTGTTGGAGGTGCATTTTACCAGATGAACAAATTAACCAAAAACCTCAACACGTGGGAAGATTTCTCAAATGGGTATCTGTAGAACTTATTCTCCCAGCTGAAGACCAGAAGTCGGGTTTGTTACCCTATCCATAAAGACCTCGCATTTTTCGTGTTTAAAATCAATCTCTTGGCACTGCTCAAACAAGGCACTCTTGCCTCTCTGAATCCTGTCACTATACAAAACATCATCGCCTATCATCACTCCAAGAATACCCACCATGGATAGAGAGGCTGCTACCACAATCATAGCAAAACCTACCTGCTTGTAATTGTGAGGATCTTTCATCCAAGCAGACTGGATACTAGTTGCATTTAATCCTTACATTGGATCAGATCCAATTATAACAAAAAATTACAAATTTAATTAATTTGACATCAAAGAGTGATTGATTGACAATTCAAATTCTACAATACGAATTTCTTGGGCCAATAAAACTATCTGAATGGGGACCCCCCATGGAAAAGGTAGTCTACCTTATTCTTGCAAGGGAAAAAGACACTTTCAAGCCTGTTTTTGTGGGAGAATGCGAAAAGACTGAGAAAAAGGACTTTTTTACAAAAAATGACAAGTTCAAGTGTTGGCTCAGAGTTGCAGGAAACGAAGACTCGCTGTATTTGTCTATTTTGCCACGATTTGAGACAGATGAGGAGGATCGCAAGAGAATTGTCAACAAGACTATCTCTCACTATCAACCCACCTGCAATGTAGAAGAATAAGGTTATTTTATGATGTTAAAGGATAGTTCTTTATGAACTGCCCATGCTGTGGTACAGAAATGAAAAAGTCAAAAGAGATGGAAAAGTCAATACTAATGAAATGTTCTGAATGCGGTTTAAGTGACACGGTACTCAAATCATGAGTTTGCTTTCTTTTGGACTTCAAATAATTGCATAGTCAAAAGATCTATTGCTTTTTTCAAATGTTCAAATTCTCTTATTGAATGCATCTGTCCTTCTACCAAAGCACGAAGAACAGTAATTGTGTTTTTTTGGTAATCATCCTTAGAGGTAACTTCCATTGCGTTTAGTTTTGACAAGAGATTATCTAGATCTTTTAACATCTCGTCTGCGGGTGCATGTTTTTTCATAAACTTGTGCTGTAACCATTCTATATGAATTGTTTTTAGATCAAGTCCTCGTCAATTTCTTCTATAGAATCCATAAACTGCTTGCAAGTGCAGTTTGGTATTTTACAACTTCCAACTTTTAAAAGAGACGTACTAGAATCCGAATGCTCGTGTGCTTGATCAGTGTGATGACATTTTTTACAATTCATTCTAGGATAAAATGAAACAATTAGTATTTAAGAAAAAACTAAGGAGTGATAACTGCCCTTGCCTCTATCTCGGATTTTTTCAACTTTTCAAGTACCTCGTTTGCCTGATCAAGTGGATACTTTTCAGTTATCACTTCGAGTTTTCTTTCATTGGCTATGCTGATAACATCTTCCATGTCCTTTCTTGTTCCAATGATTGTTCCCCGAATAGTCTTCTCTGATGTTACATCAAAATTTGGTATATCGCCAAATGTAGCAATCACAGCTATACCTCCCTTTTTGACTGACTTTATTGCAGTATCAGTTACGCTTTCTGCTGGCGCAAAGACAATAACTGCATCGATTAATCCCTCTTTTTCTTTTAGTTCCTCGAGAAACTTTTCTTGGTCATCATGATATTGTATTATGCTGTCTGAGCCAAGTCTCTTTGCAACATCTAGGTGTTTTTTATTCCTTGAAATAGAGATTACCTTGCATTCTTCTACCTTTGCAAACTGGACTGCCATATGTCCTACTCCTCCTATTCCATAAATGGCAATCTTTTTGCCTGGTTCTGGGTCTGTTGCCTTTACTGCCTTGTATGCAGTTATACCTGCGCAAAATAACGGTGCTGCATAGACTGGATCCATATCATCAGGCACCCTTGTTGCAAAATCCTCAGAGACTGTAATGTATTCTGCATACCCTCCTTTCAGGGATTCACCTGTAACTTCTGTTGATTCACACAGGTTTTCCCTGCCTTCCTTGCAGTAAGTGCATTCTTGACATGCCTCCAGTAGCGGCGTCATGCCAACTCTGTTCCCTACTTTGAATTTTGTAACATCGTCTCCTACTTCGATAACTTTTCCAACAACTTCGTGACCTGGAACGGTTGGGAGTCCTGGGGGAATACCAAATCTCTTCCAGTCGCCTTCTATTCCATGCAACTGAGAATGACAAACACCGCAAGCCTCGATCTTTACCAACATCTCTTTTGGCTTTTTTATTTCATGTCTGTCAATATCACTTAATTTCAACGGTTTTTTCTCTATTGGTCCAAGCTCAGACAAAACCATTGCCTTCATCTTTTCTGCCATGTCTTGCAATTGTAATAATACTATTTTTAGATTCTTACACTAGAAAAATAAAGAAGTGGGATCTTCTCACGTATGGTGGATTACAGATTAACAAAAGAGGACAAGGAACGAGTGGAACTTTTGCAGATTATATCAAAAGAAGGCTTCAAAAGGCTGAATTTAGAACAGTTAAAGAGACTCCAAGAGTTGGTAGAAAAAAAAGACTACAGCCACGATAAAAAGGCGCACAAATCAAAGATGAAACTCCTCGCGCAGATTAATGCAAAGATCTATGATATTGAAGAAGGAAAAAACCTACTCAAGGATTGAAACGCTAGTAGTCGTTATACAAAATCTAGACTAAATAGTCAATAATGTAAATATAGAATTAATGTCTAGTAATCCAGATCGAATTTGTCACTAGAATTGGTAAAAAATTCATTGTTTATCTCAAAAAGGATATTATTCGAAAAATTACTTTGAGTGCTAGATCTCTTTTTTTATTTTATCAAAGACTTCTGCCCAAGATTCATTGCCTTCTCGTGCCTGAGCTAGGGCATTTTTGAACATCAACTCAAAACCCCACCTTAGAATCTCACCCCAAATATCTTTTAGAACCTGCTCATCTGTCCATAAAACGCTAGTCCTTACAGCACTCATTGCAAAAATCTGCTGAGAATTTTTCATTGGATCTGAGTTCCATTTTTTTATAACACTGTCACAGAATGCTATAATCTCATCCTTTGAAAGAGATAACCTGTCTGGATCAAATTTTTCCTCTTTATCCGATTTCCTTGGTCTTGATTGTGCAGCTTTACTCTTCTTTGTTTTTTGCTGACTTTTTGAGCTTTTAATGGTCTCCTGAGGTGTAGGTTCTTGTTTTTCTTCGTTGTTTAACTTTTGTTTGAGCTCATCTATTTCTTTTTTGAGATCTTCAGCTTCTTGAATCAGATCATCTTCAGACAAGCATACAGTATACCGTAGAATCTCTTAAAAAACGTTGTAACTCATTTTTTAGTCAATTAGATACAAATACCAAACAGATGTACTATTTTTGTGTCAGAGAATAAACTAATTCATGAGAACAGCCCTTACCTTTTGCAACACGCCAAGAATCCTGTTCAATGGTATCCTTGGGGCAAAGAGGCACTAGAAAAGGCAAGAAATGAAAATAAACCAATATTTCTTAGTATTGGATATAGCTCATGCCACTGGTGTCATGTAATGGCACACGAGTCTTTTGAGGACGAAGAGGTTGCAAAAGTAATGAATGAGAATTTTGTAAACATCAAGGTAGATAGGGAAGAGCGGCCAGACATCGATGACATTTATCAAAAGGTAAACCAGATGGCAACAGGAATGGGAGGATGGCCATTAAGTGTATTTTTGACTCCAGACCAAAAGCCGTTTTATGTTGGAACCTATTTTCCACGTCTTGACATGTATGGAAGGCCAGGGTTTGGAAGCATTCTAAGGCAGCTTGCACAAGCATGGAGAGAAAAGCCAGAGGATGTTAAAAAAACTGCTGAAAATTTTGTTGAAAACCTACAAAAAACTGAAACCGTCACAACGCCATCTACTGTAAACAGACAACTTCTAGATGAGGCTGCTGTAAACTTGCTTCAGATGGGTGATCCTGTAAATGGTGGTTTTGGTAGCGCACCAAAGTTTCCAAATGCTGCAAATGTCTCATTTCTTTTTAGATACTCCAATCTGTCTGAGATCTCAAAGTTCAGAGAGTTTGGATTGATGACGCTAAAGAAGATGGCAAAGGGAGGAATTTTTGATCAGATTGGAGGAGGATTTCATCGCTACTCAACTGACTCTAAATGGTTGGTTCCACACTTTGAAAAGATGCTTTATGACAATGCTCTAATCCCTATCAATTATGCAGAAGCCTACCAGATAACAAAGGATCCATTCTATCTCGACATTATGAAAATGACGCTAGATTATATTTTGCGAGAGATGACATCAAAAGAAGGTGGATTCTATTCAGCCCAAGATGCAGACTCTGAAGGAGTAGAGGGAAAATACTATGTCTGGACAAAAAAGGAGATAAAAGAAATCCTTGGAGATGATTCTGATGTATTTTGTTTATACTATGATGTAACAGATGGTGGAAACTGGGAAGGAAAAACTATTCTGTGCAACAATATCAATTTATCTTCTGTTGCGTTTAAGCTTGGAAAAACAGAAGATGAAGTAAAAAAGATCCTAGAAGATGGAAGGAATAAACTCCTTGATCAAAGGTCAAAGCGCATCTCGCCAGGACTAGATGACAAAGTATTGACAGCTTGGAACGGTCTGATGATATCAGCTTTTGCAGCTGGTTATAGAGTGACCGGAGAGGAAAAATATTTGGATGCTGCAAAGAACTGTGTCTCCTTTATTCAGAATAGATTAATGCAAAATGGCGAGCTTTTGCGCTCATACAAGGATGGAAATGCAAAGATTCCAGGATATCTAGACGACTATGCCTACTTTATCAATGCATTACTGGATGTGTTTGAGATCAATCCTGACGAATCATTCCTAAATGAGGCAAAACGATTGGCGGATTATCTTGCAGAACACTTCTGGGATGAAGAACATGGTTCATTTTTTATGAATGCAGACAATCACGAAGATCTCATAATTCGCCCAAAAAGTAATTATGATCTGTCCGTTCCATCAGGCAACTCTGTTGCAGCTTTTGCATTTTTGAAACTGTTTCACATCACACAAGATGAGAGATTGCTAAACACTGCAACAAAGATTATGGAATCTCAGGGACAGATGGCAGCTGAAAATCCCTTTGCTTTTGGCATGCTCCTAAACGCAATGTACCTGTATGTAGTAAAACCAACCGAAATTACCGTACTGAATACAGAAAACCAGATCATATATGACTATTTAAGAAAAGAATTCATTCCAGCTGGCATCATCATAATGCTGCAAAACAAAGAACAGCTAGATAAACTCAAAGGTTATCCCTTCTTTGAGGGAAAGGAATTTGGCCAAAAAACATCTGCATATGTTTGCAAAAACTTTACGTGTTCTTTGCCATTGTCAACACTTGAAGAGATTAAAAAACAACTCTAGATTTTTTTCATGTCAACTGCAATTTTGTCTCCTACCTGAGGCCGTCCCATTCTTTCATACTGGTTCTTTGGCAGAGTCACAGAAATTGAAGCCTGCTGATAGCTCTTGATCTTGATGGTTGGTTGAGCTTGAAGTATTGCCTCCAGTAATGGCATAACTTGTTCTTTTGTTTCTTTATCCATCTTTTTTGCAACAGACTCCATAATCATTTGCTTTTGGGATATTGGCTCAGTTGCAACATCCTCTACAAGAGACATCTGAATAACTTGGCCATTATCTACAATCTGCTGTATTTTGAATTCATTTGGAGCTGACATTGATAATGTCTTTTTTACAACTCATTTAACTTTATTCTACTAGTCTGCAATCAAAACTTTTAGATGTATTTAAAGAACCAAGTAGTGATTACCAAATTGTTTTTTGATTGTCTAGTAAAAGTAAACTAGTTGTTCAAAAAACTCATTGGAATCCATCTTTACTTGGGAACAAGAGGAGTCTAAACAATGGCTGAATCTGCTTCAGGACGTTGTACCCACTGTAAGGAGATAATGAGATTTGAGCAAAAGACCTTGAGGCATCATGGAAAGTGGTATCATGCAAAATGTTTTGATTTGATAAAAGCACGAGAGGGCAAAAAAACCACACCTAATGAATCAGAAAATAAAATCCCCTTACAAAAAGAAGTTCCTCGACAAAACCCACCACCGTCAAAGATTACCCAGCAAAAAACATCATCAGATGAGACTATAAAGAAAACAGAAGAGTCCAAGGTCAAGATAAAGCACGATCCTGTTATAATTTTGATTGGTTGTGCAATACTAGTTTTTGCTGTGCTTGGCCCATTCTACTTTATCTCAGATTTTAGTGCTGGGGGAATGCTACTGGGCGGAATTTTGGTAATGTATCAGTTACTAGATGTAAGACGTTGGTCAAAAAAAGGTTTTACAACTAGAAAAAGACGACCTAGTTTCTTTTCCTTACTACTGCTCTATCTTCCTTTTGTAATGGGAGGAATTCTTGCATTTGAGGGGTATACTCTGTGGGATTCTGCATATCGAGCAATGATCCTTTGGGGCTTTACCATTACTTTTTGGAGTGTAATGTTGATGGTACCTTTAGCTCTGATAAGCAAATACAAAGAAGATCAGTTACAGCCTCCCTCAAAGTTTCCTTTAATCAGTGTAATAATTCCTGCATTCAATGAAGAAAAAGTAATTTCAAGCACTATAGAAAGTACTCTTGAGGTAGATTATCCAAAAAAAGAAATCATTGTAGTAGATGATGGTAGTAAAGATAATACCTTACAGTTAGCCAAACAGTATGAAAAAGACGGTGTAAAAGTTTTGCATAAAAAAAATGGAGGAAAAGCCTCTGCTCTCAATTATGGGATGACATTTGCCAAGGGAGATATTGTATCAGTACTTGATGCAGACACCATTGCAGGCAAAAATTCCCTAATGGAAATAGCAAAAGTATTTGCAGATGATGAAAATATTCTTGGAGTTGCAGGAAACATAAAGATACGAAACAAAATAAACTGGATTACTTGGAACCAAGCCCTTGAATATATTACAGGTTTGCAAATTACCAGAAGAGCATTTGATATGTTTGGTGCTATTGCAATCATTCCAGGAGCTCTAGGCGCATTTAGAAGAGCCCCGCTTGAAGGTTCAGGCTCATATGACAAAGATACAATCGTTGAGGATTTTGATGCAACATTGAAAGTTCTAAAATCAGGCGGGATAGTCAAAGGAACTACCAAATCCTTGGCATTTACTGAGGCTCCAACTACCTTGGGAGGTCTCATTAGGCAAAGAAAGCGTTGGTACAGAGGCAACCTCCAGGTCCTATTCAAACATCGCAATGTTTTTGCCAACGCACGGTTTGGCTTTTTGCACAAACTGGTATATCCATACATGGCAATCTCGATGTTGGTTTTGCCAATTTCAGGATTTATTTTGCTTGGATCTGCAATACTAGCTCTGATACAGGGGGACGTTACTTTTGTCCTAGGTTCCTTTGCTTTCTTTGTTATTCTCCAGTACTTACTTGCAACGTTAGCTGTTAGAATAGAAGGCGATAATCCCAAACTGATACTTTTTGCTGGCTTCTTTGTTCTAGGCTTTAAACAAATCCTTGATGTCCTTTTGATAAGACAGCTCTTCGAACATATTTTAAGACGAAAAGCAAAGTGGTCTCAAGTAAAAAGGCAAGGAATTTGATGAAAGATAATAGAATTTTAACACCAACAAGAGTATTGTTGGTTGTATCCATATCTTTAGCATTGGTTCTCCTAAACATGGATTTATCGTTTGCACAAGAGACAGGATCAATTGAAGTAGAGATTAGATTCACCAATCAAGACAGGATTAGTAACTGGCAGACAGTCCTAGAAGTGTATCAAGATAATAACCAAGCCCCGTTCACTACAATAGAGTTTCCAGATTCCAACCCCTATGTTATAGAGTCACTTCCGCTTGGACACAAATACACAGTCAAAGTTTTTGTCAACAACATGTATGCAGGAGAGGGTTTTATCTCAAAGTTAGACAAACCAACGTCACAGCTTGACATCAACATTCCATTGCAGGGAGGAATAAGATTTGTTGTACTGTATAATGATGGACAAACTCCCATAGAGGATGCCACAGTATCTGTCAAGTCTTATGATGGATATGGTTGGATACAAGGAACAACAAATGATGAGGGCAAAACTATTCGATTCTGGTTGCAGTCAAGTAATCTCAGAAGTGATGATTACTATATTGCAGATGTCTCACTAGCTGATGGACTAAGTTATTCTCATTCTCCAATAAACATACTTCCTGGTGATAACAAGGACATTGAGATAAAAACACCATGGCCAAAAAAGATTGAAAATTTGATAACGATTTCAGTCTATGATGAAGATAAAGAGAAGGTAAGCAAATCAGACGGCAAATTTTTGGTAGAATTGTATGATTCAAAGAACAACAAGGTAGGCGAATCCCCTGTAAACATACGCGGCGAATCATTCTTTTCCTTACTAAAGGTTGGCCAGTACACAGTCAAAGTAATCAAAACATCAGAAACACAAGAGCCTGAGATCTGGGCTACAAAAAGCATAGTTCTATCAGGTAAGGAACGTCAGATCTCAGTTTACAAAAAAGGTGCAGTGGCAGCAGATTCTGTTACCTGTAATTGTGTAGCATTCAGACTGGATGACATTCAGGATTATTACCTTCGAGGCGCACAAGTGGCAGTTATGGAGCTCTTCCAACAGAAAAATGCTGACCTAACAGTGGGGATAATAGGAGGCGCGTTTGGAGAGGATCCTCATCTAGTTAATTTTCTACAAAGGTCAATTGCAAACAAAAATCCTACAATTGAGATAGCAAGTCACAGTTTTAACACAGAACCTTTGGCAGGAAGAGAAATCGACTACCAAAAAACCCTTCTTGAAAAAACAAACCAGATATTGGTTGAAAGTCTTGGAGTCAAACCCAATGTTTTGATTCCGCCACAAAACTTGTTTGATGAAAATACAATGTCGGTTCTGCCAGACGTTGGCATTACACATGTTTCTGCCCACATAGAGGAAATAGACTCTCCGCCGTATCTTGTAGAAGGCTTGGAAACATATTCATTTCCAGCTGTCACTCAAACTGCCAAATTAAATCCAGACGGAGTAACATGGAAAAAAGAAGACCCCTCAAAAGTAATCGATGATGTACAAAATTCCATAGAGGAAAGAGGCTATGCAGTGGTTATGATGCATCCTTACGAGTTTTCGGTAAGAGAGCTTGGATTCTATACTGGCGAGGCAGATAAACAAATGATTGGCAATCTTGGAGAAATAATTGATGCAGTAAATGATTTGAATTTAGACATTGTCACAATAGGAGAGATAGAAGACCATATTGTACAGGAAGGGGAGACAATTAAAGGACCAGAAAAACCTGCAGATATCCAAAACTGCGAATGTGTAGCATTTAGATTTTCAGCAGTGCAGGATTATTGGTTAAACGATGTTCAGATAAGAATTCTTGACACTTTCTTACAAAACGATTCGCCAGTTACTGCTGGCATAGTTGCAAACAAATTTGGGGAGGACAAAAAACTTGTAAACCATATAAAGACTACACTAGAAAACGAGTCCCCCCTAATTGAAATTGCAAACAACGGGTGGAACTACGAGGACTTTATTGATCTTGCCTCGCAAAAACAGAGTTCAATTATAAGTCAAAGTGTTGAAAAAATATCGAGTGTTTTAGGAACAAAACCCAAAGTATTCATTCCGCCTTATGAGCACTTTAATGAAGCAACAATTTCTGCATTGAAGGAAAACAACGTAAAGTATATCAATTCGGATATAAAAAATGACCCTCCTCCATACAACAACGACCAAGGAGAACTAAATCATTTCCCAAGTAGTGCCGCAACTGGAAGATTCAATGCGTTTACAGGAATCATAGAACCAAATTCTCACCAAGAGATTTATGCTGAAGTGCAAAAAAGTCTAGATGAACATGGTTTTGCAGTTGTAACTGTTGCAACTCCAGAATTTTCAGTAGTAAATGACGGAAATTACATTAATCAAGTCAATGAAGAAAAGATCGAGGAGCTTGAATCACTGATTGCCAAGATACAGTCAGATGATCTAAAAATAGTAAAAATAAGCCAAATTAGCGAAGAATCTGGCGCAATATCGATACCAACATGGGTTAAAAATAATGCGGGCTGGTGGTCCGAAGGCCAGATAGAAGATTCGGACTTTGTGTCTGGAATCCAATTTTTGATAAACAAAGGGATCATAAGAATTCCACCCTCTGAGGATACTAGCGGATCTGCTGATAGAATCCCGTCTTGGGTAAAGGTCAGTGCAGGTTGGTGGTCCCAAGGAGTTGTCTCAGATGAAGAATTTGTATCAGGAATTCAATGGTTGATCAATAATGGCATAATCAAGATTGGGGATTCATAATAATTGAACAAGGCAAATTTCTTGATAGTAGTTGTTGCTCTAGTCAGTATTGGATACTATGGTTCGCATGAAACTTTTGCACATTTTCATTGTGGAAAAGCATTTGGACCTTCTGTAAATTTGAGCTCCTGTGACTTTAGCAATCAGGAATTATTTCAAGTCAATCTTGCAAATTCTGATCTTTCAGGAACAAACTTTGCTGGCTCTGAGTTGATGAGAATTGATTTTTCAAATGCCACACTTGTGGGTGCAAACCTTTCTGGGATTGACTTTTTTCAAGGAATTTTATCAAATGCGGATCTTGCCAACGCAGATCTTTCAAATGCAAAAATAGAAGAAGTTGCAATACTGAAAACAAACTTTGCAGGAGCCAATTTAAAAGAAATCCACATACTGAATCTAAGTACCGAGGATTCTAACTTTACAAGGGCTGACTTTACTGGTGCACTAGTAAAGGGGACAGGATTCTCAAACACAGATCTTTCAGAGGCAAATCTTGGCAAAGCCGACTTTTCAGGGATCAATCTTTCAAATAGCAACTTAAGGGGCGCAAATTTAGTTGATTCAGACCTCAGTGGAACCTCACTAGCCAATGCTGACCTCACCGGAGCAGATCTCACGGGAGCAGACCTTTCCAAAGCAATTTTGAGAGAAGCGAATCTTTCTGATGCCACTCTATCAGATGCTATTTTGAATGGAACAGACCTGACAGGCGCAGATCTGTCTGGTGCAAAACTTGCGGGAGTAGACCTATCCATCTCAGTGCCAAGGAAGGTGAACTTGTCAAATGCAGATCTTTCTTTTGCTGATTTGTCAGGGGTAGACCTTTCTGGATCTATCCTATCTGGTGCAAATTTAGCTAACTCAAACCTAGATGGCGTAATTCTTAGAGGAGTCGATTTAACAAATGTTGACCTAAAAAACATAGTGTTATCCAAGGTAAACTTGGCAGGTGCAATTTTGCCAAACATGGATTTGTCAAATGCGGATCTTCATGAAACAAACCTCTCAGGTGCAGAGCTTGAAAACTCTGACCTCTCTGGTGCCAATCTTATCGGTGCTAGTCTTTCTGAAAGTAACCTAGTTGGCACAAATCTAAAGGATTCTGATTTGGGCGGAGCCAGCTTGACAAATGCTGACCTGACTAACGCAGACCTTACAAATGTGAACCTGACTAACGCAGACCTTACAAATGTGAACCTATCCGGAGCTGTTGTTTCTAACATCAAGATTTCAAATACAATTCTCTCAGGTGTTTTATTCAAAGGGGTGAATCTATCAAACATTGATCTTTCTGGTGTAGACTTGTCTGGTGCAGACCTTTCAGGGCTTGACCTTTCTGGCTCAAAGCTCTCAGATACCAATCTCAAAGAAGTTGATCTTTCAGGTGCATTACTATCTGGCGCTGACTTGTCATATGCAAATCTTGACGGAGCTGACCTTTCAGGGGCCAAGGTTTCAGAGATCATACTGTCAAATGCCATTCTCACAAACGTTGATCTCTCAGGATTGGATCTAAGAGGTGCAATTCTTACAAATGCAGATCTTACAAATTCTAATCTTGCAGAAGCAGATCTTTCAGGAAACGACCTTTCAGGTTCAATTCTAGTTGGAGCAAACCTTACAAACACCAATCTAAGTCATGTAAAACTATCTGGTGCGGACCTAACAGATGTTATTTTTGATGGGACAAATTTCTCAAATGCGGATTTGAAAAGAGTAGACTTGTCCAATGCAGATCTCTCAGGAATTGATTTTTCTGGGGCGGACCTAAAAGGAGTAAACCTATCATATTCTGAATTAGAAAAAACAAACCTTTCTGGAAGCAATCTACAAAGTGCAGATTTGTCGTATTCTAATCTCCAAAAGGCAAGCCTCTCAGAAAGCATACTTGAAAGCGCCGACTTGTTCAAGGCAGAACTTGATGGTGCAGATTTCTCAGGGGCTGACCTGTCAAATGCAGATGTCAGCATTCGCGATCTTGAAAATGCAAAAACAGACGATAAAACGGTGTTTCCTGAGCGTGGATTCTTCTTTTTCAGAGAACTGTACAACTTTTTTAGCAAATTATTTGGATTTTAATACCAAAATCATTCAGAATCGTCTATCAAGTGCCTTATAGCAAGAACTTGTCTGCCATTCGGCATCATCTAATGCAAATCTATTGTTGCACTTTAGACACAAAAAGCGGGATGACATTTCCTGAAATACCTCCCCACAATTATTACATAGATAACGATCTTTTATAATTCTGTAATCAACACCAAGTGCTATCAATTCTTTTTTGCATTTAGGACAAGTGTTATTTTGATATTCTTTTTCTGGAGAAAAATTTCCACAGTCAAAGTGTTCTATCAGTCTCGATTTATTGAAATTTGTTTTTTTACAGGATGGACAGAAAAATGTTTGCATAACTTTAACAGAATTGCATTGATTACAGGTGATCTCTTTTATCTCTCCTATATTCATTATTTTCCTTTGATCTTCAAGTTCTTGAAGATGCTCATCAAGAAAGTCACTAGAAGCTCCACTAAGTGCCCGGATCATGTTTTGACTTATTTGACCATAAGATTGTAATAGAAAGTCAATTTGTTCGTATTTTTTGTCAATACCTTCTCTTATCAATTCTTGTTGTTTTGATTCTCTTTCGAAAAATTGTTTTTCCTTCTCTAATGTTTCAAATACCTGTTTCAGTCTATCAAATCTTATTGGTTTTTCAACATACTGGTATATTCCTTGTCTAATGAGTCCTTTAACGCCAGCGTCACTTTTTTCGGTTGCAGTAATTAGAATAACTTTTACACTTGGTGATATCTCAAGAATCTGAGTCATTATAGAGCGTGCATCCATATCCGGTAAAACAAAGTCAAGCAGAACTATTGGTTCTTTTTTTGCTTCCACTAGCTGTCTAAATGTGTCTATTGCAAGTCCGCCATGGTCACAAGAATGGATATTTTCATATCCCAAGCTCTTCAAAAAATCCTTTAGTAGCATTGTGGTTGCAGGACTATCCTCAACAATTAGAATCTCGTCATCTTGGGACATTTTGTTATGTAGTGAATACAAGACCTTTTGTATCTGACGGTTTTGCATTTATTAATAGTCAGTGGTACGGCTTATCATGAAATTTACTGCTCATGGAGAAGGGGCTTGGTGCCATGTGTGTGGAAATAGTGAATCAAAAACAGTAGACGTTTGTTATTCATCCTCTCCGAGCTCAAAAAGCACAGACAACAAGTACATTAGAATATGTTCTGGCTGTATAGAAAAGATGAACGATGTCCTAAAAAATACTGATTAATACTGAATCAAAGCATACCACAATCACATAATTATGGATTAATAATTAATTTCTCAATTAATCTTGGAGGTGTTAAATTTGGCTAAAAAGCAGAAAAGATCGACTACTCCCCCTACCAACTAGTCTCAACATAATTAAGAATAGGTCACTTTGACCTCTTTTTCTTTTGTTTTTTATCAATCATCCTTTTGAGAAATATGGAAAAAAGAGTCCCAGCTGGAATACCCACTATAGTTCCAATACTTATGTATGGTGCCAAAAAGATATCGCCAACCCATATTCCACCGTCAGTGGTTATCTCCATAAACGTCCTAGGCCGCAAAATAGAATCAACCGTTTTTGATGTTTTCTCCTTCATTCCTATATCATTTGTATACTCTACTATTATCTCAAAAGGAACAATATGTTCAGTTGTAACTTCTTTGTCAGGAGTAATCAATCTGGCTGTGAATGAAACAGGGGTATCCTTTGTTATTGTAGAAAATGTATGCTTTGTCTCCCCCCTAAACTCAATGTCCTGTGGTGTTTTAATTGAGATTGTAACATCATGAATATCAATGTCATTTGAGAATATGCTTACCTCAAAAGGAAATTCTGCTTTTGAAAACATTACTTCTGGTGATACCACATCAATTTGAACAGATGGAGAATGCCTCACTGTGATTGGCAGTGTAATGTCTGCATTGTTTGGAGCCTGCGGTTCATTATTGTTTTTTAATAGAACTTGAGAATATTCAAAATTAAGAAAGTATTTGCCAGGAGATGCATTATTTGAAACATGAAACTCTAGCGTGTTTCCATGAGTGCTACCAGGGGTGAGACTATCGAGTGTAATTTTTTCAATCCCCGTAGCTACAAGGTTGTCTGATTTTTCCTTCAGCGATAATATGATATCTTGTTTTTCCTCCCAACCGTTATTTTTCATGAATACTGATACCTGAAATTTTCTGTCTTGGAAAACGGATTCCGGATAAGTTATCTCTAAATCCATAGCCCCCTCCATTGAAATCTTTTTTGTTTCAGCGAAAACGACTCCGCCAAGAACTAAAGAACTTGCAACCAATCCTGTTAAAATCAAAATAAAATAGTAATTCATACAGTTGATAGTATTGCTTATTTAATTAATTATATAACGATCCAACCACCGAATAAATTTCATCTATGGTGCCTAACCATAGGCATAAAATCAATTATAAAGTATCGTGATAGTTTTTGAGAATGTTTTCTGCATCCTCTTTGCCTTCTTTGATTAAATTTTGAATGGTACTTTTTGAAAAATCAGCATCCTCTAAAAGAAAGTGGGTTTCTTCCTTTCTTTCTATTCTTATTACCTCCTCTATTATTGCCCCCCTCTCTGATGCTAGCTTTTGATATTCTGGTTCTAGTTTTTCAAACTCTTTTCTAAGATTCTCATCAAGATCTGCCTTTTTGATTATATCATGGCTTTTTTTGATCAAATTGATATATCGAGAGATCACCTTTGACATTCTTACATTGTGTTCTGTTTTGTCAGTATGCATGATATCTCTTGCCCGATGCCAGCTTTCAGACATGTTCTGTGGTAGCTCTTCATGTTTTTTTGGAAATAATGAAACAATGATCACTCTCTTGTTGCGTTTTGGAGAAGCATCAATTGCTTCTCTTAGTGGAGTGTTACTAAGCAGGCTTCCATCCCAAAGATAGCGACCATCTACTTTGGTCCAAGATATCCCATAGAATGGATAACCAGAACTTGCAAGAATATGGTCTGAATCCATTTGAACTTTGGTAGAATCAAAGGTCACTGCTTTTGAATTTTGAATATCTACTGAAGTTACAATTAATCTTGGACTAGAAGTTTTGTTTATCTTCTCAAAGTCTACAAACTCATCTAGAGTTTTTTTCATTGGTGTATTATCATAAAGGTAAGGTTCTACCATTGAAAGAGACCAGGGGTTTGGCAATCCATAGATTGGAGATGCCACTGAGGGATTGCCAAAACTTGACGCATAAAGAGTTGAAAAGTAGGCACGCAATTCATCTGACTTGATGTTTGATGTAACCACTTCAGATAGTTTAAGCCAAAACTCTTCCATTGCCTTAGGTGGATCGTTTGATTTTGCACCAGCTATTATCGCAGCATTAACTGCCCCTATTGAGGTTCCAACTATAACATCAAAATTTAGTTTATGCTCGTAAAGTGTTTTGTAGACGCCACACTCGTAAGCTCCAAGAGAACCACCCCCTTGCAAAATCAAAACGTTTTCTAAACCAGATTGACTCATGTGTAATTATCAATTGTTTGGTGATTTTAGTCATTTTCTCCAAATTTTGCAGTAAATAGAAATAGTAGCCTCCAAAGGGCGGTATTATGTTTTTATGTATTAAAAATTGAGTATCAACTTACTTTGGCAAAAGAAACACCAGAGATGGCAGTTGGGCAGTTTCAATCAGCAACTGATCTTCTTGCTTCATCTTTGTCACTCCAAATAGCTTTTGCAGTACTGATCATAGGAATTGTTGTTATAGTTACAGTTTACAAGAAATTCTCCAACTGGATAGAATCTCAAAAATTTCGATATTCAAGACCCCACTATGCAAAGTTTGCAAAGACTGCCTTATTGCCATTTTTTGCTATAGCTTTGGTATCCTCAGTAAATGCCTATGTTCAAGTTACAGAGCTCTTTGGTCAAGAAGCTACACCAGTATCTTCTCAAAATGAGCTATCGCCGCAAGAAACCTTTGCAAAGATTCTAAATACAATTGACATCATTGTAATCGGCTATACTGTAGGGCGTCTTATTCCGATATTCTTAGACAAGCGAGAAATGTCAGGTCTTCTAAAGCAAGACTTTGAGGAGTGGAAGGAGATGAGAGGCTTCTCAGATGACAAGGGTGACCTTTTTCACAAGTTATACGAATGGATCCCGCCAAAGAATACTCCCCCAGGGATGAAAAAAGAAGAGTTTGAGGAAAACCTAAAGACAGAAGAGGGTAGAAAAAAGCTTGTACAATATAGGACCTCAAAGGGGACATCCATTGGATCCTTTAGAAAATTAGTTCAAAGTCCATTCAATGAATGGTTGCAATCTGAAAGACAAAAGTACGAAGAATACTATGAGGCATGTATTTCTGGAAATAATGAATCAGGACAAAAACTTCGTCCAGGTGCAACACCTCAGGAAATTTTCCCATTTGATGTATGGCTTGAACAAAAGAGACTGAATAATTATGAGCCTGTAGTTGCAGGTGACAAATCCCCAGGTTATGGTGAGAAAAAGAGGCAGGGATTACCAAGATCATTAAACCAAGTGATCCCAAGCATAATTTTAGCTGCAGTTGCAGTAGGCGTAATTTCGTGGTGGGGTGTTGACCTGTTTGTTTTGGGGACTGCCATTGCCGGATTAGGTGTAGGAGTAGGTTTTGCACTAAAGGAAACACTAGAGAATCTATTTGCATACCTAATGATTCGAAAAGACAAGATCTTCATAGAAGGAGACAGGGTAGAAATCGACAATTACAACGGCTATATCCACAAGATTACTACCAGGGTTACCTATGTAAGGCACGCACTCAATGAGTCAATGGCAATATTTCCTACCAGACAGCTTGTAGCTGCCAAAGTCATCAACTTTTCAAAGGAGCTTAAATTCGTTCCTGCCATGGTTGGAGTCGGAGTATCTTATCTTAATAACTCAAAACAAGTAGCTGCGATTCTGACTAAAGTTGGACAAAGAGCCATGAGAGAGGTAAAAGATGACAACGGAAGCCACATAGTAACACAAAACAGATGCCCATATCTTGATCAAAACTTGCCAAGTTGTGGATGTGATAAAGACGTGGTAGTTGACATAATTCAGCCAAGGGTGAGATTTGATGAGTTTGGAGGTTCTTCTCTTGACTTTAGATTGTGGGTATATGTCAAAGATTATGGATCTCAATTCAAGGTAGAAAGTGCAATGCGTATGATGATTCAAGAAGAGTTTGAAAGATATGACATCAGAATCCCATGGCCAATTAGGACCATATATCAGGGAGACGAGAAAAGAGAAGCTGAAGAGATTGGCAAGATCGACAAGGAAAGACAAGATGTTCTCAATGAATACGGGACTGGCGATGTAAAGTTTGATTTTAGCAAATATGATAGTTAGAGGATATAATGAACTGTGGAAACAAACCCGATTAAATAAAATTTTATGAAAAATTATGTGACTACTTGAGAGCAGTCTTTAGAGTTTCATTCAGTACTTTTGAAAAGCTAACTGATTTGGTACTATCTCTTAGAAGTTTAGCTTGTCTGTTTCTTAGCTTTTTTACAACTTCTTCATCTAGCATGACGGTAATTCTCTCCCCCATATCGATTTGTAGATATCTAGAATCTATATTAAACTATTCCGTTTTTTGTTAAAGTTTGACTTTGCTAGTTTAGAAAAATAAATGAAAAATTGAAATTAAATTGTTTTATTAACATGGGTTTTTGCTATCACTAAAAACATTAAACGTTTTTGTTTGTTTTTTGTCCTTATATCAATTAATTTTCATAAAGATATCTGAACAGTTATTCCTTGTAGTGAACCAGCACATCATTGAAGTCAATAGGATAAACTGCTATTATATTTCCCTCGTGTTCTGCTAGAAATTTGTTTACGTTTTCCTGTAGTTTTCCAGAGACTGGATCACCATTAATTATCTCAATTTTTTCCATAAATGGTAGTATATTCTTAGATACTTGAATATTCCCAGAAAAAATTTTTAGTTTGGGGAATTGGAGTAAAACTTTACGGTTCTTCTTCTGAGCCCATTCCCATACTCTCCCTATTTGGATTTGTTCCACTATCGATTTCAGGCGCGGTCTCTTCTAGAAATTCCTTGTTCAGTTCTTCTTCTGGAATTTTAAGGTCTTGCAAGGCCGTGTAGTTGTATATTCCAAAGAAGGCCGTAAGACCTGCACCTATCACCAGAAATATTACTGCAATTAGCAATATGCTCTCCATTTACTAATATTTGCCAATTAGCCAATAATATATCATTAGCTTTGTCAGTTCATTCTGAAAAGTAATGATAAAAAAGATCCGTTATTTTTTGTGTCATCAATACTCATTCATTTCTCCAGGACCAAACTCCTTGTACACTTTAGTTCTTTCCTTGCTTGATAATGACAAGTCCTCGTTTTCTTTTTTTGCATCTCCCTGATATATGGTCCTAATTGGCCATGGGATTCTGATGTCGTATTTTTTGAACTCCTCATAAACTATCATTCTCATCTTACTTTTCACCTCAAACTGTGATCCGTAATCTCTAACGTAAACCCACAGTTGAAAATCTAGGGCAGAGTCATTAAAATCAACAAACAACACCCAAGGTTGTTGCAAATCGACTATTCCTTTATCACAACCACAGCTAGGTTTGTTTTGATCAAGATAGGGGCATTTAACCTGTACCGCCAAATGCTTTCCATTCAAATCAATTAGCTCTCTCATTGCACGCCTGCCGCACTTGTTGAGGACTGAAGCCACCTCCTTTGGATCATGTAGATAAGAAACCCCCACTTTCATGATTGCTGGAATGAATTGGTTTTCTTTTGAAAAGTTGATGACTTTGGCAGTAACTAGTTGTCTGGTGGGAAATATTGCAATTGACTCATTCAGACCATGTCTGATATAAGTGACTCTGGTAGTAATCTTGTGGATATAGCCGTTGTAATTGTCGATTTCTACCCTGTCTCCTTCGGCAAATATGTTATCTTTTCTGATCATAAAGTAGGCAAAAAAGTTCTCCATTGTTTCCTTTAGTGCAAAACCTACTCCTACACCTAATCCGGCAATGGCAGTCCCCAAAACAAACAGGTCAACACCCCACCACGAAATTACGCCTACTACTGCAACTGCAAAAATTATTGTTGGAATAATCTGGTTGAGAGATTTTGGCATTGTCTCCCTTCTTTTCTTTGCATATCCTGGAGGTTTAGCGCCTGGCCTAACTACTTGGTAATCATTTAGACGTCTCTCTTCCCTCCAAACATCTAGTGGAAATACTTCTTGTGGTTTGACTCCCAAGAGCAACTTTCTTCCAGAATCGTTGTTGCCTGACATGCAGGCCTCAAGATATTCATTGTATTTTTCATTTTCAGCTTTTTTCCATTCATCGTATGGATGTGAAACGGTTGGTAGAATTGTGCCAATTAAGTAGCCTTTTGGTGTAACAAATTCTTCAAGACTTTTTCTTCCCTCTTCTGTCTTTAGGTTTTCCTCAAACTCTTCTTTTTTCATTCCTTCAGGAGTATTCTTTGGCGGGATCCATTCGTATAACTTGTGAAAAAGGTCACCCTTGTCATCTGAAAATCCCCGCCTATCTTTCCAGATTTCATAATCATCTCGCAGTTCCTCTGCCTTTTGGTATTTGTCAATTATGAGTGGCACTAGTTGTGCTATAGTATATCCTATTACCAACATGTTTATCGTGTTTAGAATTTTGGCAAATGTTTCAGCAGCTGATAATGTCTCCGAAGATTCCGCTGGCAAGATATCACTTGCCTGAACATAAACATTGATTGTAGATATCAGGGCAATTGCAAAGACAGGTAATAGAAGGGTTCTTACAAATCTTGAAAGATGTGGTCTGGTGTAACTAAACCTCTTTGATTTTACCCATTTTGAGAATTTTCTATATAATGCACCTATTGCTACTAGACCAACGAAAAGAATAGCCAAAGAAAGCTGCAGCTCTGAAGAAGATACTATTAACTGGCTTACAGAATCAAACTCTCCCACAGGAATATTTGGAGTGCTTTCCTCAACCATGATTATTAAATTACAGTACTATTTCGTTCAGTCATTGATATGATCATAGATTATTTTGGTATATGAACGAATAAGATAATGTCTTTATAGCAAGAGTCTTGGTTTCAATTTTTTATTTGTAGCTATATCTAAAAACAAAATAAAAAATCAGGATATTTTGGCGCTAGTTGACAGGACTAAAGCCCAATACGTTTGCAGATAGGATCCTGCTTAGGATCAATTTTCCAGCGTATCCATTTTGCTTACATATGGAATTTTTTAAACGCAATTATATGACAAAAACATATTTTTCTGTATGAAACCAAGAAAAATTCTTGCATCAATTGATGGCTCTCCTAGTTCATTCAAAGCACTAGACACTGCATTAAAGCTAGCATTCAATGATACAACAATCACGTGTGTTTATGTACATGAGAACAGACCAGAATACAAGTCGTTTTTTAATCCCAAAGTTAACGCTAAAATTGTAAAAGACGCTTCTCGTTTTTTGGATCGCGCAATGAAAAAGTGTAAAAAACACAACATAAGGTGCAATGATAAAATTCTACATGGTAGGCCAGGCCCAAGAATAGTTTCGTTTGCTCAGGACCACCACTTTGACTTGATTGTAATGGGATCTCGTGGAATTGGAAAGTTAGCTGAAATATTTTTGGGAAGTGTCTCAAACTATGTTGTGCATAAATCCAAGATACCAGTCACCATTGTAAAATGAAATATTTTTCAATCATTACATAGTAGAAAATTCATGAGTCTCACTGAAAGCAAATGCCAACCATGTGAAGGAGGAGTACCTCCACTGACTGAGGAGGAAGCGCAAAAATATCTCAAAGACGTTTCAGGCTGGAATAAAGAGGGAGATACAATAGAAAAAGAATTCAAATTTGACAAGTACCTTGATGGACTAGAATTTGTGTATTCTATTGGACAGTTAGCAGAAAAAGAGGGACACCATCCTGACGTTTATTTGGGATACAAGAAAGTAAAGGTAACTTTAACCACCCATGCAATTAACGGGCTGAGCAGAAACGACTTTATCTTGGCTGCAAAAATTGATGAGATAAACTCATAATTTTTTTGATCTTTTTTGTAACGAGTAATTTTATCTATATACTAAACAGAAAAATAAATGGTTGTAATCTTCTGGTTATGCGTGTGACGCGCTTGCTATTGTCGATTCTGGAATCTCTTTGTTTTTGTTCTCAGGAAGAGTAAGTGTCGATTTGATCGGTTCAAGTTTTCTTACTTGTTCATTTAGGGTCTTTTGAATATCTTCCATCGAGTCGCCTTCAATTTGAGCAATCATGTCGTAAGCACCAAATGTACGGTGGACAAATTTTACACTTTCTATTTTCTTCAAGTCATCTAATAATTGATCTTCTTTTCCTTGTTGGCATGTTATCATAACAAAAGCTTTCATTGACTATATTACCTCTTTTAATTATTTAAACAAAAGAGATTTTGGGGTGCAATGATCGTCTTTAATTTAAAATTTTTTTGGTTTATTCTAAACTATGGTTTGAAACAATTGGATTTAATTACCAAACAACTCATCATAGTTTGTGACCGAAGAAGAGGTAATTATAACAAGGGCGCTTTACCATTTTGCTGAAAAACTAAGATATGTAGCTGAAGACGACGAAATCAAAGAATTAAGAGATATCGCAATTGAGGATATAAAAAACGAGATAAAAAAGGCCGAAGAACTTGGTAGTATGATATCTGCTCAATCTGAGGAAAAGATCAAGATTCCTGCTTCAAAAAGCTATATCGAGTCGGTATTGGACGTATACATTAACGATATCTACTTGGCAATTGAAAAAATTCCTGAAAAAGTGGGAACAAAACTAAGTTTTGAAAAATTAAACAAGGAAGTAGAGGGTGCAGTTTCTATAAAACGCAACCTAGGTAAATATCTGGATTAGCAGAAATTTCAATTCCAGAACATTTCAGCATCTATCATGAAATATTCTACCAGACCACAAAAATCTTTGATTTATCTTTTCTGAAGGCATCTTTTTTAGTATTAGAAACTTTCCGGATTAATCAATTATTTATTGTGTCAAGTGGTTCTATCCATTATGCAAGATAAAAAATTGTTGTTAGGGTTTCCAAGTGCCGGTTTGGTTGGAGCATTTGCAGTATCAGTAATTGTAGATAAGACAGATATGAAATCCTATCAAGATCTTGATTTCACCCAATCAAGTCCCATGTATTTGATTGAGAGAGGAAAAGTTAGAGGGCCAATAAGGGTCTATAAAAAAGACAACCATTATGCAGTAATCTTGAATATTCCTCTGAATCAATCTCTTGGACAAGAACTAGCAGATAGAATCCTAGAATTTTGTGACAGCGAAGGTATCTCACAAATCATAGTTCCGCGGGGAATAGAAACAGTACAAGAAGGTTCAATTCCTGACAAACCACTTGGACTAGTCATAGGATCTTCAAAAGAAGTATCTGTAAAAGACTATAACCTTGAGGAGTTCAAGCATGGAACGTTATTTGGTGCAGAGGCATCTCTTGTTTACAAGCTAAAGAATAAAAAAATCTCCACACTATTCATATTTACTCGTACTGGCAAACAATTGCCTGATACAGATGGAATTACTAAATCAATCCACACAATCTCAAAAATATTGAATCTCTCCTTAAAGATAGATGATATTGCAAAGAAATTAGAAGAGATCAAAATAGAGCAGGAACAACTAATCGAACAGCAGAAGCAAGCTTTGCAGAACCAAGAATCAGGATCTATGTCAATCTACAGATAGTCAGACACTTAGGTTACTCTAAGACAATGAATTTAAAACATAGTAAAGAAGATTTCTTATGAACAAAAGAGGAAAGGAGATATCAAAATATTTGCTTGAAAATTATTGGTCCCTTCAAAATGTAATTACTTTTAGTGAGCGAGACGAAAAAAGATACGAAAGTGAGTAGTGTATTACCTGATTTTGGGTTTTTTGTATAAAATAAACGGATCTGATTTTTGTCAGGTTTAAATCAATTTTTGAAGTAATTTCTATATGAGCGGATTTGAGTCCAAAATGTGCCAGTGTGGACACGAATTCAGATCACATGTTGAGGCAAGTAGAAAAATGGAATCTGATACTTGCATTGGAGATAACAATCTTTGCACCTGCAAGAGATTCAAGCCAGCAGAGTGATTTGTTACTTTTTCTTCTTTAAAACCTCATGGATTTGGTCTCGGAATAGAGTAAGACCTATTCTTTCTTTGTAGGGTTGCCCCTTGACAAAAGATTTAGCTAGGTTTGCTGCAAATTCGTTGTTTACTTTTGGTGGAACGGGAGGCTCAAATGGATCTACTACAACCTCAAGGATTGTTGGTTTTTCATTTTTGAGAGCCTTTGGAATGATTCTTTTTGCCTCCTCTGATGATTTTACAGAATAACCTACACCTCCGCAGACCTCTGCAAATCTTGCATAATCAATATCGCTAAATTCCACACCATACTCGGGGTTTCCCATAAATGCCATTTGTTCCCATCGAATCATCCCAAGCGTATTATTTTTGAATACAACAACAGTGATTGGAAGATTGTATTGAACAGCAGTTGCAAATTCTCCCATCAGCATCGTAAAGCCGCCATCTCCAACTAGTGCAACTGATTGTCTCTTTGGATATGCAATTTTTCCTGCAATTGCATAAGGAAGGCCACACGCCATTGAGGCAAGCGTACCAGAAAGTGAAAATTTCATGCCTTTTTTGATATCGATGTATCTTGCAGCCCAAACAGTGTTAGTTCCACTATCAACTGAAACAATTGCGTTGTCTTTTAGCTCCTTTGAGATCAGAGATGCAACATACTGTGGTTTTAGAGGATTTGCCTCCCTAGCTCGTTTCTGGAGTTTTTTGTTCCATTCTTTCATTGCTTTTTGTTTTGATTTTAGAAACTTTTGGTTTGTTCTTTTCTTTATTTTTGGAATCAGCTCCCTTATAGTAGACTTGGAATCCCCTACTAGACCAACATCTATTGGATAGCGGATCCCAAGTTTTTCAGGATTGATGTCAATTTGAACTCCTTTTGCCTTTCCTGGTTTTGGAAGATATTCCAGATATGGAAAAGATGTGCCAATCAAGAGTAATGTATCGGTCTCACTCATTGCATCTGATGCAGGTTCCGTTCCAATCATTCCAAGTCCACCTAGGTTTAATGGATGATCTTCTGGTATCACGGATTTACCTAGCAATGCCTTTATGATCGGTGCTCCAAGTTTTTCGCCAAGCTGTATCAGCTCCTCCCCTGCACCTATTGCACCCTGTCCGGCTAGAATCACTATATTCTTTCCAGAATTTAGGATCTTTGCTGCTTGGTATGTTGATTCCTTATCTGGAATTCTATTTTCCATAATATGATCACTATGAGTAGTATGTTCCAACATTTTTGATCCTGACGGACTGTCCAATTCTTGTTCTTGCACATCAATTGGTATGGTAACATGACTTACCGTCTTGGAGGATAATGCACTCCTGCATGCCATATCCATTATCATCTTTGAATGAGGGGCATTCATTATCATCTCATCAAACTTTGCAACATTTGAAAAGGCCTTTACAAGATCAACGTCTTGGTGATAACCAGATCCCATCAGATCTGAATAAGTGGAACCAGTAATTGCAAGAACTGGCGTATTGTCCAGTTTAGCATCATACAATCCGTTTAAAAGATGAATTGCGCCAGGTCCTGAAGTAGCTACACAGACTCCTAGTTTTCCTGTATACTTTGCGTAAGCGCATGCCATAAAAGCAGCAGACTCCTCATGGCGAACCAAAATGAATTTGAGATTTTTCTTTTTTTTCCTTAATGCCTCAAAAACCCCATTAATTCCATCACCTGGCAGACCAAAGACTACCTCTACATTCCAGTTCCTTAGGGTATCAACTATAATGTCTGCAGTTTTTTTGCCTCTTTTTGTCATAAACCTAAACTATTCAAAACAATTTCCAAATTTAAAACTGAATGATTAAGCAAAAATTTTTCCAAATTTGATGATTAATTTTTCAGCTAGTTTTTTTGCATTTTCTTCATTTTTTACAGCCACGACAACCAAATAATCCGTTATTGGTACGCTAATAACTGTCATTTTCTTTCGTTTAGCAATTGTGTAATCTAATTCGCCAAGGTATTCGTTAAACTCTTTTCTCATTGTGGAATCTAGTCTAAGTTGGGAAAAAAGCGTCTTTTCCCTTTCCTTGCTCATTTTTGGCGCTTTATCCTTAAATCCTCCTGAAACTGGCCTACCCAACGGATTTAGTACTCTGATGAAAATTACATTTGATCGTTTCAACCACTTTGCACACTCCTTATCCAAGGTTTCAGTAATTTGTGCTGGCAGTAACGACAACATTGAGGTATGTGATTCTGGTTACTATAACATGGCTTCAGCTTTTTAGTGAAAAATAAGCTCGATGCTTTGTTGAGTTTAATTAGTTTCTTAGTGGAATTATATATCCTTGAACAAAAATCAAACTGACTGTATCTTTTGTGAGGATAGAGCGTGGATAGTATTTGATAACAGGCTTTCATGTTATCTATGTTATTGTCCCAATTGCGGCGCAGAATATACTAAAAAGCAAAAAGTGACTAAATCACAAGAAGCTTGATTTTACTAAAATAATTAGTCCCAGCTGGAATCTCAAATCATATAGATTAAAAACTTTCAGATGACCTTGTTCATGTTTTTTGTTAGAAAAACATAGAGATTTGTTGTAGATTTGGATAGAACAATAAATACAAAAAGAAAACAATTCCTTCAATGACAAAGTATGCTGTAATAGCGCTAGCTGGTCCACACGAGCACGCAAGAATATATCATGCCTTCCTGTATCTGTTTGATCTTGTAAATAACGGCTTTGAGGCAGAACTATTCTTGGATGGAGAGGCCGTAAAGATAATTGACGAAATGGAAAAAAAGCCAGATGATATCATAAAGCCTCTTTATGACAAAGCAGTAAAGGAAGGACTGCTAAAACAAGCTTGTAATTTTTGTGCCTCAGCATTCAATGTCAAAAATAAATTCGAAGAATCAGACATTGATCTTTCACCAGAAAATTCCCATATCAATATAGGAGAGTTGGCAAAAAATGACTATCAATTACTTACAGTTTAAAAAATTTAGTTTGCCCTTACTTGGGATCCTACTAGTACACCTACTAGCAATACCTCAAGCTAGTGCAGAATCCTGGACTGACAATATATTTTCGTGGTACAAAGAAGGCCTAACAGCACATCAAGAGTTTGTAGATGCAATACAGTATCTAAAATCTCATGGTATAATCTCTGACTCTGTAGATTTGAGGAAAAAAATCCTAGATTTGGAGATAGGATCTCACTACAAAATCAACGAGTCAGGAGATGAGCTGTTTATTGTCGATCCAAGCAAGATAAGAGGCGGCGGTCCACCAAAGGATGGAATTCCGTCAATTGATAATCCAAAATTTGCCAAACCTAGTGAGGTGGATTTTCTTTCTGATAATTCAATGGTAATTGGTCTGAAGGTTAATGGGGATGCAAGGGCATATCCTCTTTCTATTCTAGTATGGCATGAGATTGTAAATGACAATGTTGGTGAAATGCCAGTGGCGGTAACTTATTGCCCACTTTGTTTTACAAATCAAGTCTTTGAGAGAACTGTAAATGGGCAAACCGTGGAATTTGGAACGTCTGGTAAACTATACAACAGCAATCTAGTAATGTATGATAGAATGACAGACTCCTACTGGAGCCAGGCATTAGGTACAGCAATCAAGGGCGAATTGACTGGGACAGTACTAAAGAAGGTTCCATTTGATGTAATGAGATGGGCAGATTGGAAAAATCAAGAACCCGATACTATAGTCCTTACCAGAGACACTGGCTTCCTAAGGTCATATTCTACTGATCCTTACGGTAGCTATTATACAGAACCGAGAATAATGTTTCCAGTTGAAAACAAAGATGATCGTCTTCCTCTAAAAGACCTTGTAGTTGGATTCAATCACCTTGGCAACTATGTTGCATACCCACAACAAGCTGTCGAATCTAAAAAGGTAATCAATGACATGGTTGGGGGTAAGAATATTCTTGTAACTTCACTACATCAAGACAACGTTAGAATATTTGATAGAAACGTGGCAGGAAAATCCTTAGAATTTGAATATACTGATGGAAGGATCATTGACAAGTCAACTGAATCTGAATGGAGCTATGAAGGCGAAGCACTATCTGGGCCTATGAAAGGCATTACTTTGAAAAGACTTCCCATTGAGCCAGGATTTTGGTTTAACTGGGTTGCATTTCATCCAAACACTGCAGTTTATGGTTTGGAAAAAGAGGCTACTTAATTCAAATAATTGTGAATTTATGAGTAATTTCAATCCACCAAAGGAGTGAAGACATAACCGTATTCACTTTCTTCTAACACTACACCGTTACTTGTCTTTCTGTAAAGTTTCAATGACTGTATTGAGCCTCCCATTGGTGCAAGCAAAAAACCATCCAGAGACAGTTGTTCAAATATATGATTGCCTATCGTCTCACAGGCAGCTGTAACAATGATTCTATCAAACGGTGCTTTTTCTGGCAAACCCTTTGTGCCATTACCGCAAATAACCTCAGCATTTGTTATGCTTGCTCGTTTATGGTTTTCCTTTGCCATCGTTACTAGGTGCTCAGAATAATCCATCGTGTAGATTCTCCCATTATCCCCTACAAGATAAGCCAATATGGCAGACTGCCATCCAGAACCGCTTCCAATCTCCAGTATTTTTTGATCCCCTTTTACTTGAAGCAGTTCTGTCATTCTAGCAACTACGGATGGTTGTGAGATGGTCTGACCTTCTTTAGTAGGAAGTGGCCTGTCCTGATATGCCTCGTTTTTTGATGATTCTGTGACAAACAATTCCCTAGGAATCTGACGAAAAGCTCGATCTACTCCAGGATCTGTGAGAAAGTTCTTTCTTTTTATAGTTTCAATCAGAAAATTGTTAGAATCCTTCAAATCGATCAACTACCATCAAATGATCTTTTGTCTTACAACACTTGCAAAAAACTATTTTACAATTTTTTTGAAATTTGTAAACATAGCTTTTGTAACCAATAATTCCATCCATTTGAGTTATTTTCTAATTTCTCGAAAATAATATTTTCCAAAATGGAACAAAATTTAGTCAACATTAACTTGTTCCAATGCAAAAATTCCTGACCACCATCATATAAGACAATACAAAGCACGTCAAGTACAATGGCTACAGCTAAAAAAAGCGGAGCTAAAAAAACAACACGCAAAAAAGCAACAAAGAAAACAACTACTCGCAAAAAAACCACTGCTAAGAAAAAAGCTCCAAGTAGATCTAAAGCAAAAAAAACAACCAAACGAACAACTAAGAAAACCACTAAAAGTAAAAAGAGATAGTTGTTCTGGTTTTTTCTTTTTTAAACTTAATTTGGAGTTATGAATTAGTAAGAAAAACCATTTTATAACTCACAAAGACTCCAGTTTATTTTTTCATATTTGAATGATTGATAATAATGCTTTTTAATAATCGTATAATTTTAACTAGAAAATAACCAGTCTCACAAGTAAAAATTACTAATTGTTTTATGATTAGTACCAAGGAGCAATAAAAAACGTCTTGGTTTAAGTATGATGTGAATTAATCTATTATTATGAAGGACAAAGATGAGATCGACTCTGATGTTGAACTAGAAAAGCAAAAGATAGATGCTGAAAGTAATTTGGAAAAGAAAAAGAAAGAAGCCGAAGGAGAGCTCAAAAAAGTGGCATCTGATGCAGACGATGCATTAGAAAGAGCCAGGAAAGAAGTAAAAAAGAAGATAGAAGACATTAGTAAATCTTAATCTCTGAACTTTATTACTAACGTTTCTTTACATAATTTATTGAAAATTTCAAAAAAAGAGATAGATGGTCTTAGATCTATTCTAAAAAAGATTGAAAATGAAGAAAAAAACCAAAAGATGCGAATCAAAGGACGTACTAAAATGCAAAAGCAGGGAAAAAGCTTGAACAAGGGCAAAGTGCGAAACAGACAAAAACCTGTAAGAAAACACAGGAAAGTTACCAAGAAACGCTCATCTATTAAATAAATTAAAGTCATCTAAATTACGATAACGTAATTATCACACCCAATCACATGATCAAGACTAGATTTCAACAAAGAACCAAATTCAATCAACCAGTCAGTTTGACCATATGCTGATCAAGACAGACAGTCCAGGCTCAATAAAAACACAGGTTGTAAACTTTACAGCCAGTCGATAAACTCTACAATTTTTTTAGTAACTATCTCCAGTACAGGTTATCTTGGTAAAAAAAGCAAAGAACTTGCTGCAAATTCAGATTATTGCACAAAGGATGAAAAAAGAATTGAAACAGTCTAGTTATGGTTACTCCATGGTAGATGATCTTTTTGTTGGATTGCCTTCGTCGAATCTAAAGGGCAAATGGATTCAACTTGTGGTTGAGACAGATGGGCCATCAGCAATAGTACCTGTAGGACACATTGGTCCTTGGAATGGAGGAGGACGGAATCATAAATACGACGATCGGTATTGGCAAAAAGAGTGCAGACCCCAAGCTGAATCAGGAATGGATCTTCAAGGAAACAAGACAAACAAAGCTGGTATTTTGATCTCTTCGGAACTTTGGAAGAAACTGGAGCTGGGAAGAAAACGACTAGCCAAAGTAAGGTGGCAATTTGTTCCACATCCCAGAGGAAAAAAAGTCATCATTGCAAAGAATGAGAAGAGACTGCATCTGCATAACTGATTTTGGACAAACTTTATCCCTTATAATGACGTATTAAACCTGATATGAATATCTATGATACAAAGCCCATTTTTTGCATTGTATGCGGAGAAGAGATGGGCGAGGTAGATATCGATGCAGAGATTATCAGACCAAAGTGTGGCAGATGTGCTAACCCAATGCCAGAAAATGATGACAAACTTGGTTACATCATAAATTCAGTTCAACACTAGTTGTTTAGACTTTTTAAAAGACACTCTAATTTGCGGTTGAAAGAATCACAGTCATTATACTTACTGCCAATGCAGCTGCCACAAGTAATGAAATGTTTTCCCTTTTTAGGATGGTCTTTGTTGTTTTATAGCAAGAGTCTGCTTGCAAAAATTTTGGAAAATCAAAGCTCACATAGTTTTTACATGTTCCAGCTATATTAAGGGAACACGAATTTTGTATTTTGAAAGTTGTGGTAGAACCAATTTGTCTAAAATCCATTCAAGTGTTTCTATAATGTGAGAATAAGAAAGATTTGGAAAAACTATTATTTAACAAAATTCAAAATATGACTCTATGACTATCATTCAACGTCAAGTTAAATCTACTGTTAACGCTAATTATACTGAACCAAAAAATATTGAAAATTTATCTGCTAATCCAAAGAATCTTAAAACAGATGTTTTTTCTTCAAACAAAGATGTCTCCATTTTTGATAACCCACAAGTTAAAAAAGAATGGAAAAACTATGTTGAAGAACAACACGAGAATTTTAACTTCTTGACGCAAAATTATAATGAGATTGCTTTAAGCTATTTTGAAAATTGGGCAAAACTGTCCAGCTCATATTACGAATCCAGTAAAACCTTCCAAGACATCTGCTACAGGACGTTTTTGTCCTACTTGAAAGTACAAACCAAAACAGATTAGTCCTTATTTGATTTCAAAATAAACGGTTAATTCCAAGAGGTTTGATATAATCTCGTGCAGATAGACACGAAACAAGATTTTGATTCAGACTTGCTAAAGGCGGCAGATTTACTTGTACGATCTCTTGAAAACGAAGGTGTAGAGTATATTTTTGGACTTCCGGGGGAGGAAAATTCCGATGTCATGATCTCGTTGCTAGAATCCAACATCAAGTTTGTTTTGTGCAGGCATGAGCAAGGTGCTGCATTCATGGCAGATGTGTATGGTAGGCTTACTGGCAAAGTAGGAGTTTGTCTTTCCACACTTGGACCAGGTGCAACGAACCTGGCTACAGGGGTTGCCAATGCCAATATGGATAGATCAAGACTATTAGCTATAACTGGTCAAAAGGACTCGAACTTACTTCACAAAGAATCCCATCAAAACATGGATGTAATTACAATGTTCAAACCCATAACCAAATGGAACTGGTCAATTAGAAACGCAGACAACATACCCGAGATTGTCAGAAGGGCCTTCAAGATAGCCCTAGAGGAAAAGCCAGGTGCAACTCACCTAGAGCTTCCGCAAGATATAGCAAAAAAACAATCAAAGATCAAACCAATAGAGCCAACTGAGATATTCAGGCCAAAAGCAAATGAAAAGTTGATCAAAGAAGCTGCCAATCTAATCCTGTCTGCAAAAAAGCCGATAATTCTGGTTGGCAATGGCTGTATCAGAGAAAACGCAAGTGAACACATTCGAAAGTTTGTAAAAAGAACTGGGATTTGTTCCATGAACACATTCATGGCAAAGGGAGTGATACCTGATGATTGGAACAGACATCTGCGAACCATAGGAATCAAAGACGCAGATCATGCTCTTCTGGCAATGAAAGAAGCTGATGTTGTAATAGCAATTGGGTTAGATCTAGTAGAATATAGTCCTAAAAGTTGGAATTCAAAACATGACAAAAAAATCATTCACATAGACTTTACACCGGCAGAAGTTGACACATACTATCCGCCAGATGTTGAAATTGATTCGGATATAGAGTATGCAATTGATTCGATTCTCGAGGAGCTTGAAAGACAAAAAGATTCAGATCCATCAATTGAAGGATTTCCAAGATCAGACATTCCCAAGGTATTCCAAAAGATCAAAGTCGAAGTAGATGAGAGAACTGAAAGCTTTAACGATGATTCCTCATATCCGCTAAAGCCAGAGAAAGTCGTCTTCGAGGTAAGAGACGCATTAGCACGAGACGATATTGTTCTATCCGATGTAGGTGCACACAAACTTTGGATAGCAAAGACATACAAGACATATGAGCCAAACACCTGCATTATTCCAAACGGTTTCTGCTCGATGGGCTTTGCTCTACCAGGAGCTATTGCTGCAAAGATAGCCAAACCTGACAAGAAAGTCGTAGCAATGACAGGTGATGCAGGGTTTCTTATGAATATCCAAGAAATAGAAACAGCTGTGAGGAACAAAATCCACTTTGTGTCAATAGTTTGGTGTGACAATGATCTTGGATTAATATCACTGAAAGAAAATGACGAGTTTGGTAAAACCTCTTTTACTTCATTTGATAATCCTGATTTTATGTATCTGGCAAAAAGTTTTGGCGCAAAGGGACATCATCCCAAATCAGCACAGGAATTCAAAATGGTACTAAAAGAATCACTAAATGATACAACGGTTCCAGTCATAATTGCAGCAGATGTTGACTATACACGAAACCGTGTCTTGTTAGATGACAGCTATCCCGGATATGTAGAATCACTTAAAACATGAAATAGCATAGTCATTCTTTCATCTTGAAAAACAACCAACTTTTCTCTTTTGGTCTAAAATTGATCAGGCAGTACTTTCCACCCAGCCTTTTTCCTTGAATTTTTACTACTATTTTCTTTTTAGTCTTCTCAAGCGTGTCAAATGTCCCCCTATCCCAAATCTCTACTTTTCCTGCACCATAGTTGCCTTCGGGTATCTGCCCCTCAAACTTTGCGTACTCTATTGGATGATCTGGAACAGCTATGGCAAGTTTTTTGTCGTTGATTTTTCTTGGAGGAGTTTTTGGTATAGCCCAACTCTTTAGCTTGGAATCAAACTCTAATCTCAAGTCATAGTGAAGTCTTGATGCATCATGTTTTTGAATTACGTAGATTGGTCTTTTCAGGCCTTTCTTTTTGTATTTTTTCTCTATCTGTTTGCAAAAGCTCTCACTATACTCATCTGCCACCATACATGTTACTTCTGACATACTCCCACATCTAAAGCATGTGGGCTTTCCCGCTGGCATTTTGTAAACCAAAAAAATCCCTGGTTTTCAGAATGAATGGACAAGGTCTGGAAAACATGAATGTGAAATTGAGATCTAGGATGAATCTACAATAATTTCACATATTCGGTGATTTGTTACCATTAATCACTTAACAAATAGAATAGATCTTAGTTTTGTGAAGAAAGCAGGCCTTTTTTTATGAATATTCCAATTTCTGTTGATCAAAAAATCAACAATTGAGCTTATTTTATCACTTTGAGTTTACGAAGGGTTAATTGTCAAAGCCGGAAAAGCTAGTTAATGTCAAGTATCGACCATCAGGTACTAATCAAAGGTTTAGTAGATGATATGCAAAAGAACGGAATAGAGGTTCCTTTTGCCGAGATGGAAGGTTATAAAGAGCCAAAACTAATCAGAGATCACAAGCCAGATGTTATAGGCTGGGATCCAACAAAAGAGATGCACTATCTTGGAATGGTAGTGTCCCCTGATGAATTAAAATCAGATTATACTGAAAAAAGAATTGATGAACTTTCCGGAATGATGATGGGACAAGGTGTATCATATGGAGAAAGAATTCCATTATACATTGGTGTCCCAAGAGAATGTTCAAAGCGAGTGGAAGAAAAAATTGAAAAGACTGGACTAACAGAGAGAGGAAACATACACCCTCTGGAGGTCGGTGATTAGAGGTGAGTAAGGACTCTGATATCGACTTTAGAGAGCCAAGGCTAGAAGACGCTCCAAAAATATTTGAGCTTGTAAAAGACTCCCCACCACTTGATGTCAATTCAGAATACCTTTACATTCTGATTTGCCATCACTTTTCAAAGTCAAGTGTTGTTGCATTAGATGGTTCAAAGGTAGTTGGGATGATAGCTGGATACCTTCCACCCCAAAAACAAGATACTTTGTTTATCTGGCAGGTAGTAGCTGATAAAAATTACAGAAAGATGGGTCTTGCACAAAAAATGGCAAAGAACATCTTGTCAAGAGAATACTGTGATGATGTAAAGTACATCGAGGCAACAGTAACACCGTCAAACATCCCATCAAGAAAGTTCTTTGAATCACTTGCCGAGGAGACAAACGGAAGCTTTAGCATCAATCCATTGTTTACAAAAGAACACTTTTCATCCTCACATGAACCAGAAGACTTGATTAAAATAGGTCCAATACAAATAAGGCTAGAGGTCACTACATCTAGATGATATCTGACAAGTTAGAATCCGAAGTAAGGGGCTATGTCAGAGCATACCCTACAGTTTTCAAGAAAGCCACCGATTCACGATTATTTGATGAAGGAGGAAAGGAATATGTTGACTTTCTTGCGGGCGCAGGTTCGTTAAATTACGGTCATAACAATCCTGATCTAAAAAAGAAACTCGTAGACTATCTATCAGAAGATGGCATTGTCCACGGCTTGGATATGGCAACAACTGCAAAGGAGAGGTTTATGAAAACATTTCATGAAAAGATCCTCACACCAAGGGACATGAACTACAAGTTTCAGTTTCCAGGCCCCACAGGTACCAATGCTGTAGAAGCTGCAATAAAGCTGGCAAGAAAAGTAACCGGTAGAACAAACATAATCGCCTTTACAAATGGTTTCCATGGAGTTACCTTGGGTGCTCTTCCTTCTACGGGAAACAGGCAGCACAGAGGCGGATCAGTTGTACCTCTGAACAACACCTCCTTTATGCCATACGATGGATACATGGGAGAAAAATTGAACACAATCGATTATGTTCGAAGATGTCTTGAGGATAATAGCTCTGGACTCGATATACCTGCAGCATTTATCGTAGAGACTGTACAGGGAGAAGGCGGAATCAACGTCGCAAGTAAAAAGTGGCTACAAGATTTAGCTGCTGTTGCAAAAGAGTTCAACATTTTGATAATCATAGATGATATCCAGATGGGCTGTGGTAGAACTGGAACATTTTTCAGCCACGAAGAATCTGGAATAGAACCAGACATGATAGTTCTATCAAAGTCACTTAGTGGTTTTGGTCTCCCGTTTTCGCTTTTGCTTCTAAAACCAGAACATGACAAGTGGGAGCCAGGCGAACATAACGGAACATTCAGAGGCCATAATCTTGCGTTTGTAACTGCAACGGAAGCAATAAACATGTACTGGAGCACACAGGAATTTGAAGCCGAGATTAGTGAAAAGGGTAAGATACTAAGAGAAAGATTACAAGAGATTGCAAGAAATGAAATTTCTCCTGAAATTGATGTAAGAGGAAAAGGTATGGCTGCCGGAGTAGATTGCGTATTAGGGGAGTTATCATCAAAGATCCAAAAAAAGGCCTTTGAAAATGGCCTTATCCTTGAGACTTGTGGCCACGTGGATCAAGTTGTAAAATTCTTGCCATCATTAACAATAGATAAAGAAACTCTGCTCAAAGGATTATCAATATTTGAGAAAAGTGTCAAAGAAGTAATGAGTGCAGGCGACTTTGAGAAAAGATTGGAAAAACAGCTGGTAGAACAACATTGATTGTACGTTCCATAGATGAGCTGTATGGTACAGAACGAGAAGTTCATTCTACAAACTGGCAGAGTACAAGACTACTGCTAAAAAAAGATGGAATGGGATTTTCTTTACATGAAACAATTATCAAAGCAGGAACAGAGACCCATATGTGGTACAAAAACCACCTAGAGGCAGTCTACTGCGTGGGTGGAACGGGGGAGATAGAGGATAAAAAAACTGGGAAGATTCACAAAATCAAGTCAGGTGTAATGTATGCATTAAACGAACATGACAAACATGCTTTAAGAGCAGAAACTGATCTTCGCCTAGTATGTGTCTTCAATCCACCATGTGTTGGAAAGGAAACACATGACGAAGATGGGGCATATCCTCTCTTAGAGGCTTAATTACTGAAACCGCATAGAACACAGTTTATTATCAATACCGTTACTTTTTTAAAAAATCGGAGAGTTTTTTTAATCTAAATTTAATTCAAATCCATGAAAGATGTTGATTTTTATGAGAAAGCATCATCTGAATTTTTAGAACTAGCCAGCGAGATTAGATTAAAGATTCTTTTCAGCCTTCGACAAAAAAAGTCACGAGTTTCCACACTTGCAAAAAAATTCAATGTTACAGCTCAGGAAGTACACCGAAACTTTGATCGAATGTCCAGTTCAGGCCTTATAGCAAAAGACAAAGATGGAGCATACAAGATAACAACCTTTGGCAGGGCAATCTGCTCCCAAATTCCGTCGATTGCGTTTCTATCTGAGAACAAGGATTACTTTGATACGCATACGTTTGGCGATATCCCACCCAAGTTTATCAGAAGAATTGGCGACCTTGATGACTGCGAATATGTATCCGGAGTCTCGATGGTCTTTGAGAGATGGAAGAGAATCTACACAAATTCAAACGAGTATATCTTCAACATACTAACTGAGACACCACTTGATCTGATGGAGCTAATCCTAAAGAGGGTCAAAAAAGGAATCAGGTACAGGCACATTATTTCAGAAAATGCAACAATACCAAAGGGGAGAAGGAAATTACTCCAAAAGATGGGTTTTGACAAGATGCTTGAGAGTGGAATGATAGAAAGACGTATGTTGCAAAATGTTTCAGTATCAATAATCATGAATGAGAAAGAAGCCGCAATCATGTTTCCAACCGAAGAAGGAGAGCCAGATCTAAGGGGAATGTTTTACAGCATTGACCCGTATTTTCATGACTGGACACTAGATTATTTCAAACATTCCTGGTTTATCTCAGATCCATTCAAAGAATTCAAGTTATCCGAATAGGTTTTGTCATCCTATCCAAAAAGAGAAAGGAGTGTCTTTTGGTATGTATTGCCAGCGGTTTTTAGCATCTTTGGAGGCATTGCAGCCTATTATCTTCTAAAAAACGACGATCCTGAGAAAGCTAAGAGATGCCTGTGGCTTGGCATAATACTGGCTGCAAGCTATATTGGTTATTTCTTGGTCTTTTCTTTGATGATTCAAACATTTGAGTTTTCATAGAGTATCCATTTTAAACCAATTTGACTCATTAATATCATTGATAAAAAATCCAAAGAACCTAATTCCCCAATTCTTTGACGATACAGCAAGCACGTATGATGCAATAGTAAAATGGGCAACATTTGGCAAAGACATTTACTGGAAAAAAGAGATTATAGCTGAATTACCAAATGCCGATTCTTTTTTGGATTTGGCGTGTGGTACTGGCATACTTACCAGACAAATTGCCGATAAATTTCCAAAATCATCCATTGTAGGCGTAGACATATCTCAAAAATATTTGGATACAGCAAAAAACAACTCAAAGTCATATGAGAACATATCCTATATTTTACAAGATGCAGAGCAACTAGATATTGGACAAAAATTTGATTGCATTACATCATCATATATCCCAAAGTACTGTAATCCAGAAATCCTAACTGATAAAATCCAGAACTTTCTCAAACAACACGGCAAGGTAATTCTTCATGATTTTATTTATCCGGATAATACCATTGTTAGAAAATCATGGGATCTTTATTTTCATTTGTTGAACTTTTTGGGATTATTCATACCAAGCTGGAAGATTGCCTTTGATAAACTACCTCAACTGATAAGACAAAGCGATTGGCTCTCCTCCTATGATACTTCACTTCAAAGAAGAGGTTTCAAAACAAAAAAGAGGCTTTTGACCCTGAATTCATCTGCAATACTGATTGGTTTTCTCTCATAAAACTGCAAAGTTGCGTAACACAAAAAATGCAACAGTTGCAGCGATAACTGTAAAAGTTATCGTCTTTAGGATTAGCTCCTTTCTTTGAATGGATTCGTTACTTGAACCACTGCGCATTAGAATTTTGTATTTTCTAGAGTTTACAATTAAAACGTATGTGGTAACTGCTGATATTCCTGCTAAAATTAGTGTCTCTGGTTGAATCATATTTGTTTGTATTATAGAACCTGCAAACACTGGAAGGACACCCCATGAAACTACAGTAGAGATGTTGTTATGGAATTTTCCATTAAATAATTCCAGATTGTATGCAAAAAGGAAGAATCCTTCTATAATTCCAATTGGTATCAAAAAAAACACATCCAGTAGTGCGTAGTAAATCCCAAGACCAAAAGATACACCAAGTGCTAAAAGTGCAATAGTCCAGAGTTTCCTTTTTGGTAGTTGACCCCATGGCTTTGTCTTTCCTCCAACTGCATCTAAGCAGTGGGCAGATACCCCAATTGCTAAAAAGTAAATAACGCCAATGGCAACTAGTCGATCTAAATCAAACGGACCAGAAAGAGAACCCCAAATGGCAAAAGATGTAACTATACTTGTGTAGGGCAGAAACAGTATCCCAACGCCTATTCTAAAGTTCCTTGAACCAAATTTTGGAACAAACCATTCAGAGGTCCTATCCTGTGTCATCCCCTCATTTTATGTTCTTGTTACTTATAATGTGAATCCCTGAGATAATTTTGAAATTTATACTAAGAAAGCTAACCAATTAGTAATGGGTCAAAATCAAAAGCTCATAAAAAAAGGAAACATGGAGCCAATTTCAAAGATTCCATTTCACACCGATGCTCCTTTAAAGCGGTTTTCTATGTTAAGTAAGAAGATAATTCCTGACGCTCACACTCATGTTGCAGTACATATTGTCGATGCAAATAAAAACGAGATGCCCGAGTATACAAAAATTCACAAACACAATGCTGATGAAATTAATCTAATTTTATCTGAAGACGATAAACTAACATATGAAATCCAGCTTGATGACAAAGTTCATACGGTTAGCTCACCAAGCAGTGTCTTTATTCCAAAAGGTACAAGTCATAAAGCCAAGGCAGTAAGTGGTAAAGGAACCTTTGTCTGCATAATATTGTCAAACAACTACACAACAACAAAGGGATGATTTAATCTAAGGTTATAGCAAAAACAACCAAATCTCCTTTTACAGAAGAAAATAGTCCTGCAACTTTTGCCATAAATCCATATTTTTTACTTCGCAGCTTGATTATCCTTTCAGCCTCTTTGCCCTCTACAAGTCTTGCTTTTCCCTTTTGCCACTCTCCTTCCGCATCTCCTTTCAAAGAACAGGGAACCACTCTTACCTCAGAATTATTTCTAATTCTTTTTACCTTGCCTGTTTGGCTACGTGTGACAATGTAAATGGTGTTATTCTCTAAGATAAGCCAAACTGGAGTCTTTACACCAGTACCGTCTTTTTTGAATGTTTCAAGATTAATGTATTTTTTATCCTGAAATTGTTCTATATTTGCCATACAATATTTTCTATGAAAAGTATTAATTAAATGAAAATGAACACAGGCCCGCATTTGTTATGTACTAGTTTTTTCCAGTCTAGGATCAATCATGTTTAACATAAAAAAATGGCAAATCTAGTGTAGAAAATATCATTTTGTGCTTAAATGGGCACAATCCTGTGGGAGAAAATAGACTAGTTTCTCCGAAACCCTTTACCACAATTACGGCAGAGGCATAAAAATTCAGATCATATGACCTATTCAATAATTGTGTTAGCCCCGTTGAATAGTTTTTTAAAAATTAGCTAAAGGCACTAAGCGAATTACTGACAAAGAATTAACACGTACCACTTTTTTCAAGATGTAGTTTATTTTGATCTGTAATTCTTTGATACGGTTCAGTGTTTCCAATTTTTGACAAGATACTGTGGGAATGAAACTTTATTACTACATGTTTTATTTTAAATTCTAAAGTTTTGTTTTAAGATAATATTTTTTGGATTAGTTCCAGGCGTTAAGGTTAATAAAACTGAACAGGCATTTTTAATGAGATAATATTATGATAGCTTCTGTAAATCCATTCACTGAACAAACTGTTGAAAAGTTTGATACCATTTCTACTGAAGAGGCCATAGAAGAAGTCAAAGCTTCTGATAGAACTCAAACAAAATGGTTTGATGTTCCTGTAACCCAAAGAGCAAAGAAGCTTGTTACTCTTTCAGAAAATCTTCAAAACAACATGGAAAAATATGCAAGATTGATCTCTGAAGAAAACGGCAAGCCTATCAAAGATTCTAGATCTGAGATAAAAAAATGTGCTTGGTGTTGTTCTTACTATGCAGAAAATGCAGAAAGATTTCTAAAAGCTACTATGGTGAAAACAGAACACAAGAAAAGCTACATCAGATATGATCCTCTAGGCGTTGTATTTGGAATACTTCCATCAAATGATCCATTTTGGATGGCAATAAGATTCGCAGCACCTGCATTGACAGCTGGAAATACAGTGGTAATAAAACATGCAAGCAATGTACCAAGAAGTGCAAGGGAGATTCAAAAACTATTCATTAACAGCGGTTTTCAAAGAGATAATTGCAAGATCATACTTGCAAATTCTGAAACTGCAATGGAGATAATTGAGACAGATCTAGTAGATGCGGTTCATATGACAGGAGGTCTAGATGCCGGATCTGAGGTGGCCCAACTTGCAGGAAAAAGAATAATCAAGACTGTTCTTGAACTTGGAGGAAGTGATCCGTTTATTGTCTTAGATGATGCAGATATCCAAAAGGCAGCAGAGGTGGCTGTCAAGGCAAGAATGGAAGCATCTGGTCAAAACTGTATAGCTGCAAAAAGAGTCATAGTTACAAAATCTGTTTTAGCTGAATTCAAAGAGGCTTTAAAGAAAAATCTCAATCATTTGAAGGTAGGAAACCCACTTGAAGATGACACAGATGTTGGGCCGCTTGCAAAACCAGAATCTGCTGAAGAAATTAGACAGAGGTTAAAGGATGCAGAAAGCAAAGGCGGGGAGATCGTGTATGGACCGCAGCCACCTGATAATGGTTACTTTGTACGTCCAGCATTTGTATTTAGTTCAAGAGAAGATATGGGAATAGTAAGCGAGGAGGTTTTTGGACCTGTTGCGCCAGTAATTGTAGTAAATGATGAAGAGGAGGCAATTCAGGTTGCAAACAGCAGTAAATATGGTCTTGGTGCATCTGTATGGACCAAAGACATTAAGAGAGGAGAACGCATCAGTGCGATATTAGAAGCCGGAATGGTTTTCATTAATGGTGCAACACGATCTGACCCACGTCTTCCAATGGGCGGAGTCAAAAAGTCTGGCATTGGAAGAGAGTTAGCCGGCTTTGGCTTTGATGAGTATACCAACAAAAAAACTGTTATTGTTACCCAATAACCTTGATTTTCAAATCTTTTATAATTACCGAGTTTTATTCTAAAAGCACATTAAAGTGGCGAGATATCAACCATGAAAATAAAATTGTTTAATCCTAATTGTATTGAAACACGCAACATTGCTGTTTTGATTAATGTAGAAAGTAAACTGAATATTTCAAAGGCGATATAGATGGCAGAGCTTCACTATTCAATAGGGGTAACCAAGGAAGGCAAAGTAAAACAAAAGAATACAACGGCTCCCCTCAAGGTTGATTTAGACTTTCCCCTAGAAGAGTATGCTGATCGTCTAGAGAGAGTAAGAGCAAAAATGCATCGCGAAGGTGTGAATGTAACAATAGTAACTAACCATAGAGATTTTAATTGGCTTACTGGAAGCAGGGCAGATTATCCTAGTGCTGAGAGTGCAGCTTGGATTGTTATCACAAAAAAGAGAGCTGTAGGAATTGTAAGAAGCTTGGAGGCTGAGGCACACAAGTCAGCAAATGCCCTCCAAGAATGGGTCGAGTATCAGGATGAAGGACCCCAAAATCTCTTTTCCCCGTTAAGAGGTGCCATCAAAGTTATAAAAAAACTCAAAATGGAAAAAGCAATCATTGGCATGAACATGAGAACTTTTCCTGTAATGGATTATGAAGAGTTAAGATCCAGATTACCCACTGCAAAATTTAAGGACTTTTTCGTAGAATCAATAAGAATACACAAATCAGTACGGGAGATTGAGGCAATGCGTATGGCCGCTAAAGGTAATCAAGATGCGTTAATGGAGACAATTAAAGCAATAAAGCCAGGCTGGAGCGAGTATGATATTCTCAAGTACATCAACAAACGCCAGAAATATCACTTGGGAGATCAGTATGAGCGTGCTGCGTTTAGGGCAACTGCCTGTCAGGTAGGAGGAAATGCTACTCAGATGCACATTAGGAAAACCGACAACGAGTTAAAAGCCCAGAAAGTTCAGAAAGGAGACATAATTTGGCTTGAGCCAGGTGTTTTTGTTAAAGGCTATGTTGGTTGCATGATACGAACAGTCTTTGTTGGAGACCCGCCAAAAGAAGTAAAAGATGGCGTAAACTATTGTATAGAAGCATTTGAAAAGGCAGTCAAAGTCATAAAGCCCGGAAACACGTTTGAAAAAGTTTACGGCATCGCAGCTAGATATCTCAGACAAGCTGGTTATCACATAGGTCATAGAATTGGATATCTCAATGAACTAGACTGGGCAGATAGTAATATTCTTTCAATAATGCCAAAGAATCCTTACAAGTTTGAGCCAGGTCTTGTGTTTCACTTTCTTGTCTATGTGATGCTTCCAGGATGGGGATACGTTGGTGTTAGCGAACAAGTACACATTACAGATAACGGATACGAGATACTGGGAGACTGGAAAAGAACCTGTCCTAGAAAGCTGTTTATCAAAAAGTAGACATTACTGAAATAACTCAACTTCTGTACTAGTTGCCGCTAATTTTTGTTTCCTTTATTATTGATTTATAGGATAAAATAACTTGTGTGAGGCCAAAACCTCTCTCCATTATTGGTACAAGAAGCATGAACTGGTTCAATGGACGATAATTCTTGTTCCCTTATGGATAGTCATTTCACATGTGGACTATGAGAGAACAGGTAGCACTTGAGCAACGGTTTAGTGAATCTTGATGAATTACCATTCTCTTTAACTTGGAATTTTTATCTTAATGCAAAAAATAAGCCAATTGCTGCAACAGCTACTGAAAATGCCACCCCTAACATAAAGATAATCTTTGATCCATCCAGTTTCATTTTTTTGATTGATCTTTGAATTAATTTAATTCTATATTTTAGATCGGCTACTGAGAATTTATACGCAATTATTTTAATACAAAACACCAAAGGATGAGTATAAACCAGACTGACATGCCCTCATGTGTCCTGTGATAGTACGACCATGTCCCGTGATGGTGTCCTTTTTGGACACCATCTCATTCTTTTGTGATTTCAGATTTTTCTGTCGCTTCTTTTGTTTTTGGTTCTTGTTCCTTTTTGTTCATTATTGCTTTTTTTATCAAAGGTGCGCGATCTTTCAAAATACTGTTAAATTCTCGCATATCTTCCAAACTAGGGGTCAATTTTTGATTCTGGTATGCTTGTAAGAATCCAGAATAAACACATCCTGCAATTATACCAAACGCAGTATCAACTACGGATTCTATCTCAGGAGTATAAGCTTCTGCAATTCCTCGATACGAGTCTGCTTCACTGATGTAATAATCTATCAAGTCATCAATAAACTGTTTATTTTCTTTTGAAATTGCCACAAGTAAAAACCTAAGAGGTGGTTTATTTATTCACTCCTGTAAAACTATTTTTTTGATTCCATCTTGTTCTCTTTTTTTCTGTGTGAGTAAGGAAAGAGACTTTTTCATCAAATAGTTTGTTTGGAACCCATAATCTCATTCCTTCCACTCCATCTACTTGGATGACAGTCTTTGTCAGTCCAAGCTGTACTATAATACCTTTTTTACCTTGAATTTCTACCCTATCTCCCACCTTTACTCTAGTTCCTAGTGCCATACTTAACCCAGAAGCTGCGTTTTGTAGCTTGTTCAAATAAACAAAAGCCATGAAGATTAAAAGCGCACTAAGAGATGTTACAGTCTCTATAGCATATGATAATAGCTTGAAATTTACTGACAAGTATATTATTTCCGCGACAACTATGATTAGTGTCATTACAATAGATGCCTTGTAAGATCCTACAAGATTTTTGAATTTGATATAATCAACTATTTTGATTACAGCAATAGCTATACCTGTTATTACCAGCGAGATTATAGCATACTCTACTTCTACCATTGGACTTGATACAAAGGGCAAATATTCAAACTTTTGGCGGTCTAAAGATTCGTATATTCCCTTGAAAAACCTCATTTGATGTGGAAGCTCGAGTTAGACGAGGAGTATTTTAGAATATTTGGTTCGGATAAAAACGTGGCAGGATATTTTGATCCTGACTATGGCGATATTCATCCAAAAGAAAATGAGGAGGAGATCATTCAGAGTATGATTAAAAACCATGACAGTATACCTGGAGGTTTCCTTACTGTCCCGCTGCTAAAGTTTGGGATATTTGATACGGATCTTAACACAGACATTGATTCAATAGAAGAGCGTCTAGCTGGTTCCCTAGATAGACTAAAACGTTGGAGGATGGCAATTAAAGAAATTAATCCCGAGTTTCATGCAATCAACATATCACATACAGACCAAGACATGCTCAGCATATCATTTTCGCTGAATTTTGGGCAAAAGGTACCGCTGAAAAAAGAGTCAATCCTAGAAAAATTGAGTCCTATTTTGGATTTGCTGCACAAATACAGTTTGCTATAGCCTTCCCAGAATATCTAGTCAATACAATGTAAGAAGATACAGAGCCTGCCAACAATATCATCGAACCAATAGGAAATTCGGGCACAGCTGCATACTCTTCGGATTCAGCTACTATAGAATAATCTTTGATTGTCTGCCTTTCTTTCAAATCATGTACGGGCAAGATGAATGGTATTGCATGATCTGCTCTTAGATAGTCAGGCTCGATGTTGTCCTTTGATACAGCTATTACCTTACCACCATCACCATACATTGTTGCAACAACCGATATTGCATTTGCAGTAGTCTCTCCGTTGTTTGTTATCTTGCCATTTATCACATAATTATTGAATCTATCTTGAGATATCTCAGAAGACACTACATCTATTACTTGGCTTTTTGGAACTATGATGTTATAATCAAGATCTATTGAATAACTGTCAACGTCTTGTGATTGTATGGGCGGAATAACCAGATTAAATGGACTGCGCATAGTAGGCATTATGGTATTTACAAGTGATTTTGTTGTTTTTTTATCAATGATCTTGCCTTCCGAATTGTAAAGAGTGATGTCTAGTTTGACTTGGTTTAGGGCAGATTGTAAATCATTTTGAATCTCACCTACAATATGCATCGAGTCACTAGAGTCCATGAATTTTTGATCATTTTTTACAAATACTTCAGCTGAGGCTGTAGGTATGATTATGCAAAATGCAAGGATTGCTAGTAGATATGACTTCACTAGAAAAAAACCCCCCTTCAACTTAAAGAAGTTTGTGGGGATCATACAAGATTAATTACTCTCCTTGCTGAGCGTTCTTGTAATCAGATAGTGCAGCCATCTCATATTCGTACGAGTCTTGTAGTAGCTGGTCAGATCTGACCAGTGTCTGGTTACTTCCAGTTTTAATCCATTTTACATATTCTTTGTCACTTTGTAGCTGGCTTTCAGTTGATTGTCTGAATAGTTTGACTGAGGATTGGTATGGCTCTGGAGGATTTAGATTATCATAACTCTTAATCAATTCCTCCATTTTATCAAAGTGTTTCTCTGAGAATTTTTCAAACTCTTCATCGGTTATTTTTCCCTCCTCTAGCTCATTTGATTTCTGCACAAATAGATCCTGCTGTGCTTTTAGGTTAGATTGAATGCTTTGAAGTTCATATCCAAATTGTCTGCCTTGCTGGTTTTGCAGATCAATTTGATAGTAGTATACAGAAATTCCTCCAAGGATGCCAACTGCAATTGTAGCTATTATTATATTTTGAATTTTTTTCTTCAAATTACTATTATGGGTTTTCAAACGATATTAATAGAATGATCTTTCTTCAATCAAATTTTTAAAGAAAGGCAAGTCCATTATACTAATTGACTTGTAGAGGAATTTGTGAACGATACAGGGCAGAAAAAAATCGATATCTACGCGGTGTAAAAAGATGCTCATCTTGTATGGTGTATCTACTGTGTGCAGATAGATGTTGTCCTTGTTGCGGAACACAGCTACGCTCCAAGAGAAAATCAAAAATAAAACAATAATTTAGTCGGTGTAATCTCCTTCTGCATCCAATTTTAGTTCTATAGTCATAACGGTTCCACTGATAAAAGACTCATTTCGTATTGTTCTGACTCTTCCCACATCCAGATGATATGGCCAAATCTCTACAACTATTGCTCCAACTTTGATATTTTCTGGTGCATCAGTTAGTTTGATATCTTCTCTTTTTACTCCGTATTTTTCAAGAATGTGCAGGGCATGTTCTACTAGAGGTTCAGGGTTGTTGTGGTTTATTGCCCAAACAGTACCTTCGTACTCTATTTTTTCCACTTTGTGACTCGAATCAGGACATATAACAATCATTCGGGTACAAACAAGATTTCATAGAATAATCTATTTTTGTTATTATTGAGATTGAATCCTATGAAGTAATACAACAGTTTGCCTTGTATTCTTATTACTGATTTTTTCTTCTTGAATCTTAAATACAATCAAGAGTAGTTTAAAGATCAAATGAAAACGAAAAATTCAGTGCCAATCATTATGGGAATCCTGTTCCTAGGAGTTGTAGGTATTTCACATACAAATCCCCAAGAAAATATCCAGCTCAATATCCTTCCTAGTGCTTTTGCTCAATCTGTCGAAGCAGGTGTAGAAAGCGAAGTCAAGGTAGGTGTAGGTTCAGGTGACGACGAAAAAGAAGACGAGGAAAAACAACCAAGCAAACAGTCTGAAACTAGTGCAGAGTCAGAAACTAGAATCAAGGTATCAATTGAAAATGGGGTTTCAGAAATTGAGATAAACCATAAAGGCGAAGTAGAGTCTTACACTCTTGAGACAGATTCCAAGTCTGAAATTATTGCATCAATTGAGGCAAGGACCGGACTAGGTGAAAGCGAAATTCGCTCAATCTGGGAGGTCGAGATGGATGGTGAAAGAAAAGACAAGTCAAGTGAGATGAAAGTTAAAGCAGAGACAAAAGGCAAAGCACAGGTAGAGATTCAGCGCGAAAAAGCAGAAGAGCGCTCAATTGAGATAATTGCAAAGCTAAAACAAAGAATAGAAGCGCTTGAGCAAAGACTGCAGAGTCTGATGGTAAAGCTTGAATCAGGTGCATATTTTGGAACCATCCCTGATGAAAAGCCAATCAAATCAGAAACTGCAAGCAGTTTTAGTCTAACATTTGAGGGCGAAGCTGTTACTGTTTCAGAGATGAGAGCAACTGGCAAACAGATCACTGATGCTACATTTGACTCTGCTGAAAAGACAAAGATGAGCGGCAAGATATTTGTAAAGACAATTGCAGAACGTGAAAACCAATCCAAGTTCAAGGTAGAGGGTGGAACAATTGTTGTTGGAGAATCCACTCATGATATCATGTTTGGAAAGGCAAGAGCCAGCGGTGGCTTTTCAGGTGAAAAGGATACCATGATAGTAATTGCACACACTACAGATAGCATGGGAACACCACATACTGTAAAGTTGATGCTAAAATCAGAGTCCTCCTTTGAAGGAAACCTAGCCGAGTCAGGTTCCATGCCAGTTGAGATACTCTCGCCTCAAAGCAAGATTGCAGGAAAGGCTTTCCTCAAGGGAACAGGACAGATTCAAACAGCATAATCCCAAAAATCACTCTTTTTTCTCATTGGAAATTATTCTTCTACGACGTTTAGCGTCATAGTACTTACCACACGCGATAGTTTTCTGATCTTTGAGGCTATAGTTTTTTCAAAATCTTCTTGTGTGTCTGCATGTACTTCTGCAATTACATCGTATGCCCCAAAGGTAAGATATGCATTTTTTACCTGAGGGATTTGTCGAAGTTCTTCTGCAATATACTCTTCTGCACCTAGATCACAGTTTAGCAGAATATAGCCAATGTGCATCTGATAGTTTTCATAATTTTTTACTAGTCTTTAAGTCTTGATTTTTTACCAACGGCTTTTGAGACCATAGTAATTTTTTTTAGAGTGATCCCTTTTGCCGTATCTGTCCCTTCCTCTTCTCTGTCCTCCACCATAATGACTTCGCTGTCTATTCTGATTGCCAAATCTTCTTGATGGGGTTTCTCGTTTGAGCGGGTCGGGAATCTTTACTTCAATACCCATCTCCTTGTTCAGATCAGTCATTGGAGTCTTGATCTGTCGCTTTATGATATTAAAATCAGCAATTGAAGAGTATGATACTAATGTAATTGCCTTTCCCTTGCTTCCAGCCCTTGCTGTCCTGCCTATCCTGTGAAAGTAAACAAGTTCCTGGTTTGGAATGTCGTAATTTACAACAAGTCCCACTTGAGGAACGTCAATCCCCCTGGATGCTACATCTGTTGCTACCAAAACATCTGCTTTTCCCTGCCTGAATCTTGCCATAGAGTTTTCTCTTTTGTTCTGTGACATATCTCCTTCAATGGCAACGGTATTGATGTTATTTTTTCGCAATATGTGATTTACATCCCGTGTCCTAATCTTTGTTGAACAAAAAACAACACACTGATGTGGCAAGTTTTTCTGGATAAATTTTAGTAAAAAGTTTGGTTTTTCTCGGTCTTTGATTACTAGATATGATTGGTCAATTCCTTCTCCGCTTAGATCGTCTGCATCTAGTAGGAAATGTTTTGGATTATCAAGATACTCCTCAGACAGTCTTAGAATCTCTGTTGGCATGGTTGCAGAAAATAGCGACATGACTTTGTCCTTTGGGGTCATTTCGAGTATGAATCTAATGTCATCGATGAAGCCCATATCAAGCATGGTATCTGCCTCATCTAAGACAACATGGCTAACAGAGTTTAGTTTTATTGAACCACGTTTGAGGTGATCTATGAGTCGTCCAGGAGTTGCAACAACAATTTCTACTCCCCTTCGCAAAGCATCAAGCTGAGTGTTCATGCTTTGACCACCATATATTGTAGCTAGTCTTATTCCTGTATACTTGCCAAACTTTCTAATCTCATCTGTTATCTGGTTTGCAAGCTCACGGGTCGGAGCCAAAACAAGCCCCTGAATACCTTTTTTCGGTGTAATTTGCTGAAGCATCGAGATAGAGTATGCTGCAGTCTTGCCAGTTCCAGTATGGGCCTGGCCTACAACGTCTCGTCCAGTTAGTAAAACAGGAATGGTTGCCTCTTGGATAGGGAATGCTTTTTCAAAACCAATCTCCTTTATGGCATCCAAAATAGATTTGTTAATTCCTAACTGTTCAAACTTTGTCATACTTTTTCTTCTCTTAAGCAATGACAGAAAAGCTCATTGCTCAACCGTCATTATTCTTACAGCTAAACACCCCCACCACTCCTAATAAACCCTTCAATTTCCTACCGTAGTTTTGATTCTATGACCGATTTGAACACGGCAAAAGGTTTTGCGCCACTAATCTTTTCAAAACCGTCTTGGGCGTTTCCAATAAAGAATGTAGGCGTTCCAGTACTACCGTATCGTTGTCCATCAAAAAGATCCATTCCAACCTCTTTTGCAACCTCTGGATTTTGTAAGCAGCTCTCAAACTGGTCTACGCTTAGATCCAAGTTTGACGCGTATTCAGACATTTTTGCAAGAACCATTGATGCCTGCAAGTTACTCCACTCATCTTGTTTTTCAAATAGCGTATCGTGATACTGCCAAAACACCCCTTGCTCATCAGCACATTCGGCTGCAATGTGTGCCGCTCTGGCATTTGGATGTATTCTATCAATTGGATAATCACGGTACACCAACTTTACCTTACCTGAATCAATGTACTCTTCTTCAATTAATGGAAGAGTATCCCGATAGAACCTTTCACAGAATGGACACTGAAAGTCAGAGAATTCTACAATGGTTACAGAGGCAGATGGATCTCCTAGGATTGGATCATCATCAATATCAATTACAGTTTTGGGTTGTGGTTGTTCTATACCTTGTGATTCTAACTTTGCAATTTTTGATTCAAGTTCGGTTATCTGAGATTCCAAGTTTTCAGAGTCATTATCTGAAACAGCACCTGCAAAGAACAGACCGCCAAAGAAGGCAGCGATTCCTATTCCTGTCATTACCGTTACTAACAATGCATTGTAAGACGAGCGTTTTATTGTAACTTCGTTTGGTTTTTGATCAGAAGGTTCTTCAGACAATTTGCTGGCACTTCTATGTATGTGATTATAATTTTTTCTCTTACATCATGTTTTGGTGTCAGCAGATATAATTATTCAAAATGGTTACTTTACCACTATTACTGGAACGTTAGAACGCTCCAGTATGTAATTTGCAACACTGCCAAGATATGAATTAGTTGAACCAGCCCCTTTTGATCCAATCACGATCAGATCGTATTCCCATTCATTTGAAAATTCCAACACCTTATCTCCAATATTGCCATGAACCACTTCGTGCTCAAAGTCTATTCCATTTTGTGCAGCCAAGGTCTTTGCATCTTCTAGAAATTTGTTGATGTTTTTCATTGTAGCTGAATCAATATTTTCTACTGCCTCAAAGACTAGCTTTGGAGGGACATATGCAACATACAATCCTGTTATGGTAGCTTGACACTGTCTTGCAAAGTAGATTGCCTTTTCCAATCCCCGTTTAGAATGAGACGAACCATCAAATGGTAATAGAATTTTTTTAACCAAATAATCCATAATGGGTAACACAGTTCTAACTTTATAAAATTCGTATTGAGTTTTCCTTACTGACAATCATGGGATTATTCCTCATCGTCTAAAACTTCATCTTCTTTCATAAGTGACTGAATAATGTGACTTTCTGATATTCTATGAAACACAAAGATAGAGTCTATTACAAGAATTATAGAAACAGCTAATCCCATTCCTGAAATAATTGCAGGAAGAAATGGCACGTTTAAGATACCTGTAAGGAACGGCTGAACAACTGAGACCATCAACAAGACAAAGCCGATAAAGAAAATATTTCGGATTATGCGATGAACTGGCTTTGATTCAATCTTTGATGTATCTCCTGGAATAAGCTTTGTTGATACAAGATCAGAAATGATTCCGACAACGTTTCCAACTCTACTCAACAAGACAAACACTGGCACAGCAATTAATGCAATACTTGCTATGCTTATCAGGACTTCGGGATCTATTATTACTGGGATCGAGGTTGTATTCAATATCTCAACAATCTGCTCGCTAAAGTAATCCATTACTGCCAGAATTGCGATAACTACAACCAGATTGATAAAAAAGCGGATGCCATTTTCTTTTAAAATTTTAACAAACTTGTTGCTATCCTCAGATGTCTGCATTATTTTGTGAAAGAATTTACCTACAACAAATATTGGTTTGAAAATCTTGAAGGGAATCATGCTTTTCTCATCAGCAAGCGTGGGAAATACCCTCAGCAATAATGGCATGCAAAACATTGTAGCAAGCGTAATTAACATCGTAACTGGATAAAGCGAATCCCTTACTGCACCACTATCTACTGCCTGTTTTGCCATGATAAATGAAAACTCCCCACGTGGAACCATCACAGAACCAACAGTTGAGGCGCCAGTAAAGTCATGTCCCCCTATTGTCGAACCAAAAAAGTTTCCAACAAACTTGCCGATAACTGATAGAATAATCAAAGGTATAGAGATTAAAACAACTTCAGGAATTAGTGTCAGGTTTACCAGCATTCCAATGGAGACAAAAAATATGACGCCAAAAAAATCACGTAAAGGTAGGACTTTGTTTGTTATAGCATCAGAGTGTTTTGATGATGCAATTATCATGCCCATGATAAATGCTCCAATTGCAGAGCTCTGACCAAGAAAGTTAGCCAATACTGCTAACCCAAATCCCAAAGCAAGGGAAGTAATGAATGGACCCTCCCCAATGTCCAATCCATGGATTTTCTCCAACAGTTTTGGGACAAGTTTTATTCCAACAGCAAGTGCAATTACAAAGAATGCAAGACTCTGCAAGATTAGCATTGCAACGCCAGAGATTTCAAGCCCCTCACCAGCTGAGGCGTTTCCCAGAATCACCAAGAGTAAAACTGCAGCAAGATCCTCTACGATCAGTATCGTGACAACTGTATTGAACTCCTTGGTCTTGATTAGCTTTAGGTCTCGCATCAAACGAAGTGATATTGCGGTACTAGAGATGGATAGGATTCCTGCTAGGTATAATGATTCTAGGTGCGACCAGCCAAATGAAAAGGCTCCCACGTAAGCCAAAAAAAACATTATTGAGAGTTCTGTAAGGCCAACGATAATTGCCTTGATTCCAGCCCTTCTGAGCTTTTGAAGACTAAACTCTAAACCGACAACAAAAAGCAAGATAATGATTCCAAGCTCAGCTAGTAAATTGATCAGCTCTGTGTCTTCTACAATTCCTAGCCCATATGGACCTGCAACCATTCCAATTATTATGAATCCAATAATTGTTGGAAATCGAATTTTTTTCATCAATCCTGCTCCAATCATGCCACCGCCAAGCAGGATAGCTAACAAGGCCAGAAATTCAGTAACCCCAGCACTGACCATAATATCAGTTAGGGTCTGTCTTCATATAATATAATGATGATTGGAAAATTACAAAATGCGAACGGAAAAGCCCATATGCTTTAGCTGTGGGAGTGTGTCAGGTGTATCTATTCTGTTGCTGCTTTGATCAGTTGTGGTAGTTGTTTTTGTTTTGCTTGAGGAAGTGCAGTTATTCCACCGCTTAGACTTTGAGTTGTGACACCCTTCTTTGCAAGGGCTTTTACTGCCATAAGCGAGGTGTTTCCTGCCATGCAGACAAGCAACGAATTGCCTTTTGATCCTTCCAAGTCTTTTTTTAGCTCATCTGGAATCTCTTGTGTTGCCAAAAGCTGTTCAACTGTCCTTGCCTTTGGTATTGAGATCCTGTCCTTGTCAACACCAAGAGACTTTGCAATAACTTCAACCCCCTCTTCTTTTGGCGTGTATTGGGTGTGAATCCAGATTACCCTATCATAATTGTCAATGTTTGATGCAGCATCATCAAGTGATATCTGAGGACTGGTCTTTTGTTTTGACATCTCTTCTAACTTCTTTTTGTACTTTGCAATTCCATCTGCAATCATTGCAACATACCTTCCCCCTCCTCCAAAGTTTGCCATTTGTATTATAGCGTATAGTGCAAGTGCGCTGCTTTCACCCATATCATATCCTTTATCAACAAAAAACTTGAGAAGGTGCTTTGCTTGCTCAAAGTCTACTTCGTGTTGTCCAGAGTAAATATCGGGCTCATAATATGTCAAGCCCGAAGCTTTGTCTTTTGTCCTAATTCCTGCAACATCCTGATTAGATGGTGGAAAGACTACATGTACTGCATTTTTTCCATACTTTTCAGACATGTAACGGCTTATACCACCAGACGTACCACCTGTTCCAAAGGTGCACACAGTCTTGTAGTCTCCAAAAGATTCTCCTTGTTCTTGCAGCTGCTGGTCTATCTCAGGTGCAGTAACGGTTCTGTGTACCTCTATGTTTAGTTTATTATCATATTGTGCTGGACAGAAACAGCCGTATTTTCTTGCTAAAAGTTGTGCCAGATTTATAATGTCTTGTTTGGCCAAAACCGATTCTATCTCAGATATAGAATCATCAAAAATTTTGGTATCAAAACCAATCTCAGCTAGTTGGGAACGAACATTGGCAGCTGTTGCCTTTGCAACAGCAAGGTCTTGGTTGTCCTTCATTCCAGGTGCTGGACATATATCCATATCTAGGTCCATGATACGTGTATTTTCATTTCTTAGCTCCTCAAATACTCCCTCTTGGAGCTTTCTTGATACTAACGCCATAACATCTACGCCAAGTCTCGACAATAATCCAAGAGCTATACCAAAGTTACCAGAGGTAGCCTCTATTACTGTCTGTCCACTCTTGAGTTTTCCAGAAATGATAGCATCATGAATAATGTGTACAGCGGGTCTTACTTTAATTGAGCCTGCTAGCAAATTAGAATCAAACTTACCAAATACTTTGAGGTCCGATTCATCAAGATTAAGATTGTAAACGTTTTTTGCACATTCTTTTAGATCTTTAGTAATATCAATTAGCGGAGTGGCATTTACTACTTTGCCGTCTTTTTCCTCAACATGTGGAACTTTACTCCATATCTCTTCTTCAAAACGACTAAGCAGTTCGTTGTCTATGTTACTTTTACTAGTTGTCTCCATAGTATCTCTGATTTAGTATCAGATTCGATCTCTTATAAAATATCAGGATGTGTTAAACTGAGCATGACTGGTTCTAAAGAATTAGAACAGGTTTTCAAGAATGAATGTATGTTAGACATGCTAATTTCCTAGCAATTTGTGTAGTCGATCAATAACCAGATGACCAAAATTTGAATCTAAATCAAAGCCAATGGCGAGATTTGAACTCGCGACCTATCGCTTACAAGGCGATTGCTCTAGCCAGGCTGAGCTACATTGGCACGCATTAACTTGCAAAATTTGACAGTTTAAATTGTTGCCTTGAAATGAAAGCCATCGGCATTTTTTAATACCGTATAGTTTGAGCAGAATCGTCAATGAAGCATATTCCGCCACACAAACTCAAGGTTTTGATGGCAATGTTCTTTGGAACAGGCGCTTTGGGAATAATTATGGGATTAACAAATGAACATTTTTTCATTACCTTCCTTGGTACGATAAATCTGTGTCTTGGCGGATTCTTTGGATATGTCTTTTTTACTCAGCCCGCTAAAATACGTGATAAGAAAAGAAAAAAGTAAACAAGCATGAATTTATAGTAAAACATTTCCAGATTGTATCATGAAAGAAGGTGATCCAGCGTTTGACTTTGAGCTGGCTGATCAGGATGGAAAGAGGGTTAGACTATCCTCCTTTAAGGATAAAAAAAATGTAGTGCTTTGTTTTTATCCAAAGAACCATCTCTTTGCGTGTCCATCAAAAAAAGTATTCAAGATGGCAAAAAGTGTAATTGATTCTTATTCAGATATAACTGCAACTGATTCTGTACTGTTTGCAATATCCGTTGATACCGTTGAGGATCAGAAAAAATTTGTAACAGAGTACAATATACCTTACAGCCACCTAAGTGATACGGAAAAAAATGCCTGCAAGGAATATGCAGGTTTGAACATTGTGGGCTTGGCAAAAAGATCTACTTTTATCATTGACAAAAAGGGAGTTATTAGAAAGATCTTCCGTGACGTAGATGTAGAGAATCATGGCAGAGAGATTGCAGAATTTTTGAAAGAATTGAAGACATGATCAAAAGTATAAATAGAAAAGTAAAATCAGATTCAAAAGATTGCTTGATTTAGTTGCTAAAAAATTATTCCTGACCAAGGGAAAGGGAGTTCATGAGGATCGCTTGACAAGCTTTGAGTATGCCCTCAGAGACGCTGGAATTGCTGGAACAAACCTAGTCCTTATCTCAAGTATTTTTCCACCTCATGCCAAACTCATCTCAAGAAAGGAGGGGCTAAAGCTGATCAACCCAGGACAGATTCTTTTTACCATATATTCCAGAAACCAGACAAACGAACCTCACCGGTTGTGTGCATCATCTGTTGGAATTGCGCAGCCAACTGATCCTAACAGATATGGATACCTTTCTGAATACGAGTCATTTGGTCAAACTGAAAGACAGTCAGGTGATTATGCAGAGGACATAGCTGCCCAGATGCTTGCCTCATCTCTTGGAATTCCTTTTGATATTGACAAAAGCTGGGATGAAAAAAGACAGCAATGGACTATTTCTGGTCAGATTTACAAGACATCAAACATTACACAGACTGCTATTGGAAACAAGGATGGCAAGTGGACAACAGTCTTTGCAGCTGCTGTTTTACTGGTTTGATGTTTTCTTGTACCCTTTAAGATAATAAACAGAAGCTGCTATTGCAGCGACTACAATTATACTAACAATGATTATGGATTCATCAAATTCCTGTGAAGTTTCCTCTTTACCATCGTATGACAGATCAAACATCAGATCGTTTTTTGTAACGCTAATTTCTTCTCCAAAAATATATTTTCCTTGAATCTTTTTTCCAGATTCTGGATCAAATACCCATCCTGCATTTGTGATATCTTGCGGTATCTGTTCTCCTTCAACTGTAGTTGTTTTAAGAATTGGGGATTGAACGTCTGTTACATGTGTTGCCTTTTCATCTAATACCACTACCTGAACAAGTGAGTTTAGTGGATAAAATCCGCTTGAAAAATAGTCTGAGCGACTCAGCTCATCTGTCTTTAAAAATTTCAGCGGATTAATCTGCTCAAGTGATGATGCCTCACCTGGATAGTCAACAGAAAGTTTGAGCTGATACAGTATTGTTTTTTCCATCGGAATTATTGAAAATGTGGTTCTAGCAGTGGACTCCGATGATAGCTCTTTTGCGATGCTGAAAAATCCACCAGAGTCACGTATCACTTTTGGGATTAAAATGGCAGAGATCTTTTCATACATTGACTGTGTATCCTCTTTTGGCATAGTATAAACAGCAGATACGGTACCGCGTCCAGATACCACGCCTGATGTATCAAGGGCCACATTTGTCTCATCTTTGTGATGGACAAAGACTGAATGAAACTCTGCATTTGTATCAAAAACAGAGTTTAAGTCATCAATGTATTTGTCACCTATTTTACGTGCTGCCTCTTGAATTGCAACTATTCCCTTGTCTTCTTCACCTCGGGATACGTTGACCATGATACATGCCTCATTTACTACACCCAGTATACAAGATTCTTCATTTGTTAGAACGATTGCAACAATCCTATCATTATCAGAGATTCGTTGTTCTAGCTCTGATGGAATCTGCATCTCCTGAATGCTTGTGCTCTGCAGGGTAACAGAGGCCGTCACATTCTGCGATATTCTTTTGTCTACTAGAATCTGCGCTGTTTCCTGAAATGTAGCTATCCCAATCTCTTGGGCCAATGATATTTGGACTGTAAGGGAAAGAAATACCGTTAATAGTATAATGCTGATAAACCTCACGAATTGGCTCTTTTGTGAGTAAATTATTAACGTTACCAAAAAGCCCCGTTTGTATATTTAATTTATTTAATTAGATCTTCAAAAAAGGCAAACTACTAGCAATTACTTTACAAAAACGAATCCCTTACAGAGCATGGCACTAGCCCCCTTTTTGACTGAGATTTTTCAGGACCAGATATTTGCCATAGTTTCAATATCTAGTGCATTTACAATTGGTACCTTGCAGGGATGGATTTTGGGAAAGGCGGTTCTCTATAGATTCCCCAGACTACAAAACCATGCAAAGATACTTTCTTCTTCTCTTTTTTTCTTATTTTTAGCAAACGCAATACTTAGTGTACCTAGGTTTGCATCCCCTGAAAAAATAGAAATTGTAAACTTGTTTCAGGCAACAAGCAAAGAAGAGGTTGCCTCTTTTCTTTTTACTATTCTTGGCATAAATACAGGGTTCTTGGCAGTCCTTGCAATCTCTGTTACTATAGTCAGTTTGGTTCTCCTTCGCCTAACCCATCTTCAAGGCATACAGAGGGGCTTTGTTGTGTTTTTCAGCATCGTGGTATTGGTACTTACTGTGATAAGCCGATTCACTGACTTGACCCCAAGCACCTTTGAGGTCTTTTTGTACTTTCTGTATCAGCTAGGAATAACGATCGGAATCGTCACAGGTACGGCAAGGAAAATCAAAAAGGAGTCAAACGTTTAAATTTCATATTTTTGGAACCCCTATGACATCGAATTCAAACCGATTGGGGAACACATGCTGGCAGTTAGTGCGTAACTGCCAGCCCCACTTTAGTTTAGTTTTGCTAACTCGTCAACCTGATTTCTAACATAATCAAACCCATCTCTCCAGAATTTGGCAGATGAGATATCAAACCCATGCTCAGAAAGTAGATTTTCAGGCTTTTTTGCACCACCTGCTTCCAGTATGTTAAGATAGTCAGATGCGAATTTGTCTCCTTCTTTTTTGTAGCGTTGAAACAACGACAGGGAAAGTAGATTTCCAAACGAGTATGCGTAGCAGTAAAATGGCGTATGGAAAAAGTGTGGTATACAGCTCCATTCTATACTAAAATCATCAGATAATTGAATCGAGTTTGCAAACTGCTCCTTGAGATTCTTCTGGTATGTGTCAGATATTTCATCTACTGTTGCCATTCCTGCAATTTGCTTGTGTGCATCTATCTCAAATAGCGTAAAAAATGACTGCCTCATTATTGTAGCATATAGATCATCTATCTTTTCAGATAACATGATCTTTTTTGTACTATCAGAGATACTTTGTGAAATGTTATCATAAAGTAAAAGCTCAGAAAAAGTAGATGCCGTCTCTGCCAATGGAAGTGGGGCATCAGATACAAGAATTGATTTGTCTCTTGCTGCTTGGCTGTGAATTGCGTGTCCTATCTCGTGTGCAAGCGTGAAAACATCTCTTGTCTTGCCTGCATAGCTTAGCATTACATATGGAGTAATTTTTGGAGCGGGCGAGCTGCAAAATGCTCCATCCCTTTTTCCCTGCCTTATTTCAGAGTCCACATGGTTTTTTTTGAAAACATTTTCTGCAAATTCTGCCATCTTTGGGCTAAATTTGCTCAAGGATTCCAGTACTGTTGTCACGGCTTTTTGGTAAGAATAGGTTTTTTCCTTAATTCGTGACGTTGATGGAGCATAAATGTCATATCTGCGAAGCTTCTTTTTTCCTATCATCTTTGCCTTTTGCCTAAAAAATTTCTGAAATACATCGGTATTTTCTCTGCAAACTTTGAGTAATGATTCTACTGTCTTGTCTTCAATATCGTTTGCAATGTTTCGAACAGATATTGGAGACTCGTAACCCCTGATGTCTAGTGATTCGTCTTTCCAGTTGAGTACAATATTTTGATAAATCTCACCTAGTACTCCCTTGTTATCTCTGTATTTTGTTAAAAGTGCCTTGTATGCCTGTTCACGGGTTCTTGATTTTGTACTTCTAACTAGAGTGGTAAGCTCTTCTCGTGTCAGACTTTTTGCCTTTCCGTTTGTTTTGATTCTATATTCAAAAGAGTTTGTAATCTTGTCGTATAACTTGACTAATGCTGTTGGACCGGTAACGTCAAGCTTGTTGATTATCTTCTCTTCTGGCTCACTAAGGGAATATTTTGCAAGGACGCGCTTGTGCCTTAAAAATTCCTCCAAGTCTCCAGAGTTCTGCAAGAGTCTTGCTGCATTTTTTTCGTCAATTCCTTTTTTCCACCAGAGATCAAAAAATACTGTCTGGTTTGCAATTACCGAACTCAGTTGAGTAATTTTAGTTAAAAGAGAGGTTGCTTTGTCTGATTGGGTGTCAGCAGAGTATGATAATGACGCAAAGGATCCTATGATGCTCATTTGCTCTGAAATAGCTTCTAAATCATGAACAATTTCCATGAATTTTTTGGCAGATATGTCTGGTTTGAGACTTTTTTTGTTTTTTTCAAATTGTTCTACTTTATTCTGTAACTGAGTGATTTTTCTGTCTAGATCTTTTTGATTTTTATCTGACACAAGACATGAAAGATCCCATCTTCCTTTGGTAAAAGTAGACATTTAGATGATGTAAAGATGCACTATTAAAAAATCAATAGTCACTCATACTTTTTATGAACATAGCACCACTTCCATGGATTATCTTCCATTGATTCTATAACCGGATGGCCGGTTTCCTGGTAGTGTTTTTCTGAATGTTTTCCAAGCGAAGACTCGCAGCATCCGACATAGCCACATTCAGTACAGCACCTTAGAGCAACCCATGGGAGGTGTTCTTTTTCACATCCCTGACAAATAGTAGATTTTGGCTTTGATGTAGGTGATTTGATTAAGTGGATACACTTTTCTCCCATCAAGTTCCTATACGTGTAATAGTTGTTTAATATTTTTTCAAAGTTTTGCGTATGGTAAAGTAGCCAAGTATTGCTTATGGTTTTTGTAAACGCCCCATATGGATTTGGTGTGTCTCATACATTGTAAATCTCCGAAATGTCCTTAAACAACCAGATTAAACAACGATTGATTGGAACAAGATTATGACAAATTATGCAGCGAGATACTGCATGTTGATCCAAAGATAAGACAGGTTGCAATCTATGATATCTGGGCAGAAATGATAGCAAGCAAATTACAAAATGGTATTGAGCCATATCTACCAGAAAAATCCTCAAAGGATTCTGCAAATCAAGCCATTCTTCGTTGGCAATCAAGGAAGGATCTTAAGAGCTGGGTTGGCAAAGCCAAGTACTCTATGACGGAATACGAAAAAATAAAGCGATTTACATTTTATATTGACGAGGACAAGCTAGTACTTGTAACAACTGAACCTGACATGGATCAAACTAATCTAATTTCAAAGATACAGGAGCTTTCATGACTCTTGAATCCATCCTGATTCAATAGAATCTTTATCTAATTTTTCTCCAATTCCGGTTGCATATCTCCATACTTTTTTGTGTGGTGTTTTCATTTTAGATTTTATTTTTATCAATGATTCTACCTCAGAGTTCAAGTTCTTACTAGTCTGTCCATGATGTTTACAGAATTTACATTTGTTATCTAGTATAATTGGTCCAGAGTCAATAACAGGATAAGCCTGACACGCCAAAGGTCTGTTCTCATAAATCATACATGGGTATCCTCTATGAGGGGATCTTTTACCTGATTTTGTATCCAAGAAAGGACAGGTGTTTCCATTTTCTTCTTTTCCCATCAATTGATATGCAAGTATTCCAGAAGGTTCGTTCTTGTCATTTTCAGATACTCCAATTCTTGGAAGTATTGTAATGCCAAGTTGCAGTTTTTTTGCCATCTTTTCGATTCTTGGTTTTTCATCTGGAAGAATCAAGACACCTATTTTGCCAAATCTCTTTGAAGGATAGTACTCTCGGTCAACACAGCACTGGGAGCATTCCTCTATACAGTTAAACTCCACCTCAATTACTTGATTTGATTCAAGTAAATTCCTTTGTACTACCTTTCGAAGTTTTAAAAATTACTTTTCCGGCAATTTCGTGCCTGCCAACCCCCCAAAACGGGGGATTGGAGGGGGGATTAGGATTTGCTCTGATTCCAGATGTTACACCTAGGCATAACAGGGTTGTTATAACATGTAGCTACAAACCCACAACTATAGCTAGAATCAGACTGGGTGTTACAGCCGAGTAACGAATAACAATTTGTTACAATTTGCAGCTAGCTATTTTCTAGGCATGACAATTCTGTTTTTTCTCGTTGTAGCTAGGCATAACAAAAAAGGTTGTTACTGTTACTGACAGATGTAGCTCATTTCTCAGTTGTTATTACCTAGTACCAATTAATGAAAATTATAAAAAATTAAAAAATTCAATGTTAATGACAATCAAATTCCCCTGATAATTTGACATTATACAACTTTGTCATCGCGTCTTTATCACATTCTGATATGAAACCGTATTGTGTGCTAACCTGCCTGTACATCAGGTCTTGCTTACTCTTTGAATGCGGTAATCCAAAGGCATGGCCTACCTCGTGTTTTGCTATGGTTTCAAGTTCTGCCTTTGATAGTTTTTCTATCTCAAATATCGTGATCTTAGCGTTCAAGATTGCATTATGCTTTTCATCTACTATCAGTTTGGTAAACCCTGAATATCCATCAGGATTTCTATTGTTTGTTAGCTCTATTATCACATTTCCCACAGGTTTTGAAACCACGTCAAAATGAATGTTGTATGGCATGTGTCTTTCAGTTCTATTATCTGAAAGATCTTTCAAAGCGCCAAACCACCCAGAATAGATCTTTTCACTATCTTTGGAGAATTTATCTTCAGACATTATCGCATTTCTAATTACGTTTGTGCGTGATTCTGTGACGTATTGAGATTCTAAGATGTGTATATGCAAAAACTCACCTTCGTATATGTTCCATGATGCAGATTCTGTGATTGTTTCTCCCTTTAGATTTTCAACCACAAAGTGACCAGTATCCGTATAAACATCTGGGCGTTGTGGGTTTTGTTCGTCCACTAGTCCAAAAACTGCAACAGCTGCAACAATTCCTATTACTACAAAAACAACAATTCTGGTTTTTTTGATTGTGAGATAATTCTTGTCCAGTTTTGTGTTTATGTCATCAAGTTTGGAGGAAAATTCCTTGTCCTTTTCTGAATTTTCTCTGTTGTTACTCACGTTATAGTAGGGTGAGATTTCTATTTAAATTTCCAAACATGGAAATGTGACCAGTATTTTGTTTCATGCATAAATTATTTCCTACAAATGTTGTTTTTAGATAGTTCTTGGAAAAACTAGTAATCTCACAGTATTAATTTTAACTTTGAATTTTATGTGGGAAATTGTAAATGATTTGATGCATTAGTGCAAACCTAGATCCTGTTTGGCCTTGTTCAGGTCATCTTTCCAGATCCACATCCTGTATGGCACGGGAACTTGATGGAATTCTACAGGATCAAATATTTCTAGGGTTTCAAGATTTACACAATATCTTTTGAATGCATCCTCAATCCCATCAGTTGCATTATCTGCTGTTCCTAATTTTACACACGCCCTGTATTCATAAGCAAGCAGCAAGTCGCGTCCGTATTTTTTCCAAGCTCCTTTTTGGTCATTCCATGCAATCTCTGCTGCCTTGATCAGTTTGTCAAAGTCGTCGTCTCGTGGAAGTGACGGATATATTGGAAACATGGCAGCCCATCCCGTCTCTACCAGCTGCAAGTTGAATGTCCTCCTCTCTGGATCATCTCTGTCTGGCAGCTCTTCTCTTCTTGTATCAAACCACGGTGCGATATAAGCAAGCATTCGACCAAATGTTTCAATTATTTCACCAGTTGGGATCACTGCAACATCTCTTCTAGTGCCGTCTCCCCTGTCTAGCCGCAGGTCAAGCATCTTGTCAAATTCTGCCGTAGCATCATAACCTGCAGCTATATGTTTTTGAGCAGCATCATTGGTTAGCTTTTCAATCAGATATTCCCTCATCCCTTGAGGAATTGCATCATATGTTCCATCTTCTAGACGATTCTTGCATGCATCTAGCTTTGTTTGTGCTGTGTTTGGTCCTCCAGCATATCGGGACTTTTCAGGAGTATCACATGATACTAATCTGATCGGTTGCTCAATGACAGGAGTATCGCCGTCTGATATTCTCATCAGTTTCTTTGGTTTTGGCGGCCTTGTGTTTGGCCAAAAGTCAAAGTTTGCATGGACTGGCATGGCTTTCTATAGGAATAATTCTACTTAAGCATCATGACCTGTCTTTCTGTATTAAATATCTTGAAATTCACAAAAATGGATTTTATGGGTAGTTACTAGTCCTCAACTAGCAAACCAGCGAAGCAAGGTGCTGAGATTGATTGCTGCTTTTATTTCGCCATTCTCAATTACTAGGCCTATGACGTCCTGATTTCCTTCTCCAAACGAAGTCATCTTTTCTTTTGCAGCAAGCAATGAATCATCATATCGTAGTTCTGCATAGTTCTTGATTGTCTTTTTTTCGCTCCAGCTTGTATCTGTCAGATGATTATCTATTTCATCTAACACGTCTTCTAACTTTTCTTCGGATCTATCTTTGAATTTTTTAATTTGATGTAGATACAACACACCAAGAATTTTCCCGTCATTGATAACAACAGAATTTTTGTATTTTTCTGTAGCTTTTATCACATCAGACATTTTATCTGAAAGGGTTACTTTTTGAACGTCTTCTGAATTTGGATAAAATTCTAGTAATTGTCTTATTGTGATATTTCCCCGCTTTCCAGAAATCAGCTTTGATAGCTCAGTATTTGCCTCCTGTGCTTTGTCAAGGTTTTCAGAACCAAAGTAGAACGCAACTACTGCACCCACCCAAGCACCAAATACAGGCAACAAGATATTGAAGAACGTTTGGTTTGACTCATTAAGTTGATCAATTAACTGTGTCTTTCGTTCAAGCTCTGTTTTATCTATATCCTCGTCCAGACTTGAGGATATTATCAATGAAGTGTGCGCCTGCATTATCATCATACCACCTATCAGACCAAAGGCAGGGATTATGATCAAAAGCGCCAATACAAAGCGCCTTGTTTTATTTGGTGGTTTCATCCCAAGTTAAACAAGTATGATTTTATTTAAATTAGATCAGAAATAATAGCAAAAGATATTGAATTCATTCACATATGTTTCATAGATAATATCTTGCAATTCATTCCAAAGAAGATTTGAATTGAACATACCCAGATGTGTTCGTTGGTGGCTGTTTTAACATACAATATCAGTAAGAAAATAGATTTAGTAAAGAACAGAAAGGTTGAGAATGAGAAAATCAAGATTCGTAATCCTATCCTAGATTACGAAGAATTGGGATCTAATGTGTAGTAATTGTCTAGGTTTGACCTTTTTTCATTTCTTATAACTAATTTTAGGTTCTGTAAAGATTTTGTCGGATCTAGTACCTATAAAAATCGTCAGATAATCTATTCTTCCGGCTGTTCTGTTACTGACCGTTGAGAACCAAAAATGAATCGTTGAATTATAGCAAAAACATAACCTATCACAAGCCCAATAACGAAAAGCAGTGAAGTGCCATCAATTTTACCTGTCCAAGTAAGCCAAATCAAGGCTCCTATTACGAAACCAAGAAAACCTAGAAGGACTGCGATTATTTTTCTATCATGTTTTGCAGTTGTTTCTATAAATTTACCCTCGTGTTTAGCCTCATTGTCTTTGAAATTCAGGTACCTATCTGCCAAAGGTATCAGATTCTTAAGTAATACCTCAATTTTCTCTGGTGACCAATCGGTTCCTTTATTCTGATTATCTTTTGAATCTGGTGATTCATTACTCAAGTGACCTTTCACTCATAATCTCATATTTGAACGTAATTTTTGATAATAAAAAAATTGTTAGGAAGACTTTTTGGATTTTTTATTACCGCCTTCTTCCTTTGCACCAGATGCCCCTAACAAAGTCTCTCTAATAGTAGCACCTGTAGTGGGCAATGGTCTTTTCTTCGGTTTTTCATCTGTCAATTTCTGTTATGATCATTAGCTAGTTTTCAGTAATAAAGTAATGGTTATAGAAAAATTCTAAGTAGAGAGAAATTTTGATAATATGATAACAAAACCAAATATTGGAATTGCAATTATAGATCCCATAAAACTTATCTGAGCGTTGTTAATCCCTTTTGTTTGATTTTTATTCTGTTCTTCATAACTTTTAATGGATTTCAGATATTCCTCAACAAAATGTTCGTTAATCTCATTTGTATTTGCATTAATGAAAAGTCCCATAGTTTTAGAGTCAGGATCTTTCTTCTTATCGTTGAAAAAAACTTTAAAGGAAATAGGATGATAATAGTTTCTCAATCTATACGATTCTAGTGCAAATTTTATAGTAAAAAATGTGAGAATTATTTCTGCCATAAAAACTATTGTGGCAATTAAAGGATAAACAAAGTTTTTAGTAAAAATTGTATTCGAAAGAATAAAAGCCCCAAAACCCATGAAGATTACTGCAATAGTTCCCGACATTGCAATCATGTTGTTTGCTTTTGTATCTAATCGATCTTTTAGTTGGATATATCGATCAAGTTGATTTTGAAGTTCTTTAAGAAACTGTCCTTCCAATGTTTGGCAAATTGTTTAAATAAATAAAAAATTTCTTATTATGTGAAAAGATGACTGATGATAAGGAGAAAGAAAAAAAATTACCTTCCACAGGTGCTACAATAAGAGAAGTTTACAAAGCAGACAAGGAAAAAAAAGATGATTCTGAGGAAGAGTAATTCCTTTTTTTATTTATACTAACCATCGATAACAAAGACCACTATTCCTAGTTTGGCTATTTTTTACAAGTTGTACGAATTGTTTAATATTTCTAAACACAGTTTAATTACATGAAACAAATTCGGACCAAAGGAAAAGCTGGTAGAGGTGGCGGAAAAGGTAAAGCCGGAGGAGCCAGCAAAACTGGAAGACCATCTGGAAAAAATCCACACAAGTGATTATCATATCACATTAACCATCGATAATAGACCAACCTAAGTTTAACGAGAGGTTGGTAATTTTCTTTACTTGAACTTTGAATTGCTTATTCAATTTTCGTAATCTATACTAGGATTACGAAGTAAAACACATTGAATCTATGTTGAATTTTTCGATCATTGTTTTTGTGTCCAATAAGATTCTGATTTTATCATTTTTTCATTTTTAAGATGTGGCATAAATCTCTTATCCATTGTAAAAACAGGAGAATCAAATCCTTCTAGTAAGGTTCTACTTTTCGAAGTTTTAGTTTTGTAGGAAACATAATTACCATCAGTATACACTCGAAACCAATTTGATGAATCGGTAAAATCTGCAGCATCATATGTTGGTCCTCGATTGAAATTTGTTTGTGCAACATCCGCAATATGATGTAAAATGAATAAGGCACCTAAGGCCTCAATAGTATTTCCAAGATTGATTTTGTTGAATCCCAAAGGAGCTTTGTGTTTTGCTTTATTGTATGCATCCCACCATGCGGGTTTACCTCGTGAAGGAAACGGTTGTTTCTTTTTTCTAGTTTCACGTAAAAAGAATCCTTGTTTGGATAAAAGACATGATCTGTTCAAAGCATTTCTGTAAGCTCCAAAAGTATCTGCACATCTAACTCTAGCCTGTCTTTTTATTATTTCGAACATTCCTAGAATCTGAGGTCCAATGGACAAAACCATGTTGACTAAATAGGGCGAATAAACATCAGACGAATTATGAGAATACGGAATAATTTCATTGAATTGAAGAAATTGATATTCTGTAGCTCGGTATACTTTCTGCATTGTCAAGATATTCTTAACTAAATTACTTGTTGGATTTTTGTACTCAGCCAATATGAATATGAAATATGTTAAAAACAGCTACTATTTGTATGCTACAAAATTGTAACTTTTACAAAAAATGAAACGATTGATTTTTGCCGGATAAAATGCAATATTCCTGCATAATCCTTACTAAGATTATGGAATTTAGTTCTGTATAGAAATTCTGTAAAAATGGTTTTCCCCTCCCTCAGGCAGTAAAACATGACGCTGTCTACAGCATAATGCATGTTATGATTTGTTGGAAATTAATTAAATCAGAGGATAATATTAAATTCATACAGTTTTTAGAAAACCTGTGAAAAAATTTGCAATAACTGCGCTCTCGATCCTTGTGTTTAGCTCCCTTATCATTCCCTCATATGCTGCTACCCAAAACTTGGTAGTATCGGCAGGCGATACCGAATCATTGCGATTTCATCTGGACAGAAACGATCGTATGAGATACTCTATCAGCGTTGATGGTGGACGAAATGATGATGTCAATCTTACAATAAAGAACCCAAATGGCGGTATAATGAATAGCGGTAGAGTTGTAGAATCTCATAGTGATGAATTCAGGGCAACTACAAGTGGCACTTATTATTTTGAGTTTGACAATGGAATGTCGCTTGTAAGCTCAAAGCAAATCAGTTTCAATTATGATATAATAAAACCGCCTGTAGTTTCTGGGGCTTCTGTCTCAAACATAGCTAGTGTGATGCCGTTAGGATGGATTTTCCTTTTGGCAATAATTGTTGTAATAATAGTAGTTCCAATAGCGGTATGGAAAAAACGCAAATCCAATCAGGCAAACTATGATGAAGAAGAGGAGGAAGAATATGAGGATGAAGAGTACGAGGATGACTCAAAATATCTTGGTATTCTAAAAGAAAGACTTGCCAAAGGCGAGATTACAAGAGACGAATACGACAAGCTCAAAAAGGAATTTCAATGAAACACACAAATAATTACGCATCGGAGGCACTCAGGTTATGAGGTCTGGAACATTAACTGGAGGAATTGTCATGATGGTTCTGGGTGCCATTGGATATTTTGCACTTGCACCGTATTCATCTGACTGTGGAAGCTTTGCAGGACAATTAGGACGTGCATTTAGCAGTGGCTATGCTCAAGAATGTCAAATGATTCATTTGATTCAGCTGGGTTCGATAGTGTTTGGTATAATTGGACTTGGTTTGACAATTGGCGGTGCAGTAGCTAGCGGTTCTAAGTCTGATGGTGGATTGATGCATCTTAGTGAGGAATACAATGCAGGATACGAAGAGACAAGACCAAAGCCAAGAATAAACAGCCAAAGACAAGACAATATGAAAAACATCTCGATTCTCAAAGAGAGGCTTGCCAAAGGAGAAATTACAAAAGAAGAGTATGATGATCTGAAAAAGGAATTTGAAGATTGAGTAAAAAACAAGTAGATTTAACAGGACAGATTATTCTGGGTGCGATTCCCTCATTCATTACACAACTAATTGCGTTTTACAGGATAGGAAAAATCAAAGATGGTGGTCTCATTATTTTAGGTGTGTTTGGTGGAGCAATAGGCCTTCAATTGTTGCTTCCATTTCCATATGGAATTATTAGTGCCATAATAATTTCAGTAGCAATACCAATCAATTACATCATAAAGTGGACTAGACTATACAACAACGACACTAAACAGACCCAACTGCGCGACTCAAAAGAAAAGACAGACAAAAAGCAAAACGAGAAATCTTTGAAGATACTAAAGGAACGACTTGCCAAAGGAGAAATTACAAAAGAAGAGTACGATGAGTTAAAGAAAGAGTTTGAACAATGATAGACAATGTTAGAGAATATTATTAATCAAGTTGGAGGATATGATTATCTGTTTTATGATTTTATTTTACTAATACCTCTAGCAATTATTGGTACTATTATTGCAGTTGCGGTCGTTCTAAAACGAAGAAAAAAAGATCAAAACACTATGATACATAATACGCGACCAAAAAAGACTCAAGCAACTAAAGATGAACAAAATAATAATTCATTAAATATTCTAAAAGAAAGACTTGCAAAAGGAGAAATTTCTAAAGAAGAATATGAAAAACTAAAGAGAGAATTTGAGTAGAAACATTATACAGTTTTTCAATTTTTGTACTGTTTAATTTTAAAAATGAAAAAATTTTCTGATCTGTTATTATCTATTTGAACACTAATTCGTTTATTATTGGAATCAAAAAAGACACAAATGGTGCAATTATTATCACTATATTTTTTACAATCTCGGCATTAATAGAAAGTTTAACGTGTATTGGAGGTTTGACGAGAAAAATATCTTTTTCATCTGTAATAAAATAGTTCTTTAAGTATCTGGCAATTGACAAATCAGCATCAGTGTACTTTTCTTTTATTTCTTGAATAAGACTGTCAATGTTGGTAGAAGAATCTAGAGTAATTTTTGCAAAAAGTTTCTCGATATGATTTATTCTTTGTTTTAATAATCTAAATAAAAAATCATCGTAGTTTTCAATACATTTTTTCAAAGCGGTGATTTTTTCAGAATCCTTATTTTTTGAATCTACTGTAAATATCCATGCTCTAGATAACCACAAATCAAATTTTTGACCAGAAGGGTGACTCAAAAGATGTATTGTACTAAACACCATAACTAGTATTGATGGAATAAGTAGTGAAACTAACACAGTACGTATTGCTTCGATCATAATACGATCCATTTCAAAGTCTGTGTTTGCAATTAAAATTAACCCAAAAATACATGCTGCAAATATTGCAATAGATGTGTATTGAACTGAGGGCATTTTGTCCAGTACACTCAAAACATTTTTGCAATCGACGGAGGAGAATTTGTTTGGTTCTTGTAATGTATTCCACACATAGCGCTGATTTTTGTATACAAGAATTACCATGAGGGCAGATAGAATGTAAGCTATGTATGATGTATCTGGTATGTATCTGTTAATTGGAATGATTATTGATGGAATAACAATAAAACCAAAAAATACGAATAATTCACTCTTCTTATACACAAAACCAGAGCAAAAATTCCAAAATCCTATCCTTAGACGGTGTAGTTTTCCATGAGATTGTATTTCCACATATTTTTGATGTAATACCGGTTAATGTGGATTTTTATAAGTTAATCAGAAACGTGAAATTAGAAAATTTTTCAAAACAATCTGTAAAATTTACTAACACATCACCTGTTTTTTCACGCGTAAAATCACGATTTTACAACATTTTTCTAGGCACAAAAATGAAAAATTTTCACAGTTTTTATGGTTTTATTCATGGTTTTTTCTTTGTATTATGAAAAATGATTCTGTAAAATTTTCCTGTAAAACAGCAAAACCATACTGAAACAATCTGTAAAATTTCTGTAAAATTTTCTTTTTCTAGTTTAGAACATCAAAAAGCTTCTCTGCATCTTCTATTGAAGTGATTCCGTAATATTGTGTAATATTCCCATTTTTAATAATAGTTTGATTTCCCATACCTGAATGAATGTTTGTTTGAGATGAATCCAATTCATTCATAATTTTTTGAACTAATCTATCAGGGATCTGATAGTTTTTGCTTTCCATTTCGGATTCATGATTTTGTTTAATTTCTCTTAGTTTTTCTACAGTGTAAAGTGTTTCATTATCATTAATTATTTTATGATGTGTTTTACACATTAGAACTAAGTTTTTGTAATCGTTAAATTCCTTCAATCCTAAACTGGGATTATATCGTGGCGAATCTTCCTCTCCACCTTCAATATGACAAATATCGGATACATTGATCTCATGTTTAGTTATCAATTCTTGTGTACACTCTGGGAAAGAACAGATATTGCCGCATTTACTATACAATTTCTTTATAGTTAAATCAGAATATGAATGAGAAGTCATTTCTTCCCTGAGAGTTTACAATATAAAAATAATAATTTGTTTCAGATTCTAATATTGACAAAAAAAATTCCAAAAAGCAGAGTTAAAGAGGGTTTTACGCAATGCCATTCTGTCATTAAAAGACTGCTTAATGATGCGGAACTAAATCTAAAAAACGGAAGATATTCTTCCTCTATAGCTTTATCCATTTTGGCCATTGAAGAACTTGCAAAATCGGACTTGTTACGAAGCAAAATCATACGCGATGAGGAGCTAACCTATGAAGAATGGGACAAACTAACCTTTGGAAAAAAAGCTCATCTTTTGAAATTGAATTGGTATCCAACTAAAAGAAAAGAAAAATTATTGAATAGATGGTCTGATTTGGACATACAAGCATTAAATGAGGCAAACAAGAAATTAGGATTTCCAAATAATTTTGCCAATAGAGATAGCCTCTTCAAAGAAATTGAATTATCTGAAAAAGTTAATCCCAAACTTAACCAGATCAAACAAGATTGTTTCTATCTTAAATGGGATAAAAAGAACAGTAACTGGACTACCTTTGAGAAAAAATTTTCAGATAAAGTAAAAAAGGCAATAGCTACATGGTTAGTCACTATTGTGCGACATGATAGCTTGTTGCAACAATATTTTTTTGAATACCCAAAAAAGCCTGTAAAAGATTGGACTGATGAGGATTGGTGTAGATTGACTAGATCAAAACTACACAAACAGATAATGGAAATGCAGAAAAAAATCATACGAGAGCGAAAGAAAGGAAATATAGACCTTGTATTACAAGCATTAAAGGGTTATGGGAATTAAATTCCGTATTTTGTAGCAAATCGTAGCTCTTTTGTAGCTTTCATGTTGTGAATAGCGTTTCGCTTCGTTTCAGAATGTTGTTGTGAATGGTTTTGAAATTTTCTCTCTTGAATTGGTTATCAAATATAAAATCCATGGTTAATAGAGATTAAAAATCCTAATAGTTAAACAGAAAATAATTACAAGTCATACTTGGAAATCCTAAAAGGTTGTTATCGATTAACTTTCGATGATCTCAAGAATTTTTTCGGGTGGAATCTGTCCGTAGCTCTTCTTTAGCTCGTCGATAGTGTGCCATCCTCCAATCTCAGCTACCAAACCATAGTTGTAGCTCTTTTTTGCCAACCAGTAATGTGCACCAACATGACGCAAGACATGCGTTGGTTTGTTGTAAAAATAGTCACCGAACCTGCCAAGGTGTCGGTATATTTCACGAAGTGATCTTGAAATGTAGCTTATAAAATTGCGTCTGTCCATGTTTGATTCGTGAATAAACGACAATCCTCTTTTTCTTGCCAAATCTATGCTCGATTGAGTATCTTTTCTTGTGATGTACTTGTACCACTTGCCACCTCGAATCTGCTTTGTCTTTGATTCATAGGCAGTCATTATGTAAGTTGTAGAACCAGTCTTTTGGCTCACATGTTTTGTATAATCAAGGTTCATCGAATATAATGCCTCAAACCTTGCACAAGATTCTATGCCAATCCAGAACCAACGATACACGTCAGAGTCCAATCCCCACCTTTCCTTGATGAATGAATCAGCCTTCTCTAGCTCATCTTCAGAAAACCTAATGTCTGCATACTTGCCATGATTTACAATTCGTTGTGACATTATTCCGCCAACTCCACGCCTCCACGTTATTCCATAATATCCACAAAAGTCCCGAACAGCCTGAACGGTATGATAAATTCCGCTACTCGAACCGGAGGCAGATCCCCTCATGTCGCGAGAATGTTTTCCCTGCTTGTATAGGACGGCGTACTTTTTCATGATCTTCTCAGTCCGTCTCTGCGAGAAAAGAAGCTGTGAGGGAGTTATCTCACAGGTATTGCAAACCCGAGTTAGATCACTTAGTCTTGATTTCCACTTTACTATTGGCTCGCCAGCCTTTCTTGTGAGCAAATCCTCAAGCCATTCTGCAACCAGTTTATCCGATGTAATCTTGTGTCTCTTTGTGAACTTGTGAAACAGATACAAATACGGATTGATAATTTTGCCATTTTCTTTTTTCAGAAAACCATACTTGTCTGCTGCAATATTCAGATATTTTCTGACCGTCTTTCTATCAATCTCCATCTTCTTTGCAATCTCTGTCTTAGATAACGGACCCGAATGGTGTACAGATTCACCAACAAACAACAGTGCAAATTCTTTGCAGATTTCTTCTTCTCCTGCCTTTTTTCCATAGAGTTTTAGGCGTGGTAACCTAGCTCTTTTCTTTCTTTTGCGAAAAAAAGGTCGTACACTTTTTTTTGATGTAGATAAAAACTCGGATTGAGCTTGTTGTTTCACGCCTACTAATCCCCATTTACATACTTTTTAAAAGGATAAAACGGACAGTTATATTGGTTCATAAAAGAAGGTAATAACATGGGAAAGCGTCAAGTAAAAAGTGAAAGTCAGCTAAAGGAGATTCGTCTTCCAGAAGAAGGAGAACTCTTTGGAAGAGTATTGAAGATGCTAGGCGGAGAAAACGTAATGGTCAAATGTGATGACGGCATTACAAGACGCGGTAGAATTCGTGGAAAATTAAAACGAAGAGTTTGGATACGTGATAACGATATTGTCATAATTGCTCCTTGGGACTTTAAGGGTGACGAAAGGGGTGATATCGTATGGCGGTTTACCCTCCCACAGGTAGAATGGCTAAAGGAAAATAGCCATATTGCCAAAGATTTCTAAAATCACACCTCAGAGAATAATTTACAATCTAGTTTCAGACACACGACTCTGACTTTACCGGATACACCACAACCTTCACATTCTCAGATGTGGACGGATCAAGGGTTTCTGATCCCGCATATTTTGCGTAAACTGTAATTAGATTATCGACTGGATCCCATAATTTAGTCAAAGTGTAGATCCAGTATCTGCCATGTTTGTCTGTTTTACCACCTGCAATGATTCCATCTTTGGGACAGGCACCATCAGATACAATTTGAATTGTTGCCTCTTGGATTGGAGAACCACTTTCTGCTGTTAGCCTGCCTTCAAACACTATTGGTTGACCTTCGTTAAAGGAAGTACTATCAAACTCTATCAAACTAAGAACTGTTTTCTCAGAGTATGCTGACAGTATACCAGTACTTAGTATGCCAAGAAATACTGCAAAAAAGATATTCCATGACATCATTATGAAAGTGGTTCTTTGTAGTTCAAAAAAATTTGCCAATATTTGCAACATATTTTTAACATATTATATCAAGTGACTTGTTGTAAATCTTGGTCCAAGAAATACTAGATAGTATGGGAAGTTTGAGTCCTTTTTTTGCCATAGGGTTAGGCCTTGCAATAGGATTAGAGCATGCATTTGAACCAGATCATGTAGCTGCTGTATCCACTCAAGTTTCAAAATTAAGATCCGCAAAAAAACAGAAATATTCACTAAAGAAGACGATAACAAAATCGTCCTTTGTGGGTGTGCTGTGGGGCATTGGACATACCACATCACTTGCACTGGTTGGCTTGTTAGTCTATGTGCTTGCCATTCAGATAACAGAAAATGTATTTTTCGGACTTGAATTTGGCGTTGGATTGATGCTAGCATTTCTTGGAATTACAACCATACTAAACAAAAGAAAGGAGTTGTTTGGATTAAAACACAGACATCCCCATACACACAAAGATGGAATAATTCACTTTGATGAGCACGATCATAGCGATTCAAGCCACAGACATGGACACATCTCATATTTGATTGGGATGGTTCACGGTCTAGCAGGAAGCGGTGCTCTTGTGGTTTTGGCAGCAAGTACCTTTGAAAGTGTTGGTACAATGATCACATTCACCATTCTTTTTGGAATGGGTTCTATCATAGGAATGTCTCTTCTTAGCAGCGCAATAGGGTTGCCAATTACTTTTGCATCAAAGAGACAAACAGTTCAGAAGGTATTCAGATATGTTGCTGGAGGATTTAGTTTGCTGCTTGGCTCATTCATTATGTATGAGATTGGAGTACTAAATGATTTGTTTTTAATTTTCAAATTCTAAAATTATTATCGATCTATAATTAAAATAAGAATATTATCCTTAGCTTCTCCAAATTCGTTGCAGTCCATAGGACCAGACTATTGTTGAAAGCACCAACCCAATCATCTCGTAGTTGTTTCCCAGAACTTTGCTGATGTCTTGTCTGGTCTTCACATTATCATAAAAATCACTCCTGTCTTTTGATTCCGAAATGGTATTCACTGGAGAATGCTGATCAGTCAAGATCATTTCATCATCGGATGTCTTCATTTCAAGATAATTTTCTTCATATTCGGCGCAATCCAAGGGAAGATTCTCACACTTTGATGAACTCAACAACTCATCAATATCCACATCAGAATTCTTGAACGCCATGATGGCAATATTCTGTCTGTAGTCAGTATTCTTTAGGTTTCCTGGAAAAACATGAACGCTTGAAAAACTATCACTTAATGTGTTGTATGTAGCATTCAAAATCTTTGAATCCTCACCTCCAATAGTTCCAAGAAAGTTAGAAATTACCACGCCGTTTCCATCATTTGTAACAACCACATCATGCGGTGATGAGTTTTGTGTTGGAATATCCCACTCCTCAACTGAAATGTCGGTTTGAGCAAAGGCAGCAGATATTGTAAAAATTACCATCAAGGTCGATAGTATCAACGTTAACTGCAACAAATTATGAACTCGACTGAGGTTATTAAGATTCAATCTACCGTTAATTGAATGTTTAAAGTCCATTTTGATCCTACCTCAAAGATGAGGTATGAGTCTTGTCATTAATTTGGATTCAAACCGCATGAAGCATCTGCCAATCCAATAAAAAATAGAAAAATAAAGAAAGGAAAGACAACTGCCGCATGAGGCATTGCTTTTTATCAGTGGAATATTATTAATGCAGGATGAAAAATACATGAATCTGTGGAGTGAGCTTTACTCAAAGATGCCCGGACTTAGAAAGACAATGGATGATTATATGGAAAACTCTATCAATTCCTATAAACAATTCAAAAAGGAATTGAATCTAGGTTGATACTATATTTCCAAAACTCACATATGTTAACAATACTTCTGATATAACAAGAACCACAATCGGAATCCAAACTATATAGCGTATAGTCTTGTTTTTACTTGTACTTCGTCGGTACAAAATATACACCAATACTAATGATGAAATTGCAGCTGTTATACTAAACACGTCAATCAAGAGATCATGTTGTGTACCAAACAAGTAACAATCTCGTAATCCTGCAGAACAATATGACGCTAAAACTCCAAGATTCCATACAGCATGAAACGCAACTGCAAACCATCCTTTTCCACTAATCCAAGTTCTAAGACTAAAAAATATGTGCGGTATTGTAAAAAACAGAGAGCTATACGCCAACGTTGAAAAAGTAAAGGTTTCAGTATTGAAAAGATGTACAAATGACCACAATATTCCAGATCCTAAAACAATCATAGGATGATTTATGATGTAAAATGGGATTCCAAAGAAAAGAGCTTCTTCTACAGCGCCAGCGCTTACTGCTAGCGAAATCGATACCGGAATGGTAGGTACCTCGTAGTCTGGAACCAGAACAGTTACAGCAGCAGAACCAGAATACATGAATGCTAAACCCACGACATGGTAGAATACCGCAATTTTGATCAGATGTAGAGTAGACGTTTTGCGTAGTGGTTTTAGCCACAGTTTTGGGTTAAAGTCTGCAACAACTTCATAGATGGCCTTCATACCAATCTACAGACCAACCCTTATCTGGATGCAAGAACCTCAATTGGCTTTTTCTTCCAAGCCAACGATACTGCCATTGCAACTGAATAAACACCTAGTCCTAATGCCATCGCATAGCTTGCACCAAACAAGATTCCAATAACCACAGAAAGTATTGCGCCTAGAACAGAAAATGCGCCATTGACTGCCCACATCCAAGGCACTAATCCAGGCTCGTATGATTTTAAAAATCTCATAATTGTTGGAAGAGGCATACCCATCGCAAATCCAATTGGAAACAACAATCCAACACTAATGATTGTCTTTGTTACAAACTCCTCAGAGATAACAGAATAGACTATACTTGGAACAACGACTATATACAAAGCACCAATTGCAATTATACATCCTATCATAAGAGAAAGATTTTTTGTATTCTTGCTTACTATTTTGGAGCTAACAAGGCTTCCAATCCCACTTGATATCAGTATTGTAAACAGCAGTATTGCAAACGTCATTGTGGGGTTTCCAAGCAGCAAAATTAATTTTTGAAGCAAGGACAGTTCTACCAAAATAAATCCAATACCAAGTGCTGCAAAGTAAAGACAAACCAAGCCTCGGTTTAACTGCACAGATTGTGTTCTTCTAATGAATAGGTACGGCCCTACAAGAAAACCTGCAGCTATTGCAATACTTATGTAAAACAGTACCTCTAAGATTTTGGGTATTGGTTTTTCAAAGGAAAGAAAGAATGGACTGTCATCTGTAACTGGATGTGCCTTTTGAGAGAACTTGTTATGAAACTCTTCCTGCGAGATCTCACCGTTTAGGAAGCTCTTGTAGGGCTCCAAGGCAACTCTGTCAGGAATTACAATAGGCTTGTATCCATTTGAGCTAAAAGATTCGTGAAAATAATTTATCTCACTTTGTGCAAATGGAGTCTTTGAAAAAACAACCATTGTAACACTTGGATCCTTGGTTACAGATTCAGAACTTACAACAACAAGATGTTCAGATAGTCTTGACTGGGATACTCCATTCCGCTCAAGCAGTTCTGCATATGTTGAAACAAACCTTGGCGCATCAATAAGCCATCTTACAGATACTATTTTTCCATTCTCAGAGAGGTGGTCATAGTACTCCTGAAATGCCTCAACTGTATAAAGAAAATTCTCAGACACACCCAGCCCTCCAGACGATACAGAAGCCCAGGTATCTACAAATGGAATGTAGATAATGTCGTATTTTTCATCAGACTTTGAGACAAAGCTTCTTCCCTCGTCCACATTTGCATCAACGTATTGATGAGAGTACACGTTTCCGGCCTTTTTACCATAGCTTTGAACGGTTTCAAATATTATTGGATTGATCTCAACTGAAGTTACATCCCTGCTGCCACTAACAAGAGCTGCTACTACATCTCTTCCTCCTCCAGAACCAATAATCAGTACCTTTGGATCTTGTTCAAGGGTAAATGGGATATACTGTATCCAAGAAGTTAATCCCTGCCTGCTGTTTAAGCTTCCATCCCACGATATTACGTTGGTACCAGCTCCTCCATCAATGAAGATTTTTGCAATCAATCCCTCGTCTGCACACTGGGGTTGGTTGAAAACAGGATCCTTTGAACCCGGAGTACAGTCACCAGTTATTCCCTCAACTACATCTATTCTTGAAAAAGAGTTCCACTTTGTTTCAACTATATGAGAGCCAGGATTCTCTCTTAGAAATATAGGAAGATCTTGTTGTGCAGTAGGATCAGTTGGAATGGCAAAGATCTGAGTTGAATAATTTACAACTAAAAGAGAAGAGGCAAATGCAACAAATGCTATACTAATCATCATTTTTTTCTTGTCTCTTGCAGCTAGTGAAAACAAAGTAGCACAGATTGCAGCCAGCAACCCAACAACAAGCGAGGTTCCTTCTCCTCCAGAAAAGTTCAGTAAAAGAATCACTGCAAGCGAACCGATTGAAGCTCCAATCAGGTCAGAAGCATAGAGTTTTCCTGCAACACGGGCAAATGCGCTAAAGGCCATTGATATTACTATTCCAACACAAAAGAATGGGATAGTGAAAAGTAGCATGTATAGTGGTAGGTATAGTAGTTGTGAGGAAAGAGAATGCATCACAAACAGAGTGAGTGGTATGGATAAAGTGATGCCAAGACAGGCAAGAACTGTAATCCTATCTCCCCAGTTTTCTCCAAGTTTTTTCAGCTTATAGTGTACCAAAAGACCAGATGAGCCCAGACCAAGCAATGCAACAGATACTGCAACAAAAGCAAAGTGGTACCACATAGCAGCTGAAAATATACGAGTGATTGCAATCTCAAGCGCTAGTCCAGAAAGTGAAACCAGAAAGATTCCCGCAAAAAGCAGATTCCTATTTACAATAGACGGTGATAAACCCTGAAGATTCAAACATCTGATGCTCTTGAAGTTTTCTATATTATTCTTTCATGAAAAAAATACAAGTTAAATTTTTACCTTGATGGCCAATAACCCTCCATTCACCATCTGATTCATTGCCATTGAAAGTGTAATTTGTCATATTTAATTTGATTCGAGTACGATCATACTTCTTCTAAAGTAGTTTTCAGCATGTCTTGTTGGATAGTAAATGTTAAAAGTTGATTTGCAAAGCAGGAAATCAAATGGATAAAACTTTGCTTATTCTACCGTTATTTATTATTGGGATTGGAATGGCATACGCTGAACCATTAGAAAACATAGAGACATCCATCTTGGAGTATGAGAATGGTTATGCTGTGATTCAGCTGAATTGGAATGATGACGAATCTGCCAAAAAATATGAAGCAGGTTGTGTTAGTTGTATTCCTAACATTTCAGAATTTACCAGTACCAATACCATTACCATGAAAGATATAGCCGCACTTCCTAGCAGTTCTAATGCTATGCTTTACGTTTTAGCCTATGGTTCAAACGATGAAATCCTTACTGCCAAACAGATACTAGTAGATATCAAAAAATAATGTTTCACCAAGGTTCAAGTTCACTGAAGCATCATTGAAAGGTGCTTCTCATTTTTTGTTTCCTAATCCTTGCAATGCCGCATTTCTGAATCCATACCATGCTAATGTGACTGCTACTGCAATCGCAACTATGAAACCATACGGGAAAGGAATGAAGGTATTGATACCTAAAAATGCAAGAACCGAAACCATTACTGATAGAATTTTGAGTTGATTTTCATTGTAAATTTAGTGGATACTGTTAGAGGTGTTTCTAGTCCTGTGTCTTGTCAGGCCGTTACAGCAGGGACAACGAGGGAATTGTTCCTTGAAATAATAGTTACAGTTTCTACAAAAGCACCCGTTTTGATCATAAATCTTTGGTTTGTTTCCTTGTTCAAACTCCCTGCAGGTATTTTTGCATTGCATCATACTACAAAATGCGATAAATGGATCTACATAAGTCATACTATCTAAGGGATAGTTTCATTCACCACACCTTTAGAAATTTTTTCAAGGCACGGCCATAAAGGTAATAGACAAACCTAGTACTTTTCAGAATGTATCCTGCTACAAATCCCATTTGAAGATTCAGCGAATCCTTGGTTCTTTTGTACTCTAGTGATTTGTACAGGTGATCTGACTCTATCTCTGATCTGTCAAATATTGTGCATATGGTGTCTATCTCCTTTTTTGTTGTTGAAAGTGGCTTTTCCAGTGCAAACAATACATCATCGCATGCCCAAAAGTTTGCCTTTATTGCATGAGAGAATGCAGATGATACACTGAATGGAAGTATCACATATGCCATCATGAGAAGTAGCATTGCGTTAAAAGAGGCCTTGACCTTTTCTATTGCAGGTACAGAATCTGGAATCTCTTTTCTAATGTCCCGTCCGTACAGTATCTCGCCAGTGTTTTTTATTCTCTTTAGGAAGAGGGCAATTGATGCAACCGTCCTTGTGCCAATCTCTATTTTGAGATCCTTTCTTACCTTGAATCCCTTTGTGTCAAGTTGGTCCTCGGAGACAACATAAAATGGTCTGCCAAACATCATGGTGCTTTCAGTCTTGAAGATAAGATCCAAGGCAAAGTTGTTGGTTTTTTTGTAAGGAGTGCATGTTTCGGCAAGCTTTAGGTCGTATTTTTTGTCAAGTTCAATTACCAATCTGTTTAGATAATCCTCAATATCCTTGTTGAGCCTTTTGTCACTAGTCAGCACTATGCAGTCAATATCTGATTTTCCTCGAATCCACTCCCCAGTTGTTGCAGAGCCAAACAAAACAAATGAAACAATCTTGCCAGGATACTTTTCTACTAAAAGCGATACCATCTCTTCCATAAACTGCTTTAATGTTTGGTTTTGTATTGGCAAGTAAAATAAGGATGCAATGACAAGTTTATTATTCTTAAGTACTTTTAATCCTTGATTTTTCATATTTTGATGCAGGCTTTAGCATCCAAACTCTTGTGCCCATTTTTCATCTGAAAATTCACTTGTGGGGCAATACCGATCTAGTATGTCGGCATGGTTATGATAGAGTAGCTCTGCATTTAGAATCTTGTTGCCACAGATAACTTTTCCAAGCAGCCTGTTATAGACATCATAGGGTTGCAGGTCGTCTTGATCAACTGTCACTTTTGAACCAACAGGACACGTACTTGAAGTAAACTGGCTTGCCTCATGGAATCCTGTTTCATGTCTCTCAGGCGTATTGGTAAGTGAGAGCCTGATTTTGTATCCTCCTTTAAGATAAAGGGTATCACCATCAATTATTCGAGTTACCTCTTCGGTCAGACATAACCTGTCTCCTTGACAGTTAAGTGGCATATCAAAAGATGCGGTACTACTGGTGTCAAAACTTGTGGATTTTTCATCAGGAGGAACGACATTGGTTTCTGGTACGCATTTGTCTCCTTGGATAACGTATCCTTTCTCACAAAATACAAATGATTCATCTGAGGAATGATTCACAGCCAACAATGTCAAAATACCAATACCTGCAATGATTGCTAAAATTACAAGAACTGTATTCCTCATAGAATAATCCTAACCAGAATGTTGAAAGAAAACATCTCATTTAGTTTTCTCATTTCCATTAATCTAGCCATATTACTGCAATCCTTCTTATAGATTGATAACAAAGTCATAGTTCATCCAAAGAAATTCATGGATTCCAGTTATCCATCATTTCTCTCAAATTTCATCATCTATGTTTTTCCCTGTCTTTTGTTTATACTCTTCTCTAAGATCAGCTAGCTGTTGTCCAATTTTTTCTTGATCCTCACCTGCAGAGTTTTCAGCTTCTTTTACCAATCTTTTGTATTCTGAAACAATCACATCCAATTCCATTTAACATACTATCGTATGTTTTCTGTTTTAAACCTGTAAACAAACCTGCAACACTAAAGAGGCTAGCGATTATAATCGAAACCAGTTCCACCTTTTCTTTATGTGGTGGTTAATGCCAGTAGTACCATAAATTATTGCCATTACGGAATCAGGGGGATGGTTAAACTCTTTTTGAGTCCTCTGTCTTGGATCATAGGTGTGATCCTCCAGATACTGGAGGTCTTTTCTTGTAATGTTTAGCATGTCATTTACAAGATAGTCTGTCTGATACTCAAATCTTGATGGAATCATTAGTCTTGGTCGTCGAAGCTTTTCAGCATCAGGATATGCAGGATGTGATATGCACCTGTTTAGGTTCTCAATGAACCCCTCTATTGCCTGTGTCTTGTTGATCTCAATTCTGCCTGCTTCTTCTCCGTGCTCATCTATTGTCTTATGAAAATTTTGGTGCTCTTTTGTAACATCAGACATGGTACGGCAGCCAAAGAATTTATCATTGCCAACTCCATTAAACAAGTCTCCTGTCTTGTGATTTGCTCCTCCCTCTTGTATGGTTTTTACCTGAATTGCTCCGTATCCTAGGTCTCCAACTCCAATGTCGCATTTGCTGTCTTTGAAAATTTTGGTAATGTATTCTGCTTGCCAGAGTTGGTTTTCTGGTTCTCTTTTATCAAGGTAGGCAAGCTGTATTCTATCTGACTTTTTCCACCATACAAGAATGGCAATTACGGTATGACTTGTCTTTCCAGACCCAAAGTCAACTCCCATGCTGACAAGTATTTCATCACCAAATGTGACCTTTATTTGTGCAATCTCTTGTGGAGAAAGCATTGGCAGGTACCTGTACGGATTGGTGCATCTTGCTATTGTCTCATATGTGATTGGACGGTGTGGTGCATTGTAAAACTCCCCCATCACAAAGGCCTTAAAGTGCGATTCTGATAACGCGTCCTTTCTTTGATATTCAATAGAGTATGTAACCGGAACCTTGTACTTGTTTATTGCATCGTCTTCTGTTAGAGGTATTGTCGGAATGATTGTCTGTGGGATATGATATCCGTTTCCGATCACATTTTCATCAGAGTTTTGTGCAATCCATTTTCCACTTAATACTTTATTTAGATAGTCACCAATTACAATTCCGTTTTCGTCAAACTGGAGGCTGTCACGCCAGTTTGGATCATCATATACCCATTCCATCTGGTTTGTCTTGCGCCAAAGTCTCTCGTATGGCCCACCTGCCTCACCCCCTATTCCAAGAATTCTTATCTTTCCTTTTGTTGCCATCATAGCTTGATACACCTTGTTAAAGTGTCCCAATTCCTGATACTGTGACTCATCAAGTACTGTTAGGACAGGCGATCTTCCTTCAAGATGTCTGTACTGGTAGTTATCTGTAATAAGATAAATGGTACTGTTGTTTTTCAGTGATATTTCGCCCACGTTTCCTGGATGCCTTAAAAATGGCGATAGCTTGGAATTCAGAAGAAACGTTTCAATTCTAAGTTTCTGTTTTGAAAATAACGAGCGGTTTGAATCATCAAATGTTATATATGCTACCTGAGATGCTGGATTCTGCGTTGCCGTGGCTGCAATAATGTCTGTACAGTAGGTTGATTTATAGATCTGCCTTCCACCCATAACCATCGCAAAGTCTGAATCATCGCGATAAATTGGAATCCAAAAAGGAGTAATTCTAAAATCACGTTTGTTTGACCCTACATACGGCCTTGACTCATAAACCCATTCTATCATGTCCTGAGGCAGTTCTGGCAGAGATTTACCCTTTGCAAGCCGTTCTTTGGTAATCTTGTTTGCAATTTTTTTGTGATCTTTTTCCCAACTAGTCATCCTAGACATTTTCTTTACCCCCTTTGTCAGACTGTTCAAGAATGTCGCCAACTGTGGCCGCATTAATCAAGTTGATTCTCTCAGCCATAAGCTTTGATTTTTGTTCCTTTATCTTGACAATCAGTCTTGTAGCTTTTTCGAACAGGTTGTATTCTCCAAGTTTCTTTGAGTCTTTTTTTAATTGCTCCACATCCCTTTCGTGTTTTTCTAGTGAGAGTAGTTCGTTTTCAATAGCTAATGCAGTGCGTTGTCTTTCTATCTTACATTTTTCTGAAAATTCCCTGTCATCGTAAAGATCCTTTTCCCATTTTCTAAAGTACTTGTTTACAGTTTTTACATCGAACCCTGTATCATTTGCTGTACCCAAAGCCGAATGTCCTTTTTGAAAGTATGGCCTTAGTGTATCTTCTATGTTATGCTGTTGTTTTCTTGATGGTCTACCTCTTTTTCCTTTAGTCATTGTCATCAGCTCCAGAATTAGGTTCTCAAACTATATTAGCATATAAAATAACTGCTGAAAATTATATACTAATATACTAGTACTATCTTATTTTGAGACTATTGTTTTTAGAAGGTCAAAATTAATTTTTTTGTATTGTCCATTTTTGACCATTTTATTACGAATAAATCAAAAACAATATTTGCAAAAATTAGTTTGCATGTATTGAAATAGTTTTTTTATATTTTAAAATTCCCGTCTTTATTTTATCAAACCTAGCCTATCATGAATCAATGTTATTGCTTTCTCTGGAAATCCCTTTCCAGACAGAACATAATCCAAACTTGACATAGAGATGTCGCCGTTAAGATAATTCTGTAATATCTTGTCTAGAACCATTAATCTGTCCAACACCACACCAAATCTTACCTCTTTTTTATCTGTGAGTGAAAACTCTTCTCATAACTTTAATCATTCAATCAATGTTTCGGACTCGCATACCACGCGGGTGTTTGGGTCCCAGAGCCCATAGATCGCGTGGTAGCAAATTCGAAGATTCGGACCTACATTTGTTCTAATTAAAAACAAAAATTTTTTCAAAAAACGGTCCACTCCCACAGTGGATACAAGCCCCCGAGGATTTGAACCCACAGTGGGTTTGGACCAAAGTGGACCGGATGGTCTTAGAACCTATAGCGGTCTGTTTTTTGGTTCCGTTATTTCTGTAATGCACAAGTCAGCTTTAAAGTTTTGGTTGTGGTATAATACTGTATAAATTGTCTGGCGTTTCTCTCATAGTAATGAAATTTTGAATTTTATTTGCTTCCATAATTAGAGTGCTTGAAAATGGGTTTACAATAGATCAAAACCAATAATAGAACCCGAGAGGATTAATGCAAAACCAGCAAACAGCTTTACCTGTGTCAACTTGTTTTCAAGCTTGCTGCGTAATTTTCTACCTATTGTTATCATCAATGCGATTGAGATTAGTATGGAAACTATCATTGCAATTGATGTTTCTATGACATAGCCTGTAAGGATAAAGGGAACCAAGAGTGCAAGGATTTCAAGTAACTCAACTGATACCATTGTAAAGGATGCAACGGATTTTGTAACAGTTTTTTGTTCAAATTCAGATTCTTTTTTAATTGCTCTTTTCCTTGCAAGGAAGAATTTGATTATCCAGTAAACTCCCAAACTTATCAAAAATAGTCCACTCACTGCAGCTACATAATCTGAATACGATTCCAGATTTGGAATTCCATAAATGACTAATATCACCATGATTGATGCAATAGCGATTGATGCCGCAACTAACCCGTAAAGAACGCTTTTTTTCCCAAATGAAACTTGAAAAATGATCAACATGAAAGAATCTTCAACAGTTTCAGAAGTTAATGCGTAAAGGGCAGTTGCAAAAATTATAAGGTCAAAAGCCATCCTATTAACACATCTCTTACACTCAGAAAATGATTATGGCACAAGAATTACTTTACAATGAGGACACGTATCTTTAGATTTTGTCATTGGCATAATGGAAAATACTCTTCCACAATGAAGACATGTTCTTAGAGATACACCAGAAATCATAAGTTTCCAAATGTACGAATTATTTTAAACTCATTCTGTTATTCTATTTCATTATTATACAAATATGGAATTATAGTTCTAAGATTATGATGTTATCATAAATGGAATTGCCTTAGCTCGAATGGATTCATGCCCAAAAAAATTCCACCATGACATAGGTTCGGACCGAAAAAGGTTTGAACATGGACCGGATGGGATTTGACCAACTAGTTGGATGGAACGTTTCCTAAGTTTAATATCATTGGTCTGAAGAGATACATAGCATCAAAGATGAGATATCATAGCCTAGATTAAATATCTTATATGATTCCAAATTTGTCCATAATCTAACAAGGCATTGTTTAACTCACGTGGTTTTAGTGCCTTGTGATTTACGAGATATCTGGATCTTATACTAAGAATAAACAATCTTTGATATTCTGGATAGATGTTATTCAGCATACTTTTTACTATACTAGTACGTTCAGAATGACTTTGGGGAATTGGAACCCCTCTTTGAAAGCAAAATTCGTTTAATAAATGAAGGACAGAATAAAAAATAGTGGTTATTTCCCAATCTTTGAATTTTGGGGTGTGTTTTGATAATGAATCAGTGGTGTCTTTGTTATGTGAATATTGATCCAGATACCAACTAGTCAACGCTGGATCAAGGTTTTGGATTTCTCTAGGTGTTCAGGTCTAACCTCACTAGTATGTAAAATCCAAGGTTCAAAGTAGATTCCAGGAAAAGCTTCTTCAAGTTTTGAAATATATTTTTGAGTTTCTTTTATTGCATCTATCGTGTCTTCAAAATTATGAATTATCTTAATTGTCAAACCTTCCTTTGATGGGGAATATGATACATTAGTTATATTCTCATTTTCATTAAATAATTTTTCAATAAAGGATTCTACCTTTTCTATTTTATCTTTTAATGGCATAATGTTGTTTTGAAATTCTAATGAATCTAACCTTGACTCTAGCATAGTTTGTCTATCTTCTAAGCTATGAACAGCATTTTCTAATCTCGAACCTGTTACTTCTTTACTAGGTTTCTCTAAATTGATCAGGTTACGGAACCGCATAATATCTTCTTCTTGAAACGATTCCGAGCCCTTGACATGCTGTTCTAGGATCTTGATTAGATCTATTGCATTCATTTTTTTAAATCTGTAAGGCTCAGGCCACATTAATACCACCCGTTACTCTATTGACTAAATCATTTAATTTACTTTTTCCTGTTTCAAACAAGTCAAAAAGGTCTATTGGACCTTTATACGAATAATCAAATGTTGCGGCTGCTCTTACATAAGGAATTTTTTTTATTCCTATAGATCTCTCAGATAAAAGATAAGTCGAGTTAATATCGGTTCCAAATAATTTTTCTTTAACTTCAATTCTAAAACTCTTCATATGTAAATCTGACACATTGCCAAAAAAAACTTTTGCTTCATCTTTTAGCACATATGTTGGGTCTTTCCCAAATGAGCCTTTTTTTTGTACTCTAAAGTTAAATTGCACACTACTACTCTCTATGTCTTGATTTAACTTTCCAAAAATTAATCCTATAACATAATTCAGATCATTTGAAATTTCTAACAATTTTTCTTTAGAAAATAATTTTTCTTGATCTGACAGTTCATCAGGTAATGACTCCCCCCCTAACGGAGGAAATTCAGAATGGTCTAAAAACTGAATTGCTATTTTTCCGTTAGTAACACCAATCGCAAACCCTTTCCCATTAAACAAAATAACTGGAAAAACTTCATCTACATAATCAAGAACCGCAAGATCATATTGTTTTGATGTTCTTAGTTCACTTAAAGAAAGTTTCATTGAAATTTCTTTCAACTTAGTGTTACCTAAATCGGTTATCGGTACGTGTAAGCTAACACCTTCTATATCCTCAGTGTTAAATAATTCCATTGTAATACATCAATAATTTAATTAGAATATAAAAATCTCTACTCTTTTGATTTGAGCAACTCGTAGGCAATTAGTGCAGCTGCTCCAATTAAGGCAGCCTTTCCAAGATCTGATTTGGGAAGCAAAGCCATCAACTTGCTTACTGTATCTTCTTCAGGATGGCGAATAATCTTTACATTCTCCTCACTACCAAGTGCGTTGAGCAGCTTTTTGTTTTCCTTCATGCTCTCCTTTGCTATTTCTAGTACGTGTTGCTGGCTCATAGTTTTCTAATCCTCTTTTGACTAACTTTATAGTTTAATAAATGAATTTAGTACAACTCTTTAGTAATTACTTTTCTATTGTATAGATTATAATCAACTAAAGTTGGAATAAATTATATTTGATATGTTTGCCATAATTACGATCTAGTCATTGATTTAAGGCGAGACAGATATTCTCTAACAATCTCGTTCATATTTCTATTAAATTCAGTCATCATACCAAGAAATTCATTATAAGTTAATTTTTTCTTATTTCCATATTCATCTTCAAAAATTAATTTTTTATTTTTCCAGTACCATGCTGAATGCCCAATTATATTACGAAATTGCTTAGGAAATAATTTTTCAAAATCAGGAAATTTCAACTCTTGACTAAGACTAACAACAGTTGTTCCAAGTGGCGTATCTAATTTAATCTTAGTTTTTCTTTTTCCTATTTTGACTCCTTTTCTAATAATTTCATTTAGAAATAATTTGTGAGATTCAATATAGTTAAGACTATGAAAAATGAAAAAGTTTGAAAGAAGTCTTCTAGTGTCAATTTCAGGTATACCAAAAGTTTGCGTATTAAAATTACAAAATTGTCGCAATTTTTGAGGATCCGTAAAGACATCATGAAATTTTTGATATGTCGTCGTAGATGCTTTCACATTTCCTTGAATTTCTCTTGTTTTTGGTTCAAAATTTTCCCTTTTTTTGTAGCAAATCAAATTCTTTGTATCCGCCTTCTTGAAAAATTCCCTAACTATTCTTTGTCTTTCCTGACAAGTGAGGATATTCATAAATCAGAAAACAAACAGTCTCTTTAATTTTTTACTTTTAAAATTGTAGTCCTAAAGAATGAACTCGTGTATTTGGGGGTTCATCCACAATGATAATGATGCAACGATAATTACAAAGCTGGCAGCTACAAGCATAGCGTATTTTGGATTGACTCTACTGAAAATCCATCTATCTATCCTTTCACTATAATAATAAACAGTTCCAAGTATCACTCCTCCAACGCCAGAATAGATTGTTGCTATAATCAGCCAGTATTCGACTTCAGGAGTCAAACTATCTGCTGCAATAAATATACTAGCTAATGCATGAACAAAAAATGCTAAAAATTCTACAATGAATATTCCAATAGATAATGTAGCTACATAATGAGTCGCCTGCCATAGATTTAGTTTTTGTAATTTCTCTTTTCTCTCAAAAACAATAAAGCCAATAGTTGCAATGGCAATGACAGGTAAGAATTGCATCATCAACATGGATGATTCTGGGGGAATGTGTAATTGAGTGATAATCATTCCAGGTAAAAATATAAAGAAAAGTAAACGGATTGGGCTAACCTGTTCCTTCAAAAGATTAACAGCTAGATCAAGTTTTGAATCATTAGGTAACAATTGTATATTTCACGTAATTATTGCACATATAGTTTTGTTAGCTTTTTTGTTAGACAAATTGTAAAGAGGAGACCTTAGATAAAAAAATCTCTAATAGTAGATATCATGATTTTGTAAAGTATTTCTCAATAAACTGATTCCATGAGGTAACTTTGTCTTTCCTAGCTTTTTGAATTAAATCTAATCCTTTTTTGGTAAGAAGCACCTTACCGGTCTCTTTGTAATGTTCGCCTGAATCATATTGTATTTTTTCAAGCTCCACCATTCCTTTCTTTTCTAATAATTTGATAGAATCATAGTATGGTTTACGGTTGGATATTGTTTTCGTTTTTTCAATTTCTGCAGCTGCCTTGATCAATTGATTTTTGTTGGTAAAACTGTGTGAAGGTTCCTTGTATAAAAGCCACAAGCAAATCATTGGTTTGCTTAAAGAAATTCCAAATTGATAATCTTTATCTGTATATGTAGAGTCTTCTTGGTAAGGAATAGTTTCTTCTTTTGTTTCCGTTTCATTAGTTTCTTCAGTAATTGTTTTCTCTAATGTTGGTTCTTCTGGAACCAAATCTTTTGGCACTTTACCTCGAGTCTGTAAGGTAGAATCATTTTTTGAGGCAAAGATTGGTCCAAGTGTTTCTTCTTTTGGAGTAGTTGTTCTCTTTCTTCTAAATACAAAACTAGTTGCAACTACCAATCCTACAATTAGAGGAACAAAAATTACTAGCCAAAGGTTTTCGTCATTTTCCGACTCTGTGGCTAAAACTGCAGGAACCTGTGCAATCAGCGATATGTCATCAAGATAAACAGCGGTTTTCAAATCTTCATATCCTACGGAAGGAACGGAAATTTCCTTTGAAACAAACATGAGGGTTATCTTCTTGCCAGCAAAATTAGTCATATCATATGATCTATAAATGAAATCTCCAAACTCATAGGGCTTGTCATTAACAATCACTTGATTGACTTGCGTTTTTGTTCCACTATCCCTATCCTTTACAAAGATTTCTAGCATAGTATCAGAATATCCCCTTGCCTTGAACGAAAGAGTCACCTTGTCTGATTGAGGTATGTCAACATCTTGTTCCAATACGCTAGCTGTTACTGCAGTAAACGTCCAATCAAAAATTCCTTCCTCGCTGTAAGATGGAACAAAGGTTACAAAATATCGTTCTCCAGGAGTGAGTTTATCGGTTACAGTACTCTTAGGAAACCCGTACTTACGTTCTTTCTGTTCTGTACATTCCTCGATCCAGAACGCACCTTGTTTACAATCAATTTCATTTGGTTTGGCTCTCCAGTGCTGAAGTCCTGCCTCAAAATTACCATTTTTTACCAACTCGACAATCTTTGTTTTGTCATTATTTCTAACATCTTGCTGGTTTCTTTCTTCTGTTTCCTGAAGGGTATCCACCTGTAACAATTCTACTTTATCGTTTTGTAGTTCTTCTTCCTTGGAAATTACTTTGAATGATTGTCTGGATTCAAGTACTCCAGAAACCACCCGTACTTCGTAGATTTCATTTTCAAGCCATAGCGGTCCCTTGGTCTCAAACGAATTGGAAAAAGTTCCATCAGATTTTGGAATCAGTACATCTGTCCTTAGAAAGGTTCTGTCTTGGATTACTTGCATTGTCACAGGTGACTTGCTATATTCTGGAGGGACTTTACCGTAAATTGTAACCCTGTCGCCTTTTTCATATTCATTTTTTACATGGAACGATATTTCTGCTTCAGCAAACTGCACGATCTGGGACGAAAATAGTAAAGCAAAAATTGGAATCAAAAAGAGACAAGCTGTATTTCTCACTAGGTATAATCATGTCATATCGTAATAATCCTTTTCTGGCAAAACCGAAAAGCACTAAAAAGCAACGGTTAAGATTATTTTCAAGTTGGTTTTGTGGCAGACAAGATCAAGGAAATATATCATACCCTGTCCGGCTTGGATACTCATGTTTATCCTGATTTTGTAGTAAATAACGAGATAGTCAAACGCGGGATAAAAGCGGGGGACTATGAACCAAGGATTGACCGTAAGTGGGGCAATGAATGCTTTCGATTTGAGTTTGAGAGCCATGTGAGCTGGGATTTTGAAAAAAGCGACCTGTTGAAATCGCTGGTGGAACAAAACCCAAGGTATGAGATATTACATCCCAAGGCAAGGGGAGATGCACTGCAAGACGTAATTCTACGATACAGACCAAACATAACGCAGGAGATGTTGTATAATCATCTCTTGATATTTGACAAGATAGGATATGAGCGCAGAGGGATCTTTGATATAATCGACAAGGTGATAAAACCAAAAGACTACAAACCATATTCTTACTATGACAATGTTGGAAAGGAAAGAGTAGAAACAAAAGAAGATGCCTTGCAAATGATACCTGACAGAATCTCTGCAATGATCAGCTCTAACTCTATTGTATCCACTCCTTGGTTTTTAGAGGATAGCCATAATTTGCTTGAGGAAATAGGCAGAAAATTCTTTGATGCGAAGACATAGCGATATGTTTTATAAAACACATTTCTTCGAATTTGTCTTCAAAACAGGGTTGATTATGCTATGGAACCATGTGTTTCAAAACACATGGTTTGTCAGATTAAACACATAGCGGAAACTATTGTATGGAATTAGAAGTTTGGCAAGAATTGTGGTTTGTTCTACACACAATACCTCTGACAATAGAGACATTCACAGAACAAATCGCCATACTGACCACGCAAATAACTGCAATAGTAATTGCACTGGCTGCCCTTACCTGGGGTCTGGGAGTTGCGTTTCAGTCCACCCCAATCACTAGGGTCTTTCCATCAGTTGCAGAACATGGTGCCACCATAAAGTCAGACGCACTCAAGGGGCTCTTCAACATATCAATCTATGGAGGTATTGTAAATCTTGTAGTCTGGACTGCATCTCTTCTCAACTCTATAGGAGAGTGAGAAAAAATGCAACAACCTGAGATCCTGCTAATTTCATTCTCGCTGGCAGGACTCTCCTACTTTTTGTCCGGACCAATGATGATGCTTCAAAAAAAGGAGCTTGTAGCATGGGGAATAATCCTGAGAAATGATTCCATCATAGCGATGGTTGCAGTTGGCGTTGTAGCGTCCATCAAACTTCTGGTCGATTTTGTTCAGGGCTTGATTGTTGATTCTGCTGGCTCTGCCCTGAAATCAAACCCTCAGGCGTTTGCAGAAGTGATGAGCCAACTGGTCATAATCGATACTGCACTTATCACTATAGTGGGGTTTGTATCTGCTGCCCCTCAGCTGCAGGGATTTGGGATTCTTTTGGGCAACATGATGGGGCCTGCAGTCTCTGCTGTTACAACCTCGATATTCATCTGGACTGCTCTGCAGACAATGAGCAATGTCATGCCCACTCTGTTTTTGACCATATTTTCAATATCGCTTGTTTTATGGTCCATCCCATTCAGGGTTGGTAGACAGGCAGGCGCGTTTGGAATGGCACTTTCAATGGTTCTTTATGTGGGATTGCCGCTTGCTGCTCCTGCTGCAATCTGGGTTGAGACATATGTTCTGACAAGCGACGACCTGAACAACCTAACCGGGCTTGCAGACAAGGTAAAGCTCAACATTTTAGATCCAAACTTTTTCACCAAATTTATCATCACACATTTGACAGAAGTTCTGGCAAGGCTAGTCTCTGCAATAATGGTTGCCTTGATAGCATTCCCTCTGGCATATCTTGGATTTCTGGGACTAGTCACAACATCTCTTGCGTCACTTCTTGGAGCTAGGGGCAAATCAATCAGGATGGGGGCGATGTAGGTGGATACAACAAAAGTGAAGTTCATTGCAGTGATGGCACTAGCTGCTGCATCAGTGATTGTGATGATGCTTGCAAACAAGGGTTTTGAGATAACAACCGAGCTACTGGTAGTTGCAGTACCTGGAGCAGCTGCGGCTGGAATTATTGTTTTGCTTGTAGTAAAACGCAACGCCATCTCGTTTCTTTTGAACGTTAGAGAAAAGCCAAAGGAGATACCCGATGAGGCAACTCGGAGGCTGTGTGGCTTCAAAAAGTTTGTTGCATACGATGACTTCATAATATTCGAGTCAGAAAACGGCAAGCTAACAGGCCACTCCTACATTCACCTGAGCAAGCTGCCATTCATGATAGAAGAGATGAGCGATGATGAAAAGCTGGAGATAACGCGTGGCTTCAGCAGACTACTAGGCCATGTCAACCACCCCTTCACCTATATGCCGATCTGCAAACCAGTTCCTCATGTCAAGTTCATGAAGGACCTGCAGAGCAAGCTTTCCAACACGCGAGTTGCCCTGCACCTCTCAAAAATTCATGACCCAAAGCTTCAGTTAGAAGAAAAGCAGCTTGCAGCGCAGTGGAAGAGACTAAGTCAGGGAGAGATGCCAATTGAGATCGTATTTTTGGTGCAGATCAGGGCATCGGGTAAAACAGTCTCAGAGATTAAGCAGAAGCTGAGCATACAGTCAGACTCCATGATAAACGAGCTGAGCGTTATCCATCAAGTCATGGCTAGACGACTCGGTGGAATACACATGGTAGATGCACTGCATGACTTTTTCATGTTGGAGGCCTAGAGAAATGTCCAGACTGAAGGGCTTTGTCACAATGTCCTCCGATATTGGATATATGGTACCAGCTGCAAGGCCAAATCTCCCATCCACAGACTACATCAACAACGGCATCTATCTTGGCAGGTCACAGTTCCACAACTTTCCTGTCTGCTTGGATTTTAGTAATCTGCTGTCTCCTACAGGAATACTTGTTGGAAAGATTAGAACTGGAAAGTCTACTACAGCAAAGGCAATTCTGATTCGACTGAACAGATTGTATGGGACAAGGGTTCTGATCTTTGATCCACATGGTGAGTATGCTGAGCTGGTACGGAGTAACGGGGGAATAGTGATAGACATGAAAGAAGAAAAGATCAATCCCTGCCAGCTTGGAGAAGGATCCTCCTTGACACAAAAGGCACATCAGCTGGTAGACATGCTTGGAACAGTATTTGATCTAAATTACAACCAAGTGTATTACTTTACAAAGTATGCAGTGAACGGATTCAAAAAGTTTGGAAACAACCTGACCTTTAACTACATCATCGACCAGCTGGAACAAGACTCAAAAAGAGACTCTATGCTTGCAAAGTCTGTCAGGGCGATACTTACAAGGATAGGGCTATTGTCTGACACGATTTTTGGTGATGCAAACTCAATCCCTATAAGCTCGTTGACGCAGGGTTTGGTCTGCGTTGATTTGTCAAGACTTGACAACAACACGTACCGGGACATAGCAATGCTATCCATACTGCAGTACATCTACAACGACATGCTTGCAAATCAAGGTAGGCCATCACAAATCAACGACAAGGAAGAAGCTATCAGACTGGAGATAATGATAGACGAAGCGGGCCGTGTAGCAGCAGACGAAAAGTCAGTTGCAGCTAGGCTTGTCAAGGAGTCTGGTAAGTTCAAGATAGGCCTGATGTTTGGCATTCAGGACCTTGCAGATTTGGACACCAAGATATTCTCAAACTATGGCTTCATGATAGTCCACAAGCTTGACAACTCTGACTATATATCAAAGATTCAGAAAGATGCAAACTTTACCAGGGGACAGTCCCATTTGATACAGTCGTTGCCCGTTGGAACAGCATATGTCAAGCTGAACTTCAAGGATGCCGCAGTATCTAGACCCTTCCTCGTCAACGTGGATCAAGAACTACCTCTACTTGGTACGATAACTGAGAGCAAAGTAGAGCAAAACCTTGGTGCTTCTAAGCCTCTAAGAGCCCAAATTCCAGAGATTAGGACAAACAGAGATACAATTGGCAAGGTTAGGGACTCCCCTAAATTAGATAATAATTTACAACAAAACAAAGAAACAACTGAGATTCAACAACTACAACGAAAGCTAGCGCAAGACCTTATCGATAACCCATCATTCAACGTCACGCAGCATTATGACAGCATAGGAGTAGATTCGTACAGAGGAAACGATGCAAAAAAGTCACTTTCTGCCAATGGATACATCAAGGAGACGTATCTGAAAAACAAAGGAAAGATATTGCATCTCACAAAGACTGCCATAGAAGAGATGGGACTGAAACCTGCAACCGACAGATTCGGTGGCGGAGTTCACATCAACGTGATTGACAACATTGCAACTAAGCTAAGAGATATCGGACACTCAGTTGAGACAGAGAAGAAGATTGGAGAGAACAGCTACACCGACATTGTAGTTGACTCAAAGACTGCAGTTGAGGTAGAGATGAGGGAGTTCAGACATACAAACATCTACAAGAACGTAGGCTTTTTTGAAAAGGTAATCATAGTCTGCTACAAAAAGTCACAGCTTGACAATTTCAAGACGAAACTAAACAACATGCCGCTAAGTCCGGAGAGAAGGAAAAAGGTCACAGTTATTGACTATCCATCACTCTGTAGAAGAGAAAAGCTGCTGGAGGTATTTGGTGATGCAAGAAACACGAGATGACACCCAAGCAACCCTGAACCAGGAGCTTGAGAACCTGAAACAGAAGACTGGAAAGGGTAATAACCTGCATGTGGTATGGTTTCCAAACAAGAAATCAATCTCAGGCGAGGTAAAAAACAATATAATCTTCGTCTACGATGATGAAAAGGATACAGCGGTAGAGACCCTCTATCACGAGTTTCTGGAACATACAATCACTACAGCGATAGAGCCATACAAGAAACTTGCAAATAAACTGATAGAGCTGTTCAACGAGGATGCCTACACTATCAAAGAGGAGACAATAGAAGGCATAACAAAGCTATTATCGAATAATAGAAAATAGGCCTGACAAGATATCACAAAAAACAGGTCAGGCAGATATCACTCCCCGGAGGCTCGCTACATATTACCAATATTGGCTCGCGCTATCATTTTCCGCCGCATTACTCGGCTCGCTCATCGTCCTTTTCGGCCCGCCTGCGCGGGCCCGCTCCTGCACATCGTGGTAGCCCGTCGCTGAAAAGGACGTGGCTCGCCTCGGACACAGAGGTAACGGAGGTGGTCTGAGAATGTATGTGCTCAACGGCAACTCGGAGGAGATAGTGAGGATGTTCAAGCCGTTTGGCTTGACGGAATACGAGGCGAGGGTGTATTTCACTCTGCAAGTGTGCGGCAGGACGAGGATAAGCAGGCTGTGGACCAAGACCGGTGTTCCGCAGAGCAAAATCTACCAGGTGATACCTGCGCTGGAAGCCATGGGTCTGGTGGAGGTGACCCCCAAGTTCCCAAAAGAGGTCAGGGCAAAGCAGTTCCTTCGGTTCGCAAACGACTTCCTGAGAGAGAGGAAAAACACACTGAGGGACATTGAGAGAAAGATTTCAGAACACAGGGAGGTGTTGAAAAACAGCAAGACTCAAATCAGAATCTTGGGCGATTAAGTGAAATAAACATGAAACAAATTTTATTTTTTGATTTTTACAAATTTTGAGTTAGTTACAAAGTAGAAACAATACGTATCAAATCAAATGAAGACACTTTTTTCTCTAAATACATATTCTAGTTCAATTGTTGAACCAAATATACCAGCAGCATTTTATGAAATTGTAGTGTGCGTTATTCTTTTGCTCCAAACGCTTCGTAAGCAAGTTCGGAGAACAATTTCTCCGAATACAATAGATCTGGATTGATCCATACAGAACATCGTATAATTTCACATACTCTTCCTTTCTCTCTATCTGTAAGAATATAGAAATCATCTTCATACTTCAAATCTAGGTTGTATTTTGACGCAATTTTACCTAACACATTATCAGGACTATCTTTCCATCCACCAATCTCAGTAAAATTAAAAGAAAACGCAATTGAATTTTTGTGTCTTAGATTAGAATCATATCTAGGAAGAAAATCCCCCCTTTTCCTCTTTTTTGCTTCTTTGGAAAATTCATAGTTTATTCTACTAAAATCTCCATCATACTGATCTTCTAATTCTTCTGCTAATTTCTTTGCTCCCCTAAGTATCGAAATATTTCCAGACATATTATCGACATTTGAAACTAATTTCACTCTTGCTTCACTTAAAGATTCAGAAGTGGCCATAATTTTTTTACCTTTACATACTTTAACCCTTATTTTTTATGGTTATTTTCCTATTATCCGCCTCATCCAATTCCAGACATGCTCCTTGAACCTTCTCGTACCTATGCCAATTCCCCCGAACGGTAAACCCGTATTACCCTTGACATTCCTATTATATTTCTGGACTAAATCCAACATCTCTCTATTGTATGTTTCAGATTGAAGTGTCAGATTTATGGGGTCTTTAATTATCACGAAATTACAAGTAGGTATTGCTTCACGAAAATAGCGGTATTTTTTCTTTTTATAATCATATTCTGAATTCCGTTCAAACTCCATCTTGTAAACCTTACATCCCTTCCATTTTTTTGAAATATAGTTGGCCACGTTTTCAGCTCGCTTGGTTGCGCCATTTTTAGACATGACAAAAGTAAAATCTGAATTTTCCATTGACTCGAATTGATCTTTGTAATGTTTTGAAACAGTGTTTGGGTTTTTAGAGGGCTCCGTATACACATACATAGCAGAAATTTTTGCTCTATCATTGCCTTCAATAGAATATTTTAGATCCAAATTAGGCTGATGTAAAACTAATCTAGTCAAATATTTTAAGAAAACTGCAAATTCTTCGAAATTCAATTCATACTGTAGCTGAAACGATATTAACACACTGAGCATTTTGTTATCTGACAAAATCTGCAAATTTTCAAAACAGTCATCTCTCAATTCTTCTATAGAATCAAGGTATTTTTTGTATACTGAACAATACTTTGTATCTTTTAACGTTTTATCAATCACTGCGGCTTCGATTCTCATTCTTATTTTATCTGGCTTTATGTTTGCTATCGGTACTGAATAATCCACAAACCCAGCTGTTGCCTGCAATATCACCGAAGTCTCATCGAAATAACTTTCACTTGAAAAACCCATCAACATCTTCTTTCCTTCCACTGTTACAATCTTATCTTTTGACAACTTTCTGTAGTATTTTGGTTCAACCGAGTCGATCTCTTGTAGGAGATCAACACCAAGTAGGTCTTTCCCACCATACCAATCTTTTGTATTCTTAAAAACTGCTGAAAGTTCTTTTCCTATATTTTGTAACTTTTTACGTTCAGTTACGCTATACACTATGGGGGTACCAACACTTTTGAAAAGGTCATATGCTGTTGTTCCTAATTTTTGACCTTTAACCATATTCCCTACCGTTTGTTTGACTATATGCCAATGTAAAACAAAACATCATTAGTATTGTTAACTGAAAACAAATCTTCCTACTCTTGTAACTCCCTTCCAAGCATTTCCCAACATAAAAAAAGCAGTACCAGCAGGTAAGGTCACATCGATTTGTGACAATCATGCCTGCCAAACCGCTGTGGGAGAGGTGGTTAGAACATAATCCACAGTTGTTTGGACAGGAACACTTGTCCTCCATCATAACGTTTTGTGCATGTGCAGCTTTACCATCAACACAATCGTTGTTCTCATACACTAAAAATACCAAAGTTGAGCTTCCCCCATTCTCCATGAGTTGGGCAAGTCTTTGTCGTATAGACTACACCATTTTGCTCAACGGTTTCATCCAGAATCATGTTACAGTCCGGGCAGATGCTTTGTGTAAAATATATTGTGAGTTTTTTACTTTCCTCCATGGCAAATACCTTTGTATTTTGCTCTAGAGACAAACCCTCTCAACGCGCTTTTTTCAAGATGGTATTTAATCAATTTCCCCCTATGCCAACTATGGGTTTTCGGATTCGTTCCTAGCCGATTTATATATTCAAGGTGGTTAAAGTGATCGCATGAGCATCTCTGACAAGACAAGAAAAGTTCTGGAACAGATCGGCTTACAAGTTATGAGAATAGGATATTTTCAGTACTTCTCAAGGCAGGTAAGATACAGCATCCGATCTGAGCCAAAAGTCAGGTGTCCCATACTCCAAAACATATGATGTTCTTGGGACGCTGGAGGAAAAGGGATGGATTGGTTCCGATGATTCAAGACAAACAAGATATTTTCCAAAGTTCCCATCAACTGGACATAACAAAACAAAGGATTGATGCGGATTTCAAGGACAGCAGAGTGTTATTTTGAATGAACTGGCACCTCAATGAAAAAAGTGCTACAAGTGAGAGTCCAGATATCTGGGTTGTTTCGGGTACCATGAATATTACAGCAAAGATTCTGGAGATGATAGAATCGTGAAGAAATGAGGTAATGATTGCTTAGCCAGAAGATGGACAGGATCTAGTAAAGCAGGCCAGCCAAAGCTACGCGTGCTTCATGACAGAGGAATAGAAATTACAATCATTACATCATACAAGATGAATAGAGTCTGAAATCAATTGCCAGGCTTGCAATGGCCAAGGTCAAAAAAAGGTCTTTTTGGTGGAGGTTGTCGCATCGTGCTAGTCTTACCTCTCTTGCAGCCTCTGGATCCATTGCATGACGCATGCCATTTGTGTTCATCTGGACGTGGTCAGTTCCCTCTTCTTTCATTATCTTGATGACATCAGTAATGTCTTCTAGCAGCATTGGTCCAACACCAGTAATCTGGGGGAGCTTGCACTCACCCAACACAATAGATAACTAGTATTATACTACAATTGAATGCAGTTTTTCTCGCATAACCTTCGTTGCAAAATCATAACAGGCTACAGATTCTTCCTTAGACACATGTTCGCCATCGTGGTAGAATCTGTTTCTTTTTCTTTTCAGCCTCATTAACAAATCATAATCAACATTTTCTAACTGTTTTGACAGATTCATTACTTCTATTATATAATCTATAGACCATTGATTTGAGTTGGTCAATTTGTCTATCCTTTTTTTAGATAGCCCTAGCTCATGTAGTTTTTTCTTCCATTTTTGTGAATAGTATTTTTCGATTATTGTCCAGCTCATGATAAATGATTGCTCATATTCTGTGTTCTCAAGATGTGTATGTGCTTCCGCATAAAGCCATAATTCTTCTACAACATTTTGACAATCTATAACTTTAGATGCATTTTTTATCCAAGATAGCAAAACTCTTTTTTGTATTTCTGTAGTTGGATAACCAATATGGAAATTTTTGCCACTACGTCCCATTAATGCAGAACGAATTGTTTGAGACCGCCATTGCATACGGTCTATACTTTGAGATTTTTTGTTGTATCCAGCTAACGACAATTCGTGTTCTCTTACTACAAAAAAGGATTGGTTTTGTAGGATTGCCAACGAGATAATCAAATTAAGAATGCGAAGCGCTATGTGCTTGTCTTTGGTAATTACTAGCACATATCCGTCCTTTTGGATTAGTATATTGTGCTTTCCAATTGTTGTGTCAATAACAATGCAGTTAAGAGATTGATCGTAGTCGTTTCCCATTAGAAGTTGTTCAACTGTAGGTTTCGACTTTTTGCCTACAACTATAGGCGGGAACAGATGCGCGCCAAACCCCGACCACTGTTCTGTTGCGACTTGTTGGGATCCAGAGTTTTTTTGCTTTAGTTTTAAAGTGGCATATTTTTTGATTAACATGATTGCATGATCAACTTCGGCATGATAGTCATTATCGAAGATGTTTCCGACATAATTTTGACACCATATCTTTTGAGAAAGTGCTCCGCCGCCACCGTGTGTTACGTATTTTGATGTTGGATTAAAAAAATGAAACTTTACATATTCTACAAAATTATGTATCTGGGTAGCCATTGCTTCTGCATAGTTATCGTAAGGGCCAACAACTCCCTCTTTTCGATCTGTCTCGGTTATAGGTGCGTTCCATCTCTTTTTAATTATAGATAATGACTTTTCAATGAACTCGTGTCCCCGAAATGGGCCATTAATTATAATTTCCAGATCTTTTCTTGAAGGCATATTTGATGTCACAATAAATTGCAGTTCTGGGTTTTCAAGCCAAAAAACTTCCACTTGACATGGTGTAAGATAATTGTTTGAGGTATCAAGACACATTTTTTCTTCTTTAGAAAGTTTAGAATATTCTTCTCTAAATAGGCGAATAAACTTGTAAAACCATTCTTTTTGTCTTTGTTTTTCTTCTTCCAACGTTAATAAGATCACTTCATTCTTTAACTAATACTTTAGTATAATTTGCATTAATAAGTGAAATTTACATTAACAATAATTTAATACGGACGCCTTAGATAATAGCTAGTTTGACAACAATTTTTATTTCTCACAGTAAACGAGACGAAGAACTTGTATTGAATGTGAAAAGAATTCTTGAAAATGTGGGTCACACGCCAATCATAGAAGAATTTGTACCACCAAATGAACAATCTACAATCCCGTATGAAGAAATCCGAACCAATGTTGAGAATAGCGGGTTTGTGTTTTTGTTTTTAACTGATAATGTGGTAAAAACAGAATATACCAAAAATTGGGTCATCTATGAAGTTGGAGTAGCATCTGCAAACTCTAAAAGAATTTTTGTCTTTGAGAGGATTGGAAACCCAATCCCTTATCCTATTCCGCATGTTACTGACTACGCTTTATTCGATCCTAACAAAACCGACAACATACTCGGGATTCAGTCACTCGCGAAAAATTTGGACAAATTCAGAAAGGACATACTTACTGCTGGGGGAGGAGCTTTAGTAGGTTCGCTATTTGGTCCTCTGGGAATGCTGGTTGGTGCTGGTTTAGGATTCTTGTTGGGTCCTAAAGACGATCCACCTCCGACTGTCCAATGTCCTCACTGCTCAGTTTCTTTCAATTATTATTCAGATATAACACAGTTTAACTGTCCGTGCTGCAGAAAAGGCATCGATAGAAGATAGTGAAATCACACATGGAAACTATTGCTCAAAGAAAATATAAAGAAAACCCAGACAGAGTGTTTGCTGTTCTCTTAGAAGTGTTAGCAAAGAAAGATTTTGAAATAAAAAGAAGTGAACCTTCCATAAGATTAGTCGAAATATCTACCAGCATGTCTCTTTTGTCTTTTGGAGAGTCATTTGAGATAATTGTTGGCGGTACTGAAAACGATTCCGTCGTACGCGTCAAGTCAAAGTCAAGGATAAGATGGAATATAACTAGTCAAACTGAAGAAAAAACGAAAGAAATATTGAATTTGATTGAAAATAGATTAAACTAATTTTTATTTCATAAGTGCAAAAAAATCTCATGACTGAAAATCAAAACCATGTAGCAATAGATAACCTAGAACGCGTACTCCGATTCGCTCAAAACATCCACAACTCGCTACCGCAACAACAGTTTCTGACTCCGATCATTAGGTTGGAAGAATTATTAGAACGAATTAAAAAAGCAAACAAGGTGTTTCTGAGAAGTGATGAGATACCAGGATATTTTAATCCGATTTTGGACATGATCATAAACCTAAAACCATCCCTAAGTAACCAATTGGAAATGTTTTGGAGCGCGCAAAAAGAAATAATTCACAACATTATAAATTCAAATGATTCACTAAGCTACGTCCCAATAAAAATGATAGACAAAAAGATGGGCCAATCTATTGGTATCTATAACAATATCCTGGATAAATTTGAAAAGACTACATATGGAAATAAAGCTTATTTGTATGCCTTATTTTACTTGCACATAATGAAAACTGAATCTGTTGAATATCCTCTAAAATCTCAATTTGATGCACATTTGGAATATTATGGTTTAGGAAATAGTTATGATAGCAACAAAATTTTTTCTGTTTATGATAAGGTAAGAGACGGAAACAGACTCATAACCGATGCAAGAGCAGTTCGAATTTGTCTTGCCCATCATTATTTTACTATTATTGAAGAAGATGCATCTTGGTCCATCCAGTTTATCAACGACCCAGAAGGGCCAGATTTTGACAAGATATTTTCTGAACAGGAGTTTTTGGCATTTGTTAATGATTTTGATTTACTATACAAGTCTCAAATAATGTTGGTGTATTTACTTACAGGCATGAGCAATTTGAAGAATTATCTTGTGGATTGATTATTTGCCCGACTATTTATCGTCATTTGTTCGTAGATAATCCTTAAGTAACCCGCCACGAAAACTTAAGGAGGTTGCAAAAGACAAAATTCGGGTTATCAAAAGAAGATGAGCGCACAGTTCTACTTAGAAGGCTGTTCTGGGCAGACCGTGATTTTTTCAGGGTAGGCCACGCGGCCAAGATACCTTGGTTTGATAAGCATGCCAGGAAGTTTCGTCAGGACAACTATGCCTACTTTGGATCAGAGGAAAAAAGCGAAGCAATCAGCCACATAGTCAACGAACCAAGAAACGATATCTTTGTCAAGTCGGTAAATTCTGTGTACAAACTTGAGAAAAGATACCAAGATATTGACATCTTCATAGGCAGATTCTACTACTTTGATCTTAAAACCCATGTAAAAATCGAAGACAGAAGGAAGGAACTCATTGAGAAAGTAGAAGGAGCTATCTCTGACACAAAAGGTCGTGCACGTTTTTTCCTTAAGGCAGTTATCGAACTTTACAAGGATGGGCGCTGGGACAGAGGCTTTGGTGGCGTTACGTGGGAAGAAATGCTGGCAAAGATGAGAGAATTAGGAGGTCCCTATCCATCCCCCAGGGACGTAGTAATCCTAAAGTCGTACAAAATTTACTTCAAGACTGGAAGTAGGCGATACCCGACACATACCGTTCCTGAAGAGATGATGCCCACGATAGATGAGGTGCTGATGTCATCAAAAGGGTGATGAAATTTTGGGATTGTCTGTAAGAAAACTGCTTTTTGAATATTTTAGTGTGTATGACTTGAAGGATGCTTTATTTGACATTGGTGAACCCATGACTGGAACAAAAGATGAGCTCGTTGATAGATTGCGTTACAACTGGAAGACTCACAATCGTCGTAACTATGACCTTCTTGACTATCTAGAGAAAGATGCGCTTTTGTTAATCTGTCAACATTATAATCTAGACGTTACTCCTGCAAATGAGGACGCGTTGAGACGAAGAATCAAAAAAGCAAGACTCTTAGATTCCAATTCTTACAAGAGAAAAAATGGTTCTTCATTAGAGTCTGGCCACAAACCATTTGGAGACGTACATTTCAATATTGGCACCATTAAAATCTCCAAGAACAGTAAGATTGGAATTGTGGCTGGCATCATAACTACAGCAGCAACTATTATCGGAGTTGTATTGTCTCTAAACTAGTTCTCAGAATTTGAGAATTTCTTTTGTTTTGCTCACAAAGATTTTAGCGTTTTCAACCAAGTTCTTTGCCTGTCCTTCTGATATGACATCTACATCATCATACTGGAACTCGTGTCTACGTTTCCTTCCTTTGTCAAATGCCTCAAGAACCTCTGCTGGATATTTTTTCTCGTAAATCTGCGAAAAAGACACCACCGCCACGTGGTGATCAGGTCCTTTTGGCCTGTACCCTTTTGAGAACATGAGGGCCCTTCCCGCGTAAAGCATGGCAGCATATGCTGCAGCATGGGCATCGCCCCATTCTCCTATTCCCAGTATTTTTTCGGCTGATTTTATTCGCTTTTCAGCATTTTCGATTTCCCTTCGAATTTGCTCCTTGCTTGATTGGAACTCTTCAACCAGATCTTTCTTTAGCAGCTCGCTTAAATCCATCCTCATCGCCAACTATCATTATTACTGGATTATCTACTATCTCTCGGACCAATGGAGTTTTTTTCTTTGCCTTTTCCCTAAATTCCTTTTCTGTCCATAGTACAAAGTTAATTTCCCGTCCAACCTCCTTTTCTATCTTCGGAATAGTCTTTAGTAAATAATCCTCTTTTACATCACCTATAACAAGAAGATCAATGTCACTTCCTTCCTTCTCAATCCCTTTGGCAAACGAACCGTAGATCAATGCATACCTGATGTCCTTTTCCTTTGAAAGTTGTTCTGTAACTAGCTCTGAAAACATTTCATACTTTAGAAATATTCTTTTCATCTCATCAAAGATTATACTATCTTTGTTTATTCTGTAAAAGATAAGATTCCCTTGTTCTCGTCTTGTCACAAGATTTATTCTCAATAGATTTGAGAGCTCCTTTGATACAGCTGGAGTGGTAAGGTCAGTCTTGCGTGCGATGTCACTTAGATGAAACTCCTTTGTTGGATTAAGAAAGAGTAACTTTAAGATCAGAATCTGACTTTTTGTCCTAAGTATAACGTCTAGCATGCTTTTCAGTTCTACGTCTTTTTCTTGTGTTTCAGTCTTTGTTTCAAAGATCCTTTCTTGCACTGACTGTAATGCAGGTGTTCTCTGAGGTTTTATGATCTCTTTAATTCCACCATTCACGACAATCAGCCCTATACCCAGGTTCTTGCATGTTTCCTTAATTTTTCTGGTGGCAGCCTCTTTGTTGATGGCAAGATACGAAAAGTTTACAGCACTTTTGTAATGAAGTGCCTGCATGATTCCTTTTTCCACATTACCTTTCAGCCCCTTGACCTCTACCACAGCAATATCCTTTCCTTTAACTAACATAATATCAGCCATCCTTCCTCTAAGCCTTACTTCTCTTCTTGTCTTCCAATGCTTTTTTCGAAAGTAGTCTTCTACCCTTTGAACGACCTCCGTTTCAGTGCTCATAAAACCCATATTTCCTCTTTATTATTAATCATTAACTACATAGAAATAGGGTTTATCAGGTTAAATAATTAACGGTGTTCCTTTTGTTATATCCGATTTTACTTATTAAAATTAACAACAGGAAAAAACGTACCTAAGATACGTATACTAAAAATCAATCAATGAAAAAACAGCAAGGGGAGAAAAACTAATCTTGTAACAATCCTTGTACTAACTATGTCGGATAAAAATACCAAAATCAAAATAAGTAATTCTACATTGCGAAGCATTTTGAATCAAATGATAGAATTAGCAGACGAAGAAAACCGACCATCGATTAAAGAGATTAAAAACCACATGGTTAAGTCAGATCGAAATATTTTCAGATACATAAAACAAAACTACGATCTAGGCGATCATTTTCTTACAGGATTTGATGATGACGAACTTAAACGCGTTAGTGAGCAAATTCTTGGAGTACAATACGAGTACTATGAATCAAAAGCTGGATTAAAAAATAACGGTGTGTTACCAATCATAGCTTCACTTGCAGAATATATGGAAAGAGGATTTGTAGATGAAGCCTAGATTATTTGGAATCGAAGTAGAATTGAAGACTGATTTATAATTCATGTAATTTCAATTAGTTCTTGAATAATTTTTTCATCTTCTAGGGTTTCAAATTTACTACCACGTAACCAGCGATATTCATCAAATCTCTCTGTATAAGTTCTGAAAAAGGTCTTGCAGAATTCGTACAATTCTTCATAAAGCTTCTCAAGCGTATCGATTTGATTTGTCAAATACAGAAATTCAGAAAGGCGTCTAATTGATCCATGTGGGCCGTATTTTTCAACTGAAAACCTGGCAAAACTTTCAAAAACGTAGTTCATTGTTTTCTTAGAATCTACATTATAAGTTTCAACTAACCAGCTCATTACGCTAGGATAACCATACCCAATCCACCCATAAGTATCAAAAGCCAAGAACATTACATTAACAAACTTTCCATCATTTTTACCCTTAAATCTCAAAGCACACTTTTCAAGAAGATTGCCACATGTAGAATTAAATATTCCCATGGGTCTTTTAGATAGGAATTCTATCAGTTCATCTATTTCTTCCTCATCCATTGATTTAATTTTAGTTACAAAAATTGCTTCAAGGTCTTTCTCAGCATCGAAGTATCGCTTTCTGTCCAATTTTTCAAACTGATCAATTATTTCCTTAACAGAGCCGTCTTTGATTATGTTAGGTGGTGATCGTTCAGAACCCACTAAGTAAGAGTCTTTTGAGGATTTACTAGGCAAGTTAAGGGGTCTAATTTTAAGAAATTTTGCATAAGATTTGAAATCATTTTCCCATTTCCGTTCACATGTCTTAAACTCATTGGAAATCTGTTCTCTAATGTTTTCCATTATCTTTCTTGCTAACTCTTTTTCGTTTTTTTCTATGGCTTGTTTAGCTAGTTCGAATTTCATTCCCATTAGCCAATTTTCGTCATCATATGATGCTCCTTCGGATTCATAGTTTGTATTGGAAACTAGAGCCCATCGCAGCGATAGTGGTGCGTTTTTCATCGATGATACAGCAAATGGCAAGCACTCTATTGATGCCAGTGCATATCCTTCCTCGTTAAACTGTTTTAATAATTTCAGGCCTGCTTTAGTTCTTAATCGCAGTAGTTCTTCTGTGACATTCGCTGGAATGAATTTTGTTTCAGCATGATCTGTAACCCCCCACAAATATTTTGTAAGTTTGAGAATATCTTCTGCGCGGTCTAACGACTTTGAGGGATCTACCATGTTGAGGTTAATTGCAATCTCATGTACTTCATCCATAAACAAGTCTTTTCGGTAACCGTATGCATGTGTGGAAAATAATGCATTATTGAATGCAGTTTCAGCTTTTTCCTTCATATCATATGCGAGATATATTCTGGCAATTTGCAAAAAATAATCAACTCGTTCTCCTGTAGCTGCTGGTATGTCGTCAGTTGACTCTATAGTTTCCATTATTTTTTGCCTTACGTAGCTGTTATCTGAACACTGTTTCATCAATTCTGAAAAGCAAGAAATCATGTGTTCGGTTGAAACAAGTATCCAAGTAAGCCCCATACCATGCCATTCGAACTTATGATTAAGTCTTTTAATAAGATCAACTAATTTTTCCAAGTTAGGTTTATCAGAGATATTCAAATAGAGTTTAACCAGTTTTTTGAGTATGTATTTTGCCACGTATTGTAGTCCAGTACAATCAACATCCCTAGGCTCGATTCCATATTGAGTGTGATGATTAACAAATCTATCTAATTCGGAAAGAAGTTTTTCAGATTCTGTTGTAACAGATTTTTTAGAATCCATTTTTCCTTCTGTAACCGCTAGTAAAAACATCATTTCTTGAAGAAGTCGTGCAGATGTCAATGGGTATGTCTTTATGGTCCCAATTATAGTTTGGAGATCAGCTATTTTTCCACAATATGACAACAGCTTAGTTGATTTTTCCAATTGATATAGTTCAGAAATCTCTTCATCCCAAGGATGAATACTTGGTTGCATAGGAACAAATACCTTACAATCTTTCTCAATCAAGTCTTGTTTAATTCCTAAACTAATCCCAATTTCTATAAGATAAGGAGTAAAGAATTGTTTTTTTGCCAGGATAGTGGAAAGAATTTCCTTAGCTCTTTCATTATTTCCTGCAGCTAGTAATGAATTTAAAATTATAATGAATTCTCTATATTCATATTCTGTTTTTTCAATCAATTTTCCTATGTCATCAGAGGATGAGAATTTGCCTATTATTTCAAAAACTTTTTCATCAAAATGTATGCCACTGTTTTTCCTAATCCAATCTAATGCATATTCTAGACCATAGAGACTAGTAATAACTTTGACATAATTTTTTGGGTCCACTGATTTTAATTCCTCGTTTACATTCTCCTCATCTTCTTTGATTCTAACACGCCACTTACCCATAATTCTTCGATAGGGCAGTTCGATCCCATTTTCCAGACATAGTGACAAGAGATCAATCGTTTCAGAAAGATTGGTATTTAAGGCATTATTATTAAAGATCAGTCGTTTTATCTGGTCATCTTTTTTTAATTTGATAAAAAGACGAGCTATTTCATTTAATGGATAATTGAATTCAAACCTATCTTCAGTATATTTTCTTAGAACACAATTTTTAACAAGAAGCGGCATATTTTTTGTATGAACAGCTGATCGTATTGCAAAATCGATTTGGGATATAATCTGTTCCCGTGGAAAAGCCATCATGACGGATTTGTCTACAAAATCTAAACACACCGTGTTCAAGATTTCATTATACAGCTGGGCCTTGAACGCAAAATCAATTCCTTTTACATATGCCAAATCACTACTATGAAGTCCAACCTTATTGAAATATAGGTAGAGTTTTTCATAATACCACTTTTTGTCTTCTGCAGAAAAAGTATCGTCTGTGCTTACGTAGGTTCCAAAACTGTCATGAAAAAAATTCATTCCCTCCTCAGTCTCCACAATAACAGTAGTCAGGGGGCTCAAGCATTCATCTAAGCTGATTCCTACCCTCATAGATTTCGAAATGACATTTTCCAACAAGTCTTTCGGTGCAGGAAAATCAACCAAGGCCAGTAACCTGGCATAGTGAACAGTCAAGGTCTTTGATGAAATGCTTTCCCATAACCAGTCGTAATATATCTTCACATCACCATTGGTTTTAGGCAGTTCTTTAGAGATTTTCTTAAAATTTTTCTTTCTCTCATCAAGTGATATTTCTCTGTTGGCTTGTACTGAATACGCTAGCAACAAAGGTAGTCCTCCAGCTCTTTTTATGACAGATTTTATAACTTCACTAGAAACTGTTGATTCAGATATTTCGAATTTTGCCAAATAGTTCTCTGATTCTTCTGTAGTGAATCCTTTAATCTCAATAAAACTATCCTTACCAAACCGTTTTTGAAAGTCAGTTAAGTGTGTACCGGGTTGTGAACCTATGACAAGAGTTACTCCCTCAGGTATTTCCAACTCTTTAAGAAAATCAAGGATATCAGGCTGATTTGATAAAGCCTCTGAGTATTTTTGTCTTGTTCGTATTACATGATCCAGTCCATCAATGATAACTGGAATGGTTTTATCCTTTGATCTAGCGTATTTACCCAACTCAGATAGAAGATCGCGGAGTCTTTTTGTAGTTGCTGCAAGCAATGAATGATTTTCCTTGAAACTAAGATCAGGGTAATTTCTTAAAATGTTGTTTATTAGATCTTGAAGTATCTGGTTCCGTGTAATGCGAACGTCTGGATGTGATTCATGTCCTACAAAGCAATAATACATTATTGGTTTTACTCCTGAATCTTGGAGAGCATCCCTCCAAAAAGTTAGAAGATGGGATTTTCCGGTTCCAGGAAGTCCTACTACTCCGATTAGTTTTCCTGAAGCCTTATTGAATTTTGAAGCTAGTTCATCTAAATGTTTTGAAGTCTTGATATAATGTTCCCTATCAAAAGGAAAATCCTGAGAAATGGAATTAAGGTTTAACTTTACACCAATTTCAGAGGAGAGGTACCCTCGTGTTAACGGGAGTTTGCGAATTGCAGCTGTGTAACTTTCTTTTATCAACAACGCCAAAAGGTCAATTGGACGAAACAGGTTTGGAAACTTGTCTAATCCTAATCTATAGGAAATTTTTTCTAACAACAAATCCTTGATTTGATTTCCAAATTGTTTTTCTTCTACTTCACTACTAGGCATAGCAGGTTGTTCTATTTCAATTACCAAGGATTTCAAGAAGGAAGTTGAATCCTCAATGCTAGAACTGTCTGTTAGGTCAGGTTGATCATAATCTGATTTTATTACTTCCAAAATTTTTGTGTTAATTTTGTAAGAACCTTCTTTGTTGTCTGAAAATATTTTCTCTTCATTTCTAGGTGATGCCAAATAATCTGATAGTTTGTCATCGTCAGGAATTTTTTTGCTGGTGTAGACATGAAAAATGTGCTTGTATTCAGGGAATTGGTCTGAGTAAAGCTTCCAAGTTTTGAAAAGTTTTGGCAAGTAAAGATCGCTTGATGGATTACAGAAATCTCCTAGTCCAATTGGTGTTTGTTTCAGCCCCCATTTTACTTGGTAATGGTGGACTTTATCCTGATGGAAAACTTTGATGTCATCAAAAAAATCGTTTATATCAGATGCTGCCTCGATTTCTATCCTGTCTGCCTTGCCTTCTAATAGATCTAAGATCCGCAATGCCCCTACTTGGAATTCGTAATAATAGCCCCCTAGTCTGGGAATTACTTTTTTAACATCAATGTTATCTTTTTCCATGATATTTCTTATAATTACAATTTTAAGTACTGTATGTTACAAAACTGAAATTTAAAGTTCTATGAAACTTCCAATTTTGATGTTCTTGGGTCTTCAATGATTCAATCGTTTCCTGTATTCCTTTACGATTTTTAGTGCCTCTCTAAACTCTACCGGCTTCCACTTTCTATCCCTCTCTGCACCATTGTTTATCAATTCCTTAACACTGATGTAACCCCATTCTGCGTTCTGCTCGTCATTCAGGTTTGCATAGCCAAAGGCAAGATCATTTTTCTTGTCAAGCTCTGCAATAAGCCAGTAGAAGCCGATCCTCTCTATATCCCACTTTTGGTAGATTATCTTCTTCTCAAGCGGAATGTTCTCTGTCTCGTAGATTTTTGGCACATAGTCTTCTGTGATCCAATCACCGCTTGTCACTTCTCAGATACTCCACAAGGTACGTGGAGTTGACCTCGTTGCTGAACCTTATTGCGTTGTATACCTCAAATACTTTGTTTCTCAAGCTGTATTCTCGTGCCAGGTCCATCACCCTCTCCCCCATGTCACGGCAGCTGCTGCTCATCACATCGTACATCTCGGGGTCAAGCTCCCTTGTCAGCTTCAGCTTGCGCGCGTCCTCGTCTATCTTGTATAGCTCCTTTCTCACTAGGGCGTATATCTTTGCCACCTCAAAGGAGTTGCTCCTCTCCAAATAGTACTCTGCCCTCTGCATTATCTCAGTTGACATCCTGTCATACTCTTTGATGGCAGTCTCTGGGCCGTACCTTGTTTCGTTGTCTGCTTTTATTAAACCATCTTTACTTTGTCTGCCCTAAAGCTGAAACAGTTGGAGATTCCTGCTTTTGCCAACAAGGTTCACCATCTCTTGTTCATCTACGATTTTGCTAGTGTCGGTTGCACCGAAAAGATACTGAACCAAAACGCTATTCTTATTTTAAACAATGATCCATTAAGAGAGCAATTGCATCCAGCCAAAAAGGGAATAGATACTTTTGAGGAGTTTTGCAACCAGAGTTCTGTACAGGAATTAATCCTGAACTTGCGTGGCTCAAAACACCACCACACAAAGCCAAAGAGCAGAATTGACATACATTCAACCCAGCTTGTCTATGCGAATCGATTGTTTCATCTGCACAAGTGGCTTGATGGCAGGGATTTTGAGTTTAACAACTTTGTGCAGACTGCACAGGACACATTCCAGAACAGGAGGGAGTCAGTAACACTACATGGTCTTGAGCACTTGCTGGAATTGTACCAGAACTCGTTTAACTCCAGACGCGATTTTATCTTGCTCTTGAAGCGATACCTCAACGACCAGTCCCACAAGGGAAAGCGTGCAAGCAGCATGGTAGTTGAAAAATCTGCAATCTTGGCATACTTTAGGTGCAATGAATCCGAAATCAACATCACGTTTGACCCAAAAAAGCGCTACAAGGTAAGGGAAGCAGAAGACCCAGAGCCGGAGATGACGTTGGAGGATCTGCTGAAACTGCTCACTACCGGAAGGCCAACTCTGATCCAAAAGGCAGTGATTCTAAGCAAGTTCCACCGGGGCCTTGACACCACAACACTTGTTGACAGGTTCAACTTTCAGGCATGGGGGCAGCTTGTATCGTATTTTGGAACTGCAAACTATATGAAGTGGGATCCTGACATGTGTCCTGTACCAATAAGGCTGACAAGAATGAAGACGGACTATTCCCACGTTGGATTCTTGGACAGAGATGCGGTTGTTGCGATTCAAGATTATCTATATGATGAGCAAAAAAAGAAGGGAAGAATTCCCGAAGCTGGCAAGCCGTTGTTTGTGAACCAAAAGGGAAACGCCATAAATGTACACTGGGTATCAAATGCATTTAACAGGATGGCACAAAAGGCAGGAATCCAGAGCAGGCTTGATGGCTATGACCGCAAGCCCATATTCTCAAAGAACTCTCATGAGCTTCGTGATTTGTTAGAATCAACATTGCTTAACTGCGGTGTCCGTGCAGACGTGGTAGAGCATGTAACAGGCCACAAGCCAAAAGACTCGTATGAAAAACAGGCAAAGCTGTTTCCATCAGCTGTTCGTGCAGAGTACATGAAGGCATCAAACACGATCAACATCTTTTCAAACATATACCATTACATGAAAGGCGATGAGAAAACCATCCTTTTGGAAAACCAAGTTAAAGTCCTCAAAGAGAAGCTGGAGGAAGCAAAAAACAGGGAGAGAGCCATACAAGAAAAAGGTTGACATGCCAGTTGGCAGACAAAGGCAGAATCCAAAGAAGCAAGAGCCTGCTGACAAACTAGCTCATTTGTATTTTGCATTAAATGGGTACCGTGATTTTTTCCGTTGACTTTTTGCAGAATCCAAATCATGATTAAATAATAATTTCGTTTTCAATAAGATATTGGAGTCCTTTTTGGGCAAACCTACCAAACAAAGGATGCTGATGACTGCAACAAACCATACTAGGATTTTAAAAGTTGGAAAATCGTTGCAAAAGAGTTTATCTAAAACCACACTTCCCTTTAGATGTCCTCAAAATCCCTTCTTGTACTTTTCAAGAAAACTTTGCCATGTTGTAACCTTCTCCTTTCTTGCCTTTTGGATCAGGTCCAATCCCTTCTTGGTTAAAAGTATCTTCCCCGTCTCCCTGCCATACCTGCTGGGATCATAAGATACCTTCTCAAACTCTACCAACCCTTGATTCATCAATGACTTGATAGCGTCATAGTACGGCTTGCGGTTTCCAATCTTTTCCCTGTTTTCAATCTCTGCAACTGCCTTTATCAGCTGATTTCTGTTTGAAAAGCTGTGCGAAGGCTCCTTGTACATGGCCCACAAGCAGATCATTGGCCTGCTAAGAGAGATTGACGAAAAAATAGAGGTAGGCAAGGAGGTGATGAAAAAGACAGCAAAAATTGTGCGGGTCCTTTGATTAGCACCATTTACTGAAACCCATCAAGCGAATTTTCTCCCAGACATAGAAGCCACTTTCAAAACAAATGACGGGTCAGATAATCAAGTTAGAAAAGAACCCGGGTTTCCTGCCAACAAAAGAAACCCCTTTTTACCTAACATTGTCAAACTAAGA
>JABAHQ010001029.1_pt1 | contig 124282 bp, 105 predicted proteins | sample 7062091 | NCBI WGS metagenome assembly JABAHQ01 (sample SAMN14534359, study PRJNA622989) | marine sediment metagenome | biome: marine biome [ENVO:00000428]; feature: marine pelagic biome [ENVO:01000023]; material: deep marine sediment [ENVO:00002113] | place: India: Gulf of Kutch | collected...
AAGCCCCCCGGCCCCCTTCGGAGAAGGGGGAGATTATCAACCACCCCCCGCCCCTCCTTTATAAGGAGGGGAGCGACAATGACCGCATTTCTGGTACGCAACATAGGCCAGCGGCTGATCCTGCTGGTGTTCATCTCGATCATCGCGCATTCGGTGGTGCATCTGGCGCCGGGCGAGCCCAGCCTGGTGGACCCCGCCAACCCGCGCATGAAGCCGGAGGACATCGCCCGCATCCGCGACGCCTTCCACCTGGACGACCCGCTCCATGTGCAGTACGCCTACTGGATGCGCGACCTGTTCACCGGCCAGTTGAAATCGTTCAAGGACAACCAGCCGGTGCTCGGAAAAATATGGGACCGTTTTCTCAACTCCCTGCCGCTGTTCCTGGTGACCACCCTGCTGGCCTGGTGCGTGGCGTTTCCGGTGGGTATCCATGCAGCTTTAAAACGGGGATCGCTGTACGACCGCGCGGGAACCGTTCTCTCCTACGCGCTGATCTCGATCCCCGGATTTTTCCTGGCGTACCTGTGCATCATATTCATGGTGCGGACCTTCGACATTCCGGTGATCGGCATGCGCACCTTCGGGCTGGAAAGCTCCGGCATCGGGTATCAGTTGATGGACCGCCTGTGGCACCTCACCCTGCCGGCGCTGATCTTCGCCTCCGCCAGTATTGCCGTGCTGTCGCGTTACGTGCGGTCGCAGATGCTGGAAGTCATTCACATGGACTACATCCGCACCGCGCGGTCGAAGGGCTTGCCGGAGGACACCGTTATTTACAAACACGGACTGCGCAACGCGCTGTTGCCGTTCATCACCATGTTCGGCCTGTTGATTCCGGGACTGATCGGCGGTTCGGTGATCATCGAAACCATCTTCGCCTGGCCCGGGATGGGCCGCCTGGGATACGAAGCGATTCTGTCGCGGGACTTTCCGGTGATTCTCACTTTAAACTTTATCGCGGCGGTGCTGACGCTGGCGGGCACTCTGATCTCGGATATCCTGTACGCCTTCGCCGATCCGCGCATCAAACTGTAACGGAAAATTATGAACCCCGAAGCCACCGCCACCATCGAAGACCTGCAACCGCAGATCACCCCGCTTAGGGAAAAGTGGAACATCTTCCGTAAAGACTGGAGCGCGGTGGTGAGCCTGTGGTTCCTGGCATTTCTGTTCGTGGTGGCGGTGGCCGGCAAACTGCTGACCCTGTACAGCGAACCGTTCAACCCGGCCACGGTGCGCCTGTCGGAAAAATTCCTGCCGCCGCTCAGCGTATTCAAAAGCGACATCGTCAAACCGGAAGACGCCCCGCCGTTCGGCATCTACCTGCTGGGAACCGACGAACTGGGGCGCGACGTGTTCGCGCGCATGCTGGAAGGCACTTCGGTCTCGCTGACCATCGGCTTCGTCGCCGTGGGCATCTCGGTGACCATCGGCATTCTGCTCGGCGGGCTGGCGGGATTCTACGGCCGCGTCCGGCTGTGGATGATGACCGTCGACACGCTGATCATGCGGTTTGTCGACATCATGCTGTGCTTTCCCACGTTCTTTCTGATTCTCACCGTGGTGGCGCTCCTGCCTCCCAGCATTTACAACATCATGATCGTCATCGGACTGACCAGCTGGATGGGCACCGCGCGGCTGGTGCGCGCCGAATTTTTGTCCCTGCGCGAACAGGATTACGTGCTGGCCGCCAAGAGCCAGGCGATTCCGGAGATGCGGATCATTTTCCAGCACATCGTGCCCAACGCCATCGCGCCGGTGCTGGTCTCCGCCACCATCGGCGTGGCCACCGCCATCCTGACGGAGTCCGCGCTCAGTTTCCTGGGCTTCGGCGTGCAACCTCCCGACGCCACCTGGGGCAACATCCTGTCCGACGGCAAGGGTTACATCTTCGACGCGCCGTGGCTGACCTTCATCCCCGGTTTCACCATTCTATTCGTGGTGCTGGCCTTCAACCTGTGCGGCGAAGGCCTGCGCGAAGCCTACAACCCCAAACTGCGCCAGCGGCGATGATCGGACCGTCCTCTCCATGATTTATCTGCAAAACCTGAAAAAACAGTTCGGCCCCAGGGTGCTGTTCGATGACATCAGCTTTCACCTGCGTCCGCAGGAGCGGGTGGGCCTGGTGGGTGAAAACGGCATGGGCAAAACCACCTTGTTCCGCGCCATCGTCGGCCAGGAAGGCCTGGACGGCGGCACCATTGTGCTCCGCAAAGGCGCCCGCGCCGCCATGCTGGCGCAGGAGTTGGAACACGCCGAAGGATCGGTGCTGGAGCGGGTGATGCTGGGTGACTCGCATTTCAGCGAGGTTCAACGGGAAATGAAACGGCTGGAAAAAGATGAAGCGTATCATCAACGCGACCCGGAGGAATGGAGCAGGCGCTACGGCCACCTGCAGCACGAGTTCGAACGGTTGGGAGGATACGAACGCGAGTCCCGCGCCAAAACGATTCTGCTGGGGCTGGCGTTCAAACCGGACCAGTTGCACCAGCCGCTCAGCGAATTTTCCGGCGGCTGGCGCATGCGGGCGGAGCTGGCGCGCCTTCTGTTGCAGGGTCCAGACGTCCTCCTGCTGGACGAACCGACCAACCATCTCGATCTGCAATCGGTCATCTGGCTGGAATCGTTCCTCAAAAACTACGACGGCAGTATTCTGCTCATCTCGCATGACCGGCGGTTTTTGAACGCGCTGGTGGGACGGGTCGTGGAACTGGACCGGGGCCGGTTGTCGGTGTACGCCGGAAATTACGACGCCTACGAAACACTCAAGGAAGAGCGCATCGCCCAACTGGAAGCGCAGGCCGCCAACCAGAACCGCCGGGTGGCGCAGGTGGAAAAATTCATCGAACGCTTCCGCGCCAAAAACACCAAGGCCACCCAGGTGCAGAGCAAGATCAAGATGCTGGAGAAAATGGACAAGGTTGAAACCTTCCAGCAGTCCAAAACAATCCGGTTCCGTTTCCCGCAACCCGTGCGGACCGGGCGCATCGTGGCCGACCTCAAACATCTTTATAAAAGTTACGGCGCCGTCCGGGTTTATCAGGATTTTTCCATTCTGCTGGAACGCGGCTGGAAGGTGGCGCTGGTGGGAGAAAACGGCGCGGGCAAATCGACTCTCCTGAAACTGCTGGCGGGGCAGGTGGATTACGACCGCGGGGAAATCAAACTGGGAACCAACGTCACCCGCGCCTACTTCGCGCAACATCAGAACGAAACGCTGAACGGCAGGCACACCGTCCTGGAATCGCTGGAGGAAGTGGCGGGCCATCTGTTGCGCACCGAAAAGCAGAATATTCTCGGCGCGTTCCTGTTTTCCGGCGACGACGTTCAAAAGAAGGTCCGTGTGCTTTCCGGCGGCGAACGGTCGCGCCTGTCGCTGGCGCGGATGCTGGCCTCACCGGCGTCCTTTCTGCTCCTCGACGAGCCGACCAATCATCTCGACATGCGTTCCTGCGAAATGCTGGCGGCGGCGCTGGCGGACTACGAGGGCACCCTGGTGACCATCTCCCATGACCGGTATTTCCTCGACGGCATCATCAACCGCGTGTGGGAGGTGGATGCCGGAACGGTGAAAGAATACGTCGGCAGTTACAGCGATTACGAACGGGCCAAGGCGCGTGAAACCGAGACGACGGCGGGGGGCGAGACCGAAGCCGACCCTGCCGAGAAAACCAGCGTCTCCAAAAAAGACAAAGAACGCAAACGGCAGGAAGCGGAAGCGCGCAACGAACGCTACCGCAAACTCAAGCCCCTGCAGGACCGGCTCGCGAAAGTGGAGCGGGACCTGGAAGCCGTGATGCGGGAGAAGCAGAACGTGGAAACCCGGCTGGCGGATTCCTCCCTGTATCAAGACGACCGCAAAGCGGAGCTAATGGAAGCCCTCGACCGGCAGAAAGACCTCGCCCGGCAGGAAACCGACCTCATGACGGAATGGGATGGGATTTCCGAAAAAATAGAAACCATAAAGGGCACGCTTTCTGATTAACCCTCTTTTTATTCACTATACGAAAGTTTTCGAAGAAGCGGAACGGAGCTCATTGCGTTGCCTGCTCTGCCGGCATTGTGTTATACTTTTGAATAAGTTATAGGTTTTCCTGCCTTTTAAATGATGTCTCCGGAATAGGGACGGAATGGCATCTGGAACCACAGAGGATTCCCCGGTATGAGCGCTAAAATCCTGGTCGCGGACGAGAGCCCCACCATCCATAAAATCGTCGCCATGGCTTTTGAAAGTGAAGGCATGAAGGTGGAAGGCATCGGCAAGGGCGAACACGTCCTGGAATTCATGGAAGAATTTAAACCGGACATCGTGCTGGCGGATATCAACCTGCCGGTTCTCGACGGTTATGAAATTTGCCGCCTCATCAAAGATTCAGAACGGTTCGCCGGCGTCCGGGTCGTTTTGCTGACCAGCGACTTTGAAGACGTCGACGAGGAAGCCCTGAAAACTTCCCGGGCCGACGATTATATTTCCAAGCCGTTTAAATCCGAAGAAATACTGAAAAAGGTGAAAGCCCAATTGTCGGGAACCCCGTCCCGGATTGGGACGGCCGCGGCCTCACCCGCCAATGATGTGATTGATGATGAATTCCAGGCGGTCCTTAACGGGGATAAGAAAGATTCACCGCCGGAAACGGTCAAGGAATTGTTTCCGGAAGAGGACTCCGCGGAAGAAGAAAACTCCAAGGAAGCGCCGGAGATAGAAATTTCAATGGAAAACGCTTCCGAGGCCGAAACCCGGGAAGAACCGGTTTTGGATATTTCCGATCCCATTGAGCCGGAGGAAAAAGAGGAGGAAGACGATATTTTCTGGGCCGTCGCGGAAAAAACCCAGGATACGTCCGAGCCCGCGGACGAGGAAGTCGAAGAAATAGAACCCGAACCGGTGACCACAGACGAATCCCCCGAAGAACCCCCGACCGAAACGGCGCCGGAGAAATCTCCAGAGGAATCCTCCGAAGACGCGCAGGAAAAATCCACGGAGGAAGAAATGCCTCTCACCATTGCCTTGGAGCCGGGGGAAATGGAGGAGCCGGAGGCGGCCTCCTCCGATTCCCGGCCGGATTTGATCGGGGAAACGCTGGCCTTTCTGAAAAGCCGGGAGATCGCGGAAAAACCGGCAGACACCACATCGAAGAAAAAAACTCTTCCCGCCCCTGAAGGCGAATCCGAGCGGGCGGCACCCGCTGTCGCTCCTGAGGAAGGCTCCGTGGCCCACCGCGTCATCGAGCAGCACATGAAACGGTTGCGGGGCCAGATCCCGGAAGCCGCCGATGCGGGGAAAATCTCTGAAGCCCTTGATAAAACCGTCCGTGAAGTGTTGAAAGAAGCGGCTCCTGAGATCATCCGGCAGGTCATCCAGGAAGAAATCGAAAACCTCAAAAAGCTGGAAGATGCCTGAAACAGGATTTCCGTTCCCGGGTTTTTGTGGTAACATCCTTCCTTCCCGACCCCATCCCCACCCGATTCCGGTTTGAAACCCTAAAGAGTGGAAGTGGATCGCCCTATGTTCTGATCCGTTGAAGTCAAAGAATTATGAATGTTCAGTTGGACAAACAATATCAGCCTCACGACGTCGAGAAGCGCTGGATCGAGTTCTGGGACAAGCATCGCCTGGCCCATGCCGATGAAACGCGTGAAGGCGAAACGTTTTCCATCGCCATTCCGCCGCCCAACATCACCGGGGTCCTGCACCTGGGCCACGCCTTCAACAATACCCTGCAGGATATCCTGACCCGCTGGCAGAGAATGCGCGGGGTCAATACCTTGTGGCAGCCGGGCACGGACCACGCCGGCATTGCCACCCAATTCGTGGTCGAACGGCAACTCCGGTCCGAAGGCCAGGACAAGACGGACCTGGGGCGGGAAAAATTCATCGAGCGCGTCTGGCAATGGAAAAACGAATCCGGCGGCCAGATCAATCACCAACTGGTGCAGTTGGGCTGTTCGCTGGACTGGGAGCGCGAACGTTTCACCATGGACGAGGGGTTATCGCGCGCCGTGCGGGAGGTGTTTGTCTCGCTTTATGAAGAGGGGCTGATTTACCAGGGCGATTATATCATCAACTGGTGTCCGCGCTGCCACACGGCACTGTCCGATCTGGAAGTCGAGCACGAGGAGAAGCCGGGGCATCTGTACCACATCAAATATCCCTTGCGGGACGGAGACGGAGCATTGATCGTCGCCACCACCCGGCCGGAAACCATGCTGGGCGATACCGCGGTCGCCATCAACCCGGAGGACGAACGGCATCGGGGTAAAGGCGGCCAAACCGTTATCCTGCCTCTGTTGAAACGGGAAATTCCTGTGATAGAGGACAGCTACGTCGACACCGGGTTCGGCACCGGCGCGTTGAAAGTCACCCCCGCACACGACCCGAACGATTTTGAAATCGGCAAACGTCATCAACTGCCGTCGGTCAACGTCATGGACCCGGACGCACGCATGAACAAGGAAGCCGGTCCTTATAATGGAATGGACCGGTTCGAGGCCCGCAAAGCCATCGTCGAGGAATTGAAAATCCAGGATTTGCTGGTGAAGATCGAGGACCATACCCACGCGGTCGGGCATTGTTACCGGTGCAAAACGGTGGTGGAGCCTTACCTGTCCAAGCAATGGTTTGTGAAAGCCGAACCCCTGGCGAAACCCGCGATTGAAGCCGTTCGCAACGGGACTATCAAAATCGTTCCCAAATTCTGGGAGAACACGTATTTCGAATGGATGGAAAACATCCGCGACTGGTGCATCTCGCGGCAAATCTGGTGGGGACATCAGATACCGGCCTGGCGGTGCGGCCAATGCCAGGAGTATACCGTCGCGCGTGAGGACCCGACCGCCTGCCGGCACTGCGGCGGCCCAGACCTCGTTCAGGAAACCGACGTGCTGGACACCTGGTTCAGTTCCGCCCTGTGGCCCTTCTCCACCCTCGGCTGGCCGGAACACACCGAGGCGTTGAAAAAGTTTTACCCGACCTCCGTGCTGTGCACCGGGTTCGACATCCTGTTCTTCTGGGTGGCCCGTATGATCATGATGGGGCTTAAGTTCATGGGCGACATTCCGTTTCATCATGTTTATATTCATGCCCTGATTCTGGATGAAGACGGTGAAAAAATGGCCAAGGTCAAGGGCAACGTCATAGACCCGCTGGAGATCATGAAGGAATATGGAACCGATGCCCTGCGGTTTACCCTGGCGGCGTTCGCGGCGCAGGGGCGTGACATCAAATTCGGCCGGAAGCGGGTGGAGGGATACAGCCATTTCTGCAACAAGCTGTGGAACGCGTCGCGGTTCGCCTTTATGAACCTGGAGGACTACCAAGGCACCTGCGCCCTGGAGGGCAACGGCCATCGCAGTCTCGCCGACCGGTGGATCCTCAGCCGCCTCAACCGGACGGCGCAGGAGACCCGTCTGGCGCTGGAGGGATTCCGGTTCAACGAAGCCGCCTCCGCCGTCTATAAATTCATCTGGGGCGAGTTCTGCGACTGGTATATCGAGCTGTCCAAATCCCGTTTAACCTCCGACAACCCGTCCGAAAAATATGCCACGCAGAACGTCCTGATTCATGTATTGGAAGCGACGTTGAAACTCCTGCATCCGTTCATGCCGTTTATCACGGAAGAAATCTGGCAAAAACTGCCGAAGGAGGGAACCAGCATTATGGTGGCGCCCTACCCGGCTTTTGATGCCGGCAGTGAAGACCCTGAAGCAGAAACACATTTACAGTTGGTCATGGACATTATCAGCGCGGCTCGCAATATCCGGGGAGAAATGAACCTGAAACCGAGCCTGAAAATTCCTCTCCGGGTAAAAACCGGCGATCCCGACAAGCGTCTAATCCTTGAGAATTCAGCCAATTATATCAAGGAACTGGCACGGGTGGAGGACCTGGAAATCGGCCCCGAGGTGGTCAAGCCCAAGGTTTCCGCTTCGTCGATATTGAGCGGCTTGGAGGTCATCGTGCCTTTGGAAGGGTTGATGGACTTTGACGAAGAAAAAAAACGTATCGAAAAAGAGTTGAAAAAAGTTGAAAAAGAGATCATATTTTTAAGTACGAAGCTTTCCAACCCAAATTTCGTTGATAAAGCGCCCCCGGACGTCATTGAAAAAGACAGAAACAGAAAGAATGACCTGTCGGAAAAGCAAACCAAACTTCAAACTCATTTGAAAACCATCGAACAGGCCATGGCCTGATCCCTCTTTTGAAGTTGGTCGATGTAAATCCCTGTCACTGGGTTTAATTAAATTTTCATGGAAGCCTTAGCTGAACTCACAACCCGAGAAGCAGTTCCGGTTGAAAACACGTGGGATTTGGAGGGTCTGTATGCCAGCGGCGAACACTGGCAGGCGGATTTTCAATCCCTGGAGTCCCGGAGGGCGGACTATGCGTCGTTTCAGGGAACGCTGGCGGAATCCGCCGAAAAGCTGAAAGCCTGCCTGCAATTCGACATGGAGTTTTCCCGCAAGCTGGAAAAAGTGTACACCTATGCCCATCTTCGCAACGATGAGGATAAAACCAACTCGCTCCATCAGGGCAACTATGAGAAGGCCACCCGCCTGCTGACCCAATATCAACAGGCGCGCAGTTTCATCAATGCCGAGATCATGGCCATTCCTGAAACAACGATGGAAGGTTTTATGCAGGACCCGGCGCTGGAGCTGTACCGATTGTATCTGGAGCGTCAGTTGCGTTTTCGCCGTCACACGTTATCGGAAAATGAAGAAGCCCTGCTGGCCGGTTCCGCGGAAATCGCCCGCACGGCAAGCAACGCTTTCGGCATGCTGGACAACGCCGACCTGAAGCTGGGCACGGTCAAGGATGAACACGGCCGGGAGACCGCCATCACGCATGGCAATCTGCAGAGCCTGCTGCAGAAATACGACCGGCGCGTGCGGCAGGAAACCTTTGAAACGTTTTACCGGGCTTATGAAAACCACAAATTCACTTATTCCACCCTGCTGGCCAGCAGTGTGAAGAAGGACATCTTTTACGCCCGGGCGCGCCGGTATCCCTCGGTCCGGGAAATGGCCCTGTTTGCGGAAAACATTCCCGCCCCGGTCTACGACAATCTGATCACCACGGTGCACCATCGCCTGGAACCGCTTTACAAATATTTCGATATACGCAAGCGAATTTTAAATCTGGAGGCACTGCATGTGTACGACTGCAGTGTGCCGCTGGTCCAGGATCTGGAATGGCGCATGCCTTATGACGAGGCGGTGCAAAAAATCGGCGAAGCCCTGGAACCTTTGGGAACCGAATATGTTCAAATCATGAAAACGGGACTGCTGGAAGACCGCTGGACGGACCGATATGAAAACAAAGGCAAGCGCAGCGGCGCCTATTCCTCCGGTTGTTACGACTCCAACCCGTTCATCCTCATGAACTATCTGGACGACAACATCAACAGCGTGTACACCCTCGCGCACGAGGCGGGGCATTCCATGCACTCGCATTTCTCCAATAAGAATCAACCGTACCTGTATGCCGATTACACCATTTTTGTCGCGGAGGTCGCGTCCACCTTCAACGAGGCCCTGCTCACCCGGTATTTTCTGAGCCAGGACATCAGCCGCGACATGCGGATTTACCTGATCTGCCGGGAAATCGACAACTTCCGGGGCACATTGTTCCGGCAAACCATGTTCGCTGAATTTGAACATCAGATGTATGCCGCCGCCGAATCGGATCAACCGATGACGGCGGACAGGTTTCAGGATTTATACATGAAACTGCTGGAACGTTATTTCGGCGACAACGTGATACTGGACGATTGCCTTTCCCTGGAATGCTTCCGCATCCCGCATTTTTATTTCGGATTTTATGTGTACAAATACGCCACCGGTATTTCCGCCGCCTACGCGCTGGCGGACCGGGTCTGCAACGGCGGACCGGCGGAATTGAACGACTATCTCCGTTTTTTGAAGTCGGGCGGCTCCCAATACCCCATCGACCTGTTGAAGGGCGCGGGTGTGGATATGAGTTCTCCCTTGCCCATCGAAACCGCTTTGAAGAAATTCGCGGAACTGGTGGATGAGCTGGAATCCTTAACCGCCTGATATTTATCAGGACTCAGCTGAGGGGCCGGAAATTTTCTTCCATTCCCAACGGCTGATTTAAAACTTTTTGTAAAGGAAATTCGTTTTGAGAAATCAGAGCTCCTCCCGAACCTCCCCGCGCAGGGGACAGAAAGGACGCAAAACCAACGCCAACCGAAACGGCCAGCAATCCCGATCCGCCAACGGACAACGTCAACGCTCTTCCCGGGGTAAAAGCCGTAATGAAATTTCAAAGGCCTGGGCCTCGGACACCTCGACCCTGAGCTCCCATATGCCCAGTCTTCATAAAGGCGAACGGGATTCCAAAGGGAAAAAGAGCGACTTTAAAAACGGCAATGGCGGCACCCAGCGTGCGCGCGGTAAAAACAAACCGGGCGGCGGTAAAAACCGTTCCGGGAAGAACGAACGCCATTCCTCTCGCAACAAACAGCATTCCCGTTCGCAAACGGAATCCGCCCAACAGCCGACCCCGGCTTCCCGGCAAACCGCGTCCTCCAGCAATGGGCAAAAACGGGTGGGGAATCTGGAACCTTTCGAACTATTCTGCGCTTACCATCTGGGAATCACCCCCGACAACACCTACCGGACGTCCAACATCAATGAAGTCGCGAAACGGTTCAACTCCAATCCCGCCACCATCAAACAGGCGCTGAAGGAATACGACATGTCCCCCGAAAGCCTGTTGGACCGGGATTTTGATATGGCTCTGGCGCAGTTGGATATTCAAGTGGCCCCGGAAGGTGTGGACCGTATCGAGCTGGCCAAGGGGTTATACGAGGAGTTTCTGGAAGCGCCCCGCATCAAACGGGACTGGAAAAAAATTCTGGAAGAGGACCGGAAGGAAAATCAGAAAATCTTCAGGGATTAATCGCGCTTCAAAATACCCCCGCCCCACTGGAGTTCGGGCGCCACGTCTTCCTCACCTTCTTCCCGATGAAACTGCAGGGCGATCTCCATCATCCGGTCTTCAAGTTTCATAGCGGTGCCATTGGAACATTTAAGATCGTTCAGCAATATCGAAAACGCAAAACGTTCGCCATCCAGCGACTGATAATAACCCGACAACGCGCTGACGTGATTCAAGGTCCCGGTCTTGACCCGTATCCGCTGAGCCTCTTTGCTGTGATGCATGCGGTCGACGACACTGCCGTCCAGCCCCATCACGCCCAGAGCGGAAATGAACTCCGGAAAAATGCTGAGGTCTTCATGCGCGTCCTGCAATAAAGATACAATCTGATCCGGGGTCACCAGATTCTCTTTCGACAGGCCGGAGCCGTCCACCATGCGGTACTGATTGACCGCATATCCCAGGCCCTGCATATACTCCTGCAACAGCAGCACGCCGTTTTCCGTCGTGCCCGGCTCCCCGTGAAACTGCGCGGCCAGAGCGATCAAAATCTGCTCGGCCATAAAGTTGTTGCTGAACTTGTTGAGTCCGCGCAGGATGTCCGCCAAAGGCGGGGACTCATGGTCCAACAGCAGTTTCGCGTGCGCCGGCACCTCGCCCTGCACAATTTTTCCCGTTACCCGGACCCCGGCCTGCTCCAGATATTTCTTGAACGCCGTGGCGGTGTATTGGGTGGGACGGGTGACATTGAGATAATATTTTTTACGCGCCACGTATTTCGGAAGGGTTCCCTTGATGAGGATTTCATCATGACCTCTCCGTCCCCGCCGGGTGACGATCAAAGGCCGCCGTCTCTTTTTTCGCGCCGTGGTCACCGCCCGGTTCACCACACGGAAATAATCCAGGTTCGGGTCCACCACCACCAGCGGCGGACTGCCCACCGTCGGACCCGGTTCGATATGCACCGTCACCGTATTAAAATTAAAGGACAACGCGCCCACCGGCGCCAGGTAAGCCTCCGGACCGCGGTAGGGCTTCCAGGTCTTCAACCGGCCCTCCCCCTCAAAATAACTGTTGTCCGCGATGATGTTCCCCTGAACCCGGATGATCGGCAGATTTTTCAACTCGTTCACCAGAATCCACATCTGCTCCGTCACCAGACTGGGATCGCCGAATCCTTTGATATAAAGGTTTCCCTTCAGCACCCCGCCTCTTATTTGCCCATTGGTATACAAGCGCGTATGGAACCGGTAATCCGGCCCCACTTTTTTCAACGCCATAGCGGAGGTGAACATCTTCATGTTGGATGCCGGAGTGAACAGGGTGTCGCTGTTGCGGGAATACAACACCTTGTTGCGGTCGAGGGAATAAAACTTGGCGCCCACGCGCAAACCGTCCTGACAGGATTGATCCAGAAGAGAATCGATGGTCTGGCGAAAGCGCTCCGCGGCGGTGCCGGAATCCTTCTTCCAATCCTGCGCCGGGAGCGCGGCTGGAAACAAAAACAGGGCCGCCGTCAAAGCGGCCCCCATCAACGGGACTGGAATCCGTTTAATATTCATATTAAAATTGTACAGGCTCCGTAAAATCAATGCAATCAACAATTTATCCAAACCCGCGGATTTGCCGGCGCACTTGACGATACCGCCTGCGATAGGATAAGGTTTGTTGGCTTTTATCAACTTTTAAAGGAAAACACGGAATAAATTATGAGCTACGATCTGGTAGGCATCGGCAACGCGCTGGTGGATATAGAGGTGCAGGTCTCCGAGGGCCTGGTGCACAATCTGGAATTGACCAAGGGCGGCATGACGCTGTCCACCAAGGCAAACCAGGACGAAATCCTGACGCACATCAACAACCATACGCACAAAATCGCCTCCGGCGGTTCCGCGGCCAATACCATCCACGGGTTCAGTGCGCTCGGCGGCCGTGCGTATTACCTGGGTCGCGTGGCCGACGACTCGTTCGGCAAACATTACACCGACGACATGAAAGACTGCGGGGTCGGCTTTCCCGGTCCGGATTCCAAAACCGACGGTACCGGCACCTGCCTGATCCTGATCACGCCGGACAGCGAACGCACCATGCTCACCCATCTCGGCATCTCGTCGGAGTTGCATCCGGACAATGTCGATGAAACCATCATTCATTCGGCCAAAACGGTATATATCGAGGGCTATTTGTGGACCGGGGAGGAAACCCGCGCCGCCGCCATGAAAATGGCCGACGCCGCGCGCCACGCCGGAGTCCCGGTGGCGTTCACCTTAAGCGACGCGTTTGTGGTCAACGCCTACAAGGAATCGCTTGTCGATTTCATTCGCTGGAAGGTGGACATCCTGTACTGCAACAACGTCGAAGCACGGGCAATGACCGGCGAGGATAAAGACGAACACGCCTTCGCCGAACTCAAGGGGATGGTCAACACCCTGTTCATGACGCGCGGCGCGGAAGGCTCCTGGGCCACCAATCCCCAACACGCTAAAATCCACATCGAACCGTTTACCGTCCAGGCGGTCGATACCACCGGCGCGGGAGACCTGTACGCGGCGGGCACACTCTACGGCATGATCCACGAGCACAGTCTCAAGGAATCAGGCATTATCGGCTCCTATTGCGCGGCACAGGTGGTCACCCACCTCGGCGGCCGCATGCCCGCCCACTCCCACACCAACGTCAAAAAAATCCTCGACCAGTATCCGGGGACATAGTGGAATACCGCCGCCGGTAACATTAAAACCCGGAATCTTCGCTCCACGCTGTGGAGTTTATCCTGAACTTGTCGAAGGGCTCAGAAAGGCCATCGGAAATGTCATGTCATCCTGAGGAGCCAGGGCCAGAGCCTGTCCTTGAGCCTGCCGAAGGTAAGGATCCGGGCTTTCTCCGTATCCTCTGAGCTCTCTGTGGTGGGAAGCGGTTTTAACTCACATCAGGGGTGGAGTGGGTTTTTCGGGTTCCGCGGGTTCGATGGGTGCTGTCAGATTCAGGTCCGGTTCCGCTTGCGGCGGAAAGGGTTTCCCCTCCAGATCCGGCAGATGCTTCAACAAAAAAACCAACAGACCCGGCGGAATGGAGTCGTGCAGGTGGGCCACGTCCACTTTCGGGACCCGCCGGCACTGGCTCTCGAGAAATCCCCGGTCAAAAATACGTTTGACCCAATCCGCCGGTTTATGGGTTTTGTTCGCGATGGCACTCACGGCTTGTGAGGAAACCACATTGTATTTCAACTCCGGACCCTCTCCGGGACACAGATAAACTTGAGCATTCGGGTCCCGGTGCACCCGCCTTAAAATTTCTCCCATCCGGTTTTCCAGGCGGGACCTCTCCAGGCCCTGTTGAAAAGAGCCGGCAGGCGGCTCTCCGGTGAGCGCTTCTTTTAGATCTCCGGTATCCAGACACCCTCCCATCCCCGGCGGGCTCAACAACTCCGTGTCTTTGGTGGCCACATGATGCTCGAGCCAGAGATCATGGATTCGCTCGTCCGGAAGTAAAACAGGGGGGTTACAGTCACCCCCCAGTGAAAGGGATGGTAACCCTGACACCAAAGCGAAAATGCATAGCCATTGCGCTATCCTAATCGACATTCTCCAAACTCCTTCCTAAACATCAATATAATCCCCCACCCCTTTCCCCGCCAGCGCGCCGCTCCCTTACAGGAAGTTGAAATTGGCTATCAGTTAACGGCTACCGATCACCAGGGAGCGCAAATCCCTGCTTAACAATTACCTGCGGAGGTACTCCGCCGCTCCCTTACAGGGAGTTGAAATTGGCTATCAGTTAGCGGCTACCGATCATCATGTAGCGCAATACCGGGAAAAGCCCGGATTTGATACTCTCACCCTTCTGGCAGAAAACTTTTGCGTCACTCCATCCTTCCAAGTTGAGCGAAGTTTTAATATCCCTCTCCCCTTGAGGGAGAGGGCGGGGTGAGGGGAGGTTTTCTTTCCGGTTTTGTCTTTGCTCGATGGATCGGCGGCGCATCGCCGGCCCCTTCCCGGCAGGGGAGCCCCGTTAATGGAGGCAACCACATAAAAACGTCCACCCCTCACCTTAATCCTCTCCCCATGAGGGGAGAGGAGGCATTTTGCCTTCACCGGATTGAAAAAGTCCGGGTTATGCATAGGTCTTTCTCCGAAGGAGGCCGGGGGCGGTTGACACCGCTTTCCTTATCTCCTGTCATCCTGAGCTTGTCGAAGGAAAAAGGGACAAATATAGACCCAACCCCGGACTGGAATATATCGAATAGGTGATTTATAGTGATCGCAGGCCGCTCTGGCGAAAGGAGCCATAGCGTATGAAATCGATAAGGAATTTTTAATGGAAAATGACAATCAATTCGAATATTTCCTGGAACGGGCCGAGCAGGGAGACGCGGAGGCGCAATTCAACCTGGGAATCCTGTATGACGACGGCAACGGGGTGCCGCAGGATGACCGGAAGGCATTGGACTGGTACCGCCGGGCCGCGGAACAGGGCTATGATCCGGCTCAATTCCAGCTGGCGATCTTCTACATGCAGGGCAGAGAGGTTTTACTGAGCCTGGGAAAAGCCGCCGAATGGTTCCGCAAAGCCGCCGAGCGGGGGAATCCGGATGCCCAGACCATGCTGGCCATCATGTGCCGGGACGGTATGGGGATGAGCCGGGATTATGCCGAGGCCGCCGAATGGTTTCGCAAGGCCGCCGAGCAGGGCGATGACGATGCGCAGTTCGGCCTGGGATGTTTTTACGCGCACGGGGCGGGGGTGGAGCAGGATCACCTGAAAGCCGTGGACTGGTACCTCAAAGCCGCCAAACAAGGGAACGTCGATGCGCAATACAACCTGGGTTACGCCTACGAATCCGGTGAGGGCGTTCCTCAGGATTATGACAAGGCGGCGGACTGGTACCACAGCGCCGCCGAACAGGGGGACACCCACGCCCAGGTGAATCTGGGAAACCTGTACCGGGAGGGCCGTGGCGTCCCCAAGGACAAGGAGACCGCCAAATACTGGTTTCAAAAAGCCGCCGAGCAGGGCGAAACGGTCGGCCAGTTCAACCTCGAAGCCGCGCAATTTAACGACGCGGAATTCCCTGTCGAACCGGAGAGCTTCGGCGAATCCACCTTTCTTACCGATGGGGGGGACCACCTGAAACATGGGATCGGCCTCGACCAGGAGAACGAGGCCCTGGACGAATGGGTCCGCGAAGCCGCCGAGGAAGGCGACCCTCAGTCCCAATACCGGCTGGGCAACTGGTACCGTTACAAACTGGAAGAAGGCAGCGATTATTCCGAGGCCGCCGAATGGTACCGGCAAGCCGCGGAGCAGGGGCACACCGAGGCGCAAATGGAACTCGGAGCCATGTATGAAAACGGCCTGGGCGTTCCCCAGGATCCAGAAGAAGCCGCCAAATGGTACCGCCAGGCCCTGTCCCTCCCCGAAGACGACGATTCCGAAGANNGCCGCTCCCTTACAGGGAGTTGAAATTGGCTATCAGTTAACGGCTACCGATCATCATGGAGCGCCAATCTCAGCTTAACAATTACCCGCGGAGGTACTCCGCTTGTGCCCAAAGAATTACAGCTGTAAAAAGCTGTCAACAAATTGCCTCCCCGGCTACGGGGATTGGTGGGTGCGGTGGATGCGGGTGGCGAAATTAACCACTTGACCGTACCTTAAAGTCTCAGCGAAATTATCACCGGGCATTGCCCGGCCAGCGTGCCGCTGGACCCAATGGGCTGAGCATGAACGGCAATAGACATTCACCGGGCGCAATTGAGGATTTTCAAATTTGCTCCGGGCATTGCCCGGCCAGCGTGCCGCTGGACCCAATGGGCTGAGCATTAACGGCAATAAACATTCACCGGGCGCAATTGAGGATTTTCAAATTATCACCGGGCATTGCCCGGGGATTGGTGGGTGCGGTGGAAGGCGGTCCAGACGTCGCAGTGGCCGCGGGCGAAAGCTTCGAATCCCATCAGCCGCGGTTTCCACTTCGGTTTCAGAATCCGGTAGCACTCCTCAGCCACGGCTTCATAATATTCCCCCATCTTGCGTTCGATATCCTTCGACCGCGACTCCCGCATGATCTTTCCGATGGACACCCGCTTCAGCGCCTCGGCATTGGCCCGCTTGCTGGCGAAATAGTACTGCAACACCTCCTCCATCTCCGCGCGTTTGCCGGGACGGTACAGGTGCCCGGCGACGTAGGTGTCGAAATCCAATTGCAGGGCCCTTTTCAAACCCGCGATCTGGCTGAAAATATCGACGGTAGTGAAATTCTTGAACGGCACCGACTTCGGCGTGGCGACGTCGACGAACATCAGCAAACGCCGCTGGGGGATGTGGATGATGATGTTGCCCTTGCCGTGCCCGTCACCGGGATAAATCAGATCGAGGCGCAGGCCGCCCAGCTCGACGGCGTATTTCTCACCGAACGCGATGTTCGGCACCGGGCGGGCGGGATCGTTGTAGCGTTGCAGGAGTTTCTGGGTTTCGCGGTGGGCGACGATCTTGATGCCCTCGGCGAACATCGACGCGTCGCCGATATGGTCGCGGTGCGGATGCGAATAAATCATCATGATGACCGGTTGCTCCGTCACCTCCCGTACCGCACGCCGCAACAGGTGGCCGGCGCCCTGGATGGGATCGATGAGAATCACCCCTTCCTCCGTCACCACGAACAGGGTGTTGTAAACGCCGTTGGAGAAAAAGTAAACCTCCGGCGCCAGAGGTTTCAGGAGATAACCCTTTTCCGGCATCCGGGGAATGGCCTCGACATAGCCGTCGGGAACCCATCCCGGCGGAGTCTCGGCGGCTTTCTTGGGAGAGGGGGCAAAGCCGGGCGGCGGAACGGCGGGCTCCGTCATGCACCCGGCCGCCCACCACACCGTTAAAAACCCCAAAATCAGGAATCTCCAGCCGCTCATCCTTCGCCTGTGGTCTAAATTACACATTTGCAGTTCAATTTGTTACACTGGGGCCGACTGATCCTCGGTATACTTCAAAATCAACATACACCTTATTTACAGGTTTGATCATCAATATTCAATCTCTATCCCCCGGAGGTTAGTATGAAGCGTTTGACCATCCTTATTGCGTTAATGGTTTTCCTTCTTGTCCTGACCGGGTGCGGAACCAAAGGAGTCAATTTCCCCGCCACCCATGTCAACGACATCCAGAACAACGTGACCACCCAGGTGCAGATTCTGGACTGGTTCGGAAAACCGTTCAATGAAGGAACCCGCAACGGGGAAGAAATTTGGACATACCAGTTCGACCGCTACAGCGTGTTCGGGAACCCCAAATCGAAAGACCTGGTGATCCTGTTCGACAAAAACAACGTCGTCAAAGCCTACAAATACAGCTCCAATATGGATTGATCCCGGCCCGCCCCCGACAGGCGGGAATCCGCAGAACCCATGACCCCGATTCAACTGTTCGTTTTCGATTTTGACGGCACCCTGGCCGACACCCGGCTGGACATCGCAGATTCCGTCAACCGGGTCCTGCGGGAGATGGGACTGCCGGAGCGCGACCGGGAAACCCTGTTCGGATTCATCGGCCGGGGCGTTCAGCATCTGATGACCCGGTCGCTGGAGGGTACCGGCTGCGACGATCTGCCCCGCGCCATCGACGCCTTCATGCAACATTACGAAGCCCACCTGATGGATCAGACCACCCTGTTCCCGAACTGCCGCGAAGCCCTCACCCATCTGGCGGGCAAAGAAAAAGCGATATTGTCCAACAAGCCCACCCGCTTCATCACCCGAATCCTCGACGCGCTCGACTGCCGCGCCCCCTTCGCCAGCATTATCGGCGGCGATATCATGCCGGAGAAAAAACCCGATCCCGGCGGCCTCCACCATCTCATGGAAAAACACCGGAAACGGCCGGACGAAATCCTCATGATCGGCGACAGTCTGGTCGACATCGAAACCGGCAAACGCGCCGGTGTGCGCACCTGCGGCGTCACCTACGGCCACGCCCGCCGGGCCGAACTCGAAGAAGCCCGGCCCGACTGGATCATCGACGACCTGGCGGAACTCAAATTGAATTTCCACTGAAAGCGAATGGCTCCTCCGGCTCAAAACCGTTTTAATCTTCAGGAAGCCAATGTTTTCAGGCTCCCCTCCTGATCCAGGAGGGGAGGGTTTCTCCCCCTTCTCCGAAGGGGGCCGGGGGGCTTCTTCCTTCTTCAAAATCAAAACCCAGATTCTTTCCTTCGGCAGGCTCAGGACAGGCTCTGCTGACGCTCCTCAGAATGACAAGACGTATCGCTCTGTAGGATTCTGTCGTTGCCCGATTCATCAGGCGGTTTTGAAAAGAGCCCCATCAATGGGGCAACTACAATTATTAAAATCAGCTCCGGGCCTGGCCCGGCCCAGCCCTGCCCTTGATCCGTCACCCTGTGGGTGCTCCCCATGAGGGGAGAGGGATTGGTAAGACCGCTCATTTACCGTTCTCTTTGCCATGAAACAGAAACTTTCAGCCGATTGCAGCGCCTTGACAGGGCATTTGACTTTATCCCCGGGACTGCCTACAATTGCCGATTCCTATGAATTCCTCAGACGTTAAAAACATATATTTTATCGCCATTTGCGGCACCGGCATGGCGTCCCTCGCCGGCCTGTTGCAGAAGGCGGGATACCGGGTGACGGGATCGGACGCCAATGTCTATCCCCCCATGAGCACCCTGTTGCAAAACGCGGGGATCGAAATCAAACCCGGCTACCATAAAGAAAATATCAGCGCCGATATCGACCTGGTGGTGGTCGGCAATGCGGTGTCCAAAGACAACGAGGAAGTGCTGGCGGTGCAGGCAGCGGGGATTCCCTGCATCTCCATGCCGCAGGCGTTGTCGCGTTTTTTTCTGGAAGGGCGAAAATCGCTGGTGGTCGCCGGCACCCACGGCAAAACCACCACCGCCTCTCTCCTGAGCTGGGTCTTCGAGGCCTGCGGCCGCAAACCCGGCTTCATGGTGGGCGGCTGGCTGAAAAATTTCGACACCAACCACCAACTGCCGCGGGGCAACTGGTTCATCACCGAAGGCGACGAGTACGACACGGCGTTCTTCGACAAGGGACCGAAGTTCCTGCATTACCGTCCTTACGCGGCGATCCTGACCGGCATCGAGTTCGACCACGCGGATATCTTCCGCGACCTGGAGCACATCAAGTCGGCGTTCCGGAAATTCATGGAAATCCTCGATCCCGACGGTTTCCTGCTGGTGGAATCTTCCGATCGAAACACCCATGACGTGATCAACCACGCGAAGTGCGAAGTGGAAACCTACGGGTTCGATGACGCGGCGGACTGGCAGGTCGCCGATTACCGGTTCGAAGACGGCCACGGCCGTTTCACCCTGAAACACAAAGGCAGGGAGATGGGAGGATTCCACCTGCCGATGATCGGACGGCACAACGTGCTCAACTCCGCCGCGGTGACGGCCCTGGCCCTTAAATGCGGACTCTCCGCCGACGCGATCGCCGGGGGATTGAAGGATTTCAAAGGCATCAAACGCCGCCAGGAAGTGGTCGGCGAAAAAAACGGCGTGACGGTGATCGATGATTTCGCGCATCACCCCACCGCCATCCACCTGACGCTGGCAGGCATCCGGGAGGCGTGGCCGGGCCACCGGGTGTGGGCGGTATTCGAGCCGCGCTCCGCGACGTCCCGCCGGAAAGTGTTTGAAACCTCCTTGCCGGAATGTTTCCGGCTGGCGGATAAAACGATCGTTGCCGGTCTGTTCGCGCCGGAAAAACTCCAGCCGGAGGAGCGTCTGGATCCTGAAAAAGTGGTGAGCGCGATTCAGGATAAAGGCCGCGAAGCCTGGTTCTTTCCGACCGTGGACGATATTATCGACTTTATCTCGCAACATCGGCAGACGGGCGACGTGGTCATCATCATGTCTTCCGGCGGCTTCGACGGGATTCATCAGAAATTACTGGATCGTTTATAGGGCTATGAAGACTCTGGGACAACTCAAACTCGAACTGATGGCGCGCGGCGTGTCTCTTTCGCCGGAAGCCCGCAGCCACCCCCTCATTGCGCCGGGAATCGTGTCGGAAGGAACGGAGGAGGCGATTGGGATTTCGCTGGCGGAGGATTTCTTCGTCCGCGCCCCCTTGAAATCCGGTCCCGGGGCCGGAGGTTCCCTTGAAGCCAATGACAACCGGGTGGAACTGATCACGGAACCCGAGACCCTGGAGATCGGCATCATCCCCGCCGCACAGTTTTTAAAAAGCGCGAAGGTCCAGGATCATCCCGCGGCGGATTTCATGCGGCTGGACGGCTACTGCCTGCATTTGTATTTGTGTCTGCAGGAGAAATCCCGCCAATTGAATCTGAATACGGAAGAAGCGGTGGGGCTGATCCGCAATGCCTTCAATGAAGGAGTGGCGGATCTGGTCCAACTCGAGATGGCTTCCTGCGGAGAAAGGGACCGGGGATTTTCCCAGGCGGCCCCGCTGGTGCAAAGTATCAAGAAAAACTTCCGGACCTTCGTGGCGTGGGCGGGAATCCCCCCGGAAGATTTTGGCGTGATCGATTCTTTTTACGCCGCGGGGGTGGATTTGATTGTGCTTCCTCTGAAAGGAACCTCCGGGGAGGCGCCCAACCCGCCGTCCAAACAGGGCATGAAAATGCTGGAATACGCCGCGGGTGTGTTCGGTCCCGGAACCGTCCGGACGGAACTGGCCCTCAATCCCGGCGCGATCGCACCTTTACTGGAACAGATCACGGCCCTGACGCAACAGGGCATCCTGCCCTGCATCACCCTTCCGGAGGGCGCCTTTCAACAACCCGATGTCCTGGAACAGGTCCGGCAAGTGGCCGGCCATCTGGAGCGTTCCGCGCAAAAGGAAAAACTGAATCTGAAATGGCTCTACCCTTCCGGCGGATGGTTCAGCCCGCTGGACGCCTCATTTTACACCCGGGACCGCCGGTCGGCGCGCCTGGCGCAACGGCCCGTCTTTCAGTCGACCCTGGGCAAAACCGCCACCGAGGGGTTCGCCGCCCTGCGCCGCAAACTCCGCATTAAAAACATCAGCGACTCCTATGAATCCGCCGGATTGTGATCCCCTTTTCCTGTAAGTTTTTGACCGTTTTAGCGACAAAATCCAGACCCGGTTTTCAGCCGGGGAACCATTAACGGTTGAACCTGAATCACGGATTCTGTTAGGCTGACCCTATGAATTTTACCGATCAAATGACCATACCCGAAAATGCCCCGGTCATCGAAAAAATCCCGGAAGTGCCGATGGCGGGCCTGGAGACCCTGTGGCTCCAGATCGGGGGAACCGTGTGCAACCTGACCTGCTCGCATTGCTTCATCAGTTGCACGCCGCAGAACGACAGCCATCCCCTGATGACCCTTGCCCAGGTCCAAAAACATCTGGAAGAATCCAGGCACCTGGGAATCAAGGATTATTACATCACCGGCGGCGAGGTCTTCCTCAACCCGGAGCTGTTGGAAATCTACGAAGCGATTTTGCAATACGGTCCGTGCCATACCCTGACCAACGGCCTCCTGATCAGCCGGGAAAAAGCACAGCAACTGAAAGAACTGCAATCGCGCTCGAAAAACACACTGCATTTCCGGGTCAGTCTCGACAGCCTGGACGAAGCGGAAAACGACGGCATCCGCGGTAAAAACTCCTTCAAACTGGCGCTGCGCGGCATCCGCTACCTGGCCGAAGCCGGGTTCTCCACCCACCTGACCATGGTGCGCAGTTGGGACGACGAAGAGGACCCGCAGTGGGAAGCGAAAGCGCTGGCGTTCATGCGGGAGCACGGCGTGCCGAACCCGCAGGTTAAATTCCTGCCGGGATTCCTGATGGGCGAGCTGGCGGTCAACGAACGCGAATACCATCCCCACGAACGCGTCACCGAAAAATGCTTTGAGAACTATCCGGTCACCAACCTGCAATGCGCCAATTCACGCATGGTCACCGCCAAGGGTGTTTATGTCTGTCCGATCCTGATCGAGGAGGACGCCGCGCGGATGGGCGACACGGTGGAAGAAACCCTACGGCCCTTCCCGCTGTACCATTCGGCGTGTTATACTTGTAGAGTGTCTGGAATGAGCTGTAAGAGTTGATAGCCCCCCTGGTAGTTGTATCCTTGATGAGGCGAATTTAAACGGCACGGTGAATCGAGCAACTGCAAAAAGGAAAACCTGATCATGCCAGCCCTTGAATCCACCATGGTCCCCCTGGGAACCCCCGCTCCGGATTTCAGCCTGCCCGGCACCGACGGTAAAACCTATTCCCTGATGAGCTTCGGGAATATGAAGGTGCTGGTCATCATCTTCATGTGCAACCACTGCCCTTACGTGCAGGCGGTGCTGAGACGCCTGATCAACCTTCAACAGGAATACGCGGACAAGTCGGTTCAACTGGTGGGGATCAACGTGAATGACGCGGTGAAATACCCCGAAGATTCGCCGGAGAAGATGAAGGAACTGGTCGAGAAAAAAAAGCTGCCGTTTCCTTATCTCTTCGATGCAACGCAGGCCACGGCCAAAGCCTACGACGCGGTCTGCACGCCGGATATTTACGTTTACGGAATCGAGCGGACCCTGAGGTACCGGGGACGGATCGATGACAACTGGCAACACCCGGACGAAATCACCCGTCACGACTTGAAAGACGCCATCGAAGCCCTCCTGGCCGACGAGACGGTCAACCCGGAGCAGTTTCCCTCCATGGGCTGTTCCATCAAATGGAAGGAATAACGGCCCCCGAGAGAATGACCGCGTTTAGACTTCCTTCGTTTCACTGCCGAACAGATTGAGCTGAATAGGCTGGGGACCTTTGCCGTCCACCGGAACCGCGTAGTTGCCGTCAAAGCAGGCGGCGCAAAATGACGAGGGATCATCGTCCACGGTTTTCATCATGTTGTCGATTTCCAGGTAATCGAGGCTGTCGGCGGTGATGTACCGGCGGGTTTCTTCGAGGGTGTGCTTGGAGGCGATCAATTCTTCCCGGTCCGGGGTGTCGATGCCGTAAAAACAGGGATACAGCGTGGGCGGCGAACTGATGCGGACGTGCACCTCCTTCGCGCCCGCTTCCCGGACCATCTTGACGATTTTCCGGCTGGTGGTCCCGCGCACGATCGAATCGTCGATGATCACGACCCGTTTGCCGTCGATGATCTCTTTCACGGCGTTCAACTTCACCTTCACACCAAAATGCCGGATTTGCGATTTCGGCTCGATGAAGGTCCGGCCCACGTAATGGTTACGGATCAGCCCCATCTCATAGGGGATGCCGGCCTGTTCCGCGTACCCCAGGGCGGAGATGTTGCCCGAGTCGGGAACCGGCACCACGATATCCGCCTCCACCGGCGCCTGCCGGGCCAACGCCTTGCCGAGACGCTTGCGAACGGCGTAAACATGCTCGCCGAAGATAAAACTGTCCGGCCGCGCGAAATAAATATGCTCAAAAATACAGCGCTTGGATTCCATGCGCCGGAAGGGGAAAAAGGAGCTCAGCCCGTTTTCGTTGATGAGCAGAACCTCGCCCGGTTCGACTTCACGGATGTATTTCGCCTCGATCAGGTCCATGACACAGGATTCCGACGAGACGACGTACGCGCCGTCCAGTTGTCCCAGGCAGAGCGGACGAAACCCGTAAGGATCGCGGGCGGCGACAATTTCGTTTTCCGTCATCATCGCCAGGGAATAGGCGCCGTTGACGGCCAGCAGAGCCTCCACCACCCGTTCCACAAACGTATCGGCATGGGAATGGGCGATCAGGTGGACGATCACCTCGCTGTCATTGGTGGATTGAAAGATCGCGCCTTCCTCAACCAGGGCCTCGCGAATCATGCTGGCATTGACCAGATTGCCGTTGTGCCCCAGCGCCAGGGACCCCTTCACGTAATTGATCAGGCAGGGCTGGGCGTTCATGATTTTACTGTCGCCGGTGGTGGAATAACGGTTATGGCCGAGCGCCATATTACCCGGCAGGCGCTTGATGCGCTTGGTGCTGAAGATATCCGCCACCAGCCCCATGCCCACTTCCCGGTACATCTGCCGGCCGTCGGAGGAAATGATCCCCGCGCTCTCCTGTCCGCGATGTTGAAGCGCGTACAGGCCCAGGTAAGCCAGGTTGGCGGCTTCCGGGTGACCGTACACCGCGACCACCCCGCATTCTTCCTTGAATTTATCGTTCTCAGGCCACTCGATTTCCATATCGTGTCAGGGAGTTCTTCCAATGATCTTCAATGACGGACAAATCTTCATTCAAGATCGGAGTTTCGTTAATATTGATCTGAAAACGGGAACCCCCCACCGTCCCAATGACGGCAAAAGGAACGTCCCGCTCGTTCGCCAGCGATTCGATATTTTTCAATTCCTCTGCGGAAAACGAAATCACAATCCGCGACTGCGATTCGCCGAACAGCAACGCCTCGGTTCGCACCGCCCCATGGAGATCCAAAGACGCCCCGAAAAGTCCGCCGCCGGTGATGCAGGATTCCGCCACGGCCGCCGCCAGCCCGCCTTCGGAACAATCGTGCGCGGAGGCGATCCATTGCTCGTCAATCAGGTCCAGGCATAATCTCTGGAGCGCCAGTTCCGCTTTCGGGTCCAACGCCGGCGGCTTTCCGCGGCATTCGTTCCAGAACAGTTTCTGAAACTCACTGCCGCCCAGTTCCTCACGGGTTTTCCCCAGCAGGCCGATCAGGTGCCCCTCCTGCTTGAACCCCTGGGTGCAATGCCGGGACAAATCCTCCAACAGCCCGACCACGGCAATCGTGGGGGTGGGATATATGGCTTCGCCTTTCGTCTCATTATAAAGACTGACATTGCCGCTGACCACCGGAATATCCAGAAACCGGCACATATCCCCCAATCCCCGCACCGCCTCCTGAAACTGCCACATGATTTCCGGATTCTCCGGATTGCCAAAGTTGAGACAATTGGTGACACCCACCGGTTCCGCCCCCGCGCAGACGACATTACGGCAGGCTTCCGCCACCGCGATTTGGCCGCCGGCATAGGGGTCGAGATACCCGTAACGCGGGTTGCAGTCCACCGACAGCGCCAGGGCTTTTTGCGTGCCCGGAACGCGCAGGACCGCCGCGTCCGACCCCGGCACCACCAGCGTGTTCAGCCGCACCATGTGGTCATATTGTTGGTAGACGTATTCCCTGGAGGCGATGGTGGGCGAAGCCAGTAACCGTTTCAGGGCCTCCTTCGGCTCCGGCGCCTCGCGTTTGGACAGGTCGAGCGTACCGGCCTCATCCAGATACGCCGGTTTCCGGGTGGGGCGATCGCACTTTAAAGCCCCGGTCACCACCGCCTCAATGGGCAGACGCACCACCTCTTCGCCGTTTTCCGTGGCCCGGTAAATGCCGTCATCCGTCACCCGCCCGATCACCGCCACATCCAGGTCCCACTTTCGGAAAATAGCCAGCGCCTCGTCTTCATGTCCTTTTTCGACCACGAACAGCATGCGTTCCTGCGATTCGGAAAGCATGATCTCGTAGGCGTTCATGCCCTCTTCGCGGCGCGGCACGGCGTCGAGATCGAGTTCGATTCCCATCCCGGCGCGTTCCGCCATCTCAAACGAGGAGGACGACAGCCCCGCCGCGCCCATGTCCTGCACGCCGACCACCCAGTCGTGTTTCATGATTTCGAGGCAGGCCTCCAATAATAACTTTTCGGTAAACGGGTCGCCGACCTGAACCGTGGGGCGCTTTTCCTCGGTGGCGTCGTCGAATTCGGCCGAGGCCATGGTGGCGCCGTGGATGCCGTCGCGCCCGGTCTTGGAGCCGACGTACAACAGGGCGTTGCCCGCTCCGGAAGCTTTGCCGAGGAAAATCCGGTCGGCCTTCGCGAGGCCCAGGCAGAACGCGTTGACCAGGATGTTGCCGTTGTAGCAGGCGTCGAAATAGATATCGCCGCCGACGGTCGGCACGCCGACGCAGTTGCCGTAATCGGAAATCCCCTTCACCACGCCGTTGAGCAGGTAACGGGTTTTGGGATGGTCCGGGTCACCGAAGCGGAGGGAATTCAGCAATGCGATGGGCCGCGCGCCCATGGTGAACACGTCGCGCAGGATGCCGCCGACGCCGGTCGCCGCGCCCTGGTAGGGCTCGATGAACGACGGGTGGTTGTGGCTCTCGATCTTGAACACCGCCGCCAGCCCGTCGCCGATATCGACCACACCCGCGTTTTCTCCCGGTCCCTGAATGACGCGCGGACCTTCGGTCGGCAACGTCTTGAGATGCGGACGGGAGCTTTTGTAACTGCAATGCTCGCTCCACATCGCCGAAAAAATTCCCAGCTCCACCAGATTCGGTTCCCGTCCCAGCAGCTCCTGGATGCGGGCGTACTCCTCCGGCGACAGGCCGTGCTCGGCCACGATTTCCGGAGTGATCGGGATGCGGATTTGAGCGGTCATCGGATTTTTCAGTTGGACTGAATGAGTGAGTTAAAAATCGCCTGGCCATCGACGTTCGTCCACAGGGGATCGGCGCAACGTTCGGGATGCGGCATCATGCCCATGACGTTTCCCGCCTCGTTGCAGACTCCGGCGATGGCGTCGAGCGACCCGTTGGGATTGGCGGTGTCCGACAACTCGCCTTCCGCATCGCAATAGCGGAACAGAATCTGGCCGTTGTCCTCCAGCCGATTCAGGGATTCGGCATCGGTGAAATACCGGCCCTGGCCGTGATTGATCGGAATTCTCAAAACCTCGCCGTTTCCACACTTCGCGGTGAACGGGGTCTGGTTATTTTCGACACGAATGGTCAGGTCCTTGCAGATGAACCGCTGATCGCGGTTGTCCATCAGCACGCCGGGAAGCAGGCCGGACTCCACCAGAATCTGGAATCCGTTGCAGATGCCGAGCACGCGGCCGCCCCGGTTGGCGTAATCGATGACGGATTTCATGATGGGGGAAAACCGGGCGATGGCGCCGGGGCGCAGGTAATCGCCGTAGGAGAACCCGCCGGGCAGAACGATGAAGTCAAACGCGTTCAGGGCTTCGTCCTTGTGCCAGATCCATTGCGTGTCCACCTGGCAGATGTGCTTGAGGATGTGGTAGCAGTCGTGGTCGCAGTTCGAGCCGGGAAACACGACAATACCGCACTTCATGAGGCCCTCCCGAGACCGGGCAAGGCCCGGCCGGCGAATCGCCGGTGATAACTCTCTCCCCTCCTTCTAAAGGAGGGGCTGGGGGTGGTTGATGATCCATTCCCTTTTCCGTAGTTGCCCGATTTATCGGGCGGTTTTGAAAAGAGCCTCATGAATGAGGCAACTACAAACCCTTGATATCTCACCCCATTTAAAAAACAACTGGGGTGTTGCAAAGGTCTCCTGGCGTAAAGAGTCATTCCGCGGGCTCCAGCGTGAAGCGGTAGGATTCGATGACCGTGTTGGCCAGCAGTTTTTCGCACATTTCGGTGACGCGGGTTTGCGCCTCCTGCTCGGAAACGCCCCTGAGCGAGACCTCCATGTATTTGCCGAGATGCACGTCCTGCACTTCGGAATAGCCGAGGTCGTTGAGGGCATGATGGACCGCCTTGCCCTGGGAGTCGAGCACTCCTTTTTTCAAGGTGACGTGAATTTTAGCGAGCATGCGCCTGCGGCATCATTAGAAAGAAGAATCGTGGCCCGGAACGGGCCTTATTGAAGGGCCGGATGAGCGAAACGGCCCAAAATCATATTCGTGGTTGCCATTCCCGCTCAACATATCACAGAACCCCGCCCAATTCCAGCGCCACGCCCGGACCAAGCCCGGAGCAAATTTTATCCACAGAGGGCACTGAGAAAAGATTTAATCCCCCCTTCGGAGAAGGGGGAGCAAGACAAAACCCGGATTCTTCGTCCCTTCGGTCCTCAGAAGGACAAGACCCCTCCCATTTGTCATCCTGAGCCCTTCGACAGGCTCAGGNNGCTCAGGGCAGGCTCCGCGAAGGATCTGGGTTTATCCTGATTACCCTACGTGCGTAAAGGTCTCCTTACCCAGAAGGGGAATTTTATCTGCTTTATTCTCCCGCCCGGATTTGATACTTTTCTACGATGAAAAATCGCTGGAACCCTAAAGAAGCGAAAGCGGCCATCAAGCGTTATTCCGACGTTTCGGAGGATGTCGCCCTGCGGGTTTACACNNTGCTCTACGTCAAAGGCAGCGGCTGGGACCTGGACACGCTGGAACCGCCCGGCCTGCCGGGGGTGCAACTCGAGTACCTGCAACAACTGCGGGACCTGCCCCGGCTGTCCGACGAGGCGATGGTCAACGACCAGCGCACGCACCTTTTGGACGCTTCCTCGCCCAACCCGTCGGTGGAAACGCTCCTGCACGCCTTTCTGCCTCACAAGTTTATCGACCATTCCCATGCCGACGCCATCCTGGTGATCGCCAACCAGCCCAACGCCGAAAAACTGTGCCGGAAAATTTACGGGGAGGAGCTGGGGGTGGTGCCTTACATCATGCCGGGATTCGCGCTGGCCAAGGCGGCGGCGGAGGTTTATGAGAGCAATCCCAAGGTCAAAGGGCTGGTCTTGATCAATCACGGCCTGTTCACCTTCGGCGAAACGGCGAAGGACAGTTACGACTATCACATCGAAGCCGTCACCAGGGCCGAGAAACATATAAAGGACCATTCCCGCAAAAAACTGACGCCGGTCAAAAAACTTCCGAAGATCAAGGACGAAACCCGGTTGTTGACCCATCTGGGACCGGTCCTGCGCGGCTTGTACCGGGAACGGACCGGGGAAAGCTGGCTGGTCCACCACCGGGAAAGCGAGCCGGCGCGGGAATTCGCCGCCAGCAAGCAGTGCGCCCGGTGGTCGCAAATCGGCACCGCCACGCCCGACCATGTGATCCGCACCAAGCAGAAGCCCCTGCTCCTCCAGCCGGCGCATCCGGAGGACCCGGACCGGCTCCGTTCCGAGGTGGCCAGCGCGCTGGAGCGGTATATGGAGGCATACCATCAATACTTCGTCACCAACCAGGCGAAGAAGGATGTCGATAAGAAAGAACTGGACCGCCTGCCGCGCGTCCTGCTGGTGGCGGGTCTGGGACTGGTGACGATGGGCAAAACCGTCAAGGAAACCAAAATATCGGCGGATATCTACGAACACACGATTGAAATCATCCAGGACGCGTTCGGCGTCGGCTCCTATGCCCCGCTGCCCGACGAGGATTTATTCGACATGGAATACTGGTCACTGGAGCAGGCCAAGCTGGGGAAGGCCCAACCGGCTCCCTTGCAGGGCCGGGTGGCGTACATCACCGGAGCGGCTTCGGGCATCGGCCGGGCCACGGCGAGTGTGTTCGCGCAACAGGGAGCCAATTTGTATCTGGTGGACCTCAACGGCGAGGCGCTGGAAGCGGCGGCGGACAATATCCAGAAGGAATGTAAAGTCGGCGTGAGCTGGCGCGAGGTGGATTTGACGGATGACGATGCGGTCCACGATTCCATGGAGCAGGCGGTCCGAATCTACGGCGGGCTGGATATTCTCATTTCCAACGCCGGCAACGCGGTGCAGGGCCGCATCGGGGAAGTCGACCCGGCCACCTTGCGCGGCAGTTTCGATCTTAATTTTTTCGCGCACCAGACGGCGGCGGCGCGGGCGGTGGATATTTTTCTGCAACAGAAAAACGGCGGGGTCCTGCTGTTCAACGCCTCGAAAGCGGCCTTCAATCCGGGGAAGGATTTCGGCCCCTATGCCCTGCCGAAGGCGGCGGTGGTGGCGCTGGCCAAGCAATACGCGCTGGACTACGGCAAGGAGGGCATCCGCTCCAACGCGGTCAACGCCGACCGCATCCGCTCCGGCATGTTCACCGATAATTTTATCGCCGAGCGCGCCAAAGCGCGCGGATTGGAACCGGTGGAATATTTCCGGGAAAACCTGCTGGGCCGTGAGGTGCTGGACACCGATGTGGCGGAAGCGTTCCTGCACCTGGCCCTGTCCGAGAAAACCACCGGCAGTGTGTTCACCGTCGACGGCGGCAACATCGCCGCCAGCCCAAGATAAAGAAAGGAGAAAGGGAAAAAGGGAGAAGAGGAGAAGGGGAGAAATGCCTGAAAAAGTGGAACGATTTGAAGACCTTGAAGTTTGGAAAAAATCAACCGAATTGACTGTTAAAATCTACAAGCTGCTTGGAGAAACAAAAGAATACGGTTTGCGAAACCAAATCCAGAGGGCGGCGGTTTCCATCCCCTCAAATATTGCGGAAGGTTTTGAGAGGCAATCCAACAAGGAATTCATACAATATTTATATATTGCAAAAGGTTCATGTGGTGAACTGAGAACCCAATTTTATATCGCAAAAAAAGTTGGACTGCTGGACAAAGAAACGGGTAAACAGCTGATTGATCAAACTCAATTAATTGCTGCCATGCTGGCGGGACTTATCAAAACCCGAAAAAACAATTTTTAACCTCTTCTCCCCTTCTCCCTTTCTCCTTTCTTTATCTTTTCCAGGCATTTCTCCCCTTCTCCCCTTCTCCCTTTTATATTTTCCAGCCGCGGGCGCAGCAGAGTTTGATCATGGCGGGGAGCAGGGTGACGGAGGTGATCATGCAACTGCCGACGCCGAGGGTCAATACCAGGCCGACGCTGTAGACGCCCTGATGGTCCGCGACCATCAGACTGCCGAAGCCGATCATGGTGGTCAGCGAAGTGAGGACCACCGCCTGTCCGGTACTCTTGGAGATAACGTTCTTGCCGCATTCCGGGACCTCCCGGGAACGATGCAGGATATGCACGCCGTCGACCACGCCGATGCCCAGAATCAATGGCAGAACCACCAGATTGGCGAGGTTGAACTGGATACCGGTCAGGTACATGAGCCCCACCGTCATCACCGCTCCCGCCAGGGTCGGTACCATAACAAGCGCCGTGGTCATCAGGTTACGGAGGGTCAGCATCAGATACAGAAAGATGGCGGTCAGCGCGTACCAGCCGGCGCGGATGTATCCTTCGATCATCAACTGGCTGGATTCGAACATGTGCACCGCGTTGCCGGTGACGTGGGGATCGATCCGCCGCATCTCATCCAGAAACTGTTCCATCTCCTCCCGTTCCCAGATGTTGATGCTGGGATACGCCAACAACAGATAATGTCCGTCCGAGCTGACAAACCGGTCCTTCAGGTCCTTCGGCAGGGCCGTTTCCTGAACGGGGGTGGGGTGGGCGGAAGCTTTGAGATCGGCGATTTTTTTCCGGTAATCGGTGAACAGCCGGCCCGAATAATTTTTGAGCCGCCGGCCCGCCGCCCGGGGATCGGCCGTCTTTAAAGCATCGTCCAACTGCCGGGCGAGGCGGGAGGCTTCGAACACATCGTCCTTCTCGCCTTCCTTTTCCTTTTTCTGGAGCTTGAACCGGATTTTCTTCAGCGTGGCTTTGATGGACCGCAGGGAAAACGATTCGTCCTCCGGTTCCACTTCCAGCCCGTCGAGAAGCGGCGCGAAAGATTCCACCCGGCGGATGCGGTCCTCCTGGTTCTCCGGTATCGCGGACAACAGGCTTTCCACCTTACCGACCGAGGGCATGGCTTTCAACAGGCGGTTAATTTTGCGGGCCTCCTCGATATCCTCCGCGATCAGGGCGGCGTTCCAGGAAGCGCGCTTGGCGTTTTCGAGTATCTTCATCTCGTAGGCCACCGCTTCGGTGCCTTTGGCCTGCATGTTGAGCAGGTTGTAATCGAAATACAAATTCCTGGAGAGGTAACCGCACGCCAGGAGTACCCCCAGGGAGACGAAGATGATCGGGTAATAATGCGAATAAATTTTTTCAAACAGGGCCTCGCGTTTGTCGACCCGTTCCGGCTGAGTGTACTCCGGTTTCCGCCAGCGTTCCTCCAGAGAGATCAGGGCGGGCAGCAACAGCAGCATTCCAAGCAGACACAGCACGATTCCTCCGGCGGCGATGATCCCGAATTCCACAATGCCGATAAAGTCGGTGAACGCCATGGCGCCGAAAGCGATGGCGGTGGTGACGGCGCCCGCCAGGTTTCCCCGCCCGGTTCCCTGCAGGGTGTTGCGCATGGCCAGACAGGCGCCACGCCCCTGCCGGCGTTCCTCGCGGTAGCGGCAAAGGATATGGATGCCGAAATCGATTCCGAGACCGATGAGGATGGTCGTGAAGACCACGGACAAAATATTGAGATGGCCCACCACCAGGGTGGTGTACCCCAGAGACCAGGTAATGCAGACCAGCAGGGTGACCACGGCCAGGAGCGGTTCCAGGATCCGGCGATAAAACAAAATAAACAGCAGGGCCACCCCGGTCAGCGCGTAGCCGGAGGCGCGTTTGACGTCGGCATGAGTGGTGAACATTTCATCGGAAGAGATCACTTCGCCGCCGGTCATACCGACCTGGATTTGCGGAAAATCCGCGAGCAATTCCCGGATAACGCCCCGCACCCACTCGATGGCATTTTTGGATCCGGCGAAATCGCCTTTGGTCTCTTCCGGATTGAGCAGGATGAACAGCAGGCGCTCGTCATCCGAGGTCAGGTAACCCGCTTCCCGCAGAGGGCGGTCTTCCTCATTCAGAAAGGCACCCCAGGGAGAGCGGTAACGCGTGTCCCCCTGGACCTGCCGAATCATCTGCCCGAGGAGAGAGATCATCAAACTCAGGTCGCGCGTATCGTCCTTTGCCTCCTCTTCATCCTCCGTCCCCAGAAAATCGGTGATCAGGGAATCGACCATGCCCGCGCTGATCTCCCGGTTGAGGCTCCGAAGCAGGGTGTTGAGTCCGGGCGAGGCGTTCACCCGTTCCAGAAATTCCTGATGCGACCGCAGGTTATCCGCCAATTGGTTCAGTTCCTCCGGTTCCAGGAACAGCAGGGATCGGCTTTTGAAATATTCGGTTTCCGTTTTATAGAACACCTGACCGGTTACCTCCGGACGGCTTTTCAGCTTTGCCGCCAGGCGGTCGGCGAACTGTTGCATGGTTTCGGGGTGTTCGCCCTCCACCACCACAATCATGCCGTCAAAATCCCTGAACCGCTTCCGGTACTGCTTATATTCCCTCTGGAAAACCATTTGATCGGAGATCAGGTCTTCGCGGCTGGTGTTGAAGCGGAGATGAGTCGCCGTAAACCACAAACTGGCCGCGGCCAACCCCAGGGAAACGCCCAGCACCCACCAGGGATAGTAATAGGCCAGGGTCTCGAACGAGGTAAACAGGCGGTCCAGCATTCCGGAAGAAGGGGACGGGGTCTTTTTATGAGTTGGCTGGGAAGGGTCCATAAAAGCTAATAGAATGAATGGGGCACTCCGGGATGAGGGACGGGAGGCCAGCCTTCGAACCATTAGTATAACAGGGCCGTTTCCGGGAGCGTAAGTTTTTCCTATTGCCGGAAGAGAAACGCCGGCCAGGGCGGGAGATTAGAAGCTGACAGAAATACTGAAGACATGAGCGTTGATGCCGATATTCGGGCTTTTAATATTGGAATTGGACAAGTGCCACAGGCGGTAGTTGAGGCTCACCGACGATCCGTTGTCGAGGAAATATTCGATGCCCGCCCCGGATTGCAAAATAAATTCGAAAGCGGTAGCCAGTTCTCTAGTGGTTTTATGCCATTCGCCCCAGGTCACTCCCACCCCCCCGAAAAATACAGGAGCCCACTTGCTGTCCGGCTGGATAAACTTGTATTCAAACTGAACCGGCACAAAACCGACCACATAGGTGGGGGCCTCGGCCACCTCACCAAAAACATTTTTCGGGTCTTTCCAGGTCACGGCCGTTCCGGCTTCCAACACCCAATACAGGGCCCCTCGATAAAACGATTTCCCGGTAATTCCGGTCAGGTTGTATTTGAAATTGCCGAAGAGATATAAAAATCGAAGCTCCGTCCGTATATCGCCGGGGGAATCGACGGACAGCAGATCGAAAGAAGCCCCTGAACCCACGGTCAGACCAAACTGATATTTTCCCTTTGAAAATCTCGATTCAAAATCCGGAGGGGGCGACCCATCGCCTGGGGACGAGCCGGGGGAATCCGAAGAGGACACCTCCAAGGCCAAACGGTCTCCCTCCTGTGAGAGGGTTTGAAATTCCGCCGGGAAGGGGTTGCCAAATTCGATCCGGGAAGAAAAAAATTGGGCGGAGGCCTTTCCGGGCCCCAGGCAAATGATCCAGATTGTAAGAATAACGCCAAAAATATTTTTCATTGCCGTTGCAGCTATGCACCTTGTTTTTCAACCTCCCACAAATAAAGTCGAAATTATAACACAAACCTTTCGGGAAATCGGATTGGGGAATGTCCCGCCCGGCCCGGCAAACCTGCCGTTTCCCAGGTCCGCCCCGGAGATCACGGAGATCAGCAGTCCTTTGATTTTAAAGGCTTTATGCTATTTTGAATCAAAATCTGGGGTACACTGTTTGTACTCTAGACCCGAGAGTGTTAGTATTCCTGCAAAACTTTTACCTGCCGGAAGGGTAAATCTAAACCGGGAACGAGGAGGAAGAGGCGATCTGGAACCGGGAACCTCTTTAACCCTCCGCCAGACCCGGCGCAATTATTAAATTATCTTAAAACCGGAACCGTTTCCGAATCCCAAGCATCTAAAAACAGACCAGAATTCTTTCGTTGGATGGTGTTTTGGAAGGTTTTCGGAAAACGGGGTCCGGTCACACCAATCCAGGGAAACCGGCCGCTTATGCCGACACAAGAAGAAAAAGCGCAAGATGAAATTCTGGTCCGGGACCTGAAAGCCGGTCACGTGGAAGCGTTCGACAAGATTTTCGAACTCTACCAGCGTAAGATTTACGCGCTGGCTTTCAACATGACCCGCAATCAAATGGACGCGCAGGACATCACCCAGGAAGTCCTGCTGACCATATACAGGAAAATTGATACATTTCAGGGAAAATCGGCCTTCTCCAGCTGGGTGTACCGCATTACACTGAATGCAACGTACATGAAGCTGAGAAGCAAGAAAAAGGATCAATTCGTTCAACTCGATGAAGGGTATCCCGCCTTTAACCATGCGGGATTTCAAAACGAAAAATTATCCGATTGGTCGAAGAGCACGGATTCCCTGCTTTTCTCCAACGAAACCCGGGCAATGATTCAGAAAGCGGTGGATCAACTGCCGGAGAAGGAAAAAGTGGTGTTTATTTTGAGAGATGTCGAAGGGTTGTCCACCGAAAAGGTAGGGGACATACTGGACTTGACCGTTCCGGCGGTAAAATCCCGATTGCATCGGGCCCGTCTGTTTTTGCGCAAAAAGCTTTCCAACTATTTCGACGAGTATAATGTCCGGAGTTCGAAGAAATGATCTGTTGCCGAGAATGCATAGAACTGTTGTGCGATTATTTTGAAGGAAGCCTGGATTCCCAGACCGCCTCTTCCCTGGAAGACCATTTTAAAGACTGCCCTCCCTGTGTCTCCTTTTTGAAAACGTACCGCGAAACCTCTCACCTTTGCCGACAAACTTTGAGCGCCGTCGAAATTCCTGAAGAAGTCCAAAGCAAACTCCGGGAATTCGTCAAAAACAATATACAAAACCATTGATATCGGACTGGATATATCCCTGACGGAACAATCTCTTAGCGGACTTGCAATATGCGAGATTGACAAATATTTTATTTATTGATTAACTATAGAAAACCCAACCATTTTGCCGGTTTGCCAGGCTTGGGATAAAGGCGTTTCCCCTTTTTTCTAAAGGAAAATTTCATGGTAGAAATGAAAGTTGAGGGCCTGACTCTGGACCCGTTGACTAATATGCCGATCATCATTCTGAAGGATTTGGAAGGCAACCGGGCTCTGCCAATCTGGGTCGGATTTTTCGAAGCCAACGCCATTGCCCTGGAAATAGAAAAAATCGCCACTCCCCGGCCGATGACCCACGATTTGATGAAAAACCTGATTTCCAACATGAAAGCGGAAATCAATCACATCCTGGTCAGCGAACTGAAGGACAATACCTTTTTCGCCGTCATTTCCCTGATGTCCGGCGGCACCACCCTCAAAATCGACTCCCGTCCCAGCGACGCCATCGCCCTGGCTCTCAGAGTAAAGGCGCCGATTTACGTCAACGAAACCGTCATCGAAGAAGCCAAAAGCCTGGACCTTCCGGACACCACGAAAACCAACACCCAGGATAAAGACCAGTGGAAGCGGTGGCTGGATAATATCAAGCCCCAGGATTTCGGCAATCTTTAGACTTTTCCCTCAGTCGATATAAAATATTCAACCGCGCCCGACGATTATCGTCAACCGGCAACGGTCGGCCGGTACCCCGCCGGGACGCCGGGGGAAACTAGCGCTTGCACCCCGAGGCGGTTTTTCTTTATCATTCCTAAAGGCGGAGCCTGCTCTCCGGAATCGGGACCTTTAACCGGGAATCCTTGTGGACAGCATCAAAAAAATCGGCATTTTCTGCAAACAGAAACCCGAAATCAGCCGGGAAGTTTTAAAAAATCTGACACAATGGCTGCGGGAGAAAAATTACTGTCCTCTCATGGGACAGGAAACCGCGGAAATCATCGGTGAAACCTCTCCGGTTCAAAAGGAAGAGATTCCTTCCCAGGCCGACCTGATTATTGTGTTGGGAGGCGACGGGACTTTACTGAGCGTCGCGCGTTTGATTCATCCGTTTGAGGTGCCGATTCTGGCGGTCAATCTGGGAAGCCTGGGGTTCCTCACCGAGGTATCCCTGCCGGAACTGTACGACACCCTGGCGCAGGTTTTAAAAGGGGAGCCCAATATTGAACGGCGCATGCTCCTCAAAGCCCTGCTCAAACGGAAAGGTCAGAACATTCGCGAGGATTTTGCCCTGAACGATGTGGTGATCAATAAAAGCGCGGCCCGGATCGTCAACCTGGAAGTCCACGTGAACCACCAGTACATGACCTCGTACCGGGCGGACGGATTAATCATTTCCACGCCCACCGGGTCGACCGCTTATTCGCTGTCCGCCGGCGGACCGATCATTCACCCCAGCATCAACGCCCTGGTGCTGAGCCCCATTTGCCCGTTCGCGCTGACCAACCGGCCGATCGTTATTCCCAGCCAGTCCACCCTGCAGGTCAAACTGATCACGGAAGAAGAAGTGCAGGTGACCCTGGACGGGCAAACCGGATACACCATGTATCGCGAGGATGTGCTGGAAATCAAGCAGGGGCCCACACCCGTCTGCCTGATCCAGGCGCCCGGCAAAAACTATTACCAGATTCTTCGCCGGAAACTGCACTGGGGCCGGCCCGCCGAAGACCGGAAACAGGGTTGAGGATGTCCGCCTGCCGTTGCCCTGAAATTTTGTGTGCCTCTGAATCATGGGAGAGAATTTGAATCAGAGTATTGCCGCCTGCGGCCAAACGGTAGACATCGGCGCCCCCGTCGTCCCATGGCACCAACCCGGAGGTTTCGCCTGTCCACACCCGCGAGGCCGCCTGGCCTGCTCCCAACATTCTCCGGATTTAAACAACGCGCCCACGCAACCCGCCTCGGCTTACACGATTCAGGATCTGACGGCCGCCTATAGCGAATTGGTTCAGTCGGTTTACCAGTTGATCCTCCATTATGATGTCTGCTACTGCTCGTACCATTGCCATGAAATTCTGAAGGACAGCACCTTCAAGGGAAGCCATTTCTATCTGGACCTGGACGGCACCCTTTACCAGACCTGCGATCTGTACTGGAAAACCAACACCGCCCCGGCGGACGACGGCATGGGCAACGAACGGGCCGTCCATGTCGAAATCGCCAATCTCTCCTGGCAGGCGCTCAAGGACGAATCCAGCCTGTACCATGTGCCCCGGGATGTGTACCGCCAGGTGCGTGGACGCTGGCAACTGACTCTGCCCGCCGAATACCGGGACAAACTCCGCACCCCGGATTTTAAGGCCTTCGCCGCCCGGTCGTATGGGGACCGGGGTTATTTCAGCCGGCGCATCAACGGCCGCATGGTACGCATGTGGGATTTTACGGAGGAACAATATCAGACCCTGATTCGCCTGTGCCTGGGCCTTCATCAACTCCTGCCGAATATTGCGTTGAAGGTGCCCTACGACCCCGATCATCGGCGGACCCCGCTGGGAAAAATTTCCAATTTCAACCGTTTTAGGGGGATTCTGGGGCACGCCCATGTCCAAGGAGGTACCCGCGATGGGGTGAAAAGAAAATACGACCCGGGCTCCGCGTTCGACTGGGGCCGCCTGCGCCGGGCATTCGCTCCGAAATAACCGGACTTTCCACACTTTCCCGCCATTCAACGGCCTAAAAAGATATTGACCTGCCTGCCCGTTTAACGGTAGTTTGTAGGCAAATTACCGATTGCATTGAATTCATTCAACGTGCGGCCCATGCGACTCCACTCATTTCAAATCCTGTTGATTGTCCTGCTCGTTATTGCCTTTTTGGCGCCGGTGACGGTTTGGGCGGATACCTGGTACGTCAAATCCTCACGGGCCAAAATGACCCAGAAAGCTTCCGCCCGTTCCAAAAAACTGGCGGACCTGCCCGTGGGCGCGGCGGTGGAGGTCCTTGAAAAGGGCAAACGGTTTTACCGGATTTCGTTTAAGGGAAAATCCGGATATGTGTTCAAATTCAAATTGACGGATAAAGCTCCGGCTCAATCCCGCGGCGGCGGAAACTCGCTCGATCTGTTAATCGGCCAACAGCAAATGGCGGCGGCGGAATCCACTTCCGGTTCCAGCATTCGCGGCCTGCACCGGCTCTCCGAAGAACAATCCCGGTCCAAAGGCATAAAGCCCGTCCATATCCAGGCGGTCAAGGACATGGAGGCGTATAAAGTCAAATCACAGGACATCGACCAATTTCTAAAGCAAGGACGTCTGGGAGAATACGTCCAGTGAGGATGAGGACCCGCAGGAATTCCTGCCCGCTTCCAACCAAGGAGGACTCCGGCCATGACTAAAATCAGAATCGTCCTGTTCGCCCTGTTCACCACCCTGTTATGGATTACGGTGGCCTGGTCTCTCGATTTGGGAGACCTGTTCAAAAAACCGAAGGAACCGGCGCCCTCCGAGCAGTCCTCTCAGCAAAGCGAACCCGCGAAAACGAAAAAGGGCGGCGGAGGCCTGTTGGGAATTCTGGAAGATACCGGGGTATTGGACAAGAAAACGTCGCGCATCATTCGCGGCGCGGGTGAAACCCTGCAGGCCATGCAACCGATCGGCTATGATGAAGAATTGGCGCTGGGCGGCTCGCTGGCCATAGAGGTGTTCAGCCGGTTCGGCGGGCCTTATCCCAACCGGCGGCTGCAGAAATACATCAACCTGGTCGGTCAGGCGCTGGTGGAGGTTTCCGACCGGCCGGATATCCCGTACCACTTCGCGGTTTTGAACACCGAACAACCCAATGCGTTCGCCACTCCCGGCGGTTATGTGTTCGTCAGCATCGGCCTGATGAGGATGATGAAAAGCGAAGCGGAACTGGCGGGGGCGCTGGGTCATGAAATCGCCCACATCACCCATCGGCATGCGCTCCAGACTATTGAGCGCGGCAAAACCCTGAAGGGGCTCACTTCATTGACCACCGCGATTCTAAAGGAGGACCCCGCAAAATTTAATATGATCGTTGATGAAATGTCGAACACCCTGTTCGCTCACGGACTGGACAAGAATCTGGAATACGAAGCGGATCAAATGGGCATGGAATACGCCTACCGCCTCGGGTACCATCCCATCGGGCTTCTGGGCCTGCTGAAGAAACTGGCCATGAGCGGCGATCACGGCTCCATCTTTTTCAGCACGCATCCCAGCCCCCGTGACCGGTATTCTCAATTAGTGAAACCCTACCGGAAATATAAAGACATCAAGCAGGCCCCGCGCCTGGCCAAGCGTTATGCGGCATGGACTAAAGGACAATTGCAATGAAACTGGGAATTTTCAGGGACGAGTTGCCCGGCGAACGTAAGAGTATCATCAACCTGCTGTTGACCGGTTATCTGGTGGTGATCTCCATTCTCGGGTATATGGCGTTTTACCTGTCCATTCAAATGGGGCAGATCGACCGCCTCATCCATGAAGCCCGGCTGGAGGCGATGACCCCGGAACAGATCGAAACCATCAAAGACCGGTTGACCCTGACCACCCGGCGCCTGAGCAACGAGGCCAAATGGATTGCCATCCTGGGAGGGCTGTTTTCCATCATCGGGGGAGTGTATACCTACAACCTGGTGGTGCGGCCGTTGAGAAAACTGGTGACTTATGTGGAAACCGGGGAGGGAGACCTGCCGGAAATCAAGAACAACAACGAGATCAAACAACTGATGACAGCCATCACCACCCAAATGGAGCCCGCGTCCGATCCCAAGAAAACCACGCCGACCTGACCCCTCGGGTTCAAATCCCGCCGAAGTCGCGGGTCATGCCTTCCAGCTTTCTGTTTAAAGTGAATACCTCGCTGTCCGGAACGCCGATGTCCGCCAGAAGACGCACGAAATAATAATAATTCATTTCCTCCCGCAGGGTTTTCAGCGAACGAGTCACGGAAGCGGTGTCGTGAACCAGCGGCACCATCTCCCGGCACAACTCGCCGGGAGGCACGTTGGCGATGCGCGATTGCGCAAGACGCGCGGCTCCCTGCAGGGAATCCCGAACACTGCGTCGTTTCCGGAAATCGGCCAACTCCATGCTCAGGTAATGCACGCAATGATCCCGGAGCATCAGCGATTTCTGCCACGGCGATGCCTGCTCCCAGGCGACATGAAGGATGTTCAAATCCGGCTTTTCCGCCAGTCGATTCAACTCCTGAATCTCCTGACCGTATTTTTTCTTTTGCGATTCCTTCACCTGCTGGTGCGCTTCTCCCCGAAGGCGCATTTGTGACCGGCGGAATTCGGCGTCGGAATCCCACCGTTGGAGCCAGCGCTCGTACCGCTCCTGATAAACCTGCGCCAGGGTGATTTGCCGCAACTCCTCCAACTGATTCCAGGCATTGATCCAATGCAGGTTTTGAGCCTCCTCCGTCATGCGCTGAAACCGGTAGGGGTCCTTCGCCCGCAGTTGTTTCATTTCCGGCTCATAATGCCGGTGAAGCAACACCACGGAGATCATCAGGAGCAGAAGCAACACCGCCACCTGTGGAATGATCCGGATCAGAAATTTAGCCAGGGAGAACAGGCGTTTCATCATGAAAGTGTATTCCTGAAAAATCAGGGGAATATTGTTCAGTGTACCATGCCCCCGGGGCCATCACACGGAACGGGAAACGGTTTCCATGTCCTTAACGGCGTGGGGCGGGAAAAAGTTGAACGGCGGAAGGAAAACAGGAATATCTGAAATCAGTGTTTGAAATGACGGATCCCGGTGAACACCATGGCAATCTGATGCTCGTCCGCGGCCTGGATGACTTCTTCATCGCGAATGGAACCGCCCGGCGAGATGATGGCTCGAATCCCGCATTTGGCGGCGGCATCGATCGAGTCCCGAAACGGAAAAAAAGCGTCCGAGGCCATCACGCACCCGGCGACTTCTTTGTTGGCTTTTTCCAGGGCGAGCCGCGCGGAATCCACCCGGCTCATCTGCCCGGCGCCCACGCCCACCGTTTCCTGCCCGCGGGCGTAGACGATGGCATTGGACTTCACATGCTTGGCCACTTTCCAGGCGAATTGAAGCTCGGCCAGGGTTTTTTCGTCCGGTTGGATTTTGGTGGGGACTTTTAATTGATCCGGGTTCAGAGTGATGTCATCGGCGTCCTGAATCAACACCCCGCCCCCGATGCGTTTGATGTCCAGCCGGTTTTTCTCCGGCGGCTGGGTTTTCGGCATTTCCATGACGCGGATGTTTTTTCGGGAGGCGAATTTTTCCAGCGCCTTCGGTTCGTACCCCGGAGCAATGATAACTTCCACGAAATTTTTAATAATCTCCGCCGCCGTCTCGGCGGTCACCGGACGGTTGAATCCCAGCACCCCGCCGAACGCGGAAACGGGGTCGGTCTCCCGCGCCTGGATGAACACTTCCGTCTGATCCTGCCCGCAAGCGGCGCCGCAGGGGTTGGTGTGTTTGATGATGATCGCGGCGCTATCCTCAAATTCCATCGCCAGTTCCCAGGCGGCGTTCATATCGATAAAATTATTGAAGGAGAGTTCCTTGCCCTGCCGCTGCTTGGCCTGCACGGCATCCGATTCCAGCGGATGCGAATCCCGGTACAGGGCCGCTTGCTGATGCGGGTTTTCCCCATAGCGTAAATCCTGAACTTTCTGAAGCGCCGGCTGGAAATGGTCGGGGAATTTGGTTTCTTCCTCAAGCTGGCCGGACAGGTAACCGGCAATCGTCGCGTCGTACCGTGAAGTCATGGCGAAAGCGTCCCGGCTGAGGCGTTGCCGGGTGGACGCGGTAACCGCTCCGTTGTTCTCATCCATTTCCCGGAGCACCTGATCATAATCCGCCGGGTTGACCAGGATGGTGACGTCCTTATGGTTTTTGGAAGCGGACCGCACCATGGCGGGGCCGCCGATGTCGATATTTTCGATGGCTTCTTCGAACGTGCAGCCGGGCTTGGCGATGGTGGCTTCGAACGGATACAGGTTGATCACCACCATGTCGATGGGCGAAATTCCGTGGGTGGCCATGGCTTCCATATGGGCCGGAACCTCCCGCCGCCCCAGGATTCCGCCATGGACTTTCGGGTGCAGGGTTTTGATCCGGCCGTCCATCATCTCCGGAAAACCGGTGTAGTCGGATATCAGGATCACCGGCACCCCGCTTTTGCGTAACAGATCGGCGGTGCCTCCGGTCGACAGGATTTTCACCCCCCGGTCATGCAATTGTTTGGCGAAATCCGCGATACCCGTTTTGTCGGACACGCTGACGAGCGCTCTTTTGATGGGATTCATGGATGATAACTAGATTCGAAATTTCTTCTTTTTAGGGGGCGTCTTGCTGATCAGGAAATCCGGGGTGACCAACTGAATCAGCCTCAGCAACCAGACCGGGAAAGACCCGTATGATTCCATAATTCCGGGGTCCTGGGATTCTTCGGATGGGGAAGGACGCTTGCCTTCCGTTGTTTCCGGGCTTTCGGCCATATTTACCTCGCGTTAAAAATGGAGACGATTCTTAAATTTTCAGTTTTATTCGGTTCGGCGGACAGAGACTATAGCACTGTTTTGGAAAATATTAAAAACAAAAAATTCCCGTGGGGAAAAGTACCGCGGGCCGCCGGCCGGAGGCCCAAAAACGCCTTTTATTTCATAAGCAAACCGCGCGTGTACTGCCAATCGATTTTGTGGGCCGGATCCAGGCGTCCAAACTGGGCCGTCAGGTTTTGGGCGCAATCGTGAAGAAGCTGGTCCAGCCGATCCCGGTCGCCCGGCGTCCAGGCCAGGGAAGTCTTCAGCAAGGCTTGCCGGAAGGCATGCAGACGGTCCTCGTCGACGGTCCGGGGTTCTCCCGGTTGAATGTTGGGCAGAAAGGCCATGTGCAGGAACGAGCGCCCGGCTTCCGGCAACAGGGGGTCACACTCAATGTTCTGAAATAAAGTGAACCGCGCCCACGCGGTGGTGCACAGCACCACGATATCCAAGTCGTTGGGATCTTCGCAAAACCGCGCCTCTTCCAGGTATTGATGGACCCGCTCGACAGACAGGTCCAGGCATTGCCGCCCGAAACGCGCGTAAAATTTTGCCAGGTTCAAAAAATTTTCGAGGATCTGTATGTCTTGAACGGATTCCAGGTTTCTCCATTCGATATTGGTTTCCACGCTTGCCGGGTCTTCGGCTTCCAGGAAAATGCCGATTTTGGGAAACCGGGAAACGGCGGCGGCCAGGTGATCCAGGTATCCCGGCGTCAATAAATACTCCACCAACAGTCCGTAATCCTTAATGAGCCTTTCCCCTTCCCATTTCAGGCGCATGACCCCCGCGTAACCGACTTGAAACAGGGATTGCATCCAGGTCTGGTTCGCCAGTTTTTCTCCCTTGGCGATGTCCCCCCCCGCTCCCAGCTCCAGCCCAATGTTGACGTAGCCCAGCACCTTGCGCATGACTTCATGACGGGTGTCCATATTCGTTCCATCCTGCCCGTCCGCCACCATCACTTTATTGGCGAGATACATCAGCTCCCAGCAGATGGCATTGACGCGTTCAGGATTTTTCATCATGGCCAGGCATTGTCCAAAAAAGGTGGAAGGATCGGTATCCACCAGAGGGTGGGTGGGGGCCACGGCGTAAGGGGACTGAGGTTCGATAAAAGCATCCGGAGCCGGAGCATCCAGCTTCAGGGCATCCACGCTCAACAGGCTGTACACCCCCTGGGCTTCTTCCAGCGGTAAATATCCCCTGGCCTCCACCCGGGAAGACCACCAACGGTAGGCCTGCTCCAGGGTGGGCGTGACCGGATACCAGATGGCCCCTTCCATCAGCGTATAAAACATTTTCTGGTGGTCGGCGTAAAGCCGCTGAAATACATCCTTCAGAACCGGTTCGATGTCCGCCACCTTGAAGTAAATATCGTACACGCCGTCCGGGGAGAAATGGAGAAGACCCTCCACGCCTTCATAAGAATCGGTCATCTCATCTCTTTTGAACACTTTGACAAGAGACTGCAGAACCATGATCTTCTGATCCAGATCTTCGGTCAGAACCCAGTAAACCAGTTGCTCCATGTTGGCTTTCTGCATCCATCGCAGCCAATCCACGGCTTTGTCGGGAAGGAATTTATCGCCGCGCCACCATTCCATGTCGAAGATATATTGCAACTGCGGCGTGGAAATAATGGAAAGAACCGGAAGCGCGTCTTCCTCCCCAATCTCTTTAACCATGAAATAAATATCTTCTTCCGGGAGAAGTTGCACCACCTTGGCGGCCTGGTGGGAAAGCTGGAGAAGGGACTGTTGATCCCTGCCCCGCAATAACTGGATACAACGCACCTGATCCGGAAGGGACATCCGGGAAAGAATTCCCTCTACCTTTTTGGGGTTGGACTGAATCCATTCTCGTGGAAACGGAAAGTTTTCCGCGGAAGGTGTAATATTGGTATTTTCTTCAGGATTCATAAGGAATATATAATCCCAGTGGGGTATCAAGCCCTAATAAAAATCCAACCAATCGACCTATGGGGCCGGACTTTTATCATTCCCGCTCAGGGCCAAAAATAAAGAAACTTATTGAAATCTAAAGAGTTAGACAAAGCATGGGGAATTTTTAATTATCATTTCATATAAAATACTATACTATTTGCGAAGAATCTCCTCCTTAATTAGCGAAATGCTCGAAAACCGCGTGACTAATAAATGATTGATACTAAACTTCAAAATAAAAATAAGGCCGAACTGCTTGCCGAAATTGAAGCCCTCCGCGAAGAATTGTCGCAATTGAAATTGAAAGCGGTGGACTGGAAAGCGCGGGAGGAAGAATTATGCCAGAAAAAAACCGCTCTCCAAAATATTTTGGAGAGTCCTTCTGCGGTTTGCATTCTGGGCACCGATTTGAAAGGCAACATTATATTCTGGAACAAAGGTGCCGAAAACATGCTGGGCTATACCGCCGAAGAAATGGTCGGGTTGAAAAATATTGATATCTTGTATTCGAAAGAGGGACACACCCGGCAGACCATTGAAGAGGTCAACCAGTATGTTCTTAAGGAAAAAAAAGGGGTCACCTGTGAAGTGGAAGAGATCACCAAGGATGGCCGTTGTCTGCAGGTTCAGCTGACCCTCTCCCCGCGGTTTGACGAAAAGGGAAGGGTCATCGGAATTTTGGGGGTCGGGGAAAATGTGACCGAGCGCAAAAAAGTCCAGGCCGACCTGGCGGAGCGCGTGAATTTGAGTGCCTTTGCCGCGCATATCGGGGCGGCTCTTGCCGGCAGCACCTCCCTGCCCGAGGTGCTGGACGAATGCGCGCAATCGTTGAAACAATATTTCGACGGCGCTCTCGCGCGTATCTGGATTTTTTACCCGAATGACGAAATCCTTGAGGTCCATGCCAGTGCCGGCCGGGGGAACGCGGTCCATTTATCCGTCCCACCGGTTCAACTGGGAGAAGGAGTGATCGGCAACCTCGCCCGGCGGCTGAAACCCTACGCCCTCACCCATGCCCCCTGTCAGGATCCCTCCCTGGAAATGGAATGGGACTGGATGAAGACGGAAGGGGTTTGCACCTACTTCGCCCACCCGTTGACGATCAACAATCAATTCCTTGGGGCGTTTGAACTGTTCTCCTGCAGTCCCCTGACGGAAGCCATGCAAAGCGGTTTGTCCACCGCCGCGGGAGACATCGCCCTGGGCATTGAACGGGCCCGCAACGTGGACGCCCTGCAGTACAGTGAAGAACAAATCCGGTCTCTTTTGAACAACGCCCTGGAGGGCATCATCACTTTTGACAAAACAGGAGCCGTTGATACCGTTAATCCCGCGGCGGAAAATATATTCGGGTACAAGGCGTCGGAGGTGGTTAAAAAAAACATCCGGCTTTTAATTCCCAATTTGTGCCGCGAAAGCGACCTGCGAAAAGGCAACCTGCTGAACAGCCAGCGCCATCTGATCGGGAGAATTTCCGAGATGACGGGAGAGCGAAAAAACGGGTCGCAGTTTCCCATTGACCTTTCGGTGAGTGAAATCAAAATGCCGGAGCGCCGCCGGGTTCCGCGTTCGGACCAGGGCCACCGCCCGACTTTGTTTCTGGGCATGATCCGGGATATCACCGAGCGCAAACATTTTGAGGAAGCGCTCCGGAACGAGAGAGACTATACCGCGCGCATCATCGAAAGAACTCCCGCCCTGGTGGTGGGGTTGTCCCCGGAAGGGATCACCCGGTTCACCAACCCGGCGGTGGAAAAAACCACCGGGTATGAACCCAGCGAACTCATCGGGCAAAACTGGTGGACCATCCTGTTTCCCGACAAAACCCCCGACCAGGTGGATCAACTGCGCCAGCTCAACCCAAAGGGGCCTTTACGCAGCGTGGAAATGGAACTCACCACGCGGTGCGGACAGAAGCGAACCATCGCCTGGAGCAATATCCACCGCTATAGCGACGCCGGACACCTGGTGGAGACCATCGGATTTGGAACCGATATCACTGAACAAAAGAAAGTGCAGAGGGATTTGATGGAGGCCGCTAAAAAGGCCGAGGAATCCAACCGTCTGAAATCCGATTTTCTCAGTGTGATTTCGCACGAGTTGCGCACCCCGCTGACCGTGATGCTGGGCAATACCCCGCTGTTGACCCGTCCGAACGATATGCCGGATGGAGAGGAAATCGTTTCCATCGCCCTGGACATTGAAAATTCCGGCAAGCATTTGCTGACCCTGATTGACGACCTGCTCGATTTTGGAAAAATCGAAGCCGACAAGATGGATTTGTCCCCGGGATGGTTTTCCATGAAGGAACTGGTGGAGGACGTGATTTCCGGGTACCAGACTTTGGTCAAGCAAAAGGGGCTGGACCTGTTTGCGGACCTTGAGGAGGTTAGGATCTTCGCCGATCAAATCCGGATCAAGCAGATTATTTTCAACCTGCTGAGCAACGCCCTCAAGTTTACGGATAAAGGATTTATCAAAATCTCCGTTTCCCGGAAGGGCGATCGGGTTTTCTGTACCATTGAAGACACGGGAGTGGGAGTTGACCGTGAGAACCTGCCGGTTATTTTTGAATTTTTCCGGCAGGTGGATGAGTCGCCTACGCGGGCGGCCTCCGGCACCGGCCTGGGTTTGGCCATTGCCAAAAGACTGGTGGAAATGCATCATGGCAGTATTTCCGTCCAAAGCAAATTTAAGAAGGGGAGCACCTTTTCCTTCAATTTACCTATAGAACCAAAGTCAGGAGATACGAATGAGCACCATACTGATCGTTGAAGATCATGAATTGACCCGGAAAACCCTGCATCGGAGACTCTCCAAAGCGGGTTACTCGGTGCTGGAGGCGGCAAACGGCAACTCCGGCCTGGATATGCTGAAATCCAATGCCGTGGATCTGATCTTGATGGATTTCATGATGAAGAACATGAACGGAATGCAGACTTTCGAGAAAATGCGAGAAATCAAACCGGAAACTCCCTGTGCCATGATCACCGCCTACGCTCACTCCAGCCTGGTGAAGCAGTTTATTTCCGAAGGTGGGGCGGATTTTATGGTCAAACCCATCGGTGAGGATTTCGAACAACGGGTGGAAGCCATTTTGGCGGGATCCAATTCCTGAGCCGGTGCCCGCCTGAAGCCTGTGCTCTGTCCGGATCAGGGAAGAAGCATCGCCAAGCTGACCATTCGCCCGGTGGTTCCTTCCCGGCGGTAAGAAAACCACCGGTCATTGTTGCAGGAGGTGCATTCTCCTGACCGAAAAATGTTTTCCGGCAGGACCCCGGCCCGCACACTCTCCGCTTCATTGGCTTTCAAAAGGTCCAACCGATACTTGTCACCGGAATGAGGGGTGATCCAGGATTTCCAATCCGGAAAGTTTCGTCGAAACGGTTCGATACAGTCCTCCCCGACTTCATAACAGCACCCCCCGATGGCCGGCCCCATCGCCAACCGGAGGGAATCGGGCAAAACCCCATAAACCTTTACCATCATTGAGATTACCTTGGAAATAATGGCCCTCTGCGTGCCTTTTCTCCCGGCATGCACCACGCCCGCGACGTGCTGATCCGGATCGTACAGGAGGATGGGGACGCAATCCGCCGTCAACACCGCAATCGGCTTGCCGGTCAGGTGAGTGATCAGGGCATCGGCCTCCTCCAACTCCACCTGAGCCGGAAGCAATTCAGGATTGTTTAAAACAAACACCCGGTCGCCATGAACCTGCCGGGTAAAATAAATTTCATTCGAAGCCAAACTCAGCATTTGAAACAACACCGTCCGGTGGCGCGCGGAGGTTTTTGGATCTCCCGGCCTCCCCAATAAAAATTCCTCCCGCTCGCCCGCCTCGTTAACAAATTCTCTGGGGCTGAAAGCGTGGACCAGTTGCGGGAACCGGTTCAATTTGTCAATCGAAAGAAAATTTCCGGAGTTTTTCATAAAAAAATCAAAAATTTTATTAAAAATTTCAAAAAAAATATTTAGAGGTCTTCTCCCTTTAAAAAACCGGGAATGAACAACATAAATTTTTAAATACCCCGTTTCAACCAGTATTGGCGCGGGTTTCCCAGTGTCGTCTATTTATAACTCATCGCATTCACAAGATACACCCGAAAAATCCCAACGGCGGCGCCATCGCCGAAACCCTTTTTGAATCAATAAGGTCTTGACATTAAGGGTGTATAGAATAAAATACAATAAATATTTGGGCGCTGAAACTTACCAAATATTTTTAACGAAAGGAGTTCTTGATGGCAACCAAGAAGAAAGCAGCAAAGAAAAAAACAACGAAGAAAAAAGCAACAAAGAGAAAAGCTACTAAAAAGAAAGCAACAAAGAAAAAAGCCACAAAAAAGAAAGCAACGAAGAAAAAAGCTACTAAAAAGAAAGCAACAAAGAAAAAAGCTACTAAAAAGAAAGCAACAAAGAAAAAAGCTAAAAGAAAAGCAAAGAAAAGATAAATGGCACGATCCGGCTCTTGCCGGATCGTTGAGTTCTTTTTATTTTTTGGAATGCAATACTGGTTGGTTTCAGCGCCCAGAATACCTTATCCCCCGCCAGCTATTCCTCCCTGCTAAACCCGTAATTTCCCTTAAAATCCAACCTTTTTCAACTTTGTCATAAGATCCGGCAATAGATCGCCTTCAGATAGCCGCCTTCTTTAAAGGTCACCGGATGGTCCTGAGGATGCCCGGTCCGCAGCCGTTTTTGGCAGGATCGGCCGGTGGAGCGGATTCCCAAATCCACCGCCCGGTAAAATTCCCTGGCGGAAACCTGGGCAGAGCAGGAAGCGGACACCAGCAGGCCCCCCGGCCGGGTACATTGAGCGCCGGCTTTGGCCAGCCGCCAATAGGCCTGCAGGGCCTTTTGTTTTTGATTTTTTCGGCTGGCGAAGGCGGGGGGATCCAGAATCACCAGATCAAACGTCCGGTTCTCCCGGATTAAATGTGCGAGTTGTTCAAAGGCGTCTCCGGAAATTTGATGCAATCGCCCATCCCCTTCCTTTCCAAAATTCAGCTCCACATTTCTGCGGGCGGCCTGTTGAGCCTGCGGGCTGATTTCAATTTCCGAGACCGAAGCCGCTCCGCCGGCGAGGGCATAAACTGAAAAAGCCCCCGTGTAGCTGAACACATTCAACACCGTGCCGTCCTTCGCCCATTCCCGGATGTGCAGACGGTTCTCCCGCTGATCCAGGAAGAAGCCGGTTTTTTGTCCATGCAACACATCCGCTTCGAACTTTAACCCGTTTTCGAGGAAAGTCACCGGCCCTTCCAAGGGCGGACCGAAGAGGAGTTGATTATCCCATCCCGGTTCCGGATGGACCCTCCGCACATGGCGGCTCAGCTTCAGCAGCCCCCGCCGGGCATCGGTCAACTCCTGGAGGAGGGGCACCAGTATTTCCAGATACGGCAACCAGGCAGAGGTATAAATCTTGAAGACCAGGGTCTCCGCGTAGCGGTCGACGACCAACCCGGGGAACCCGTCATTTTCTCCATTGACCAGGCGGTAAGCGTTGGTGTCCGTAGCGTCCAGCGAAATGCGCAACCGCAAGGCCTGCTCCAGCCGCTCCCGGAAAAAACCGGAATCGATTTCACGAGGCGTTCCGGTTTGCAGGATTCTCAACCGGATATCGGAAAAGGGATCGAACAATCCCACCGCAAGAAACCGGTTGCCGGCATCGTAGATCACGCCCAGATCTCCGGGGTTTCCTTTAATATTCCGGTTGCGCAACTGGTAGTAATAGACCCAGGGGAACCCCTTGCGGATTTTATTCTGCAGGGTTTTGGATATTTTGATTTTGATCCGGCCCGGATGCAATGGTTTGCCCCCCTCCAAGCGTTGTCAAATGGCGGGCAATTTGAGGGTTTGCATCACACGCAGGATTCTTTCCTGGCGTTTATGGACCCGGCGATGATGCCGGGCCCGCGGCCAGGCTCTGGGATTGGGAAGAATGGCCGCCATCCAGGCCGCCTCATACCGGCTGATGTTGCGCGTGGAATGTTTGAAATATTTTTGAGTGGCCGCCTCACAACCAAACACCCCGTCGCCCCATTCAATCACATTGAGGTACACTTCAAGGATACGCCTCTTGCTCCAGAAGGTTTCAATCAGAAACGTGAAATAGGCCTCCAGGCCTTTGCGGAGCCAGTTCCGCTCCTGCCACAGGAAAACATTGCGGGCGGTCTGCATGGAAATGGTGCTGGCGCCGATTTTTCTTTTGGTGGTCAAATTCACCTCCAGCGCATTGACCGCCGCTTCCCAATCGAATCCATTGTGCATGAAAAATTTCTGGTCCTCGGCGGATATCACCGCCCGCGCCAAACGGGGGGAAATTTCATTCAGCGGACGCCAATCCCTGAGAAACAGCGGGCTCCGCTTAGGGCGATCGCTCTCCATCCAGCGAATCCACATCAGGGGAGTGGTGGGGGGATCGACGACGGCATACAACAGGACGGGCAACAGGCTGGCGATGAAAAAAAACAGGGCCAACCCGAGCCCCCATTTGAACCACCATTTTTTAAAAATCGGCTTTTTCAGCCCTGAGGATTTAAATGGCCACCACATAAGAAATAAACATACCGCCTCCAGACGGTCAAGGGATTTCCCGCCGGAGCCCGCCGGAATCCCTTTCTCCGCCCGGATCAACCGGTTTGCAGCAGGGAATCGTATTGGCGAACCTGATCCAGGAAATCCTTGCGATACTTCCGGGTTATCGTTCGGCTATATTTCTTATGATATTTGAAGTGGAAGGGATTATAAACCGTTTTCTTGCTGTCGCGGCTTTTGATTTCGTAATGCAGATGAGGGGCGAAACTGTGGCCGGTATTTCCGGACAACCCTATCTTGGCGGCCCGCCCGACCCATTGACCCGCCCGGACCAATACCCGGTCCAAATGCAGGTACAGGGTTTTGACCTTTTTATCCGGGTGGTCTATTTCCACACATAATCCATTTTTCTTGATGTTCCAATTAACGCGTGAAACCCGGCCCTCAAAACTGGCATACACCGGGGTTCCCGCTTCCGCCTTGAAGTCGGTTCCCGAATGACCCGACCCCTGACGGATTTCGCCCGGCAAAGCCGTGATTTCGGAATAATCGCGGATCGGCGCGTTCCGGTCCTGCAGGCGGGCAATGATTTCTCGGCCCCGCGAGTCAAAATAACTGCCGTGATGCATCTCCGGGGTTTTGAAAAAATTCATCTCGAGGGTCTTCCCGAGATACCGGCTCCGGTATTGCAATTTCAGGATTCTCATGTGATTGTCGGCCGGCTGGTGTTCATAAATCAGGGTGGCCCTGTCCCCCTTGCGAATGTCCCGGTTGACATTCAGAAACCAGGACAGCTTGCGCGCAATGCGGGCGGTGAGTTCCCGGCAAATCTTCCCGGACACAATGTGACACACGGAAAAACTCAAAGAACTTTTAACGTTCACACGCAAAGTCCGCACTTCCTTATCCTCCAAAAACCCACGGGACAAACGAAAGGCTTCTGCGGCGTTTTGAGCGTCTTCTTTCATTCCGGGTAAACGAGGAACAGGAGGTGAAGAAATGGCCTTAGAAGCGGAGTCATCCGCTGAAACGCCGCTTATTTTCGCTTCTGTCAGTTCGGTCAACCAGTTGAACGCGATAAAAGACGCATTAACGATCATCAACAGAAAAAATAAAACCACACCCGCGCGGCTTTTTCGGCGCGGCCTTCTTTCTATCCGGTTTTGGTTTTCCAGAACGCTGGGACGGCGCATGAAGAAAGTTATATTAACATTGATTCGGGTTGGTCGGAAGACGGGTTGTTCAAAACACGGTTTGGGTCCGCTGGAAAACCCGTTGCCCGAAATGGTTTTCAGGCCATTCAAAAACCTGTATATTATGGCAAAACCGGTTGCTTTTGGCAACCGGTATCACAAACTTAACCCTAAATTTTTCAATAAATTATGATCTACCGCCCGGATGTCATTTATATTGAAAGCGACGCCGCGGAAGCCCCCCTGACCCGCCGGGTTCGGGAACGATTCCCGCAGACACCCGTGATTATGCAACCGTCGCTCGAGGCGGTCATGGCGGAAATCCGGCAAACCGCCGCGGATGTCTTCGGCGCGGCCAAACAAAGATTGCATTTGGCCCGGTTCAAGGGGCCGTTTCTCAAAAAATGTCCCGGAATCAGCCCCGGCATGGTGTGCTGCAATTATTACGTGGTCAATCTCATCAAGAACTGTATCTATGACTGTTCCTATTGCTTCCTTCAGGATTTTCTCGACAACAATCCTCTGATGACCGCGTTCGTCAACGTCGACGACCTGCTGGCCGAGTTGGATGAGGTCTTTTCGGCGAACCCGGATCACACTTTTCGGGTGGGTACGGGGGAGTTGACCGACAGTCTGGCGCTGGACGAAGTTCTTCCCTACTCACAAACCCTGTTGCCGTTTTTCAATGCCCGGCCGAATGCCGTTCTCGAACTGAAAACCAAATCCGACCGGGTCGCCAACCTGCTGAGCCATCCGGACCCGACCAATATCATTGTCTCCTGGTCCCTCAATCCCGCAGAGATTGCGGCCTGCGAGGAATGGGGAGCGCCCGCCATCGCACAACGGCTGGCGGCGGCCCGGCAATGCGCGGAAAAAGGCTATCGGATCGGTTTTCATTTCGATCCGGTGATCCTGTTTCCCGGCTGGGAAAACGCTTACGCCGGCCTGATCCACACCATGCTTGAATCGGTGCCCCCGAACCGGATCGAATGGATCAGCCTGGGGGGCTTCCGGTACCGTCCCCATCTGAAGAAAGTCATCAAAGAACGTCACCCCCGGACCCGTTTGTTCACCCAGGAACACCTGCCCGGCGAAGACGGTAAATTCAGGTATCTGCGGCCTTTGAGAAAGCACGCCTTCGAAACACTGCGGCGCATGATCAAGGACCGCTCGCAGGAATTGAACGTTTATTTATGTATGGAGACCAGTGAAATCTGGCAGGGAGTGACGGGCAAAATGCCGCGGGCCGACAAACAATTGGATGCGTTTTTCGATCTATAACCGCATCGGCATGACGATGCTTCGGTAGTCTTTATCGGCCCCGCTGGTCAGCAGGCAGGAATGGTTCTGATCCTTGAGATTGAGGGTGACTTCCTCATCATCCAGCACATTCAGGACATCCAGAATGTACCGGGCGTTCAGGCCGATCCGGACATCCTCACCCTTGTAGGGAATCTCCACTTCCTCGTCGGCGCCGCCCAGCTCGGTGTGGTCGGAAACCAGCTTGAGGGTTCCCTCCTGAATTTCAAACCGCACCATTTTGGATTTTTCATCCGCCAGCAGGGCCACCCGTTTCAAGGCATGGATCAATGCCTGGGTGTTCACCGTCACCTTCAAATCGTTGTCGGCGGGAATGACCTGCTGGTAATTGGGAAATTTGCCGTCGATTTTGCGGGAAACGATGACCTGGCGGTCGTGAATGAACGCCAGCTGGTTGTCCTTGACGGAAAAAGCATAGGTGGCGCCCTCGTCGCTTTCCATGAGTTTCAACAGTTCGGTCAGCACTTTTTTCGGAAGCAGGTACCCGGCGGCATCGCCCTTGCCACTGGACTTCAACAGGGGCCTCCGGACAAAGGACAGGCGGTGGCCATCCGTCCCCACCAGATTGACATGGTCCTTGTCCTGTTCCAGCAGCAGGCCGTTCAACGCCTGCCGGCTTTCATCCGGGGAGATGGCGAAATAGGTTTTGCGGATCATGTCCTTCAGCTTGGCTCCGCTGAACTCCATCAGAGCCTCTTCGCTGTATTCGGGCAGTTTGGGGAAATCGGAAGCGGGCAGGCTGGGCAACCGGAATTTGGATTTGCCGCACTTCAAGGTAACCCAGTCGTTGTCTTCTTTCTTCAAATGAACTTCCAGGTCGGGCAATTCCCGGAGGATGTCGAACAATTTGCGGGCATTGACGGTGACGGCCCCCTTGGCAATCACCTTGGCGGGAAAAAATCCCTTAATGCCGATTTCCAGGTCCGTGGCCTGAATCACGATCCCCTCCTTGTCCGCATCGATCAGGACATGGGCAAGAATGGGCATGGCCCCCTTGCTTTCCACCACACCCTGAACCATGTGCATCCCGTTCAGAAAATCGTCTCTGCTGATCTTGATTTCCATGGATCCCTGGATTCCTCAAAGAAAGGTAGGCGAAACAGTGCGCCGGGGTTTTTAATTATCATAATTGCCCCGGACCTGTCAAAACAATAATCCGAATCCCCATAAGGCCGGTTTTTGCCGGCCCACCCGCTTCTTCTGAAGGAGAAATCAGGAGGGTTATTTCCAGCCCGAAAGGCCGGACCGGGAAGCAAAGGATGCCTTGACTTTGTTTGATTGGGCGTGATAATTTCGGGGAATCTCCCAACTTAATGGAATGGAAACATGATCATCGTCATTCGGCCGGACGCCACCGAATCAGAAAAACAGGCCATCAGGGACAAAGTTCAGGAACTGGGGTATTCCCCGCACGAAATTGTGGGCGTGGAACGCCAGGTGATCGGCGCCGTGGGCGACGATGAGGGCAAAGCTCACCTGCAAGAGGTGATGGAGTCCATGCCCGGGGTGGAATCCGCCATTCCCATTTTGAAACCCTACAAACTGGCCGGGCGCGAAATCAAATCCGCCAACTCCGAAGTGAGTTGTGATGGCATGGTGGTAGGCGGCCGGCAAATCGCGGTCATGGCGGGTCCCTGTTCCGTGGAAAGCCGGGATCAGTTGTGCACCGTCGCGCAGGCGGTCAAAAAAGCCGGCGCCAATATGATGCGCGGCGGGGCGTTCAAACCCCGGACCTCCCCCTACAGTTTTCAGGGCCTGGAAGAAGAAGGCCTGAAACTGCTGAAAGAGGCGAAGGATTTGACCGGCCTGCCGATTGTCACCGAGGTGATGAACCCGCGCGAGGGAGATTTGGTGGCGCGTTATTCCGATGTCATGCAGGTCGGCGCCCGCAATGTCCAAAACTTTTCCCTGCTCAAGGAACTCGGCAAAATCAAAAAACCCGTTCTGCTGAAAAGAGGCATGATGACCACCATCAAGGAATTCCTCATGTCCGCCGAGTATATTCTGGCGGAAGGCAACAAGGACGTGATTTTGTGCGAACGGGGTATCCGGACCTTTGAAACCGCCACCCGCAACACGCTGGACCTCAGCTGTATCCCGGTACTGAAGAAGGAAACGCATTTACCGATCATCATCGATCCCAGCCACGGCACGGGACACTGGGATCTGGTGGAGCCGATGGCCCGGGCGTCGATCGCGGCGGGAGCGGACGGCCTGATGATCGAGGTTCACCCCGATCCCATCAACGCGTATTCCGACGGACCGCAATCCCTCAAGCCGGACAAATTCCAGCACCTGATGGACAACATCCGGCCGTTTATCCGGCTGATGGACCGCACCCTTTGATCCGCGGCCGCCAACCTGTTGAAAAGCAACCGCTTACCGCATAGCCGGTATTGAATCCCTCGCTGATTTGATATAATCTGTTCACAGGTTAAGGAACCGTCGTCACGGCGCAATATTCTTTTCCGCACGGCCCTTAAGAGGTGCCCGGTGAGTGAAACCTATCAACCATGACCGATCTCTATCAATCCAATCGCAAGCAGGCGAACGCTTACCTTAAAGAGATTCAGTCCAAACTTGACGGACTCCTTAAACCGGAAAAACTTCCTCCTTTCAACACCCGTCAACCTCAACTGTTTTACCTGGAATTTAAAAATAAAATTTCACCGCTGATTGAAAAGGAAACCGAGCGGCTGGGCAAGGAACTGCACCGGTCCGACAACAGCCACCTGTTGCTTTTAAAAAGAACCGCCTGCGTCGATGCGGTGGTTAAAGCGAGTTATCGGACCGCCCTGGGGCTGTTCAACCAGAGCCGGGGCACCTCACTCCAGGAAAACGATATCCCCGTCGCCATCGTCGCCCGCGGCGGCTATGGCCGGGAAGAAATGTATTTCCGGTCGGATGTCGACCTCCAAATTGTCCTGCAGAATGAAACGACCGAAGTCAATAAGGATAACGGCCGGCAGGTGATGCATTATTTTGAATACCTGTTTGTCTTTCAAAATATTTTTCCTACCGCCAGCAGTTCGGGTTTTTCCGTCATCGACACGGAAAATCAGGACTTCAACCAGTTGACCTTCACTTCGTTTCACTCCCTGCTGGAGCATCGGCTGATCGCCGGGAATCCCGTGGTGTACAACGAATTCAAAAGTTCCATCAAAACCGCCAGCCTGATCCACCGGGACAGCATCCTGAAGGAATGTTTTCAGCACAAAACCTATTTTGAAATCCAGAACACCGTGTTCCAGCAGGAACCGAATATCAAAGAGGAGTTGCGGCGCCTGTATTGGGCGACCAGCCTGGTGCGTATCCGCGAATCGTTCGAGAAAATCAATATCTTTGAGCTGCTGTCGGAACTTCACACCAAGAAGAAAATCAGCACTCTGGCCTTCAAGAACCTGAACCACGCCCTGAATTTTCTCTCCCGCACGCGCCTGTTCCTCCACTGCCTGCAACACGGAAGCCATAAGGATGTCCTCAGATATGAAGTGCGGGACAAAATCGCCGAGTCGATGGGATTCAAAAAAAAGGTGAAGGAGTTTTTCCACGAATATTTTTTCAACGCCGTTCTCCCGATGAAACGGAATTGCCGAAACCTGTTCTGGGAAACCGTGACGTTTGCTTCCAAAGGCCGGGTGAAAAAAATATCTCCCCATTTCGAACTGAACTCGGAAAACCAGATCACCTTTGCCAAAGGCCAGGAAGATTACGACTGGGACCCCCCCACGGCGGTGTTCCATTTATTCACTCTGGTGGCGCGCAAAAATTATTTTATTTCGTACCCCGTCATCCGCTCCATCGAACGCAATGTCAGCAATATGACTCCCCTGTTTCAGAACCACGATGAAACCAACCAGGCCGCGGGATATTTCCAGAATATGATCCGGGGAAAATACTTCGCCAAGACCATCCGGTACCTGCACGAATTCGACCTGCTGGGAAACTACTTCATCCCGGAATTCAAAAACCTGAGCGGGTTGCTGCAGGATATTTATGTTCATATGTTCCCGACGGACATCCATATCCTCGCGGCTCTCGACGCTCTCAATAAATTTGAAATCGATCCCGATGCCGATCCCTTCCTGGTGGACCTCTACCGTTCCCTCAAGGACAAAACCACCATGAAACTCTCGGTCCTTTTGCATGACATCGGCAAGGGACTTAAATCCGAAGGGGAAAACGAAGAACTGGTGGGCGCACGGGAAATTCCCCGGATTTTAAGCCGTCTGGGATATGAAAAAAACAAGCGGATGACCAAAGACGTGGCCTTTCTGGTGGAAAAGCATCTCATGATGCACGATCTCATGCTTCTGGACCCGGACCAGGACGACACCTATGAAATGGTCTGGGATCTGGTTGAAAAAGACGTCGAGCGGCTCAAAATGCTGATCCTGCTGACTTATGCCGACCGCGCCGGGACTAAAATGAAAATGTCAAAGATTCAGATCGATCAGCTCAAATATTTTTACCAGAACACCTTGAATCACAAAAAGCAGGAGAGCGTCTCCATCCCGGTGAAAATGGAATTTATCAAAATGATCTCCCTGCCGCGGGAACTCAAATCCCAACTCCAGCTGTACAATGAATTTAAAAAATCACCGGAGGCTTTTGCCTCGGATTTCTTTTTCAAACCGGAAGGTCCTTCAGAGCTGATCGTCTGCTGTAAGGATCAGCAGGGCCTGCTGTATAAAATCGCCAGTGTATTGGCCTTCAGCCAACTCACCATCGCGGAGGCCAACATCCACACCCTAGAGAATAATGTTCTGGATGTGTTTAAAATCTGCGATGTCGGGGGCAAATCCATCGATTTTTCAAACTTCTTCTTTCTCCGGAACCAGGTCCAGGAGGACCTGCATCGGATTTTTGTCGAGCATGTCCCTCTCTCCACGCTTTACAAGGGCCGTTCCCTGACCACGGAAGTGGGGATGGAAAAATTCAAGGATATCAAACTCAAGATTTCCATCATCGGGAGGGCCGTTAAAGTGGAAACTCATGATATCATCGGGACGGTGATGATGGAGACCAAGGTCTTCTCCGAACTCAAAATGGAAATCCAGCGGGCGGTCCTTCATTCTTATTATGGCACCTCATCCAATGTCTTTTATTTGAGGCCGGAGGACGTTCGCGAAATCATCAAAAAGGAAGCGAAATTCAAGAAACAACTGGAAAAGTCACTGATGCCCCTGATCCGGTCGGAACCTATTTTTCCCGGACCTTCCGCGGAAGTGGCCTGAGTCAGGAAAGAATCCCAATATGATTTATCGATGGTTATTCGGCATCACTTTTTTGATTGCGCTGTGGACAGGTGGAGCGGCAACCGCCCTGGCGCAAAACCCGGACCTGAAAGAAGCCTTGAAGCTGGACCGCCAGGGTTTTTTTGCGGAATCGATCGGCTTCTGGAAAAAATTCCTGCAATCCCAGCCGCAGGAAAACCTCCATGTCTACGCCCAGATCAAATTAACCATTGCCTATTCCAAAACCGGAAACTTCAGCGAAGCGGTAAAAACCGCAAAAGACCTGGCGTTGGTTTACCCCGGCCATTACGACGTGCAGTTCAACCTGGGCAACATGTTGGGCGCCACCCACGATTACGCCGGAGCGGTACAGGCCTATCGCAAAGCCGCCGCCATCAAACCGGATCAAGGCCTGGCCTATGTCGGAGAGGGCGTCAGCCTGTTCGGGGATCAAAGGAGTGAAGAATCCCTGAAAGTCCTGCGCCGGGTCCGCAAACTGTTCAAGGACCAGAAAAACATCGACTGGTACCGGAATGTGCGGATCATGATCGGTCAGATCAAGGGATTCGCGCTTTATCCTCACAACTTTTCCGACTTGTGGCGCACCAACAACCTCAAAAAAGTTCGCGAAACCTACGTTTCCACTGTTTTCACGGTGTTTGAAAAAGGATTGAACCTGTAATCGCCTTATTTCGGCCATTCACATTTACCTTTCCCCTTAAAATACCGCTTTCTATCTAATCATTTTTTTACCTTCCAAACGCAACCCCGGGTTCGCTCCCAACATCTAAACCTAACGATACACAATTTATAAGGAGGCTCGTGATGAAGCCCCGATTCCTGATGTGTCCGCCGCAATTTTTTGGTGTCCGTTACTCGATCAACCCGTGGATGGAGGGTCAGATCGGCCGGGTGGACCCGTCACTTGCCCAGCGTCAATGGACGGAGTTTTACCAGGCCCTGCAGGCCCAGGCGGAAGTGGATCTTCTAGACCCTTACCCGCATGTGCCGGACCTGGTGTTTACCGCCAACGCCGGTTTGCTGGGCGGCGGGCTTTCTATCCCCAGCCGGTTCAAGCATGAAGAGCGGCGCCGGGAAGAGCCCCTTTTCAGGCACTTTTTCGAGACCCGCGGCGGCCGGATCGTCTCCCTTCCCAAAAATATTTATTTTGAAGGCGCCGGCGACGCGCTGTTCCAACCCGGGGAAAATCTGCTGTGGGCCGGCTTCGGGTTTCGCACCGACCGGGAAGCGCATCAATTTCTGGCCGACCACTTCAGAATTAAAGTCGTCTCCCTTGGCCTGGCCCAGCCGCGTTTCTATCACCTCGACACCTGTTTGTGCCCCCTGGCCGATGGGCAGGTGATGTATTATCCCGGAGCGTTTGACGCGGAATCCGTTCAGCGCATCGAAGCGCAGGTTCCGCCAGAAAAACGGATTGTGGTTTCCCGCACCGATGCCGAGCATTTTGCCTGCAATTCCGTGCTGGTCCACCGGTCCCTGTACCTGAATCATGCCGGCCCGGAGCTCAGGCAAACCCTTGAAGACAAAGGCTATACATGCATCATCCAGCCGGTGACCGAATTCCTCAAGGCCGGCGGCGCCAATAAATGCCTGACCCTCGCCCTTCCCTGACTTCCCCCTTCCGGGATGACCTGAACATGAAGATCGTGTAAAATAACTTTTTCGCCAATCCCGGCCGGACAGGGGCCCTGATAGCTAAATGAAAAAAGACTTTATCGCTTTGAACGATTTTTCTTCCAGCGAACTGGAGGATATGCTGAACCTGGCGGGTCGCATCAAAAAGTCGCCCGAAGATTATCTTTCCGTGCTGAAGGGCAAAACCCTGGCCATGATCTTCAACAAGAAATCGACCCGCACCCGGATTTCGTTTGAAGTGGGAATCTTTCAGCTGGGCGGCATGGCCTTGTTTCTCGGTCCGGGAGACATGCAGTTGGCGCGGGGAGAAACCATCGCGGATACCGGAAAGGTGCTGTCCCGGTTTGCCGACGGCATCATGCTGCGCACCTTTTCCCACGGCGATATTCTGGAGCTGGCCCGGCAATCCACCGTTCCGGTGATCAACGGCCTGACGGATTTCAACCACCCCTGCCAGGCGCTGGCGGATATGATGACCGTCCGGGAAAAGTTTGGAAAACTCGCCGGCCTGAAACTGGCGTATGTGGGGGACAGCAACAATGTGACCGTGTCGTTGCTGTCGGCGTGCGTCAAACTGGGACTTCATATAACGCTGGTCAGCCCCAAGGGATACACCATCACCAAAGAAGCCCTCGACATGGTTCGCGAGGAGGCGGACTCTAAAAATCTGAATATCGTTCTGACCGAGGACGTGGCGGAAGGCGTGGCCGGCGCCCACGTGATTTATACCGATGTCTGGACCAGCATGGGCCAGGAAGAAGAACGGCAGAAACGGTTGAAGGATTTGGCCGGGTATACGGTCGACGAGGCGGTCATGAAAGCCGCCGGACCGCAGGCGGTGTTCATGCATTGTCTGCCCGCTCATCGCGGGGAAGAAGTCAGCGCCTCGGTCATCGACGGACCCGCTTCCATTGTTTTTGATCAAGCCGAAAACCGCCTGCATCTGCAAAAGGCGGTCATGGTAACGCTAATGCAATAACCGGGCTTCCCGTGTTGCCACCGGGCGGCCCTAGATTGGACTTTCAATGAGCCAACAGGATCCCAACAACCTGGTGTGGATGGACCTCGAGATGACCGGACTGGATCCGGAAACCGAGGTCATTATCGAAATCGCCACCATCATTACCGACGCCGAACTCAATATTCTGGAGGAAGGGCCGGTGGTGGTGATCAGTCAAAACGACGAAATTTTGAATCAGATGGACGAATGGAATCAAAGAACCCACGGCGCTTCCGGGCTGACGCAGAAGGTCCGGGAATCGACGATATCCATCGAGGAAGCGGAAATGGCCACGCTGGAGTTCATCAAGAAATATGTGCCTTACAACATCGCGCCGTTGTGCGGTAACTCCGTAGGCCAGGACCGGCGGTTTCTCTATAAATACATGCCGCACGTGTCCAATTACCTGCATTACCGGAATATCGACGTGACCTCCATCAAGGAAATCGTCAAACGCTGGTACCCCAAAGGACCCAAATTCCCGAAAAAAAGCGACGAGCACAAGGCCCTGGTCGATATCCGCGAATCCATTGCGGAACTGGTGTTTTACCGCGAACATTTTTTCATCGAGCCGGTGTCCATGATTTCGGAAACCGGCTCCAACACTGCGGAGGAATCGTGAAAAAGGGAACGGTACTCACCATCGCTTTTCTGGGAGCGATCGCCTACCTGTCCATCTCCATGATCTGGACCGGCAGCAAATACCAGTGCGAAGTGTGCATCACCTACAACGAGATTGAAGTCTGCCAGACCGTGGAAGGCATGGACAAGAACGAAGTGGTCATGAACGGCGTCAGCACCGCCTGCGCCGGCGCCGCCAACGGCCGGACCGAATCCATGGACTGCGGCGCCACACCCCCCACCAAAGTCGTTTGCAAGGAATTATAGCTCCTTGGCAGGAGTGGCTTCTTGCTGACGGTTAACAGCAAGCGATGGTCCTGGAGCGCCATAGAGCAATGGCCCCGGGCCTTCCCCGGGCGGCGAAGCGCCGCGGGAAATTAACACAAAGACTCTTTCCTTCGCAAAGTATAATCCTGAAACCTCATGAATCTGTTCCATATTGGCCTTAAGGGTTTCAATTCACTTGTATCCAAATTATAGCATTTAGGACATACTGGGGTAGTTGCCATTGTTCTTTACTTACCAAGCCTATTCTTAACTTTATCAGAATAAATCCAATGAAAGAAAAGCTCTAGGATAGAGCAGTTTAATTTCGTAAGGAAAATTAGGGAAAATTATGTCAAATAAAACTATAATAAAGCTTAAGGAATATTGCGATCAGGATATGCTGGCTATGGTGGAACACAAGAAAATAGTTTATTAGACGGCTATTAGCAAATACGAAATAAGAGAAGAATCATGAGTAATGGCAAATCAATTAGGATATACCTTGATGATGGTTCTGTTTCAGGCATTCGCCATGCTGAAATAGTAAACTGGACCGGGCAAGCCGTTTCCTCCCCTCGAGCACAATTTAAATCTCTTGCCAATTGGGACGAATCAAAAAAACCTGGGGTTTATTTTCTCTTTGGCATTGATGAAGAAAGTGGTCGAGATGCAGTCTATATTGGCGAGGCGGAAAACATCTTTGACCGATTATCTAATCATCTAGGAAGTAAGGACTTTTGGAACGAGGTGGTTTTTTTTACTAGCAAGGATAGCAACCTAACCAAATCCCACGTCAAATACCTAGAATCCCGTTTAGTGGAATTGGCTAAAACTGCTGGCAGGTATGTCGTGCAAAATGGCAATGAACCACAATCACCCTCATTACCAAGAGGCGACAAAGACGCAATGGAAGAATTCCTCCTAAACTTAAAAATACTTTTAGGGGTTGTTGGCCATAAGGCTCTTCAAGGTATAGGAGGTCATAATTCAAAGTCTGCTTCCCCCAAAATTCAAAAAGACCCACAGGATTTAGAGAATGTAGCATTAGAATTATTTTTAAATGTTAAAAATATTCACGCAAAAGCGCACTTAACTAATGAAGGCATTGTTGTATTGTCTTCATCGCAAGCATCAAGAGAAATCCAAGACAGCCTTCCTCCTGGCTATAAAAATACCAGAGAGCAACTAATCAAAAATGGAGCACTAAAAGAAACCGGTGGCGGTTATGTCTTTTCAAAAGATCAACTATTCAGAAGTCCATCTCAAGCCGCAGCAGTAATTGTCGGCTATTCAATAAATGGCCGGCACAGTTGGAAGATCAAAAGTGGAAAAAGTTTAAAAGATGTCGAAAGTGAAGCATTATCGCCATATAAAACGGAATAATTAACATCCTCAAAAACTCAACCAAAACATTTAACGTCCTCAAATCCAAAAAATAAAATGCCCTGACTAGAGCAATTCCATGGAGTGGATTCCCATTGCCTACGGATATCCCGGAAGAGAGCTTTAAAAAAAGCTACCGTATGAAGATGGTCCTTTTAAGCCTCTACAATTGGGCGCGCAAAATTGCGGACATCGAATCCATGGACTGCGGCGCCACACCCCCCACCAAAGTCAAATGCAAGAAATTATAGAATTTTCAAAACTTTGATTTTTCCTTCAAAAAGTATTTCCTCTTTCCTTCCAGAAGAGGTTTGTGCTCCCTCCCAATAAAGCCGCATATTATCCACTAACTCTTTTATTGGTTTGTCTTCAATTTCTAAAAGAGAAGCATCAGCTTTAAATATCTTCCCCTCAGCCTGAACCTTTATTATATTACTTTCATACCCTTCAGCACATTCCTCTTTCCACATTTCGGTATCCCCCTCAGAACAAAGCCATAAACATTTAAACCGAGAAGGCTTATCTTGAAATTCGTTTATTCGTATCACTTCAAGCACATATTCATGAATTACCCACTGAAAATGACCGAAAACCCTATCTATTATTTCTTGGCAAGTTAAAAGATTTACAAACTCCCCGGATTTAAGCAATTTTTTAAACTTTTCAATCGGAAAGACACTTGGTGAACTATTCTCATCTAAATATTCAAACCCTTTTAAACCCCTTATACGGTGAAAGAATTGATTGTATTCCTCCCCTACCTCTATCAATTCCCCCTCCTTCATAAAACGGAAATCAGGTATGCGGATTGTGGGAAACCTGGGTTTCTTGTTTACATGAAAATATATATTTTCCATCGTTCTCTGACCACTTCATGAGAAGTTAAATCGGAAGAACCTTCCTGGAAAGAGGCGCTTTTTCCTCGCGAAGAGCAAATGGCGAACCGCAACAGAAAAACACCCCTCCTTCCAAAGAGCCTGTCCTGAGCCTGTCGAAGGAAGGGGCTGGGGGTGGTTGATGAACCCTTCCTCATTTCTGTTGCCCCATGGACGAGGCTCCTTTTAAACCGCCCGATGAATCGGGCGCTTTTAAAAAACCAAAACCCAGATTCTTCGCGGAGTTTATCCTGAGCCTGCCGAAGGACTCAGAATAACAGAGAGATCCGTCTGGTCATTCTGAGGAGCCGCAGGCGACGAAGAATCTATGTTTAAATTCGCCCCGCGCGGAGCGGCCGGCGCTTTGCCGGTCAGGCCTCGTTGCATATCAGGTGGTAGACTTCCTGGTATTTCTCTTCCACCTGACCGAGGTTGAAGCGGAAGCGGTCCTTGTCCATCTTCTCTCCCGTCTCCCAGTGCCAGAACCGGCAGCCGTCCGGGCTGATCTCGTCGCCCAGCAAAATCTCGCCCTTGTGCCGGCCGAACTCCAGCTTGAAATCGATCAGGCGGATATTCCTCTGCTTGAAAAACTCGAACAGCAGTTCGTTGATCTTGAACCCCTGCTCCCGCAGAATTTCGATTTCCTCCGCCGTGGCCAGGCCGAATTCCTTGATGTGATACTCGTTGATCATCGGGTCGCCCAGATCGTCGTCCTTGTAATAAAACTCCAGGATCGGCGCTTTCATCGCCGTGCCTTCTGACAGCCCCATGCGCTTGGCGAGACTGCCCGCCACCACGTTGCGCATCACCACTTCCACCTTGATGATATCGAGCCGCTTCACCAGCATTTCGCGGTCGCTGAGCTCTTTCACCATATGCGTTTTGATGCCATGCTCCTCAAGGTAATTGAAGATGGTGGTCGAAACGTGATTGTTCACCACGCCCTTGTCGACGATGGTGCCCTTCTTGAGTCCGTTGAACGCCGAAGCGTCATCCTTGAAATACTGGACTACCAGATCGGGGTCCTCGGTGGAATAAATGATTTTCGCTTTGCCTTCGTAAAGTTGTTCTAGTGTTTTCATGGTTTTGGATTTATTTGAATACTCGGTTAAAGATTTTATCTACATTTTTCAGATGGTTTTTCATGTCAAACGCTTTATCAATTTCCTTGTCGGTCAGATATTTCCGGATATCCGTATCCTGCTTCAGCAGGGCCGGAAAATCTCCGCCCTTCTCCCACACCTGCATGGCGTTGCGCTGCACCATGCGGTACGCCTTGTCGCGCACCACGCCCTTGCGCGTGAGCGCCAGCAGGACATGCTCGGAGAAAATCAGCCCGCCGGTCTGCTCCAGATTCTTTTTCATGTTCTTCGGATACACCAGCAGTTGATCGATCAGCTTCGTCATCCGGGTCAGCATGTAGTGGACGAGGATCGTGCTGTCCGGTCCGATCACCCGTTCGACAGACGAATGGCTGATATCGCGCTCGTGCCACAACGGCATATTTTCCAGGGCGGCGACGGCGTTTCCCCGCACCACCCGCGCCAGCCCCGACATCTGCTCGGAAACCACCGGGTTGCGCTTGTGCGGCATGGCGGACGAGCCCTTCTGCCCTTTCGAAAAATATTCCTCCGCTTCCAATACCTCGGTGCGCTGGAGATGACGAATCTCCACCGCGATCTTGTCTATCGTCCCGGCAATGATCGCCAAAGTGGCGAAGAACTCGGCATGCCGGTCCCGCTGAATGATCTGGCTGGACACCGGCGCCGGTTTCAATTTGAGCTTGCGGCAAACGTAAGCCTCAACCGAGGGATCGATACCGGCGAACACCCCGACGGCACCGGAAATCTGCCCGACGCTGATGCGTTCCCGAGCCTGTTGCATGCGCTCGATATTGCGGCCCACCTCTTCGTACCAGTTGGCCAGCTTGAGGCCAAACGTGGTCGGTTCGGCATGAATGCCGTGCGACCGTCCGACCACCGGCGTGTTTTTATATTTTCGCGCCTTCTTCTTCAGCGCCGTGCGGAAAAGCTTCATCTGGCGCAGAATCAAATCCGCCGCTTCCTGCAACTGCACCGCCAGCGCGGTATCGAGAACGTCCGAAGAGGTCATTCCCAGATGCATGTAACGCGCCGCATCGCCGACATGTTCCGCCACCGAAGTCAGAAACGCGATGACATCGTGCTTCACTTCCCTCTCGATTTTATTGATGCGGGCGATATTGAACCCGGCCTTTTTTTTCATCGTGTTCACCGCCGACTGCGGAATCTCCTTGCGTTTCGCCAGGGCCTCACAGGCGAAGATTTCGATGTCCAGCCAGATACGGAATTTATTATCCGGCGACCAGATGGCGGCCATTTCAGGAAGTGTGTAACGTTCGATCATCGACGGTTCTCTTAAAATTTGATTTTTTAAGCCTAAAATTGCTGGTTGATAGAGGGTGATACGGTATCATAGAATGATGGCAATACATCGGGATTCCGGTTGCGGACATCCCGGGGACGGCAGTTGAGGCAATCTTAAACGTAAATCGCTCCTAAATCAATTTCACAAAATCAATATATTCCATGGCCACTTCCAAACCCTATGAAATCTGCTTTGTCTGCCTCGGAAACATCTGCCGATCGCCCCTGGCCGAGGGCGTTTTTCAGGCTTTGGTTTCGGAACAAGACCTTGAAAATCAAATCTTTATCCACTCCGCCGGCACCGGAAACTGGCATGTCGGCTCACCCCCGGACCAGCGCATGCAGGCCACCGCCCGGAGCAAAGGAATTACCCTGACCTCCCGCGCCCAGCAGATCCAGCCGGGGGACATCCGCCGCTTCGATCTCATCCTCGCCATGGACCAGTCCAATCTGGAGGCGATGCAATACATGTGCTCGCCGGAAACCGCCGACCGGAAAATCCGGCTGTTCCGCTCGTTCGATCCCCTGGCCGACGGCGATCTGGACGTGCCCGACCCCTATTACGGCGGCGGCGCCGGTTTTGAACATGTCTATCAGATCGTGCATCGCACCTGCCCGCCCCTCCTCGATTACGTCAAATCGCAGCTGGGGTAACTCATGGACCCGAAACTCCAGAACCTGCTGGCGGCCGTGTACGCTTCTCCCGTGCAGATTCAGTCCAGCCGGTCCATCGGCGGCGGCTGCATCAACCAGACCCTGGCGCTGACCCTCTCCAACGGCGAGACGGTGTTCCTGAAACAGAACGACCGCCCGCCGGAAGGGATGTTCGAAAAAGAGGCGCGCGGATTGAATCTCATGCGAACAGCGGAAAGCGGACCGCGCATCCCCAAAGTCCTCGGCCTGCCGGACGACCCCAACCCGAACTTCCTGCTCATCGAATACATTCAAGAAGGCGCACCCGGCAACGGCTATTATGAACGCTTCGGGCAGGCGCTGGCGGAAATGCACCGGGTGACTGAGGCCCGGTACGGCCTGGACCACGACAATTTCATCGGCTCCACGCCGCAAATCAACACACCGGAAGAAGACGGCCTGACTTTTTTCAACGAACACCGGCTGGGGTTTCAGCAACGGCTCGCGCGGGACAGGGGCCTGCTCCCCGCCGGAACGGATAGAAAAATCGATCAGCTCCGGGACCGGCTCGACCGGTTGCTCGATCTGTCCGGCGAACAACCCGCGCTGGTCCACGGCGATTTGTGGTCCGGCAACACGTTTGCCGATACCGCCGGACGGCCCTGCCTGGTGGACCCCGCCGTCCATTACGGACTGCGCGAAACCGATCTGGCGATGACCGAACTGTTCGGCCGCCTGCCGCAAACTTTTTATGACGCCTACCGGGAAGCGTTTCCCCAGAATCCCGGTTATGAGGAGAGAAAATCCATTTACAACCTCTACCATTTGCTCAACCATCTCAACCTGTTCGGAGGTTCGTATCTGGGATCCGTGACCGCCGCGGTCACTCCATTCGTTCGCTGAGCGTGAACACAGGGAGGCTTTTATGATTGGCAGAAAAACATCTCTTCTCATTCTGTTGGGCATTTTTATTTTCACGGCAGCCATGAGTCCGTCCACCGCAACCGCCGCCGCGACGGATAAGGGCGCCTACCAACTGCTCAAGAACCAGGGAGAGTCGTACTTTGATAAAGGCTCCTTTGCCAAAGCGCACGAAGTGTATCTCAAGGCGCAGAAACTGACCTTGGGGAAAGAAGACCGGCGATGGGTGGACTTCCGGGTGTCCGATACCCAGTGGCGGTCCGCCGCGGGAACTAAAAATCCCGACCGGTCCAAACTGACACAGGCGCGGCGGCAATTGCAGATAATGATCCGTGACCGCACCCGGACGGAACAACAGGACCGCGTGTGGGCGGAGGTTCAGGAATCGCTGGGCGACTCATGGTGGTTTCCGCGCAGTGATCGCCGTTGGGGAGCGGCCTGGCCGTTTTATCAGAAAGCCCTGGACTGGTGGGCGGGCGCCAAAGACATCGACCTGGCCCGTAAGCGGTACCTCGATATCGTGTGGAAGGCCGCGGAACCGCCCCATCTGGAACCCTGGGCCTATTATGGTTATTACGGCAACCATATTCCCCGGAACATCCTCGAAAACGCCCGCGAAATCGCCAAAACCAAAACCGACCGCCTGCACGCCCATTATCTGCTGGGCATGGCGTTGAAAAACTCCGGCAATACCGCCGACCACCCGAAAGTCTCGGAACACTTCGAAAAGGTCATCGGAGCGGGCAAAATCAACGAATGGTACGACGACGCGCTGTTCCATTACGCGCAGTGGCTTTCTCATAGCGGCGAGATCATCATTCTCGAAAACGGACAGCGCCTGCGTAAAGCCGATTTCAAAGGCGCCCTCAAATATTACCGCCGCCTGCTCAACGATTTCAAAAAGGGCGAGACCCGGTATTATCCGCAGGCCAGAGATTACGTCAGGGAGATCATCAAGCCCCGGCTCGACCTGCGCGCCGACAGTTTTTTTCTGCCGGATTCTCTGATCCGGATCCGTTTGAACTGGCGCAATATCGGCAAGGCCCGGCTGTCGCTCTATCGGGTGGATTTGACGGAGGATATCGAATTCGCCGGCAGAAAACATGTCAACACCTGGTTGGACCAAGTCGACCTGGCCAAAAACAAAAAAGTGAAATCCTGGAACGAAGCGCTGGAGGACAAAAAGGATTATATGCCCGGTTCCAAAGTCCTGGAACTGGACAAAAAACTTTCGCCGGGAGCATACCTCTTAAAGGCCACCGGCGGCGGCAAAGAAGACCGGGAGATCATTCTCGTCACGCAATCCACGCTGGTGCTCAAAACCTCCGACCACCAGGCGCTGGTGTATTTCGCCGATTCAGGAAACGGCGCGCCGTTGGCGGGCGCCCGGGTTCGCCTGCACGAACGTTACTCTGCCGGAAAAAAATGGGTGTGGGACGACCAGACCGCCAAAACCGACAAAAACGGCATGGCTGTGTTCAAATTGAAAAGCCGAAGTTACAACTCGCAACTGTTTGCCGCCGGCAAACATAAAAACCTGCAGGCGTTCGTTACGGAAAACAACCGTTATTACGGATCCGACCGCTCTTCGTGGAAGCTGTACGTGGCCACCGACCGGCCGGCGTACCGTCCCAACGAAACCGCTGAATGGAAAGTGACCGCCCGCACCTATGACGGCTCGACCTACCGCACCCCCGCCGGCCAGACGCTGGAATACGAGATCACCGACCCGCGCGGCACCAAGCTCAAAAATGGCAAACTCAAGCTCAACGATTTCGGCAGTGCCTGGGGCTCCCTGAAGCTGACCGATAAAATCCCGCTGGGGGAGTACCGTATCTCGTTCTGGAGCAAGGGCCGGAAAAAGCATATCGGCCGGGCCGCCCTGTTCCGGCTGGAGGAATACAAACTGCCGGAGTTCAAGGTCTCGGTGAAAACGCCGGAAGAAAACGGCAAACCCAAAACTTTTCAACTGGGCGATAAAGTGACGGTGAACATTCACGCCGAATATTATTTCGGCGGGCCGGTAGCCAACGCCAATGTCGCGGTGCTCATCTACCAGCGGCCGTTTCGCCACAGCTGGTATCCCGAACAGCCGTTTCCCTGGTATTACGAGGATATGCGGTCGCAGAGACGCTGGTATGGGGGAAGCGGCCAGCAGTTTCAAAACCGGACCCTCAAAACCGACGCGCAGGGCAACGCCCGTCTCACCTTCCAGACCTCCGCCCAGGGCCGGGACATGCAATATACCTTCGTGGCGCGGGTCAGCGATCAATCCCGGCGGGAGGTGACCGCCCAGGGCTCGATCCGGGTCACGCGCCAGCCGTATTACGTCTATCTTCACAACCCGCACAACCTGTACCAGCCGCAGGACAAGGTACAGGTGGACATCAAGGCGGTGGACGCCAACAATCAGCCGGTTCAGGCTGAAGGCCGGGTGAAAGTGACGCGCGATATCTGGTACGAAATCTGGATCGATCCCAACGGCCGGGAAGTACAGGGCAAGCGGCTGGAACAGTTGCGCCGGAACTTGGCCATCTTCCCGCCGCCGCCCGCGACCCCGGGCGGGCCGCGCTGGAAACTGAAATTCCGCGGGTACCGGCACGACGAGATTCTGACCCGTTCGGTGAAGACCAACGCGGAAGGCGGGGCGGAGTTTTCGTTCACTCCCGAACGGCAGGGTTATTACCGCGTGGCCTGGACCTCACAAAACGAAAAGAATGCCTTACCGATCAAGGGCGAAACCACGGTATGGGTCGCCACCAACAGCACCACGCAGTTGGGTTACCGTTACGGCGGCCTCCAGATCATCGCCGATAAAAACACCTTCCACGCCGGACAGAAGGCTCCGGTCATGCTTTCGGTGCCCACCAACGACCGATATGTGCTGTTCAGTGTGGAAGCGGACGACTTATACAGTTATCGCCTGGTGCATGTCACCGGCTCGGTGAAACTCATTCATGTGGATATCGGCGAAAAACACACACCCAATATATTCCTGGATGGCGTGATGGTCAGCGATCATCAGATTTTCAGGGACACGCAACAGATCGTGGTGCCGCCGGTCAACAACTTCCTGGACGTTTCCGTTAAACTCGACCGGGATCAATATCAGCCGCGCGAGGAAGGCACCCTGACCGTCACCGCCAAAAACCACCAGGGCGAACCGGTGTCCGCCGAGGTGGCCGTGGGACTGGTGGACGAAGCCGTGTACGCCATTCAGAGCGATCTCGCGCCGGACCCGCGGCGGTTTTTCTATGGCCGGAAACGCTGGCATCGCCCCCAAACCACCAGCTCCCTGCAGATGAAGCGTCTGGCGGACGGAAAGCGGCCATTAAAAGCGAAGGGAAACCGAAGAGACGGCGCACCTATGTTTGCCACCGGCGGTTATGCCGAAAAAGAGGTTTATGACGCCTATGACGCGGCGGAACACAAGCCGGCGGCCAACGCCTCCACGGCCGCCTCGGAAACGTCATTAGAGGAAGGCTTGGCTAAAATCCCGGCGGGGAGGATCAAGCCCAAGGCACTGGCACAGAAACCGGTTCCAGATCAGGCTGAATCCGCCGTGCAGGTGCGGTCGGATTTTCGCAGTACCCTGTACTGGCAACCCAACGTCCGGACCGGTAAAGACGGCCGGGCCGTGATCAAGGTGAAGTTCGCCGACTCGCTGACCGAATGGCGCGCCACCGCCCGGGCGGTCACCGCGGTCAATCAATTCGGTATCGACACGGCCAAGGCCCGGACGCAGAATCCGCTGATCGTCCGCCTGCAGGCGCCCCGGTTTTTCGTGGTCGGCGACCAGCTCACCCTGTCCGCCATTCTCAACAACAACACCGGCCGGGAAATGATCGTTCGTCCGTCACTGATCGCCAAAGGACTTAAAGTCGTCGGCCATGTCGATCATCACGGCAAACCGATTAAGGGGAAAATCGGGCCGACCAAGGTGCCGGCCAAAGGCGAACGGCGCATCGACTGGCAGGTGGCCGTCACGCAGGCGGGTCACGCGAAAATCCGCGTGGCCGCCCAATCCGCCCAACATGCCGATGCCATGGAAAAGGATTTTATCGTCCATGAACACGGCATCGAAAAATTCCTCGCGGTTTCCGGCAAAATGCGCGGCAGTGATGTGACGGTTCAACTGCATATTCCAAAAGCCCGCAAAAAGGGTTCTACCCGGCTCAGCGTGCAGGTGACCCCCAGCCTGGCGGTGACGATGCTGGACGCCCTGCCCTACCTGATCGATTATCCATACGGCTGTACCGAGCAGACACTGAGCCGCTTTCTGCCGGCGGTGATCGTCGCCAAAACGCTGACCGACCAGGGGCTGAAGCCCGCCTCTATCCGGGACAAACTGTTTGGCGGTATGGTCACCGGCCACACCAAAAAGACGCACCCCAAAGGCAAAAAAAACCTGTTGGAACTGGAGGCCATGACCCGGGCGGGGCTGGACCGTCTGTACGATTTCCAGCACAGCGACGGCGGCTGGGGCTGGTGGAAGAAGGGGGACAGCGATCCCTTTATGACCGCCTATGTCCTGTGGGGATTAACCCTGGCGCACCAGGCGAAAATTGAAGTGGACCGCCACGTTCTTGCCCGGGCCTACCGGTTTCTCAACACAACGCTGGTGGAAGCGGAGAACCAATACGATCTTCAGGCGTGGATGCTGCACGCGGTGTCCGTGTACCATTCCGACGCCCAACTCAAGCGCATCCATAAATTCCAGCGCCGGGCTTTCAGCAATTTGTGGAAGCATCGAAACCGGCTCAACGCCTACACCCGCTCCCTGCTGGCACTGGCCGCGCATTATTATGGATTCCGGAAGCAGGCGCAGACGCTGATCGAAAACCTCGAAAACGGCGTGATCATCGACGACCAACCGGACACCTCCATCGTTCAACGCGGAATGAGCAAATCATCAAAAACGGCGATGGCCACCGCGCATTGGGGAGAGGACGGGATTTTTTACCGCTGGTCGAACGGCGGAGTGGAGGCGACGGCGTTCGCTCTGCGCGCCCTGATGACCATTGACCCGAAAAACAAACTGGTGGAACCGGTGATGAACTGGCTGATCAAAAACCGGCGCGGCGCCAACTGGAGCAACACCCGCGACACGGCCATCGTGGTCCTGGCCATGAATGATTACCTCCGGGCCAGCGGCGAGCTGAAGGGCGGTGTGGAGTACGAGCTGCTGGTCAACGGACGCAAGGTAACGGCGCAAAAAGTGAAGGATGTCCTGCGCGCTCCCAGCCGGTTCGAAATCGATTCCCGATGGATCCGGGACGGCACCAATCAGATTCGCCTGGTGCGCAAAAACGGGGTGAATCCGCTGTACTTTGCGGCGAACGCCCGGTTTTTCAGCCGGGAGGAACCCATTACCCCGGCGGGCAATGAAATCTTTATCCGGCGCCAGTATTTCAAACTGGCCGGGCGCCCCACTCTGCTGAAGGGCTATGTGTATGAAAAAATTCCGCTCCACGACGGCGACGCGGTCACCAGCGGCGAACGGATCGAAACCCTTCTCACCCTGGAGGCGAAAAATCATTACGAGTATCTGGTATTTGAGGATTTGAAGCCGGCCGGACTGGAAGCGGTGCAGATCAAGAGCGGCGAACCCCTTTACGCCAAAGAGCTGAAACAGTCGGCCGTTTCCCGAAAACTCGCTTCATCGGGCAGCGCGAACCGCACCGGCGGCAAGCCGGCGAGAACGGGAAAAAGAAAATCGCGGATTTTTCCTGTTCCGGTTCCCGAAACACCGGATTCGGACTACACGGGGCGGAGCCGCTGGGTTTACCAGGAATTACGGGATCGCAAAGTGGCGTTATTTATGGATAAGTTACCGCAGGGGGTATGGGAAATCCGGTATACCTTGCGGGCGGAAGTGCCGGGCCGGTTCCACGCGCTTCCGGTCATGGGTCACGCCATGTACATTCCCGAAATTCGCGCCAACGGAGCCGAAATCCGCCTCAACATTAAGGATCGGAAAGAGTAAAAAGGCAAAAAAAAACGCCCCGTTTCCGGGGCGTTGAGCTTAACAGGGAGAAAACACAAGCACTTTCAGAGATAAGATTCCCCAAACTCCAAAAGGTTTCAAAAAATTTCGTTGCGGCCTTTAAAATCCTCCCGCGATTTTTTTGAGAAAGGTCTGGATTTCCTTGCGAGCCGCCCCATCCAGGTTTTTTTCCTCCTTGGAAAGGGTGGTCAGAATGGAAGTGCCATACCCCATTTCCAGGCCGGATGCGATGCTGATCAGAATACGGGAACCGTAACGGAGAAGCAGTCCGTGCTCCTCCGCGGCTCGAAAGGCCATTTCCGGTCCGGCCAGCATGGCCCAGGTCTTGATCACCGCGACCTCGGTGGCTTCCCGCATCTGAATTCTCTCCACTCCTTCCATATAGGTGCCGGGATCGATTTCCCCTTTTTCATACCGATCGATCAGCTGGCTGAGGTTTTCCTCCTCCGAAGTCAGCCGGTCCAGAATATACTCGAAAACCCGGCCTTCGATGTCTTTCAGCTTCTGGATATTCCAAATGCAGTGGAATTCATGATGGCTGGAGGGTCCGGCGTGGGTTTCCCTTTTAATCTTATGGATGCACTCCGGACACCGCTTGCCCGCGTCGTGACTGAACTCATTTCCGCAGGGGCAGGTGGAGAGGTAGTTCTGGATGGCCAGGGCCAGAGGCTCCCCATCCAGCTTTAGAACGGTACGAAGGGTGGAACGCACGGGGTCGCTTTTCGCGATGCGAACCCATTTGACGCACGAAGTGCAATAAATATCGTAGGAAGACTGGTCTTCTCCCGGTTCAATAACGGGACTGTAGCGGTTCTGGCATAAAACGCAATCCAGCTCCCGGGCAAATGTATCCACCATGATGATATCCTCCGATGCACCGGGGGCGAACCCTCCGGAGATCGCCATAGATTGTCGAAAAAAAAATAACCCATGGCGCGAAAACGCCATGGGTCGAATTTTGTCCGAAGGAGCTTATCCGGAATAAGCCTGGCCCAATCCTGCGGTTTCGGCTTCTTCCCCTTCCAGGATGATATCGCCAGTGCTCTGGTTGACCGGATGCATGGTGATGGCGTTATGGGTACTGCAGACCACTTTGCAGAGATCGCACCCTTTGCATCGGTTGATCACGACCTCGGCTTTCATCTTTTCCTGGTTCAGCATTATGCAATCCGCCTCGGGGCAATACATAATACACAGCCGGCATCCCTTTTCGGCCACACACTTATCGTCATGAACGTACGCTACGTTGTACACGCTGAATAGCTCCTTCCGGTTTTAAAAATTTACAATAGGCCCTTCAAGCCCGGCGGTTACGCCGGTTCATAATAAGCGGGAGAATAGGACGTAGTTTTCGACCACTCATCGCTCATTTCATAGGCTTTTACAATGGTATCCATGTTTTTCTGAAGCAGTTGTTCCTTTTTGGCGTATTTCTTTTTGATCGCCTCGTCGAGGGATGCGGTACCGCCGGAAGCGACATACCGCTTGCCAAACCGCTCCTGCAGGGCGCCTTCCAGGGAAGGCATGTCAACCACTTTGGTCACCCCGGAGCAGGCTCCGATCATGGCCATGTTGGTGGACAATTCGGTGCCGCCGATTTCCAGGGCCAGCGTGGTGGCGTCGAAATTGTAAACGGTCACATTTTCGTCTTCCAGGCGCTTGTGATCCTCGGCACTGAGAAGGTCGGTATTGGTATTGATGATGACCAAACCGCCGGATTTGATCCCGGAATAAAAGGGAGCGGTGTAGCTTTTCTGCATGGTGATGACCTGCGGATGAAACACCATGATCACGTCAGGAAACACCAGTTCGCCCCGGTCGTAGATTTTTTCGGGACCGATCCGTGCGTAGCTTTCCGCCGGTGCCATCCGTTTTTCGGCGCCGAAAAACGGATTGGAGATGGAAAACTTCCCCATCCGGTTGGCGGCCATGGCCAGAAGATGCGCCGCGGTGACCGCCCCCTGGCCTCCCAGGCCGGAGATGCGGATATTCATTCGCTTCATTACAAGTTCAGACATTGCAACAATCTCCTCTATGAGTTAAGCCGTCGCGGCGGCCGCCTTGGCGGCTTTCAAGCGGGCCTTTTTCTCGGCATCTTTCTCTTTCAGGAATGCCTTGACTTCGTCGGTCATGAATTCCTTCATGACAAACCGCTGGCCGATGCCTTCCGCTTCCTTCATTTCATCCAGGCCTTCCATGCTCTGCTTTCCGATTTCCAGAATGCAGGGGGTATAGAGCTGAACGTAAGTCGGCCCGAATTCCCGCGCCACGTAAACAGCGTTACGAATGGCTTTCTCCACGCGATTCGGCTTGCTCACGGTGAGGCAGGCAACATAGTGACACCCGGACTCGAACGCGATTTCCGGCAGGCGGACTTTTTCGAACTTTTTGCCGACGGGCGCCATCTTGGAAACGAACCCTTTCTGCATCAGTCCGCTTTCCTGGCCGCCGGTGTTGGCGTACAGCTCGTTGTCGAAACAGATGGTGGTGAATTTTTCCTGGCGGAACCAGGACTGCATGGTCATATCGAGACCGATATCCACGGTCGCCCCGTCACCCGCCAGCACGATCACGTCTTTGTGGACGTCCGGAAAACGGACCTGCAACGCCCGTTTGAGACCGGAAGCGACGGCGTTCTGGTTGCCGAACAGGGAATGGATATTTTGAACCCCGACCATGGGAAACACGAGACTGGTGCACCCGGTGGAACCGACAAACACGCTGTCTTCCGGCGCGGGAATACTGGATAAAATATAACGGAAGGCGATCGACTCCGGACACCCGGCGCACAGTGAATGCTGCTCGATCAATTCCTTGGACGTACCAATATCCTTCCAGCTCCGGTCCTCGTGACCGAAGGTCGCCGTGGCCACCATCTCCTGATACTCCGAAGGCATGATGTCTTCCAGCGCTTCGCTGAGTTGTATTTTTTCTTTACTCATAACTTCCTCTCGAGATATTTGAACCTATATCAATAAGGTTGATTTCAACACTAACAAATAAAGACCGCCCCGCTGAAACTACCCGCGGCGCTCCATAGTCGCACTTTTGATGCCCAATCCTTTTTTGACCTCTTCAACGATCACTTCCGAAGGCATGGTCATACCGCCCGCCACGTGAGGCCCGGCGATGACCCGGTCGTTGTTCGGCAGGATCGATTTGATTTCACGCGCCAGCCAGCCCCGAACGTTGAACTCGGGTACGAAGATCGTTTTGGCATTGGCGGTGGCTTCCCGGATCTCTTCGGTCGGGAAGGGCCGGATGGATTTGATTTTCACCAGTCCCACCTTGATGCCTTCTTCCTCTTCCAGCAGACGGATGGCTTCACGGCCCTGCGAAACTGCGGTGCCCGAGGAAACAATCAGAATTTCCCGGTCGATGTTTTCGGTCTCGATCAGGGAACCGTTCATGATCGGCAGGGTGTGCTTGCGTGACCGTTCGACGGCGGCATGGACCTCCTGCTGCCAGGAAGCATGCGTCATATAACTGATGTAATTGGATTTCATAACAAAGGGATCGCGCATCATGCGGATCGGCGGGCATTCCATGTCCATACAGGGCACCGGCGACCGGTACGGATCGTACTGCGGCAGGCACATATCGTCGCCCTGCAGCAAGACCGTGTCTTTGGTGTGGGTGACGAAAAACCCGTCGCAACACAGGGCCAGCGGCAGATGCACGTCCGGCTGTTCGGAGACCAGGAACCCGCCGAGAATCCAGTCGTACAGATCCTGCGCGGTTTCGGCATGCCAGACCAGCATTCCGGTTTCCAGCAGATAGGCCATCTCCAGGGTATCCGGCTGAATGCTGAGCGGCGAGTTGACGCCCCGGCAGGTCACACAGACCTGGATGGGCAGACGGGAACCGGCCCACATGGGGAAATTTTCCATGGCGCGCAGCGTTCCCGGTCCGGCGGTGGTGGTGAACACCCGCGCACCGCCGAAGGCGGCGCCGGCACATTGACTCATCACCGCGAATTCACTTTCACCCCGGAAATACTCGCGAACGTAACCTTCGGCATACAATTCACCGATCAGCGCCGCCGCTTCACTCTGCGGAGTGATGGGATAGGCGATCATGACATCCAGATTGGCGCGCTTGATCGCCGCACGAATGACTTCGGAGCCGGTCAGAAAGCTGGGGGTCCGTTCGACCTCGTGAAGCATCACATTGGGATCCGTGACCACCTGGTCTTTTTGATTTTTTTCACCAAGGTTCACATTTTGCGAAACCAGTATTTTTTTATTTTGAGGTTCCACCTTTTTATTCATAAAAGCACTCCCTCATCCAGAGATTTTGGAAATATGGGTTATATAAAAATTTTAAAATTTATAACAAACTCAAACCCGCCCCTCAGGCGGGGGTTATGGTTCTATTGCAACCGTCCTTCACGGGACATCTTGATCTGCGTGAATGGAACCGCCTGGCTTTCCACGCCTTCGCTTTTCAGCCGCTTTACAGTTTCCGTCAGTTTTTTGATCTTCTCCACGCTGATATCCCGGAACGAGGCGCAGGCATCTTCGTGACCCGCCTGAGCGCACAGGGCGATGGTGAAACAATCGGTCCCGCCGCGAATGATTTTAAGCGCCAGGTTCGCCTGATGGCAATGCACACCCACAAAAATGCAGGCGTCAATATTGTTATGCCAGATCGTCAGATTGGGATGGTTCGGGTTGATCTCCACTTCGGGATCGATTTTGGGATACTTGGGACGATAGTCCGCCATGGGAATCAATCGCGCGGGAATGGTGTCGGCCAATTCGCGGATGGCGGTCGCTTTTTGGCCGGCTTTTTCGTTCCATTTCCACAGAACCAACGGGCCCGGAAAAATCGTCGGCACTTTTGCCCCTAACATTTTGCGTGCGATTTTTTCGTAGGCCTCTTCTTCGTCGATAAGGCTGCCTTCAAAATGAGCTTCTCCCGGGTCGGGCAGTACGATTCCCATGCTCGCCGCGGCGGGCGGTAAAAACGCTTCCGGGCCCGGCTTCACTACATATTGTTCCATCCCTCTAATCCTTTTATTTTAAAGGTTTAACTTCCCTTCAGCTAATTTTGTGAGGCACAACTATAAAACACTATTCAGGGGCTTGTCAAACCTTTTCCCTTCAGTAAATTAAAGTTGATTGTACGGAATTTAAGAGCATAACCCATCAAAAATCTTCCTCAAATTGCAAACCTGCCCGCCACATTTGCTCTGACTTGGGCCGGAAAGTTCTTCCGCCGGATATCGACTCAACCGCTGGCAATTTAAATCAAATAAAAACAATGAGTTAGGCGTGTAGAGGGGGTCTGGAGAAACCGTCAGAAGCCGGATTCGAAGGTCCATCCTGTTACATTTACAACATAAATACTACATGAGGGTTGGCACCGTCAGGGGATTTAAGAAAGACCCCGGCCTCTCCATAATGAAGGCGGGCACCCAACCCTACATCGACCCGGCCGCCCGTAATTTCTTGAAAATGAGGGTTAAACGCCGGGTGAACTCGGCGGCGTCCGATTTGGTGAGGTGGGACCATTCCGGGCAATCGTACCCGCTCAATTCCGGATGATCCTCAAAATGGATACCCGGCGCTCCGGTCACTTCCAAAAGCCGGTCCCAATAAGCGGCACGGGGGGTAATCTTATTTTCCAGTTCCCGCAAACCTCCGGTTGAGGGGAAACGGACGAACACCACCTTGCCGCCGCGTTTCCGGATTTTTGCCACCCTCTGTTTCGTGGCCTGCAGCACATCGTCGGCCATCTGTTGCACCTTCGCATGAATTTCCGACTCGCTCAAGCCCGGCGGAAAGGGCGGCGGGGTAAACAGCGGCAACCAGATTTGCTGAATGCGTTTCTGAATCCCGGAATCCCGTTCGGCAAAATCGGTCATGCCGCCCTGCCGCTCTTCATCCACTTCATAAAAATAGGGGGGCAGTTTCGGCGGCACCCGGGCGGCGGGCCGGTTCGGAATATCCAGGGACAGCAACAGTTGATTCATCGTCAAATCCTCCTGCTGTAGAAACGCCAACCGATTCTCCAGAACAATGGAGAGATGATGTCCCCCCTTCTGCGTCGGGCTCCATTCCCGGTAACGCTTGAGGTTGCCCTGCGGTTTGTGGATGGGCGGGCCTCCCGGTGCAAAAAACAATCCCGGCACCACGCCCACGATCACCGTTCCTTTAAATTTCGGATGGTTCGCCAAATCCTCCAGGTAGGGACCGGGATTGGTGCCGACCGAGGCCAATTGCAGGGGCCGCTCGCCCATCGCCTGCTCGTAAATATCCATATTGAAATCAAACAGCATACGGGAGGCGCCGATCAGCACCGTCCGGTCCGGCTCCTGATCCAGCACCGCCCGGCGGCTGGCCCACAGGTCGGCGGTATCGTTCAACGTGGGGGCGTATCCCTGTTGCCGGCAATAGATTTCCCATCCCAGCGTCAGAAGCAGCGTGATCCCCAGCGTCATCCCCGCCAGCCGCAGCCAGGGATGCCGCGGGATGATCCGCTCAATTTCGTAGGTCTTAAAACTGGAAGTAGATGAAGGCATTCGCCCCTCCTTGCATAAGAATCAAACCGCACAGCATGATCACCCAGATACCCACCACAAACCCGGCATGGAAATTCTGCATGGCGTGTTCGAGTCTTTTTTCATGAAGATACCAGTGGGCGCCGAGAATGCCCGCCACCACCAGGCCCACCTTGATCATATCCAGCGTGGATAAAATTTGAGTTCCCCCGGCGCTCCCATCGAAAAGAGCACCCAAAAGCGCCCAGGCGGCGGGGAAATCGCTCGACCGGAAAAACACCCAGGCGAGGGTCACCAGAAAAAAAGTCAAAAACCCCAAACCCACACGCGCCAGGGGAATCCGCGTCCAGCGATGGCTCCCGAACCATTGCCGGAGCTGGTGCTCCACTACCAGATAGAAACCGTGCAGAACTCCCCACGCCACAAAGGTCCAGGAAGCGCCATGCCAGAGGCCGCCGAGAAACATGGTGACCATCAGGTTGCCCAGGGTGCGGAGATGGCCCTGGCGGTTGCCGCCCAGCGAAATATAAAGATAGTCCCGCAACCAGGAAGACAGCGTCATATGCCAGCGCCGCCAGAAGTCCGATAAACCGATCGCCGCGTAGGGCGAACGAAAATTATCCGGCAACACGAAACCCAGGCACAGCGCCACGCCGATGGCGCAGGTGGAATACCCGGCAAAATCGCAGAAGATTTGGGCGGAAAAAGCCAGCAGGCCGAGCCAGGCATCCAGCACGAACAGGGTTCCATCCTTAAAGTCGAAAACCGCATCCGAGGCACCGGATAAAAATCCGTCCGCCAGGACGACTTTCTGGAACAATCCCAAGGTTATGAAATACAGTCCCCAGCCCAGTTGGTCCCGGGTGGCGCGTTTGGGCTCCTCGCACTGCGGCAGAAATTCCGTGGCGCGCACGATGGGTCCGGCCACCAGTTGCGGAAAGAAGGTGACATACAGCGCGAAATCCAGGAACGATCCGCTCGGCCGCGCTTTCTTGAAATAAACGTCGAGGGTGTAAGACAGGGTCTGAAAGGTATAAAAGGAAATGCCGACGGGCAGGATGATGTTGGGCGCGGCGGCTTCAAACGGGATGCCCGCCAGATGCATCATCTCGATGAAATTTTCCAGCAGGAATCCGCCGTACTTGAAATACCCCAGCAACCCGAGATTGCCCGCCAGGCTGAGCGACAACAGCACCCGCCGCCGCCTCCGGACTTCCTCTTTCACCAGAGCCCGGGCCACGAACCAGTCGATGAGGGTGGATATCCACAACAACACCACGAAGGGCGGGTTCCAGGCCGCATAAAAAACATAACTGGCCAGCAGTAATACCGTCTTTCGCGCGGTCCAGGATTGAATCGTATAATGCAATCCCAGAACCACTATAAAGAAAACGATAAACGTCAACGAGTTGAACAGCACGCTTGCCCTCCGGTTTGGGCATCCAATAAGGAAGGCCTTTATACCATATCCCGCACGGCGGACAGGACCGCTTTCCTTACAAAAAACGGTGCCCTCCTGTAGCGCAAAACATGAAAATGCTATAAACTGTTAGAGCTTATAAATCAATTGATTGTGTCCTGCCTGCCGGCGGGACTTCTACCATGGAAAAAGTTGAAATCTTTACAGACGGCGCCTGCCGCGGAAACCCCGGTCCCGGCGGTTACGGTTGTCTGATTGTTAAAAACGGAAAAACCACGGAGCTGAAAGGCGGCAATAAACACACCACCAACAATATCATGGAAATGACCGCCGCCATCGTGGCCCTGCAACAACTGAAAGAACCCTCGGAAGTGGAACTGACCACCGACTCGCAATACGTGGTCAAAGGCATGACCGAATGGATGGACGGCTGGATCCGTAAAAACTGGGTCAACTCCTCCAAACAACCGGTCAAAAACAAGGACCTGTGGCTGGAGTTGAAACGGCTGAATGAGCGCCACAAGATTCAATGGATCTGGGTGAGAGGGCATAACGGTCACCCGGAAAACGAACGCGCCGACGCCCTGGCCAATCAGGCGATTGAGGAGATGTACTGACGATGCGCCCTGCCCCCCGGATCCCACGCACGGATATCCGCTGGACCCTTATGGGGTTCTGCCTCTTGCTGACCTCCTGTTCCACGCTGGGTTTGTCGAACGAAAATGAAAACACTTACGCCACCGGTCACCTGTGGGGCCTTTCCAAAAAACAGGAAGCCGCCCGGCCGGCTCTGCAGGAGCAAAAGGTCCCGTCTCCCGCCCGGCAGAAAGAACCCGCCACCCAGTCTCCTCCTGAACCGGTCATGGTCGCCCGGGCGGTCAACCGCGTCGACCGCTTGCCGCTGGCCGGCAGGTACCTCCGGGAGGAAGAACGGTTATGGGTGGAGGATTTGAACCGGGCCCCGGAACTGGCGCCCGGACCGAAGCCCGAAAGGGATCCGGAACCGGAGAGACCCGAACCGTCGATCACCGAACCCGACGCCGATTTCCTGGAGGCCGAAACGCCGTCCTGGTCGGGTGGCGAGTTTGCCGATGATATGAACCGTGCCTCCCTTCGTCAGGTGATCACCCGGCAAATTGACATCCTGGCGGGAACCGATTTAAGCCAAACCGTGCGGCTCGGCCCCTATGAAGTCACCCGGCAACACCTGTTGGACACGTTGACCGCCTTTCTGGACCTGCTGGATCAGGATTTGAGCGATGAGGAATTCGACCAGAGCCTCCGGGAGGAGTTTGAAATCATCCCCGCCGGTTACCACCGGGAAGGCCGACCGGTTCTGTTCACCGGTTACTATACGCCGATCATTCCGGCGCGGCGGCAACGAAGCGCGGAATTCATCTATCCCCTGTACCGGAAACCGGACTGGTACCCGGCCACCCGCGTCCGGTTTGTCTCCGGCACCTACGACGAGATCACTCCGGTTAAGAAAAAAATACTGCTGACCCGGGCACAAATCGACGGCGGACAGGCCCTGAGCAATCAGAATCTGGAAATCGCCTGGCTCAAGGACAAACTGGACCGTTATTTTCTTCACATTCAGGGCTCCGGTTATCTGGCGTTCCCCGACGGCTCCCTGGAAGCGGTGCAATACATGGGATCGAACGAATTCCCCTACCGGAGCATCGGCAAACAAATGATCCAGGACGGGGTCATCACCCCCGCGCAGGGTTCCATGCAGGGCATCAAGCAATACTTCCACGATCATCCGGGCGAGACCGACGCCTATCTGTTCCGCAACCGCCGTTACATCTTTTTCAATCTGACGGACGGCACGCCGCGCGGTTCGGGAGGGGTGGAGCTGGTTTCCGGCCGCTCTATCGCCACGGATAAAAACCGCTATCCCGCCGGAGGACTGGCGTTCATCACTGTGGAAAAACCCATACTCAATGACGATCTGAAAATCATCGACTGGCAACCCTTCTCCCGCTTTGTGGTGGATCAGGATACCGGAGCGGCGATCAAGGGACCGGGCCGGGTGGATTTGTATTTCGGCGTGGGGGATGGCGCCGGCGCGGGAGCGGGCCACTTCAAACAAACCGGCACCATGGTCTACCTGCTCAAAAAATAATTCAGCCGGCATCCCAAACAAAAAAGGCGCCCCATTCCGGGACGCCTTTTCCGGTTTCTATATTCTTTTTAACGCCAGCGGCCTTTTCCACGGCCCCCCCGGCCCCCACGGCCCCAGCGCCCCTTACCTCTGTTTCCTTTACCTCTATAGGAAGGACCGCCGCGGTTACCTTTATAAGACCGGTTCAGGTAACTGCCGCCCCTCTTAAAATAATTCCGGCCCAGATAGGTCTGGCCGCGGCCTTTATGGCGGTGTTGGCCGTACCAGGGGGAGTAATAATGGTTGTGGTGTCTGTGGCGGTTCCCATACCAGCCCAGATTGATGGAGTAACTGGGATAAGTGTAAAAATAGGGCCAGTAAAATCCCGAGTAATAATAGTAATTCCCCGGGTAATAGTAAGGATCGTTATATACGACCGTCGGTGCCGGTGCCGATGCCGGAACCGGCGCGCCGGCGGCACAGCGGTTGAAACCGTCGTTCCAGCCCTGACGGTACAGGTCGTCCTTTTCGAAACGCGGGGTATCTTTTTTAAAGGTGAAGCTGGTATCGCCGGCGGAGACGCGGCCGCTGTCGCACCCCGCCATGAATCCCACCTTGTATTCCGAGGGTTGCTGGACGCCCACCATGGCATTGACCTGCGCAAACGTCGTCGCCTGATAAACGGGCTGCTGGACATAAGTCCGGCCCCGGGAATGAATCACGCATCCGGAACATAACACCGCCAGTATCACGATCATCCAACGCATCATCTGTTCCTCCAAAGTTAGCGGGCTCCCTGTTTGAAGCATTGCGGGAACGGCCGGTTCCCGGAGCCTCTCCTCCGTCATCTTTTCCTAGATTACCCCCAACCCGGGACCAAATGAAACCCCAAACTTTAAAATCACAACTCATTGAAATTAAATGCCTTAGCAGGGCGAACGAGGCTGGAGTCGCGGGCCGCGGACGGTTTCCGCTCTGTTCCCGGCTTCATCTATTGAGGTGGAATGAGATCACTCCGGTTCGGAGTAGAGGGCGACGAGGCGTTTGTCGATGAAGTCGAAGCGTTCGTGGCGCACCCATTTCTGTTCCTTGTCGGGACTGCCCGCCACCGCGGAAAAATCGAGGTTGTCCGGGTTGCGCTTGATCATGGCGGCGTAGGTGATGGTTTCGGGTTTCTCTTCGATTTCGAGATTGTCGACGGCGTTCATGAAGTGAGTGCCGGTGGTAATGATGTCGTCGACGATCAGCCAGTGGGTCTCCGGGGAATAGGAGGGGATATCCAGTTGCTCGAGTTCGGTCCGGTTGTGCGGCATGATGTGAAACGGCAGGCCCATGATCTCGGCCAGGCGATGGCCGATGCGGATGCCTTCGGTCTCGATGCCCACCACCACGTCAAATTTGCCGTGCTGTTTCTGCCAGGCCACCAGTTTGCGGTGGAGCTGGTTGCAGTAGGCGTCGTTCATGGCGTCCGACAAAGACGCGTAATCATAATCGTAACCGGACTTGATCCCGGGACCGTAAACAAAGTTGCCTTCTATTTTGATTCGCGAAAACACCGTTAGAACCTCCCGTCCTATGTTATGTAAGACCGCGGCCGCTGGAATTTTATTCCGCTTCCGGCACGCCGTATTTTCCGATAAGCGGCACGAAAAAGCAATCGGTCAGCCGCCTGGAAGCCAACCGGTCCCCGCGCCTGGTGAACAGCATCAGTTCCTGGCCGCTGTCATGACCCACCGGCGCGACGATGCGCCCGCCGTCCTTCACCTGTTCGATCAGGGCTTTCGGCACCTGCGGTCCGGCGGCGGTGATCATCATCGCGTCATAAGGGCCGAGTTCCCGCCAGCCGTAGGTCCCGTCGAAAATCTTATAGTTGATGTGAGTATAACCCAGCCCGTCCAATAACTGTTTGGCCTGCCGCCCGAGACTTTTCACCCGCTCGATGGTGAACACCTGCGCCGCCAGCTCGGACAGAATCGCCGTCTGGTAGCCGGAGCCGGTGCCGATTTCGAGGACCCGCTCCTCGCCGGTCAACTGGAGGGCTTCGGTCATCACCGCGACGATATAGGGTTGGGAAATCGTCTGGCTGTCCCCGATCGGCAGGGGGTGGTCGCCGTAGGCTTTATGATGGAACGTGTCGCGCACGAACAGATGGCGCGGCACCCGGCTCATCGCCTCGATCACCCGCAGATCCTTGATGCCGCGATTGAAGAGTTCCTCGACCATTTTCTGCCGGTGGCCGGCATATTGCTTAAGGGATTGCGCGGTCAGGTTCATGGGTAGCATCGGTGCGCGGCGGTCCCGGGTTCGGGATGCAAAACGCTGTTAAATCACAATATTGAATGGCCGGAAATGTATTAATGGATCGGGAAGGAGTCCGTAGCCCCGGTTTCTGTATCATCAGGTTGGACAGGCGGTGGGTCCCCTCCGGCCGGGAACTGGACCACGGTCATGCGGCGTTCGTTCTGATAAAACACCAGGTCCCACTCGTCCTGCCGGCCGTCGTATTTCAGGAGGTAGATGTCATCGTCGTCGGCTTTGACTTTGAAGTAATCCGCGTCCTCGCCGTACCAGCTATCGATGACTTCACGAACCTTGAGCGAACGGGTATAATCACGCTCGATGATGGTAAAAGCCATCGGCCGTTCATTGACTCTGTAACCCGAATAGCATTCCACCTTAACCATGCGGGTATCTTAGGCCGATAACGGATAATTGTAAACCCTTTTTTTTCCAATAATTAGATCATAAACGCCGGTAACGGCGCCACCCGGAAGGAGCCCGCCTGTGACCTCACCCGAATCTGAAATCATCCGCCAGCACCTGGAAGCCCTGATCGGCGAACGCAACCCCTACAGCACCCCCGGCCCCCTGGAACAGGCCGGGGCGTATATCACCCAGCAACTGCAATCCCTGGGACTGGCGGTCTCGCGCGAGGAGGTGCCGTTCGACGGGATGATTTCGCACAATATTTTCGGATTCAAGGAAGGCACCGACCCCGCCGCCGGCACTTTTATCCTGGGAGCGCATTACGATTCGGTGGAAGGCACGCCGGGAGCGGACGACAACGCCAGCGCGGTCGCCGCCCTTCTGGAAGTGGCGCGTTGCCTGGCGGATACCCCGGTGGCCGGGTCCATCATGTTCACCGCCTTCACGCTGGAGGAATACGGGTTTATCGGAAGCCGCCAGATGGCGGTGCGCCTGAAAGAAAACGGCGACCCCATCTCCGGCATGATCTCGCTCGAAATGCTGGGGTTTCGCAACCGGGAACCGGGATCGCAGACCTATCCGCCCTATGTGGACCCCAATCAATATCCCGACACGGGAGATTTTATCGCGGTGGTGGGCAACCAGCCTTCACAATCCCTGACAATGGGGCTGGCGCAAACGTTGAAAACCGCCGCGCCGGAGCTGGGGGTGGAACACCTGGTGCTTCCCGGGCGCGGGGACGATTTTGTGGAAGTGCGGCTGAGCGATCATTGTCCGTTCTGGGAACACGGCTTCAAGGCGGCGATGCTGACGGATACGGCGTTTTTCCGTAACCCGCATTATCATCAACCGACCGACACTCTGGAGACTTTGGATATTGAATTCATTCGCGACATCTGCGTGGGCCTGAGCGCCTATCTCCAGAGTCCCGTGACCTGATTATGGACCCGATCGGTTTCAACCATCTCCTGATATGACTTCTCAGCGGAAAAATCGCCGGACTCCCCTCTCCCCCAGGGCCTCCCGCCGAAAATCCGAAAAGAAAAAATCCTTAGGCCAAAGAATCCTCAAATTGTTGCTGATTTTGGGGCTGGGGTTCGTATTGATGCTGGTCCTGCTGGCGGCGGGCATCCGGTATTACTTTCCCGATGAGGCGATCCGCGCCGAACTGGAAACCCAACTCACCGGGCAACTGAAGGTTCCGGTCCGGATCGGTTATTTGCAATTGAATCTGCTGGAAGGGATCCGGGTCGAACAGGTCGCGGTGGGCGGCGAGGCGCCGTTTTTAACCGTGGACGCGCTGGTGCTGGATTACGATTTGACGAAATTGCTTCGCGGCAGGCTGCTTATTCATGAGGTGCGGCTGGATCATCCGACGGCGGAATTGATTTCCACCGGCGGCGTCTGGAATATTCAACCTCTGCTGGATTTGGGAAAACCGGCAACGGAAACCCCCGCCCCGGAAAAACCCACGGAAAGGATGCCACTGGTTCCTCTGGAGTTGGACCTCCAATTGCTCGAGATCGGACGGATCGATGTTCGGGTTCGCGTCGACGATCAACTCTCCGCCCGGGTGGAAGGCTTGACGATCCGGGCGGATGGCCGGGCCGGGCGGGAAGGATTCACCGGCTCCGTGCAGGTTCTGTTTCAGCCCCCGGAATCCCCGGACGCGGTGAATGTTTCCTACCGTTCGCGGGAAGATCCGGGGATGGAAATCGACAGCCGGGTCAACGCCAACCTGAAACTCGTCGCCGGGGATTTGGATCACCTGCGGCTGTCCGGTTCTCTCGGGTTGAGCCGTAACCAGGTGATCGTGGGCGAGGCTTTGCCCGCGCCGGACACGAACGCGCAGATGGACGTACAAGTGAACCTGCCGGATCAATCGGTCCTGCTTCACCGCCTGGTTCTGCAGGTGGCGGGGAACAACCGGATCGAATTGAGCGGGCAGGCGAAGCATTACGCCACCGATCCCGAGTTTCAACTGACCCTCCAGCGGGGCGAGTTCGATATCGCGGAATCCCTGACCCTCGCCGGCGCGGTGTCCCCGTTATGGTCGGCGGCGGGCAACCTGATTCTTCAGGATATGGATCTGGCAGGCCGCCTGAAAGAAAACCGCCTGGACCATCTGAATGTTGCTAACGGAACCCTGCGGCTGGCGCAGGCCCAGGTCAACCATCCCGGTTCCCGCACCCAACTGAAAAATATCGATGCGGTGTTCGATTTCAGCGATCTGGAGGTGATTCAGTCCCGGCTCCTGCAAGGGGAAGTGCGTGCCACCTGGCGGATGGACCGCGCCCGCTTCGGAGCTGAAACCCTGAACGGATGGCATCAAAAACTTCATATTAAAGGCAAGGGCGACATGCTGGCGGATTCGCAAGTGAAGTTGAGCGGCACGGCGGCTTCCTTTTCCACGAAAGTTCCGGGACAAGGCACGTTTGCCCTGCCCGTCCAACTGGACGCGTCCGCGCAAGGCAACTGGGTGACGGGGGATTTCGGTGATTTTGATATTCATCTGATCCTGGGCGGCCTGCTCGACAGCACGGTTCAGGGGTCGGCGAAACAATTCGGGCAAAAAGGATTCCGACTCACCCACACGCACCAAATCCATCTTGAAAAAACGGCCGCCGCCCTGCCGCATACGCTCCTCCAGAAAACCGGGTTAATGAAGATGAAAGGCCGGGGCCGTATCCGGGAAACCGTCGAAGGCCGGCTGGATGAACAGTTTCAACCTTCGTGGCTGAAAACGTTCACGCAAGCAGGTTTGAAGGGCGTCTCCGCCCGGATGAGCCAACCGGCTTTGACGGTGAAGGACCTGGACCTGAGTCTGTCTTTCCCCGCGGAGATGTCCGGCAACGGAGAACTTCATATTCCGGAATTGAATCTGGAAACTTCCCTGCGCGGGGTGCAGGCGTTGGACACGTGGGACGTGGGGCCGGCGCAAACCTCTCTCCGGATGACGATGGCGAACCGATCCGCGAAGGCCGACCCCCTCCAACCCGCCGAAATCCATACCCGGACCCAGGTGGAATCCCTTCGCAACCTGAAAACTTCTTTGGCGCTCGAAAGTCTGCAACTGGACAGCACCGTGCGGGCGGAGGTTCGGTTGCCGGACACCATTCGTCGCATTGATGTCAAAGGCACCGTTTCGCTGGACGGGGCGCAGGCCCCTCCCCAGGCCCGCTCCGGGAAAATCACCACCCGGTTTGCCGTGCAGGCCGACGATTCCAGTTTCCAGAAATCCCGGGCGCAGGTGGACTTGACGATGGCGTCTCCCGCCTGGACCGGCCAAGAACCCCCGGTGACGCTGGACCGGCTGGCGCTGACGCTGCAATCACGCCAAAACCTCAAAACCGGAGACTTCGAAGCGCAGCGTATTTTTCTGGAATCACCCCACCTGTTGCGCTGGGAGGCCAAAGGTTCGGTCAAAAACTGGAACCGGCATTTCACCCTCGATTCCCAACTGCAACTGGCCGACCTGAGCCGCCTGTTCAAAACTTTACCGGCTCAATTAAGGGAAGCCCTGGAACTCGCCCATCTCTCGGGAGGGGTGGAATGGACTCTGCGGGGCGGCGGCCGGCTTCCCGGCGCTCAACACCTGAAATCCCTCAACCTGCCCCTGAAGGCGGACAGCCGGCTGAAACTGAAAACCGTTCATTTGAAATCGCCCGGCCGGGGCCTGCAGGTGGACGACCTCAACACGGAAATCCGTTTGGGCCTCGAGGACAACAATATAAATCTAAAAGGAACCGTCGGCTACGGCGGCATCATCCATCGCGATTTCAAACAGGATGTGCCGCGGGTACGGTTGAGATTCCAATACGGATTGCAGAACTGGGATCGATTGACGGTGAAGCAAAACCTGCTGGAACTCCACTCCCGCGATATCGACCAGACTCTCTCGGGAACGGTGGAAGGACTGCGTCCGTTCCTGACGGGGAAACAACCGAAATCCCTTCAGGAATTTTTAAAGCGGCTGGATGTTTCGTTGCGCCTCCTCACCCGAATCAACACCGCCGGTCTCAAACCTCTGGCTCCGAAACTGGAATCCCGGGGACAGGTGGTGTTGAAGACCGACGCCACTCTGCTGGCCAACCGGCACATTCAATTGAATGGGGAGGTGGGGTTTCAAAAAATCAACGCGGCTTATGGCAAGGATCTCAAAATCCGGGACCTCCGGGGAAAAATCAAATTCGACAAAAAACTGCTGCTGGACAAAACACAGGTGAAAACCCTGCCGGCGGATTTCGCGGCGGGGCGCAAAGGGTTTTTCAATCAGCTCAGGGAATTTTCCAGACGCAAGAATGCGGTGACCCTCGGGTCGTTGCAAGCGGGCCGGCACCGGGTTTCGAATATCGGACTGGATATTTATTTCAAGGACAACCGGTTGTTCGTCGAAAAATTTCTGGCGGAAGTCCTCGGCGCGTCACTGGGCGGCAACCTGTTCGTCACCCAGACCGCCCAGGGGCCGGAATTGCATTTTTCCACGGAGTTCGCCGGATTGGATTTCAACCGGCTGGTCAACCGTCCGCCGCCCTCGGGCCGGAGAGACTCCACTCTGGCGGGCAATGTCCAGGTGGGTTTCCAAATCAGTCAGGGCGGGCGCGGCCGGCGCATCGCACTCGATCAACTGATCGCTAAAATCACTTTAACCCATCTGGGAAAAGATGTCCTGGACCGCCTTCTGCTGTATCTCGACCCGGAGGAAAGCAAACCCGCGCTGGTGGACACACGCGCCAAGTTGAAGCTGGCCTCGCCCCACCGGGTCCTGATGACCCTGGAAAACGGCAACCTGAATCTGGAAGTCTGGCTGTACAACAAATTGACCGGCGGGATTTTCAAAGCTCCGGAGCTGAAACGCATTCCCGTCACCAGCATGAAACCGTTCAGGGAATTTGCGGACCAGTTGCAGGTCCTTTCCAAAATGCAGGACGCCTTGCAGGCGATTTCCGCACAGGGTATCGAATTTGATTCTGAGGGGAAAATGCGATTTTTTTAATTTTGGAAACCACCGCCGGGGAAGGATTTTTTTCGACTGCGGACTCTATTGAAACCGGAAGGCGGTTTCTGCGGGAATGACCGGGAAGACGCTATTCCTCTTCTTCCCCCTCTTTGTCTTTGACCAGTTCCTTGAAAGAGTTTTTGAGAACGTTCTGACCCTTTTTGATTTTCCGGCCCTCTTCCAATTCTTCCTCTTCCGCGCCCAGTTCTTTTTTCGCCAGGGTCCGGGATTTGCCGGCGGTGGATTTGACCGGTGCGGGCTTGGCTTTCACCACCTCTTTTTGTTGGGGCTCTTCAGTTTTGGCAGGGGATTTTTTCTCTTTATCCTCATCCCCGCCCAGGATATTTTTCAGCGTGGAGCCCAACCCTTCCGATTCTTCTTGTTTGGCGGTCTTTCCCGACTGCGGCCGGCTTTGGGCCTTGGCCTGCTCTTCCGCTTTTTTTTCCTCACTGGCGCCAATGCCGATCAATTTCTTAAAGGTGCTTTTCAGAGAATCCTCTTTTTCCCCGGCGGGCTGGGCCTGGGCCTTGTCACCGGTTCCGGAAGCCTGGGCAGCCCCCGGTTTCTGCGATTCCTGACTTTTACTTTCCTCGTCTTCCCCGACCAGTTTTTTGAGGGTTCGCGTAAGGAAACCCGGTTTTTTCTCTTCTTCCTCCTTGGCTTTTCCTTTATCCCCGGGGGCGGTGGCTGTTTTCTTTTTGGTCCGTTTCACTTTCGGCCGGGCGGGAGCGGCTTTCTTTTCCTTTTTTTTCTTTTCAGCGGGCTTGGGGGCCTGGGCTTCGGGTTTGGCGGGAACACTCGGCGGAGCGGGAACCGTTTCGGCGGTAACCGCCAACAGGAAGGTTCCTTCAAGCGCCCCGCCCCCCACGGGTCCCGGAATGGAAGCCCCGGGTGAGACCGACGCCATGGAGGAAGAAACAGCGCTCAACCCTCCCAACAGGGCCAGGGCCATCATGATTTTTTTAATCAGGGAATAAGGCAACATAACCGTTTTCACTTTAAAAGTTCCTTCTTATTAGTATAAGGAGTTATAATCACTTTTAAAACTCCCAAATATACTTTTATTTCCCTTGTAAAGACAGTCTTTAGACCCTTTGAGGGCTTCCGGCGGAACAGGAAAATCCCTTGAAATCACCGGCTGTTTTGTTCACAATGAGTTTTTGCGAAACGAGCGCGGAAAGATCACGAACCCAAAAACGATTATGCTAGCTTTTGCCATCGACATTTCACGCACCGGGCCCAGCCATCCCGAGGAAAAGAATATTCCGAAACTCAAGGAATACATGCAATACCAGCGGGGCATCAAACACGACAAACTGGTGTATCATGCGTTGGATCACGCCAAGACCTATCTGGAAAAAGCCATCAACGAAGCGAAAGGGGATGAAAAACAACTGAAGGGTTATCTCGCAAAAGCCTTTCCGTTTTCCTGCCGGTACGCCGACGGAGATACTCTGATGTTGATGTTGCGGAAGTTGATCAACGCCCATAACGCGCCGAACAACTGGTACCGGTTGAACCGTTTTTATTACGGCGTGCTTTACGACGTTCTGGACCGCTTCCTGCTGATATACAACCGGCTAATTCGGGAGGCTCCGGAAAAGGCCGCGGATATGGATATCACCCAAAATGTGGAAATCGATTTTGACGACTGGGTCCGGGTTTTTTTCCATGATCTGGATTTTCTCCTCGGACAGCCGTTGCCCTACGTACATTTCACGTTTCGCAAACGCCACCAGGCCATTGAAGACCTGGTTAAAAAGGAAATGGATTCTGGAAAATCCAGGGAGGAGGCGGTTAAAATCGCCGGGAAAAAATACAATATCGAGGAAGATGCCATCAGTATTTTTCTCAATAAAAGCGCCGGCCAGCAAGATATGGAGTTATTTTTCACTTCCACAGAAAATCCCATCTACGAACACTTTTACGATGTCGAATCCGCCGAGGGCTTAATGGACGGAGAAAGCCTGGTTCACCACGTCTATTTCCTCGCCCACCAGTTGAAAGGTTTGACACTCAGCGAAGCGGAAGCGGTCGTCAGCGAAATCGAAAAACTGTCAAAGCATTAAAATCGTGTTAAACTATATGAAGTGCTTAACCCCCAGGGAGGCCGATCCGGTTTCTCCCGGGCAAACCTATTAACGAAACTGTAATTCAATGACCGAAAAACACGATATGTCATGGGATGATATTCATGATCCCGGTCCACCCCGAGACCGTCCACGGGGCGGTGGAGGAGGCCCCGGGGACAGGGAACCCGGCGGACCCCAGTTCGAAATTCCACAGTTCAAGGTTCCCAATCTGACGCCGTCCACGATTCTGACCGCCATCATCCTGATTCTCCTGGTCTGGATTATCCCCAGCACCTTTTATTTTGTCGAACAGGACGAGGAAGGCGTGGTGACCCGGTTCGGGAAATACGTCAGAACCACCCAGCCGGGGATGCATTTCAAGTTTCCCTCTCCTGTCGAGCATGTGGAAACGCCCAAGGTTCGCCTGACGCGCGAAACCACTGTGGGCTTTCGAAAGCGAGGCTCCAGCCAGGAACAGGACATTCCCAATGAATCGCTGATGCTGACCGGTGATGAAAACATCGTTGATATTGATCTGGTCGTTCAATATCACATCATCGATGCCAAAGATTATTTGTTCAATATCAAGAATCAGCGGCAGGCGGTGCACGACGTGGCGGAAACCGCCATTCGCGGCATCATCGGCAACCGGCCGATCGATGACGTGCTGACCACCGACAAGGCGGAAATTCAGATCCAGTTGAAGGATTCCATGCAGGCCCTCCTGGACAAATATCAATCCGGCATTGAAATCCGGACCACCCAGTTGAAAGACGTCAGCCCGCCCGCCGCGGTGGACAGTGCTTTCAAGGACGTTCAAAGTGCGAAGGAGGACAAGGACCGGCTGATCAACGAAGCCAAAGGATACCGCAATTCGATTATTCCCGAAGCACGGGGGAAGGCGGCGCAAATCGTGGCCGGAGCCCAGGCCTACCGGGAGGAAGTGATCAACAAAGCGCAGGGTGACGCCTCCCGCTTTCTTTCCCAGTTCAAAGAATATAGAAAGGCGCCGGAGGTCACCAAAAAACGCATTTATATTGAAACGATGGAAGAAATTTACCCGAACATCAACAAGGTGATCATTTCAAAGGATCAAAAGGGCGTGTTGCCCATTTTACCCTTGAGCAAAAACCTGGAAGAGGCGATCAACCGCGCGGGATCGCCCAAATAGATTGAGGATATTTAATCCATGAAACAAAGCAGCATTATCCTTTTAGTCGGCCTGGCCCTGCTGTTGTACGGGTCCATGTTTACGGTCAACATGAAGCAAAACGCCATCGTCCTGCAACTGCAGGAATACAAGAAGACCGTGACCGAGCCGGGTCTGCATTTCAAGATTCCGATCGCCCAGGACGTGAAATTCTTTCCTAAAATGCTGCTGGTGCTGGACGGCTCTCCCGCGGACGTCATCACCAAAGACAAGAAAACCATGCTGATCGACAATTACACCATGTGGCGCATCAAGGATCCGCTGTCGTTCCTGCGGACCATGAGAACCCTCCGCGCCGGAGAATCTCGGCTGGATGATATCATCAAGTCCGAATTGCGCGTGGAACTGGGGACTCACAACCTGATCGACGTGGTCACCAAAACCCGCGAAGAGATCATGGACAAGGTCAACAAGGAATCCAATGAAAAGGCGGGACAGTACGGAATAGAAGTTCTGGACGTCCGGATCAAGCGGGCCGATTTGCCGGAGGCCAACGCCATGAAAGTCTTCAACCGGATGCGGTCGGAACGCGAACGGATCGCCAAAAAATACCGGTCCGAAGGTAAAGAGGAAGCCACTAAAATCCGGGCGGAAACGGACAAGGAAAAAGTCATTATTATCGCTGAAGCCTATAAAAAGGAACAGGAAATACGGGGGGATGGAGACGGCCGCTCCACAAAAATCTACGCGGACGCGTTCAACAAAGACCGCGAGTTTTACACGTTCATGCGTTCGATGCAGGCGTATAAAAATTCCCTGAAAACCAATACCACCGTCCTGCTTTCGGAACAGTCGGACTTTCTGGATTATCTGAACAAGTCCAAGTAAGCCGGTATCGATCGACCGCCGCTATTCCAACCCCAGCCTGCTCGTCTTCCTATGAACATTCTGATCGTCGGCGCCGGCATTGTCGGTTTCAACCTGGCCCAGGAACTTTCCCACGAAGGCCACGACATCTCTATCATTGACGCCGATTACAATAAAATCAAATTGATCTCGGAAAAGCTGGACGTGTTGGCCATTCACGGCAACGGCTGCCTGCCCAGCACCCTCATCCAGGGGCGCATTCGCGATGCGGAAATGGTCATCGCCGTGACGGACAAGGATGAGATCAACCTCATGGTCTGCTTCCTGGCGCAGAAATTCGAGATCAAAGAGCGGTTCGCGCGCCTCCGAAACATGGAACTGACCGGAGACAGCCAGGTCTTCAAACCGGAGGAACTGTTTGTCGACCATGCCATCAATCCGGCGGAAATCATCATCGATTCGATTCTCAAAATCATCAAAACCCCGGGGGCGGTCAACGTGGCCGAATTTGCCGACGGGCAGATTTTTTTCCGCGGGTTCGACGTGCCGGAAGACGCGCCCCTGGCCGGTAAATCCATCGAGGAAATCCGCGACCTCTGCGAAATGAACTCCTTCCTGGTGGTGGCCATCGTGCGGGCAGGCAACCTGATCATCCCCAAATACGAAAATAAAATCATGGCCGGGGACAAGATCTACGTTCTGGTGGACAAGGATTTTCTTCCGCTGGTGCTCCCCATGCTCAACCGCAGTGTGAATGAAATCCAGAAAATCATTATCTTCGGAGCCAGCTCGGTCGCCATTCATCTGGCCCGCGAGCTGGACAAGTTCATCGACGACATTTCAATTATCGAACCTTCTCTGGACAAGGCCAACGAGGCCGCAGACCTCCTGGAACACGCGGTGATCCTGCACGGCAGCGGCACGGACCCGGACCTGTTCAACGACATCAATATGAAGGACGCCGATCTGTTTTTAGCCCTGTCCAACAATGATGAAATGAACATCCTGTCGGCCCTGCTCGCGAAAAAACACGGGGCCAAGCGAGCGGTGGTCATCACCAACGATCCCGACTATCTGCCCATTCTGGATTCGATTGGAATGGATGTCACCATCAACCCCCGGATGATTACGGTTTCAGAAACCCTGAAACACCTTCGCAAAGGCCAAGTGGTGAACCTGTTTAAACTGATCGAAGGGGAAGCCGAGGTGCTGGAGATTGCCCCCAATGCCGACAGCGCCGTCGTCGGGAAACGCATCAACCAGTTGAATATGCCGGAGCAATCCATTATCGGAGCGGTGCTGAGAAAAAATGGGGAAATGGTGGTGCCCCGCGGTGCGACGGAGATTCTGGAAGGGGATACCGTCATCGTCGCGACTCTGCCGGATTGTATCGGCAAAATCGAAAAAATTTTCGGTAAAAAATCCCTGTTCTCCTGATGAATCTCAAAGCGATCTTCAATGTCGTCGGTATTCTCCTGATTCTGCTTTCCGGCATCCTGCTGGTTCCGCTGGCGGTTTCCCTGATTTATGCCGACCCGGCGCTTCCCGGCAACCCCACTCCCCTGGCGGCTTTTCTCATCGCGTGTATCGGCTCCGGGGTATCCGGATTGGTGCTGTGGCGGCTCTTGCCCTCCGGCATCGAAAAACTGCGCGAGCGGGAAGGGTTTGTCATTGTCGGATTATCCTGGATCATCATCACCTTCTTCGGTGCCCTGCCCTTTTATCTCACCGGCATCTGTCCGGAATTCGTCGACGCTTACTTTGAAAGCATGAGCGGCTTCACCACCACCGGGGCATCGATTCTGACCGGCATCGATTCTCTGCCCCACGGCATCCTGTTCTGGCGAAACCTGATGCAGTGGCTGGGAGGAATGGGCATCATCATCCTTTCCCTGGCCATTTTTCCGGCGCTGGGCATCGGCAGTTTCCAGTTGTTCAAGGCGGAAATACCGGGCGGGGCCACCGTGGAGCGGATGAAACCCCGCCTGGCGGAAACCGCCAAAGTTTTATGGAAAACCTACGCCGTCCTGACGCTGGCGGAAATCGTTCTACTGATGTTTGGCGGAATGGACCTGTTCGATGCCATCTGCCACACGTTTTCGACGGTGGCCACCGGCGGGTTTTCCCCCCACCAGGCCAGTGTCGGCCATTTCAATAACCTCTATTTTGAAACGGTCATCATGCTCTTCATGTTCCTGGGGGGAATCAATTTTGCCCTGCATTATCATATCGTCCAAGGCAACCTCCGGGTGGTTTTTCAAAATCCGGAATTTCGTTTTTATGTGTCCATGATCCTGATCGCCGTTGCGGTCACCACCCTGGGGCTGTGGCACGCCTCTGGAGATGACCTGGGCGACGCCCTGCGCCGCGCGGCGTTCAATGTGATTTCCATCAACAGCACCACCGGCTACGCCACGGACGACTTTAACGTATGGCCGGACTACCTTCGGATTCTGCTGGTGGTGATTATGATGGTGGGCGGCTGTTCCGGCTCCACCAGCGGTTCGTTCAAGGCCATTCGAATCATCATATTATTAAAAGTCATTTTCAGGGAACTGCAGAAACTGCTTCATCCCCGGGCCGTGGTCCGCATCAAAGTGGGTCAAAAACCCCTGCCGCCGGATTATGTCATGAACGTGGTGGCCTTATCCGGTTTGTTCCTCGGCTTGACGGTTGTGGGATTCATGGCGCTGGCGTTGATGGGGGTGGACCTGACCACCGCGCTCAGCGCCTCCATCGCCTGTCTGTTCAATATCGGCCCCGGCATGGGGCAGGTGGGGCCGGCGGCGCATTACGCGGGCCTGCCGGAGGGGGGCAAGTGGATTATGATTTTATGGATGTTAATGGGCCGTCTCGAAATTTTCGGTATCTTCCTGTTGTTCCTGCCCATGACCTGGAGAAAATAGGCCACTATTTCATTGATTTTACCCCGCCAATTTATTAGTATTCTTCTGTTTCCTTATCAGGTGAATAATCGGAAATCGCCCGGGCCGCGGGCTTTTTATTCATCTTCCCGATTAAATTAATTGATTTTTTCAATACCCTAAACACCATTAAACATGGTATTGATAACCTTCGGATTTCCTGGATCGCAGGAATCTCTACTCATATAGAAGGATTCTTTATAAATGACGGAACAAGCATCCAACCCGCTTAAAGTCACCGAAGTGGTTTTGAGAGACGCGCATCAATCGCTGTTGGCCACCCGTATGAAAACGGAGGATATGCTCCCGATCGCCGAAAAACTGGACTCCGTCGGCTTTTTTTCACTCGAAATGTGGGGCGGCGCCACCTTCGACACCTGCATCCGGTTTTTAAATGAGGATCCCTGGGAGCGCAGCCGGACACTCAAGAAAAAAATGCCCAACACCCCGTTTCAGATGTTGCTCCGGGGGCAAAACTGCGTGGGTTACCGGCATTATGCCGACGATATTGTCGAACGGTTCGTAAAACAGTNNTCTCGCTCGAGATGTGGGGCGGCGCCACCTTCGACAGTTGCATCCGCTTTCTCAATGAAGACCCCTGGGAACGGGTGCGCGTGCTCAAACAGAAAATGCCCAAAACGCCGTTCCAGATGCTGTTGCGCGGCCAGAACCTGCTGGGATACCGGCATTACGCGGACGACCTGGTGGAGCGCTTCGTCAAAGCCTCGGCCGACGTGGGCATCGACATTTTCCGCATCTTCGACGCGCTCAACGATCTGCGCAACATCGAGGTGGCCGTCAAAACCGCCAAGAAGTGCGGCGGCACCGTGGAAGGCTGCATCAGCTATACCGTCAGCCCGGTGCACAATCTCGAATTGTATCTCAAGATGGCCAAGGATCTGGAAGCGATGGGATCCGACATCCTGTGCATCAAGGATATGGCCGGTTTGCTGACGCCGCAGGTGACGACTCCGCTGATTCGCGAGCTCAAGAAAAACATCAAAATTCCGATTCATCTGCATACCCATTCCACCACCGGCCTGGCGGGGATGAATATCCAATGCGCGATCGACCAGGGTTTGGACATGGTGGACACCGCCATCTCGACGCTGTCCATGGGCACGTCGCACTACGCCACCGAGTGTGTGGTGGCCGCCATGCAGGGAACCCCGCGCGATACCGGTCTGGACATGCATCTGCTGGAAGAAATCGCCGGCTACTTCAAAGAAGTCCGAAAACATTACGCCCGGTTTGAAAGTAACTTTGTCGGTGTCGACATTAATATCCTGCAATCGCAGATTCCCGGCGGCATGATCTCCAATATGGAAAACCAACTGCGGGAACAAAACGCGCTGGATAAACTCGAAGAAGTGCTCAAAGAAGTGCCCCGGGTACGCAAAGACCTCGGCTACCCGCCGCTGGTCACCCCCACCAGCCAGATCGTCGGCTCGCAGGCGACGCTGAACGTGCTGACCGGGGAGCGTTACAAGATCATCACCAAGGAAACCCGGGAATGTGTGCTGGGTAAATACGGCAAACTTCCGGCTGAAATCGACCCGGAACTGCTGGAAAACGTATCCAAAGACCAGAAAGTCATCGACTGCCGTCCCGCCGACCTGTTGGTCCCGGAATGGGACTCCATCGTCGAAGAAGCGGGGGACAAGGCCAAGACCGATGAGGACCGGTTGACTTATGCCATGTTTCCCAAGGTGGCCGTGAAATTTTTTGAAACGCGGGGGAAACCGATGCCCGAGCCGGCTGCGCCCGCAGCTCCGGCACCTGAGCCCAAGGCAACGCCCGCTCCCGCGGCCCCGGCTCCTGCGGCGGCGTCGGGTGCGGGGGCATACACCGTCACCGTCAACGGCAAATCCTATTCGGTTCAAATCAGTTCCGGAGGCGGCGCTCCGGCCCCGGCACCCGCGGCAACCCCGGCTCCCGCTCCGGCGGCACCGGCACCGTCTTCCAATGGATCAAAAAATGCTGTGGTTTCTCCCCTGCCCGGTTCCGTGTTCGCCATCAAGTGCAAAGTGGGCGACCAGGTCAATGAAGGCGACACGGTCATCGTTCTCGAATCCATGAAAATGGAAACCGAAGTCCACGCCACCCAGAGCGGAACCGTCAACTCCATCCTGGTTCAGGAGGGCGCCTCCGTCCAGACCGGGGATGAACTTCTGTTGATTTCATAATGGAAACATTCAGTTTTCTTGACGCCATTAATAAGGTTTTGCACTCCACCGGGTTCACCTCCATTGCCCCCGGCCAGGGGGTCATGATCGTTATCTCCCTGGTTCTGCTTTACCTCGCGATCTGGAAAAAATTCGAACCCCTGCTTCTCCTGCCCATCGGTTTTGGTTGCCTGCTGGCCAACCTGCCGCTCAGCATGATGGCCAGCACGGATGACGGCGGGCTGTTCAATCTTTTTTATTTCGGCGTCAAGCATGAGCTTTTGCCTCCCTTGATTTTTCTGGGAGTGGGGGCGCTGACAGACTTCGGGCCGCTGTTGGCGAATCCGTCAACCCTGTTGCTGGGGGCGGCGGCCCAGATCGGCGTTTACACCACCCTGATCGGTGCGGTGGCCCTCGGGTTTGATCTCAAGGAAGCCAGCGCGATCGGTATTATCGGCGGGGCGGACGGGCCAACCTCCATTTTCCTCGCGGCTAAACTGGCCCCGCACCTGCTCGGTCCCATTGCCGTGGCGGCGTACTCCTACATGTCGCTGGTGCCGCTGATTCAACCGCCCATCATGCGCCTATTCACAACGGAAAAAGAGCGCAAGGTGCGCATGGAACAGTTGAAGCCGATTTCCCAGACCGTCAAAATCATTTTCCCCATCGCTTCCACCCTGGTGATTGTGTTGATCCTGCCGGGGGTGGCGCCATTGATGGGGATGTTCATGCTCGGCAACCTGTTCCGGGAGAGCGGGGTGACGGCGCGCCTGCACGAAACGTCGCAGACGCATCTGATCAATATCGTCACTATCCTGCTGGCGCTGGCCGTCGGCTCGTCCATGACCGCGGCCACCTTTTTGACTCTGGACACGATCAAAATCATCGTATTGGGATTGCTGGCGTTTGCCATGGCCACCGCGGGCGGGGTCATCTTCGGCAAAATCATGTACATCACGTCCAAGGGCAAGGTCAATCCGCTGATCGGATCGGCGGGCGTCTCTGCGGTTCCCATGGCGGCGCGGGTGTCGCAAAAGGTGGGACAGGAAGAGGATAAATCCAATTTCCTGCTCATGCATGCCATGGGTCCGAACGTTGCCGGGGTCATCGGCAGTGCGGTGGCGGCGGGCGTCTTTTTATCCCTGTTCGGGTCGGCCGATGCCGGTGCCGGACATGCCGCGGCGGAAGCGGTTCAAAATGTCGCGGCTTTGCTGAAACCCTAAATCATGTCCAACATTCTTCAGTCCGTTCAAGTTTCCATCCTGGCCCTGGGAATAATCTTCCTGGTTCTGGGAATATTGATCTGGGTGATCCGGGTCATGGTCCATTTCCTTCCCTACGAAGAGGCCGCCCCCGCCCCATCCAAAACCTCACCCGCCCCGGCTGGCGGAGCGAGTTCCGACCAGGAGGAAGTGGTCGCCGCCATCCAGGTCGCCCTGGCCCACCACCTGGGAAAAAATCCACAGGAAGTCCATATCGTTAATATCTCCTCGATCTAATAAACCTCCCCGAGCCCCTATCCATTCAAGGTGAATCTGATTCCTTGTGAGTGAACAATTCGCGCGGGGTTTGCAGTACACCCTGAAACGTTCCCAGCAGTTTTTTACTGATCGAGGTAAGAGGCACCGATTGAACGGCGGGGCCGCTGAACGGCCCTTTAACGGAATAATAGTTGATTATCAAACTGCCCTCGTCCCCGCCGGTCAGAATTTTCCCCACCAGCGGAATTTTTTCCAGAACCCGGTCGACTTTTCTGAATGGAGCCACTCCCACCACCGTATCCATACGGTACGTGTTGAGATCAAAGCCGCCCACCAGCGACAGACGCTGGCTCTTGTCTTCGAACATGAAGTTACGGGTACGGGCCAGACCGTGGGTGACCTCGAAATCGCCGAAAATCTGCAGGTAGGCCGAATCCTTCCGGCGGTTCCTTTCGGCCATGGTAGCTTCGGCCGTGGGAATTTCAAATAATCGCGTCACCCCGTTCAACAACCAGCCGTTATTAATGCGGCCTTTCCTGAAATCCAGGGAAAGCCGGCCCCTCAAACTCTTTTTAATCTCCTTCAGGTTATCCCCTTGACCTTTCAGCCGGATTTTCAGCCAGGCCAGGTGACCTGTCAATCCGTTCTGAAACAAACCGCCGAAGACTTTAAAAAAGTTTTTGGAGGGAATGTTCCGGGAAACCAGGACCGCATCAAAGGCGGGTTTTCTCCCTTCTTCCAGTTTGAGTTGTCCCTGAACCATGATTTGATCCACTTTAGGCCGGCCGATCTCCAGATTGCGCGTTTTTAAAGTTTGGTCCTTAAAAGTAAAGTCGCCGGTAAAACGGGGGAAGGTCCAGAAATCCCGGGTAAACCGGCCGACGTCGATATGGACTTCCCCGGAGCCCAGAGAGAACACCCGGGTGCCACTCAACCATCCCAGAAAACCCTGGGAAGGTTTTCCCCCGGCGGCGACGATTTCGTTGAGATTGATCCCGGGCCCGGTCAGCCGGAATTTCATGTGGGGTGATGTTCCTCCGCGGTAATCTCCCTCAAAAAACAACGAGGCGTTTTTCGCGCTCAGTTTGCCCTTGTGAATGGTGAATCGATGATTGAGAAATTTCAGGCCGGCACTGACCACGATGGGAACGCGAAACGGATCCGGATGGTATTCGATCCGGTTCAACGCCACCTTGCCCTTGATCACCGCGTCTTCCAAATGACGAAAATGACCTTTCGCGGACAATTGAAAACGCGCCCGGCCGCCCAAAGCACCTTTCAAAGGGCGAATGTATTGCGAAGCGGGCCAGACCTGAAAACGGTCGGAAGCCATCTTCAGGGCAAACTCCGGGTCATCCAGGCTCCGCAGATACCCCTGGCCCGTCACCCGGTTATCCGCCAGCCCGACTTCCAAATGATTGAAACTCAGCCGGCCCTCATCATCCCGGCTGGCGGAAATATTTATGAAATTCGCGACATTTTCCGGCTTGATCAGAAAATCCCCGAACTGATAAGACGCCCGCTTCAAATCAATATGCTGTTTCAGTTTGATTGTGTCGCGGTTGCACAGAAACTTGATTTTCAAATGGGCCGGTCCCCGGTACTTCAGTGTTTCCAAAAAAGGGATCCCCGCAAAGTCGGCGTGCGCGAACTCCGCCGACTCCATGCTTAAAATCAAATTGAAATCATCCTGCCGATAGTTCCTCAACCGCGCCACCAGGGTGAAGGGGGAGGTCCCATACCAACCGCTTTTGGTTTTCAGAACGATTTTTTTCGGATCGAAGGCAAGCGTGCCCTGGACATTGTTCAGGGGAGGATAGCCTTTGGCATGCCTGACAAACAAATTATGGATATCCAGGGACCCTTTAAAGGTCGAATCTTTCCCCGGAAGCACCGGTTCCTGACTCTGCAACGATAAATTGATTTCCGCACCGGCCAGAGTGATGTCTTTCATAGCGGCCTGGACCGGTTCCGCGACCTTTTGGGGAAGTATCGATTCGGCCTTCAACTCAGCCAGACGCAGGTTTGCCTGTATGTCGGCCGTTCGCAGGTTTTTGTTCTGCAACCATTCTCCCTTCAGCCTGGAAAACGAATGTTTGAGTATTTCGCCGCTGAACTGATCGAACTCAATACGCCAGTCCCTGCCCAAGCCGGGGGACGACGCATCCGTATCGCCCTCCACTTCAAAATGCAGCTGGCCGTTCACGTTGCGAAACGGGGCGGGCCACTTTTCTTTCAAAAATCCCGCGCGTTCAATCGTGATATCTCCGGACCATTTCAACGAATCCGGACTTTCCAGAATTCCTTCCACGGTGATCCGTCCGCGCCCGATTCCCTTGATATGTTTGATTTGCTCCAGCAACCCTTTTCGCGGCCGCGGGGCCTCTCGTTGCTCCAGCAAAGTGACCAGGGGGGCCAGCGCGCCCTGCGCCTCCAGCGTGGCTTTCACCTCCGGCCGGGTCAATGGATGGGATACCGCCCCCAGCACATTGGTCAAAACCAGGTGACCGTACCGGGCTTTGCTGATTTTCAAAGCGGCCGATCCTTTTTGAAAGTGCACTTCGCCTTCCACCTGGTGCAAGGAAAACTCGGGAGGCGTCACATTCACCCGGCGCAACAGCAGTACTCCGGAAAAATCTTCCAGAATTTCAGGTTTGGAAATTTCCCGAAACCGGGACACCGGCCCCTTGAATTCCAGTGAAGCGATTTCCAGCTCACCCCTGGGAATGATTTCCCGAAACCGGTGATGCAATTCCTTAGAGAAAATTTTGAAAGGCAAATGCGATTCACTGTTCTCGATGCTGAACGGAGAGGTCTTCATGAACACATCCAGTTGCGCGCGGTCGGAGAGAAATCGGGCATACGTTCCCCGGGCGTTCATGGAAAACGCTCCGGAATGAAAAAGCAGTTTGTGGACCTTCAGAGTGTCATTTTGGAAAGCCAGGTCATAGCTGAGCGACCCGCGGCTCTGTTGGATTTCTTTATAGAGACCCGGCGGCATAAGGCCCGGGCCGAAACGGTAAGTCAGCTTGCCGGATGACCGGATATGGCCGTCCAGCGTTCCTTCAAACTCCGCATCCAGGGAAACGGCTCCGGATTCCAGTTTTTGGGCGAACACCTGCGACAGGTATAACTCCATCGGCTGAGTTCCCAAATCGCTCACCGTCACCGTGCCCTCCAGCGCGATCTTCGAAAGATTGGACAAATCGCCGGGGAGCCGGAGTTTTCCATTTATTTTGATCGTTCCATTTTTTTCCGGGGACAGAGGAACCTGACCGTCGACATGAATCCTCAACGATTCCATAAAAAACTGCCGGGTCAGGGAAATCGTGAGATCGGTCACCTTGGTCACCACCGGTTGGGTGCCGGCGGAAACATAGTGATCAATCAGCCACAATTCCCCCTTTCGCACCTGAACGCTGTGCATCAGTCCCGCCCGGATCAGGTCCGATATTTGCAGGCTGTCCGCCCGCGGCTTGCCGGCAGACAGATCGCCAAAATTAAAACTGCCTTTTTCATTCCGGACGACCTGCAATCGGAGAGCTTCGAAAATCAGTTTCTCGATTTGAATTTCTCCGTTCATCAAAGGCAACAAATGCAATAGAACCAGCACTTTTTTGCTGGAAACATCCGAATCCTTGCCGGCAGGCCCCTTCAGGGTGACGTCGTTCAGCAATAAACCGACGCCTTCACTGAAATCCAACTGAGCGGAACCGATCTGTACTTCGCGCTGGGTTTCCTCCCGGATTTCCTGGACCACCATATCCCGCAGCGCATCCAAATCGCGCAATTGAATGAAAAGAATACTGATCGCCAACAGGCCGAAAAAAACCAGAATAACGAAGATGGGATAAATCAGTTTTCTTTTGGTCAGGGCCATGGGGTTTCGGGTTATAGGGTCAAAATTTCCGAACTCAGTCGAGTCATCAAATTAGAAGATCACATTTTGGCAGGATTATGGTAATTTCTTAACGTTTGAAGAACCCATAACCGGTCGGTATGCGGGTAACTCTCAATATATCATTAGTTTTAATTTCATTTCAATGCAATTGAACCCGCGGGGAAAGCCCTCCCGCCGATCCTGAAATTCCACCATGGCCGAACGAAAAAATCAGGAAATGGTTTACGGCGTGCATCCCCTCCAGCAGGCACTGGCCCTGGGAAAAAGGGAATGCTACAAAATCGTGATCGAAAAGGGAAATCCCCCCAACCGGCTGGGACCCCTCCTGAAACTGGCGGAACAACACCACACCCGTTTGGAAAAACTGCCCAAAGAGGTGTTTCGAAAAAAATACGGCAAACTCAATCATCAGGGAGTGGTCGGCTATTTTTCTCCCATCCGCACGCTGAGCCTGGAGGACTTGATGGACCAGGCCTATCAGGCCACGCCGCATCCGGCGCTGGTGCTGGCGGACGGGATTCAGGACCCGCAGAACCTGGGGGCGATCATTCGTTCGGCCGGCGTGCTGGGGCTGCAGGGATTGGTGTTGCCCCGCCACCGCTCGGTACCTCTCAATGAAACGGTGGCCAAGTGCGCCGCCGGGGCGTTGGAATCGCTTCCCATCGCCTGGGTGACCAACCTGAGCCGCGCGGCGGATCAATTAAAAGAACGGGGATTCTGGGTGGCGGGTTTGGATATGGCCGGGGATCGACCCTGTTATGAATTTGATTTCAAGACCCCGGTGGCCGTCATCATTGGAGGAGAGGAAAAGGGAGTGCGGCCCCTGCTGAAAAAAAACTGCGACTTTACCCTGGCTATTCCCATGACCGGATCGCTGGGTTCCCTGAACGCCTCGGCCGCGGCCGCCATTGTGTTTTATGAAATCAAAAGACAGCGGGAGCAACCGGGTTCCGCCGGGAAAAGGCAATAAAAAACGGCGGAGGCGGAGCCTCTGCCGTCATTTTTCGCGTTCAACGGAAAGCTAGGAAAAACTGCGCCGCATGGCGGATTTCCTTTTTTTCTTGGCTTCTTTCTGTTTGCGCTTCTTTTTAACCGAGGGTTTTTCGTAAAAACGCCGGCGTTTCAATTCTTTCAGCAATCCTTCCTTGGTCATTTGGCGCTTCAACGCTTTTAAGGCTTTATCGACTTGATTTTGATGAACGGTAACTTCCAACAAAAATACAACCCCTTTCAAATCAGGTTAAATGGTTATTCGCTCACAAATCTCCCATCGATCCGGGAGCCCTCTTGGGATCAGAGCATGAATTTGCTATTATTGACCAAGCCACAAGCGAAGTCAAGCAATGCCTTGAACGCCGGTCATTTTTAGGTAACTCGTTGATTTGAATCCCAATAATCGGGTTTCGCGTATCCTCAAAACCTGTCCCGTAAGGTACGAAATTCATGAAAATACTTCATTTGGCTCTGTTGACGATCCTGCTGGCTCCGGCCCTCCCGGCCGCGGCGCAGGAATATGCGGTCCCCTATTCCGGCTCGCCCTACAAGGACATCGCGGAACTGGAAGAGAACCAGATTCTGCATCTGCCGACGGGAATCGTGGTGTCTTTCGAGCAGATGATCGACACCCTTTCCGGGTCGCGGGTCATCTACATCGGCGAAACCCACGATAACCTGGAGGCGCATCGCGTCCAACTGGAAGTCATCCGCCGCCTTTATCGGAAATTCCCCGGTAAAATCAGCGTCGGCATGGAAATGTTCCGCCGGTCCGCCCGCGGGGACCTCGAGCGCTGGCACCGGGGTGAATTGAGCGATAAGCAATTCCGAAAACTGTTTCACAAAAACTGGGGACCGGGCTATGGATTGTATCAACCCATTTTTGAGTTTTTAAAGGAACAGGGCATCCCGTTGGTCGGATTGAAATCTTCCCGGGCCATGGAACAGCAATTCCGCGAAAAAGGGCCCGGCGAGGAGGGCATGCCGGAAATCGACGAGCAGGATGTTTATCACCGCGAATATTCCATGGCGCTGTTCGGCGGCAATGATACCCATACCGACGTGGTGTCCAAACCTTACCTGATGCTTCTGCTGTGGGAAGAAGCGATGGCCGATACGGTGGCCGGATTCTTGAAGGACGAGGCCAACGCCGATCGCAAACTGATCGTGCTGGCCGGCGGGTTTCATGTGCAATACGGTTATGGCATTCCCAAACGCGCCTTTCGCCGGCATCCCCACAACTATTCGATCCTTCTCCCGGTGGTCACGGAAGTCCCCAAAGAATTGAAGCACCGTGAGATGAAGATGAAAAAAGTGTCCATTCCCCTGATCAGCGCGGATTTCGGATTGAAGGTCGCGTATAAAGTGCCCCCGTCCAACAAGATCCGCCTGGGAGTCTTTCTGGAGGAAGCGGACAACGGCCTCAAGGTGCTCAAGGTGGAAAAAAATTCCAACGCCAGCCGGATGCAGATTCAAGCCGAGGATGTGTTAATGACGCTCGACGGGCAGCCGGTGATGGACGTGGAAGACCTCGCCGCAAAATTGCAGAAACACGATTTTGGAGATTCGGTCCGGTTGACGGTTCAGCGGGGACAGGAAACACTGGAAATCGAGGGCACTCTTCAGGACCCGGGGAAATAAAAGCTGTGCCGGCGCGCGTGGATGGCGACGGAGGCGCCCTTTAAAGGAAGGTTTTTCAGGTTTCCACCGGACGCGGGCTGTCCATCAACCCGCTCAATTGTTCGAGGTGGGCGTCTCCGGTCAGCTCGAGGAAAATATCCTCCAGGTGCTCGTGGTCGTTCTGCACCTGCCCGCGCAGTTCGTCCAGCGACCCCTGGGCGATGACGGTGCCATGCTGGATAATCCCGATGCGGTCGCACATGGTTTGCGCGATTCCCAGCGAATGGGTGGACATGAACACGCACGCCCCCTTATCACATAAATCCCGAAACAGTTGCTTGACCTGGCGGGCGCCTTTCGGGTCCAGCCCCACCATCGGTTCGTCCACCACCACCAGTTGGGGATCGTGCAGAAGCGCGCCGGAGATAATCACCTTTTGCTTCATGCCGTGGGAGTACCCTTCCACCAGCTTGTCCGCGGCCGCCCCCAGATCAAAAAAATCCAGAAACCGCCGAGCCTTTTCCGCGGCCACGGCGGCATCCATGCCATACAGATCGGCGATAAACGCCAGATACTCGCGCCCGGTCAGTTTTTCATAAATAAACGGCCGGTCGGGAATATATCCCAGAATGGATTTCGCCTCCCGTGGCTGGCGGGCGATATCGTAACCGCCGATGGTGATGATGCCGCGGGTGGGTTTCAACAGACCGGCGATCATTTTAATCGTCGTGGTTTTACCGGCCCCGTTGGGTCCCAGAAACCCGAACAGCTCGCCGCCCGGAACCTCCAGGTTCACCCCCTTGACCGCGGGTTGGTTTTTGTAGTTTTTTACCAGATTTTTGATGGTCAGCATGAGTTGAGTTTTATCCGATATCAAATGATTCCATTCCCCCGGCGTTGATCCAGTCCAAATCGATCGACGATACCGATGCCAGGGCGGGACCCTGGCGGCACCATTCAATCAGCTTTTCAAGGGTTTCTTGCTGGCCCTCGGCGTGGATTTCCACCGTGCCGTCCGGCCGGTTTTTCACCCAGCCCGCCAGCCCCAATTCCTCCGCTTTTTTCTGGGTGCTGGCGCGGAAAAAAACCCCCTGAACCCGGCCATGAACCACCATATGGACGGCCACGGTGTCACTCATCGGCTCTACTCCCCGCGGTTGGCCCGGTCGAAAAGATTCTGGACCTCCCGGTGGATCTTAAACGCGGAACCCTCGCCGATTTTTCCTCCAAACTTGCCCAGATCGCGCATGATCCGCTGGAATTCCGATGTTAAACCCGAAAAATTTTCGATCAACGGACCGAAAGCCGCCTGTTCCTCCGGGTCCAGCCGGGCGTTGATTTCCCACAATCGTTCTTTTAACGGTTCAAAGTTTTTCTCCATGATACATAGGGTAGCTTTCCCGCTTTTTCTTTGCAATCAAATTTCCATGGACCGGTTGCCCCTCATCCCCACTCTTCACCTCCCCCATTTTCAGGAAATTATTTCCCGCCGCCCCGTAAGGATTTTCAGTTGACTTACCGTTATATACTATGATATATAACGAAAAACGCTTGGTTTATGAAATGTTAACTCCTTTTCCGATCAGGGGACGATGGTGAAGATCCGGCGGCGTATGGTAACGGGCATGGTGACGGCTTTCTGCCTCGCAACCGCTTCCCCGGCAATGTCCGGCGAGGTGACGGTAGCCGTCGCCACCAATTTCCTGAATCCGTTCAAGCAACTGGTCCGGGAATTTCACAAGCAGACCGGGCATACGGTCCGTACCGTGTCCGGCTCCACCGGCAAATTGTACGCCCAGATCCGGCACGGCGCGCCGTTTCAGGTTTTTCTGGCGGCGGATTCCGAGCGGCCGCGGCGTTTGGAGACCCAGGGGCAAGCGGTGGCCGCCTCCCGGTTCATTTACGCGCGGGGTAAAATCGTCTTGTGGAGCGCGGATCCCAACCGGCTCGGACCGGACGGCGAACAGGTATTGCGCCGCAAGAAATTTCGCCATCTGGCGCTGGCCAATCCCAAAACCGCACCCTATGGTAAGGCCGCCCTTACCGTTCTGCACCGCCTTAAACTCCATCAGCCATTGTCGGACCGGCTGGTCCAGGGGGAAAATATCGGTCAAACCTTTCAATTCATCGCCACCCATAACGCCGAATTGGGGTTTGTGGCGCTTTCCCAGATACTCGATCCCCGCCTGAAAACCAAAGGCAGCCGATGGGATGTTCCGGAAAATTTATACGATCCGATCGATCAGGAAGCGGTCCTTTTGAAAAATGCGGAAACCGATCCGGCCGCCCTGGCGCTGGTGCGTTTCCTGAAATCCGATGCCGCGCGGAACATCATTCAATCCTACGGCTACGGATTAACCGGGGAGTGAATCGACCATGAATCCTTCCACCCTGGACTGGCAACCGGTATGGATCACCCTGCAACTGGCGGGAACCACCGTGGCGGTGCTGCTGCTGCTGGGCACGCCGGTCGCCTGGTGGCTGGCCCATACCCGGTCGCGGGCGCGGGTCTGGGTGGAGGCGGTCGTCGCCCTGCCGCTGGTGTTGCCGCCGACGGTGCTGGGGTTTTATCTGCTCATCGCTCTGGGCACTCAGGGAATCATCGGCGGACCGTTCCAATCCATTACCGGCTCCTCGCTGGCGTTCAGTTTCGCCGGCCTGGTTGTTGCCTCCACCTTATATTCCCTGCCCTTTGTGGTGCAACCTCTGCAAGGCGCTTTTGAGGCCGTGGGTAAAACTTATCTGGAGGCGGCCGGATCTCTACGGGCCACTCCCTGGGACGCATTTGTCACCGTGGCTTCGCCCATGGCGGTGCGTGGCTACCTGACCGCCATCGTTCTGGGTTTTGCGCACACGCTGGGTGAATTCGGGGTGGTGCTGATGGTGGGCGGCAATATTCCCGGCAAAACCAAGGTGGTTTCCATCGCCATTTACGATCATGTCGAAGCCCTGGAATACTCGCAGGCGCACTGGCTTTCGGGCGGGCTCCTGCTGTTTTCTTTTGTGGTGTTGTTAATCGTTTACGCCTTCAACCGCCGCTTACCGGTCCATGTCTCATGAGCGCCATTGTTACCCGCTTCAACGTTCAATATCCGGATTTTGGTCTGGACGCCGATCTGGCGTTTCCCGCGCAGGGAGTAACCGTCGTGTTCGGCCGGTCCGGGTCCGGCAAAACCACTTTCCTGCGTTGCCTGGCCGGATTGGAACGTTCTCCCTCCGGGTATATGAAATTCGGGGATAGCGTTTGGCAGGAGGAATCCCGCGGAACGTTTCTGCCCGTGCACCGGCGGCCGATCGGTATGGTCTTTCAGGAAGCGCGGCTGTTTCCCCACCTGAGCGTGCGCGATAACCTCAACTACGGATACCGGCGCCTGCCGCCGCAGGAAAGAAAAATCACTTTTGATACGGTGGTGACCATGATGGGCCTGAAATCCCTGCTGAACCGCCGCCCGCAGGGTTTGTCCGGCGGAGAACAGCAGCGGGTGGCCATCGGCCGGGCCTTGCTGACCAGCCCGCGCTTGTTGCTGATGGATGAACCGCTGGCCAACCTCGACACCCAGCGCAAGCAGGAAATCCTGCCCTTCCTGATTCGCCTCCGCAGGGAACTGGAAATTCCCATGGTCTATGTCACCCACTCGCTGAGCGAAGTTTTGCAACTGGTGGACACCCTGGCGATTTTACAGGACGGACGTTGCCTGGCCTGCGGCCCGGCCAACGACGTTTTATCACGGATGGATCTGGCGGGACGCGTCGGCCCGTCGCTGGTGGGATCGGTATTGAACACCATCGTCGAGGACCATGAAACAGAATACGGCCTCACCCGCGTCCGGTTTCAGGGGCGGAACCTGTACATACCGCAGCAACCGGTACCGCCGGGCAGTCCCCTGCGTTTGCATTTGCTCGCACGGGATATCAGCATCGGCCTGGGCAAACCCGAATCTCCCACCAGCGTTTTGAACATCCTGCCCGCCACGGTTCTGGAAATCGAATCGCCGGAGTCCCCGGGGAGCTCGGTCAACCTCAAGCTGGATATTGGCGAGCCGGTGCTGGCGGCCATCACCCGCAAATCGCTGGCCCACCTGGGATTGAAACCCGGCATGTCCGTTTACGCTTATGTGAAAGCCGTCCGGATGGTCCACGAATTGGAAGAGTTTTAACGGTAACGCGGATGGAATGAAAGCGAGGGCGGGCCGGGTCAGCTGGCCATTTTCTCTTCGATTTTGGGATCGATTTTGATCGCCAGCTGATAATGCTTCTGGGCGGCGTCCTCGTTACCCACCAGCTCATTGATCAAACACAGATTGTAATGCGCCTTGGCCATTTTAGAATCGATCCTCACCGCCTGGTTGAACGGTCCCAAAGCATCGTGATAATGCTGGATTTTGTAATGCGCCTCGCCCAGCATGAATTGCAGTTCCGCTTCCCTCGGTAAGAGCTTGACGGCCTGGCTTAAAGGTTCGATGGCATCCTGGGGACGATTGGCCTTGAACGCCACCTTGGCCATTTGCACCATGCTTTTCACATCCTTGGGATTCTTGGCAATCGCCTGCTTTAACCGTTCGATTTCCTTTTCCTCCGGGGACAAGGACGCGGCGGGCGCGGGCGGAGCCGCCGGGGGAGAAAACGCCGGGGAGGAGAACGCCGGCGGAGACGCCTCAGGTGCGGACGCCGGTGCGGCGGAAGCGGAAGCGGCTTTTTTTAATTGCGCTTCCAGTTTTCCTTTTTCGCTTTGCAGATGATCGCGGGATTTGCGGACCTCTGCCAATTCGGACCGGGCTTCCTTCAGCTGATGTTCCAGCTTACCCATATCATCTTTATGAGTGAGCGCGGCCTGGCTGAGGGTTTCGATTTCATTTTTCAGGGCCTGCATTTCTTCCGGGCTGGCCCCCGCGGCCGCCCGCCCGGCTTTGGACTGGGCGTCCTGCAATTGCGCTTCGAGATTTTCCTGGGCGGCTTTCAATTGATCCCGCTCCTGGACCGCCTGACCGGCTTTGGACTGGGCGTCCTGCAACTGGGCTTCGAGATTTTGCCGGGCGGCCTTTAATTGATCCCGCTCCTGTTTGACCTCCGCCAGTTCGTTTTGCACGGCCTCGATTTCACCCCCGCCCCCTTCACTTTCCTGAAGCAGCGCTTCCAATTGACCGGCGGTTTCGTTTAATTGAGTCTGCAATTCCGCGTTTTGATTTTCCAATCCCTCGATCTGCTGCTGCAGGGCTTGAGTGTCTCCCGAGTCCTGCGCCTGATTTTCCTGAACCTCCTGCAACTGGGCCTGGGCGGCCTTTAAAGCCGCTTCCGCCTGTTGCCGGGCCTGGACTTCCTGCTGGTAGGTCGCTTCGGGAATACCGCCGCTGGCGGCGCCGGCGGTTTGCAATTCACCTTCTACTTTGATCCGGGCCTGGGTTTCGGCAAGCAGTTTTTTGTTGGTGGCCAGCAACTCATTGGTGCGTTCTGCCAGTTCTTTTTCCACTTGAGCGCGCTTGGCCGCCTCCTCCTGCAACGCTTGCGGGGAGACACCGCCGCTTCCGGATTTTGAACCGGCCTCGGACAATTCTTTTTTCAGTTGGGAAATCTGAGCCTGGGCATTTTTGAGACCCTTCTCCGCCTCAGCACGTTTTTTCTGCTCGTTTTCCAGTTCAAGGGTGAAATCCCCGCCCTTACCTCCGGACAGCGCGGCAATTTTCTTGTTCGCCATGTCCAAAGCAAGGGTCTTCTCCTTCAGCTGGGTTTGCATGCTGTTGAGGACATCCTGAAGTGTTTGAGCAACACCTTTCGTGGGAGGATTGGCCATGTTCTTCTTAACCCAAATTCAATTAAAGTGTTGATGAAGTCATAGGGAGCCCGATTGGACCCGAGGCAACGCTTCCAGCATAAGTGTCGAATTAGAATCAATCCGCATACCCCATTATGGGTATGCAGATTTGGAAATCCGGATATAATATCCCAAATTTTAAACTATGCAACACAGGCGTATTAAAAATTTTACCCCATATTCATAGGGTGTCAACTTCTTTCATTTCTCCAGATTTTCAAACCTTTTAGGCTGGGACCGGGAAAACTCCTCTCGGGTACCAATCGGCGGATTCCGCACCGCTTCAAGCCAACCTGCCGGGTAAAAAGCACCTGAATTTTCCCTTCTTAGGAAATCGCCTCATGGAACCGGTTGATTTTCCTCTTAAGACCCGGTTTTTGATGACCCCCTAAAATATGGACAGCTTTTTTTGCGGGGGCCATATTAATTACAGGAAAAAGTCGGCGCAATGGAATGATAACCACAAGGGTGTTTAGTTTTCAATCATTTAATCGTATGAATGCGCCGTGAGATAGCCATTGTTCTGAATGACTGAAGTTAAAAGTGAAAGGAGGCTCCCATGCTGCGGATTCGATTACATGGCCGGGGTGGTCAGGGAATCAAAACCGCCAGTCAGATACTGGGAAGCGCTTCTTTTCTGGCAGGTTTCCAGGCCCAGGATTTTCCGTTGTACGGCGCTGAGCGCCGCGGAGCTCCGATAGTGGCTTATACCCGGATTCATCGTCAGCCCATTTTAGAACGCGGGCCGATCGCTGATCCGGATATTGTTTTAATCGGCGACGAAACGCTGTTGGAGGATATCCTGGCCGCCCCGACGGCGGGCAGTGATGCCGCCACCCTTCTTTTTATCAATTCCAGGCACTCCTCCGCCGAGCTTAAAAAGCATTTCCGCCTGGAGTCGCTTCCGGTGCAACTGGATTTAACCGAGCTGTGCGAAAAGCATCTTCATCAGCCAACGATTTTGAGCACGGCGCTGGCGACCGTCGGCGCGCGGCTGATGGGCCACATTCAATTGCACCATTTGCTCCAGGCGATTCGCAACGAACTCGGGCAGGAGCGCCTGTCTGCGGAAAAGATCACCGCGAACCTCAAGTTGGCCGAGGACGCGTTTATGAAAGTGCCGTCCTTTGATTTGGAGGGCAAAGAGGCGGCTCCGGCCGTTTCCAGCATACCGCTGGCGGCCCTGGAGCGCCGGAAACCCATTGACGGGGTTCCGGCTATTTTCGCTTCCGGCAACATGGCGCTTCGCAAAACCGGGAATTGGCGGACTCACCGCCCGGTCATTGATTACGATAACTGCAATGGTTGTGCGATCTGTTATGCCCGTTGTCCGGAAGGGAGTATCCGCATGGAACCGGGCGACCGGCCGGTGATTGATTACGATAACTGCAAAGGTTGCCTGATCTGCGCCGCCGAATGTCCCAAACACGCCATTGAAACGGTGCGGGAGGTTACATCATGGAACTGACCCAGACAAAAAAACGGATGCTTACAGGTAACAAGGCCGCGGCCTGGGGCGCCCGCCTGGCAAGGGTGGATTATGTTCCCGCGTTTCCGATCACCCCCCAGACGGAGATTGTCGAAACCCTGGCCCGCTGGTTTGCCGACGGGCACATGACCGGCAAATTCACCAACATGGATTCTGAACACTCCATGTTCATGGCGGCGGGTGCGGCCGCGGCTTCCGGCGTTCGTGTGTTCACCGCTTCTTCCAGCCAGGGCATTCTTTATGGACTGGAAGCGCTGGCCACCGTCGCCGGCTGGCGGGTGCCGCTGGTACTGGTCAATGTCTCGCGCGCGCTGGCCACTCCAATCACCTTGGAACCGGACCACAATGACGTCCTGAGTCTGCGCGACACGGGAATTCTCCAGTTACACGCCGAAACCTGCCAGGAGGTGCTGGATTATATTCTGATCGCCTACCGCCTGGCGGAAGATCCGGAAGTGGCCCTGCCGGTGCTGGTCAACCTGGACGGATTTTACCTGTCCTTTACCCGCGAACCGGTGGAGTTGCCCGATCCTGAAGAAGTTAAAAAATTTCTGCCGGATTTCAAACCGTCGCAACCGGTGTTTGACGGATCGCGGCCGATGGCGAGGGCTTCGGCGGTGTTTGGCGGCGGCAATTATTCGTACTTCAAGTTCCAGCATCATCTGGCCGCATTGCATGCCGAAACCGTTTTCAATAAAGCCGCCAAAGAATTCGGCGAACGTTTCGGCAGAATGTACGGCCCGGTGGAACGGTTCCGGCTGGAGGACGCGGAGTATGTTTTCATCATGAGCAACTCCTTTGCCACCAAGGGCAAGGCGGCGGTTGAACAACTGCGCCGGGAGGGCATCAAAGCGGGTCTGCTCAAGCTGAGCTTGATCCGGCCGTTCCCGAAGGAAACCATTGCCGAGGCTCTGGCTCACCGGCCAAAGGTTGCGGTGATCGACCAGAACATTGCCCCGGGTATGGGCGGCATTCTCTATCCGGAAATCATGAAGGCGGTTTACAACCGGCCGGACCGGCCGCAACACCTGCTTTCGGTGATCGGCGGGCTGGGAGGACGCAACATCAGCGAAAGCGATTTCGCCCATATCGTGGTCCGGCTGGATCAGCCGGTTTCCGATGAACCGCTGATGCTGTTTGATGAAAACGACAGGAAACAAATTGAAAAACTCCGGCAACTGGCCGGGGTGGTTCAGGAGGCTTGAGACCCATGACGGCTGTCATTGATACATTTGAAGAATCTCCCTACAGGAAGGTCAAGGATTTGAATCCGCAGGAAGAGATCGCGCCGGGTTCCCCCTTGTGCGCCGGATGCGGCGGTCTTGAGGGAATGCGTCTCGCCTTGAAGGCGCTGGGCGAAGACACATTGATCTGCAACGCCGCCGGGTGCTTCACCCTGATTTCCGTATATCCCTTCACTCCGCTGAAGGGGTCCTGGCTGTATACCACCATGGGCGGATCGGTTCCCGCCGCGCAGGGTGTGCGCGACGCCCTGGACATTCGCAAACAGAAATATGGACTGTCCGGGAAGCGGGATCTGCAGGTGATGGTGGTGGCGGGTGACGGCTCCTCTTATGACATGGGACTGGGTCCGTCTTCGGCGGCCATTCACCGCGGGCTGGATTTCATTTACTTCTGCTACGACAACGAGGCGTACGGCAATACCGGATTCCAGATGTCCGGCGCGTCTCCTCTCGGCAGTTACACCCAGACCAGCCCGAGCACGCTGGAACACCCGGCCGGTGCTGAGCGGTCTAAAAAAGATTTGTTCAGCATCTGGACGGCGCATCGCCCGACGTATGTCGCGACGGTATCTCCCCGCGAACCGATTGATCTGTCCAATAAATTCAAGAAGGCCAAGGGCATGAAAGGACCGCGTCTGTTCCTGTGCCTGTCGCCGTGCCCGACGGGCTGGGGGTTCGATCCGAAAGAAACGCACCTCATCGCCAAACTGGCGGTGGATACCGGCATCTTCCCGATCAAGGAATTTATCGGCGGTCAGGTGATTCATACCAAACGGCCGAGAAAACGCGTACCGGTGGAAAAATATCTGGAACGGCAAAAACGGTTCCGGCATCTGTTCGAGCCGGAACGGCGCGACGACATCATCGCGCAAATTCAGAAAAATGTGGACGGTTACTGGGAGCCATACGATGACTGATCTAAATGTCATGACCTTCGGACAACACCGCCCTGAGGAGGCGTTGAAAAGCCAAGTGGACTTGAGTCCTTTTTTCGCTCCCCGCTCGGTGGCGGTGATCGGCGCTTCTCCCCGGAAGGGCAACCTGGGGAAGTATATTGTCCAGAGCCTGATTCATCATCGATACCCCGGCACGATCACCACGGTGCACCCCAAGGGAGAACCGGTCGAACAATGCCCGGTCGTCACCCAAATCGATCAATTGCCGAACACGGTGGACCTCGCCATCGCGGCGGTTTCGGCCCCCCACGTCTTACCCCTCCTTAAACCGCTTGCGGCCCGCGGGGTCCACCACCTGATTATCATCGGCGGCGGGTTTGCGGAAACCGGTGAGGCGGGGGAAATTCTCCAACAACAGATACAGGAGGAGGCGCGGCGGCGGCATATCCGCATCATCGGCCCCAACGGCATGGGAGTGTTCAGCGCCGCGGACCACTTTAACAGTTTCTTCCTGAAACCGGGCGCGGTCGACTGGCCATTGCCGGGAACGGTGGCCTTGATCTCGCAGAGCGGTGCTTTTCTGATGCACCTTCTGGATCACCTCGGACATCGGGGTGTCGGCGTGCACCGGGCGGTCAACTTCGGCAACCGGGTGGATATCGGAGAATGCGAACTGCTGGAGGAATTCGGGAACGACCCGGAGGTGAAGGTCATCGGGCTCTATCTGGAAAGCGTTCAGGACGGTCCGCGTTTTCTGGAGACGGTTCGATCTATGGATAAACCCATCTTTATTTTCAAGGGCGGTAAAACCGAACACGGTCAGCGGGCGGCTTTGGCGCATTCCGCTTCCCTGGCGGGCGCTTATGCCGTCTTTCAGGCCGTGTGCCGGCAGACCGGCATGATCGAAGTAGAAGGATTGGAGCAGATGATCGACGCCCTCCAGACGTTCAGCCGTCAACCCCGGGCTCGAAGCAACCGCGTGCTGGTGGTATCCAACGGCGGCGGCATGGGAGTTCTGCTCACGGACCTGTGCGAACAGGCCGGGTTGATTGTGCCTCCACCCTCAGAAAACGATCAGGGTGCTCTGCGCGGACGGTATCCGGCATTCTACTCGTTCCGCAACCCGGTGGACCTGACCGGATCGGGCACGAACGAACAATGTGTTTCCGTCGTGGAATATCTTTTGGCCGGCGGGGAATTCGATGCGCTCCTGTTGGTCCTGTTGCCCGGCACGGAAGGCATCAATGAAAATATCGGCCCGATGCTTAAAGACCGTCTGCCGGACAATCTTCCGGTGGTGATCGGGGCTTATGGCGGCTTGTACGAGGCGTTGAATCGTCACTTGGGCCCTAAGGGTATCCCGGTTTTTCCCAATGGAGAACGCGCCGCGCGCGGTCTCGAGTTGCTGGTTCGTCATACCCGAATGGATCAAAAAACGTATGGGAAGGTGGAGGTTCCCTCCTTCGACCCGGCGCCCACGAAGGGCTGGCTGAAGTCTTTCGACCGCAACCCGCATGAAATGCAGATCAAGAATCTGTTGAACCGTTGCGGTATCCCGGTGCCCCAGCATTTTCATCTTCTTAAGCGGGAGGATGCGGATTGTGCCGCGGACTATCTGGGATTTCCGTTGACGTTGAAGGTGGTGGGACCGGCCATTCTGCATAAAACAGAGATGCGGGCCATCCGGGGCGAAATCCATGACCGGAAAACCCTGATCACCGAATGGGAGATTTTGTATTCCCGCTGGCCGGGGCAGGTATGGGCGGAACAGCATATGACGGAAGGTTTGGACTTAATGGTCGGCGCGCACCGGGATCCGCATTTCGGCCCGGTCCTGTTGTTCGGTACCGGCGGCAGTTATGTCGAGCTGTATGCAGATATCGCGCGTTGCGTGATCCCGGCCTCCCTGGAGGAGTGGCACAGTTGCCTGCGGCGAACCCGGGTATGGAAAATTATAGAAGGTTATCGCGGAAAACCCCCGCTGAACCAGAATAAACTGTTGGCGTTTTTGAATTGGGTTGCGGACTGGATGATGCAGGAGAATGAAATTCAATCGCTGGATTTTAATCCGGTTCGCCTTTATGAAAAGGACCTGGTCGTTCTGGATGCCAAGATGACCCGGCTCCTCCACTAATGGAAAGGGGTGAGGATGATGAGCACCCATTACATTGACAATTTTGCGGACAAACTCGGCCCGGAAAAAATCATCCATATTTACGATCCCAAAACCCAGTTGCGTGCCATTGTGGCCATCGACAACCTGGCGTTGGGTCCGGCCATTGGCGGATGCCGCATGGCACCGGATGTCAGCACGCTGGAGGTGTTCCGGCTGGCCCGTGCCATGACGCTGAAGAATGCGGTGAACGGCTTGAAGCACGGCGGGGCCAAATCCGGTATCCTGGCGGATTCCAAATCTCCCGACAAAGAAAAGCTGATCCGAATCTTTGCCCGGGCGATCCGGGAACTGGAAGGTTACATTCCCGGTCCGGATATGGGCACCGACGAGCAGAGCATGGCGTGGGTCAAGGAAGAAACCGGCCGCGCCGTGGGACTGCCTCGCTTGCTGGGCGGCCTGCCTCTGGATGAACTGGGAATGACGGGCTATGGCGTTGCCGTCGCGGCGGACGTCGCCGGTAAAACCCTCGGCCTGCCGCTCAAAGGAGCGCGTGTGTCGATCCAGGGTTTCGGTAATGTCGGTAAAGCCGCGGCCCGGTTCCTGATGGAGCGGGGCGCCAAGGTGGTCGCCGTCAACGATTCGAAAGGAACGTTGGCGGATACAGCGGGCATCGATATTCCGTCCCTGATCGAGTTCGTACAAACCGGCGGCAAGGTGGCGGATTCCCGGCTGGGTCAAGCGCTGGGCCGCGACGAGCTGCTGACGCTGGAATCGGATATTTTCATTCCCGCCGCACGGCCGGATGTTTTTACGGAGCTGAACCAGCATCTGCTGAAAACCCGTCTCGTGCTGGAGGGGGCCAATATCCCGATCACAACCGAAGCGGCGAAGAAAATCCATGACCGGGGTATCTGGATCGTCCCGGATATCATCGCCAATTCCGGCGGGGTCATTTGCGCCGCCACGGAATACCAGGGACTGACCGCGGATGACGCGTATGCCACCATCCGTGAAACCATCGGCCGCAATACCGCCGAGGTCCTGCGGCGGGTGCGTGACGGAAAACGGTATCCGCACGAAGCCGCCTTGAACATGGCGCGCGAACCGATCGACGCCGCGATGCAGAAGAACGCCTGCGCTTAATTTGGATGGATGACGAGTTGATGGGTGTTTCCCGGAACGGGCCGTAAACAAAATAACGAGGGGGTGTTTTTTTATCCGGCCGGAAATATGAAAGCGGAATTCGCTCCAATAGAATTTTGCTGACGGATAACGGCCCGCAAGCGGGATCCAGCGGTACGCCGGTTTATCCGCTCAGGTTGGGATTGAGCCGGGAGGCTTCTTTTTTATGAAATTCCGATTCTTCCACATGTCCGGTCAGGCTGTAGACCAGGCTCAGGACACGATGCGCTTCCGCATACTGCGTATTCGCTTTGACCGCTTCCTTAAAGGGGCCGATGGCTTCCTCATACTGCCCCACCACCATATAGCCCAAACCGAGGTTGTAATGCGCCTCCGCCCAGTCCGGCTTCAGCCAGGCCGCTTCTTTGAAGGAATCCAGCATTTCCTCATAACGCTTGAGGGCATCGAAAGCCTTTCCCAGACCGAAATGGGCTTCCGCGCAATCCTGTTTAAGCCGCAGGGCGGTCCGAAACGCGTTGAGCGCTTCCTTCCCGTTGAACTCTTCCAGCCAGGCCTGCCCTAATTTGAGGAAGGATTGAAAATCCTGGGGATTGTTTTCAGTCGCTTCCTTGAGTTCCCGGATATGGCTGGGTATGATTTCGTGGGTCATTGAGGTTTCCGATTGTTCAGCAATATTACATTATCGATGCTGAAACCTCATCTTGCAAATAGTTTTCCATGCGGATGGCCCTATGGGAAGGAGACCTTTGCATAAGTACCCATTTT
>JABAHQ010000076.1_pt2 | contig 120891 bp, 130 predicted proteins | sample 7062091 | NCBI WGS metagenome assembly JABAHQ01 (sample SAMN14534359, study PRJNA622989) | marine sediment metagenome | biome: marine biome [ENVO:00000428]; feature: marine pelagic biome [ENVO:01000023]; material: deep marine sediment [ENVO:00002113] | place: India: Gulf of Kutch | collected...
CAGAGAGGACATTGGGATAACTGTTAAGAAAGAAGATAATTTTAGTGAATGGTATACGCAAGTGGTTTTAAAAGCAGAACTGGCAGATTATGCACCTGTTAAAGGACTTATTGTTTTGAGACCAGATGGCTATGATATTTGGGAATCAATAAAAAAATCCTTAGATGAAAAATTTTCGAAAAGAGGGATTAGAAATGGATTCTTGCCCATCCTTATTCCTGAATCACTGTTAGGAAAAGAGAAAAAACATTTTGTTGGTTTTAATCCTGAAGTATTTTGGGTCACACATTCAGGAACAAACGAAATTGGGGATAAGCTGGCGTTAAGACCAACTTCAGAAACTCTAGCCTATTCACTATATTCAAAATGGATAAAGAGTTGGCGCGATTTACCGTTAAAGATTAATTTTTGGAATACTGCTCTCAGAGCAGAGATAAAAGCAACAAAACCATTTCTTCGTACATCTGAATTTTTATGGCAAGAAGGTCATTCTGTTCATGAAACAAAAGAAGAAGCCGAAAAAGAAGTTTTTGATATGTTGGAGGTGTACAAAACCACTGTTGAAAATGAACTTGCAATTCCTGTAATGACTGGTAAAAAAAGTGAGAAAGAAAAATTCGTTGGAGCCGTATACACAACAACAATGGAGTCAATCATGCCCGATGGTAAGGCATTGCAGATGGGAACATCACATTTTTTGGGACAAAATTTTTCAGAGCCGTTTAATGTAAAATTTGCAGATAAAAATAACATAGAACACTTTACTTGGCAAACTTCATGGGGGGTTTCATGGAGACTTGTTGGTGCAATGATAATGGTGCACGGAGACAACAAAGGTTTGGTGCTTCCACCCAAAGTCTCACCAATCCAGGTAGTTATAGTACCAATCTTTTACTCAGAAACAGATAAGGAAAAAGTAAATGCAAAATCCGCAGAAATACAGAACCAGTTAAAAGAGAAAAACATGAGAGTTCATGTTGACGACAGAGAAGAAGTTACGCCAGGATTCAAATTCAACGATTGGGAATTAAAAGGAGTTCCACTTAGAATAGAGATAGGCCCAAAAGATATTGAAAGCGGCAAAGCAAAGTTTGTAAAGCGAAATAATCGTCAAAAAATTAGTATTCCATTTACTGAGGTTGGAGAAAAAACAAGCGATGTTTTAGGCCAAATACAAAATGAAATGTATGAAGAAGCTAAGAAATTGCTTGACAGTAGGATAGTTGATGCAAAGGAATATTCTGGTTTTATAGAAAAACTAGATTTAGGTGGTTTTATCAGGTCACCATGGTGTGGAAAACAAACCTGTGAAGATAAAATCAAAGAAGAGACAGGTGGAGAGATTCGCCTTATTCCATTCAATGGCGATGCAAAAGATGAAAAGTGCATACTATGTCAAGAAGATTCAGTGTCAGTAGCTTTATTTGCAAAGGGTTACTAGATACACCGCAAATATAATAAAACAAGGATACGTTTTAACCCTGTGACAACTATTCCCGAACAGTTACAAGTAAAAAACATTCTAGATACATTTAACGATACCAGAAAAAAAACATTAGAGTTAGTTAGACCTCTTGAAAAAGATGATTTTGTAGTTCAAACCGCTTTTTTTATGAGTCCACCAAAGTGGCACCTAGGACATGTAAGTTGGCTGTTTGAAATAATTTTAAATCAACTTGATAAAAATTATGAATTTTATTCAGAAGAGTATCTCAATTATTTGAACTCTTATTATAATAGATTTGGTGTTCCTCATGACAAGGGAAGAAGAGGCGTAGTATCAAGACCTACCGTGGAACAAATTTTTGATTACTATGATGCAGTAACCAAAAGAGTTCAAAAATTTCTGCAAGAAAATTCTCTTAATAAAAAATCTTCAAACTTATTCAAAATGGGATGTAATCATGAGTGCCAACATCAAGAACTACTTGTCTATGATCTTCAACACCTCCTCGCAGATCAATACAAGCCAGTAGAAAATTCCAAGCCGCCAAAACCCAAATTTGTGGAACCATTCATGGTAGAAATCAAAGGAGGAATCTATGACTTGGGATATTCTGGCTCTGACTGGTGTTATGATATAGAGTTACCTGAACACAAAGTATACCTAAATGACTTTAAAATTGATGCGTTTCCTGTCACCAACGGTCAATATATGAAATTTATCGAAGATGGTGGTTACTCTAATTTCAAGTATTGGCTCTCAGACGGTTGGGATGCAGTAAAACAAAATGGATGGAGTGCACCCATGTATTGGATAAAAGAGGATGGTGAGTGGTTTACAATAGATTTTGTAGGCAAGCGTAGAATTAACCCTAATGAACCAGTAATTCATGTTAGCTTTTACGAAGCGTATGCATATTGCAAATGGGCTGGCAAGAGGTTGCCCACCGAGGCAGAATGGGAAAAAGCGGCCTGTTGGAACGAAGAGACACAAAGTAAAACGTTATTCCCGTGGGGAAATGAACAACCAAATAACAATGTAGCTAACTTATTAGAATCAAACATCTGGTCATGTTCTGAAATTGGATCTTATCCAGAGGGCAAAAGTCCTTCAGGATGTCATCAGATGATTGGCGATGTTTGGGAGTGGACTTCTTCAGAATATGTCGGGTACCCTGGATTCAAAACAGGTTTTTCTGAATACAATGACAAATGGTTTACAAATCAAAAAGTGCTAAGAGGAGGATCTTTTGGTACCCCAAAAAAATCGATAAGAGGAAGTTATCGTAACTTTTTCAGGTTAGATGAAAGATGGTTGTTTGGTGGTTTTAGATGTGCCGAAGATGTTTGACACTAATTCTTTCCCAAAAGATTAACGGAAAATAAATTATTATTATCTGTCCACCTTTTCCTAATTCTAAAACCAGTATCTCCGATTAATTTGTCGATCTGATTAAGAGTATATTTGTACGAAAATTCTGTGTGTATTAGTTCATTATTTTCTAGGGTGAATGACAGATTTATTTTTGAAATTGTAATTTTTTGTTTTTTTAATGATTTTAAGTACATTTCAACTCGTTGTTTTTTTTCATTATATACTGCCACATGTTTAAAATTTTGAAGAATGAAATTGCCTCCCAGTTCTTCGTTTATTCTCCACAACACATTCTGATTGAATTTGGCTGTAATTCCTAATGAATCATCATATGCATTTTCTAGTATCTTTCTTTGTTTAACCAAATCCAACCCTATTAAAAACAGGTCATCCTTGTTCATAGTTTGATTAATTTTTTCTAGAAAATATTTTCCATCAGCGGGTTCAAAATTTCCAAAACTAGAACCAAGGAACAAGATAAGATTTGGTTTTGTGTTAAAATCTTTAATGAATTCAAGTCCATCTTCATAGGTATCAATTATTCCTGTAATTTTCAATTTGTTATAGTCTCGTAGCAAACACTCAGAACTTTCAGTTAAAATCTCAGAAACGTCGATTGGAAAATATTCTAAAACAGATTGAAAGTGTGTAATAGAATCTATTAGAATTCTTGTTTTCTCTGCGGATCCACTACCCAATTCCACAAGTCTAAATTCAGAATCAAGAATATCATGGAGAGAATCCTTGATTTTTTTTAATATATTAATCTCTGTTCTTGTAAGATAATATTCAGGCAACTTGCATATTTTATCAAAAAGTTCTGACCCGCGTTTATCATAAAAATACTTTGGCGGAATAGAGCGGGGTTTTTTCCCAAGAGTATTGCAAATTTCTTCTGCAAACGTTTTTTCAACTTTTGTTGCATGGGGTTTAAAATATTTCAGGCGTTCATCTACGACGAATTTTTTGTAAGATATATTTTGCTTGATTGGATCTCTCAAGTATTAAAATCGCTATTAATATGCCATAAATGCTTTCTTCTATAATTAGAAACATATTTCTTGATATAATAGCAAACCTAAATCAATTCGTTGCAAGATATACTTAAAGTAGAAAATTTAGTTAAGCATTTTGTAAAAAAGTCAATATTCTCCTCAAAAACACAAGTTGTACATGCCGTTGATGATGTTACATTTTCTGTAAAAAAAGGCGAAGTTTTTGTATTGGCTGGCGAATCAGGATCAGGAAAGTCCACAATTGCAAAATTAATTCTTAGATCCGTTGAACCAGACTCTGGTAAAATTTTCTTCCACGATGATGAGATTACTAAAAATTCTAGATCAGTGAATAAAATTAGAATGGATTGCCAAATGATTCACCAAGATCCTTATGATTCAATCAATCCTAGAATGCGTGTTGCAGATATTATTGTTGAACCACTGGAAATTCATGGTATTGGAAACAAAAATGAAAGATACAAGAGAGTAATAGAGGTACTTAGGGAGGTAAAATTAGATCCTCCCGAAGATATTGCAAAAAAACACCCCCACATGCTCTCAGGGGGACAAAGACAGAGGGTTGTGTTGGCAAGAGCTATGGCCATTAATCCAGATTTGATAATAGCAGATGAGCCTGTTTCAATGCTAGATGTCTCGATAAGAGCTGAAATTCTTGAATTGATGAATCAGTTACGGCAAAAACATAACATTTCTTTCATTTACATTACGCACGATCTTGCTACTGCTAGGTTTTTTGGAAATCGGATAGGCATTCTTTATCTTGGTAAAATAGTTGAGATTGGTCCCATCGATGATGTACTTCTCAAACCAAAACATCCATATACACAAGCTCTTATTGATGCAATTTCTGAACCAGATCCTGACAATCTTCATCGAGAGAGAAAAATTAGGATCAACGAACCCACAAATGTTGATGTTTACGAAGGATGTAGATTTAGAGCTAGATGCCCCTATGTCATTGATGAATGCAAGAAAGAGCCACCACTTGAAAAAGAAGATAACAGATATGCTGCCTGTTTTGTAAAATTGGACTAAGTAGTCATTGATGGAAGTCTCTTATCCTTGTAAGTAACCACGTAGGAAACCCCGTTTTTAGGATATACTCCATAAATCAATTTAGCTTTTTGTACTACGGAATCTTTTAGTGATACCATGACGAATTGACTTTCTTTTGATCGTTCTTCTAAAATTTTTGATAATCTTTCAGAATTTGGTGCATCCAAGTGTGCGTCTACTTCATCAAACAAGTAGAAAGGAGAGGGTTTCAACTTTTGAAGAGCTAAAACAAATACAATTGCGGCCAGAGTTTTTTCACCACCACTTATAGAAGTGGATTCACGTTTTGGTTTGTTTGGAAACTGTATAAGATATGAAATTCCTGAATTGAAAATATCATCTTCATTTTGTAATTCTAGCCAAGCATTTCCTCCAGTCATTTTTCCAAAGGCGTTTCTGATCTCTTTGTCAACCTTATCAAAAGCATCCAAGAATGTTTGGCGCTTATCCTTTTCAATTTCCTCAATAAATCTTACAATTGAGTTTCTTTCCTCCTCAAGCGAATTCTTTCTTGTAGACATAGAACGATATCCGCTTGAAACCTCAACATAGTTTTCTGGAGCTTTTGCATTCAGTGCATTTAGTGATTTCAGCTCTGCTTGTAGTCCTTGGATTAATTCGTCTACATTGAACGTCTCCATATTTTCGTTATATCCATAAGTATGAAGCAGACCCTTAAGGTGGTTTTCTCTTTCGGTAAGATCTTTCAAGTCTCTGTTCAATGAATCAGACTGTCGCTCCAATGAATTGATCTCCTTGGTAAGTACCCTATCCTTTTCATTGAGTTCGCGAAGTTTATCGTCAAAATCCTTTAGTTTTGAAACAGAAGTGCCAGATGTTTCAATCAGATTCTGCTCTTTTTCTCTTAATTTGACCAATTCTTGATTATGGGATTCTTTTTTACTCTCTAACTCTTGTATTTTTTTCTGTAGTTCTTGTTTGTCAAAAGCAAGTGATTCTTTTTCTGAATTTAGATTTTTGATATTAGAACTCTGCCTTGAATCATCAGAATATAGATCAGATAGTTTAGAGTTTATTTCCCTTTGCTCGGACATTATTTCGGAATACTTTTGTTCTAAGCTGCCCTTTCGTTCGTTTAATCTAGATAAATCATTGGCAATTCTTTCGTATTCTCCATCTGAATAGTTTTCATGCATAAGTCTAATTCTTTCATTAAGTGATTCAATGTGAGATTCATGACGAATTAATTCAGTTGAAAGACGTTCGTTATTAGCCTGGAGTTCAGAAATTCTACTAGAGAGTTGTTCTTTCATCTTAAATGCTGTCGATATTTTCCATTTTAGATCTGAATAACTATGATTAACAGTAGCCAGTTCTTTTTCTGAAATAGAAAGACGGTCTTTATGTGATTGAATCGCAGATTCTGTTTTTATTAATGATGTTTTTTTCTTTTGCATGTATTTTTTTAATAAAGTGACGGATTGAACCAGACCATCCACTGAAGTGCTCATGGATATTATTTTGGTTAATTTCGATATTTTGGAATTGATATCAACGATAACCCCTCCTCCTTTTGCCTCAAAAAATTCTCCGTTAATTGATACTGCCTTGTAACCTTTTTTAGATATTATTCTTGCCGAATCTGTAGAATTGGTAAGAATAACGTTTCCAAACAGAAATGTCTTCAATGCAGAGTACTTGGCATCACATTTTACAAAATCAGATAGTACCCCAATTACTCCTTTTTCATTCGGTACCTCTAGTTTAAACTTCGGAATGGCATCAAGTGGGATTATCCTAAACCGAGGCAGATTTTTTGAGCGTGCAAGTTCTGCAATTCCTATTAAAGTTTCAAAGTCTTTTACCACAACTGCCTTTATCCAGTCAGAACCTGCAGCAAGGGCTGCGCGGTCATATTCTTTATCCCATGAAATCATTTCGTAAACTAGTCCGTTGATTCCTAACTTTTCTGAACGCTCTTTTAGTTTAGCAATAGAATAATCTTCATGCATTATTTCTTTGACTGTTTTAATCTTTGTCGCATACTGAGCTGCTGCCTTGTCAGATTTTTCTAATATTAAATCTAGTTCTTCAAGATCCTTTTCTTGTTTTGACTTTTTTTGATTAAACCCCGAAATTCTAGTTTTTAGTTCTGCTATAGTAGATTCATGGTTTTTTATTATGGAATCAAGTTTTTGTTTTAGTTTTTCAAGTTTAGCTAGTTCTTGAATGTAATCATTGTATTTGGCAGTATTTGATTTAATCTTGTTGTGTGAATCAAGTTTTTCTGATTTTGTTTTAGAATAAAGCAACTTGACTTCATTTAATTTATCTCGCAATGAACCAATTTTCTTATCTACTTCTAGTTTTCTTGAAGCAGCATCGGACTGTTCTTTCAGTACCTTGTTTCGTTCTGCATCCAATAATTCAAGTTCAGCGTTGAATTGTTTCTTTTTTTGTTCCGAATTATTTAATGATTCTTTAACTTTTTCAATTTTAGATTTTAATTCAGATTTAGTTTCATATATTTGATTTATTTCTGTTTCAATTTCCGGAATCCTAGATTCAATCCGCTGTATACTTTTTTTTGCACTAAGAATTGAGCTGCTACTCTCCTCATAGAGTCGCATGGCATTACTTATATCTGAATCAATAGTTGCTTTTGCCTGATTGTAGGCATTTACCTCTTCCATAAATTTCAGTTTTTGAGAATCTAATTCTTGAACCTCTGAACGGAGCGTAGTTCTTTCTTCATTTGATTTTGAAGTTTGGTTTGTTATCTCCTCTAGATTTTTCTCTTTGGTTTCTTTATCTGATTTAATGAATTTTAGTTTATTTGCAGCTGAGATTGCGTTGTATCGATTAAGCTCCCTTTCAATCATATCATATCTAAGTTTTTGATTTCTTTCTTCTTCTAATTCGTCAATGCGTTTTTTGATTTCACCCATCTTGGCCAAGGCAATTTCAAGCCTTCTATCTGCCTCATCCAGTTGCTTAACAGATTCTGCCTTCTTTTCATCAAAATATGATAATCCGATCAAGTTTTCAATTGATTGCCTTTTTTCTTCAGGCGAGAACTCAGAAATTCTAGTCACAGTACCTTGTTGGACTGCATTTAGTTGATTTATGCCAGCATTTGCTACATCCAAAAGATCAAGAATGTGGCCTCGAGTTGTTTTTTTCTTATTAAGATAATAGTTGTTTTCGCCTTTATCATCCATTTCTCTGGTAACTTCGACGGTATCGGAATCGACTGGGATCTTTCTATCAGAATTATCAAATTGCAAGTTAACACGGGCCATTTTAGGTCCTCTTCTGGTTCCTTCAATATCATGTAAGAGTGAACGAAGTTTATCAACACGCATTGTCTTTGGTTTATTTTCACCCATCGCAAAAATTATTGCGTCTAAAATGTTGCTTTTGCCTGATCCGTTGGGTCCAGAAATAGAAACTAAGCCTGGCTCAAATTGTACGGTTGTGTTTTTAAAGCCAAACGATTTGAAACCGAAAATATCGACCTTCTTTATATGCACCAATGCATAGTTTAGTTAATTTCGGTAGGATAATCGATTGCTAACAAGTTTAGTTGACTAAAAGGTTTGTAACAAGAGAAAATCCCGATATTGGATTAGTATTTAAACTCAAGTACAATACGTGCCTATTGCTTAACCCTTCAAGAAAGAAATTGAATTTATGTTAAATCTAGTAACCGCGAAACCATAGTTGATTGGAATTATTTAGTAGCAATAATAGTTAAGTTATTTTTGTAAATACCCAAGCAGAAGGATATTCCTAGAAAACAATACAGGCATATCACGCAGTCGATCCTCAACAAAGGTTATCAAAAAGCAGTTTTCCATTTCATTATCAGCTAAAAAGCCAATAACGAATCAACTTAAGACAGAAGGCGGGAGAATGTTCCATTTGAGTACCTAGCTTTCTAGATTAGGTCCTTTTTTTGATTCAATTAGAAATAATTACAGCTCAAAAAAATGTGTGTAATGACAAAAGTAGCAGTTGTACAGATGACTACTTATGATTCAAACATCAAAGGTATCAAAAAAGCCGAAGAGATTATTTCAGACCTTGCACAGAAAAATACAGATATTGTATGTTTTCCCGAACAATGGCTTAAAAATAATAAATTAGATTTTGAACAAGACCTTTCTTCACTAAAGAAGTTAGCCAAAGACTATCAAATGACAGTTATTCCTGGTGCTTTCTATGAAAAAACTTCCAAAGGATATTCGATCTCCTCTCCAGTAATTGATCCGTCAGGTAGTATAATAGGCAAACAAGAAAAGATTCATCCTTTTGACTATGAAAATAAATTGATCAATCCTGGCACGACAACCAAAATATTTTCTACTCAATGTAAGTTTGGAATAATTATTTGCTACGACATGGTTTTTCCAAACGTGGCAAATTCCTTAGTAAAAAAAGGAGCTGAGATCTTGTTATCACCAAGCAGGATTGTGAAAAGAGGCATCAATCCTTGGCATATGTACGTTCAAGTGCGTTCCTTGGAGAACAGGATACCAATTCTTGCATCAAATGTAATGAATTACAGATTTGGTGGAAAGAGCATAATAGTCGATCTTGTGGAAAGAAATAAAGTAGTTATTCCAAATATAACAAAACTAACAAAAGAGGGGGCGCTAGTAAAAAATTTCAACTTGAAAAGATATATCAAATCTAGAAAGAAAAGATTTTCAGACAGTAGAAAATTTTCTTAATTATTTTCTGCTACAAATTCTTCACAAGACTTCTTAGCATAAACATCTCCCATTTGTTCTGGAGGATGTTTCATTAGATAAGCACAAGCAGGATGTATTGGTCCTCCCACTCCACGATCTAGTGCGATTTTTGCAAGACGCAAGGCATCAATTACTATTCCCGCGGAATTTGCTTTATCATCTACTTCTAATCGTACTTCCATATTATATGGAATGTTTGCCCATTGTCTTCCTTCAATTCTCATAAACATTAATTTTGTATTTCCTAAAAATGGAATAAAGTCAGAAGGGCCTACATAGATTTGATCATCGTCTAGTCTTTTATCTAATTGACTTTGTACACTCTCTGTTTTTGAAATTTTTTTACTCAATAGTCGATCTTGCTCTTTCATATTTAGAAAGTCAGTATTCCCACCCACATTGATTTGGTATGTTTTCTCTATCTTGGTCCCTCTATCATTACATAGTTTTGCTAATGTCCGATGCACTATAGTTGCTCCAACTTGCCCTTTAATGTCATCACCTATGACTGGAATATTTTTTTCTTTGAACTTGTTTGACCAATTTTCATCTGAGGCGATAAAGGATGGAATGCAGTTTACAAATGCAGTGTTAGTATCAAGACATATTTGTGCCCAGAATTGGGTTGCCTTTTCTGAACCAACTGGAAGATAAGAAACAATAATCTCGGTTCCGGTTTCCTTGATTATTTTTTTGATTTCCTCTGTAAGTTCTTCTTGGCTTTTTGTGCTTTTAATAGGATTGACTCGGTTCTCTACCCAAACTCCAACGCCGTCCAGAATAGGACTTTCGAAAACTTTGGCATCAGTGTTGGGCATTTCTTCTTTTGGTATCCAATCTACCATGTTTGGGTGCTCATAAATTGCCTGGTTGATAGTTTTTCCAATCTTATTTTCACCCACATCAAAACCGCAGACAAAATCAATATCATGAATTCCATAACCGGCTAACTTGTCATGAATTATGCCGATAATTTCTTGGGAGGGATTTCTACGATAATACTCTATCCCTTGAATCAGGCCTGCAAAACAGTTTCCTATTCCCACAAGACCTACTCGGATTCTATCGCCCATGATCACTTTTTTCAGTTTTGAGAAGGTTTAAAGCTTTACTAAATTACTAAAAATTCTAGTGAGAATTTTATAATAGATGATAACGTTAGAAACATGATAAAACCAGGCAGATCCATAAAAGACATAAAAATAACCGATAACATGTCAATAGAAAAAATATTTGCTCAACTTGCAACCTCTGGGGGTTTTGAGTCTATTAATTTGTCAAAGGGTGTAGATATACTCTCTGACATGTTAATGCAAAAAAACTGTTTACGGTTCTTATCATTTGTTGGCGCCATTATTTCAACTGGAGCAAGGGGAATTATCAAAGATATGATCAAGAAGAAATGGTTTGATGTTGTAATAACTACTTGTGGCGCATTGGACCACGACATAGCTAGATACTTTTCAAACTACAAAGAAGGTGACTTTACAATGGACGATAAGGAACTTGCCAAAGGAAAGGTTCATCGATTGGGAAATGTGTTAGTACCAATGGAAACTTACGGTCCTCTTATAGAAAATAAAATGCAGCAATTTCTAGAACAAGAATATAAGAAAGGAAAAAGGGAAATGTCCTCTGAAGACGTTACAAGAATGATTGGTAGCAAGATGGGCGAAAGTTCCTTTCTTCATTGGGCGTATAAAAACAAGATACCGGTAATTGTTCCTGGAATATTAGATGGAGCAGTTGGGAGTCAGCTTTGGTTATTTGCACAATCACATCCAGATTTTAAGTTAAACTTAATTGCAGATTCTGAAGTTTTATCTGGCCTTATCTTTAAAGCAAAAAAATCAGGTGCACTTATGATTGGAGGGGGAATTTCAAAACATCATACTTTGTGGTGGAATCAATATCGAGATGGACTTGACTATGCCCTATATCTTACCACTGCACAGGAGTTTGATGGAAGTCTTAGCGGAGCTCTTGTAAGAGAGGCTATCTCATGGGGGAAAGTAACAAGAAAAGCGCATCAGACAACAATCCATGCGGAGGCCACCACAATCTTGCCTTTTATTTATGCAACATTGCTTTCTAAGATTAAAAATAGAATGTGATTAACCGATTCCTGTGCTATGATCCCATGTAGAATAATAGCTTGGAGTCAGTTCTAGAATAACAGACTGTGCGTTTTTAACACCGTCTAAAAGAAACTTGGCTACCTCATTATCAAGGCTACCAGTATACTTTAACATGATTTTTTCAGCTATAGGAATATTATGTTCGACATCTTCATGTATGATAACTTTGGACTTTCCTCTTACTCCTTTGTAGGGTATTTTTTCGTCATCAACACAAAAGTACACCAAATTATTTCTTCGAATGTTTTGTACTTTTTTTGAAGATTTACTTGTCTCAATGAACAAAAAGTCTTTGTTGTACAGAAACCAAACAGGATGAACGTTTGGATCTCCTTTTTCATCTATAGTACCCAACAAGAGGTTTAGTTTGCTTTTTGACAGAAATTCTGCTAATTGATCATGTGAGAGTTTAGAACCAAATCCTGGACTCCCATGATAAATTTTCATAAATTAGGTGGATGAATTTGGTTTAAAATCATTACGTATGAATAGAAATTAACGAAAACTATTAGTCAATCAGTTATTCAATCCTAGTAAATGCATCCCAGAATCAAGATAAGGGAATTAAAAGAAATTGATCTTCAGGAGGGGTATCTTATTGATGGTTTCCCTTCTCTTGGATTTTCTAGTGCAATTGCAGGGGAATCAATGGTAAATACTACAAAATTTGAACTTGCTGGAATAATTGATTCCGATTTTTTTCCACCCGTAAGTATTGTTAGAGATAGTTCTCCTCAATATCCAGCGAGATTGTTAGTCAACAATGATCTAAAGGTAGGCGTTTTCTTGTCACTATTAACACCAGATGAATCACTCCATAGAAGTATTGCAAAAACCATGCTAAAATGGGCAAAAAAGCACCGAATTTCTCTCATAATCAGCACCGCTCCAGTGAAATCAAAATCAGAGCTTGACAAAATTGCTGGAATAGGTAGCACCCCATATGCTACTACAAAAATAAAAGAAGCAAAAGTGTCCATTCTCAAAAATGGTACTGTCCCAGGAATACCAGGAATGTTGTTAAATGAAGGAATGTTATCAGATCAAAACGTAGTTGTAATTCTTTATCATACTTCTGGTGAAGGTCCTGACTTCAAATCAAGTGCCCAGTTATGTTCTACCATTGGAAGAATAGTTCCAGGAGTATCCTGTGATATTTCGTCACTACAACTAGAAGCAAAAAAAGCTGAAACGAAAATAAAACAGACCGAAGAAGAAACCAGGACCTTGAGACGATCCATGTACCGTTAAACCCAAAAAAATACACAGAATGCTTGAATTTTTTACTTTTAGTTTGAGTGTGATACTTATTTCAGCCTCCGGAGTCATGTCTCCTGGCCCCTTGTTTGCTTCAAACGTACTTTATGGAATAAAAGAAGGTCTAAAAGGAGGCATTAAAGTTTCAGTTGGCCATGCAGTAATAGAATTTCCGTTGGTAGTCCTACTTGGAGTGGGAGTATTATCGTTTGAATCATTCCCAGAATTCAGAACTCTTGTGTCAATTCTTGGAGGGCTTGCATTGTTTGCATTTGCGGGTTTTCAGATCAAAAATGTTCTTAAACAATCAAAATTAACTGCTGCTGAATCTAAACACGGAGCCATTGTGAGTGGAATCTTTCTCACTGGTTTGAACCCATTCTTTTTGATATGGTGGTTCACAATAGGATTCAAATTAATTTCAGATGCTTTGTTACTATGGTCTTTATGGGGAATAGGAATCTTGTTTTTACTTCACATTTGGATGGATTTTGCATGGCTGGGACTAGTAGCATTCTTAGCTGCAAAAAGCAAAAAAATATTGTCAAACAACAGCTATAAACTCATTACTTTAGGGATTAGTGGAATTCTCGTCTATTTTGGAATATTATTTACCTATGAAGGTTTTTTTCAGCCACAATCAACAATTTCGATGTTTTCTTGACATTGGTCATTAAATTGATAAATCCTGTCTAAGATATTCTCACAATCTTCTGGATCGAGAGTTTTTTCCCATTTTTTTAGATCTTGATTAATAACAAATCTATCAACTGTGCATTGTCCATATTGAAAAACGAAAACCGAACTTGCAATAACTGAAAGACCGCCAACAACAATTATAATTAATAATTTAGGTTTTGATAATGTCAATCTCAATTGTAGAAACATTACGTTGTTTACCATCTTGAGACGTTAGGGCATCAGATGCTATTCTTACATCGTTGACTTTGTATCCTACTGTATTCATTCGTTTTACAATCATCTGTGAAACATCAACAGCTTGAGTTATTCTTTTTCCTCTTGCTTTAATTGTCACTGTGGATTGATTTGCCAATTGTGTTAGTGTTGCTGTAACATAGGTCATTATTGGTTTAGTACCAACGAAAATTACGTTTCTTTCTTGTGTTATGTCCGATTGAGTTGCCTCTGGTTGCTCTACGTCCTTATCCTCTTGATTTTTTTGAAATTCAGACAAAATTTCTTCTGCATCGTTAGATTTGTTTTGTTCACTCAATTTACAAGCCTACAAAAGACAAAGGGAAGCACCCTTTTATTTAATTTTTAAGATTTTCGTTCTCAATGTATTCCTCAAATATTCTTTCAATGTCTTCCTCAGATGATTTGGATTTGACCTGATCAACTAGTGTTTTTTCTTCTATCTCATAACAATTTAGGATGTCCTGACTATCTTTGAAGAATAGGAGTAATTTATTTTCAAAAATGCAATGATAGAGCTTTTCTTTTTTCATGTTTTCTGGTTTTATATTGACACCGTTTTGGTTTGCAGATACTGGATAATCCACTATTAGAACTATGATCTTATTCTATTTAGATTAATGTTTACGATATCGTAATAAAACAAACAGAGTAATTGCAGATGTTGGAAGATAGGGTAGTAGTTCACATTGACTTTGATTATTTTTATGCTCAATGTGAAGAAATTAGAAATCCAGAATTAAGAGGTAAACCACTATGTGTTTGTATTTTTTCTGATCGTGGTGGAGATAGTGGGGCCGTAGCTACAGCAAATTATAATGCAAGAAAATTTGGAGCAAAGTCTGGAATCCCAATTGCTTTTGCCAAAAAAAGATTAGAAAACCAAGAAGCTGTATTTCTCCCCGCCGATTTTAGATATTATTCAGAGATCTCTGAAAAAGCCATGAATATAATCAAGGAAAATGCAGACATCTTTGAATATGTTGGAAGAGATGAAGCTTATTTAGATTTAAGTGAACGAACAAAAGGAGATTTTGAAACAGCTAAACACATCGGACAACAATTGAAAAACCAAATACTAAGATCAGTTAGACTTACTTGTTCTATTGGAATATCACCAAATAAACTAGTTTCAAAAATTGCATCGGATTTTAAGAAACCAGATGGTTTAACTGCAGTCCCACCAAGCAATGTTGAACAATTCTTAGAAACATTAAAGATTAGAGATATACCCGGCATTGGAAAAAAAACAGAACAATCTCTTACTAAATTGAACCTTCATACGATTGACGATTTACGAAAACTTGACATCTTTGAATTACAGAGAAAATTTGGTAGAAAAATTGGAACTTATATTTACAATTCTGCAAAAGGGGTAAATGACGATCCGGTTAAAGAAAGAGAGCCCAGCATACAATATAGTAAAATTGTAACATTGAAAGAAAATTCTAAAGAATATTCATTTCTATCAAGTACTCTCAAAGAGATTTGTAAGGAATTACATAACATAGTTCTGAAAAATAACAGATTATTCAAAACAGTTAGTATTCAATTTGTTCAAGAAGATCTTTCTAACAAGACAAAATCAAAAACTTTGAAAAACCCCACCGTAAACATTGACGAGTTACAAAAAACCGCTGATAAGTTATTACAAGAATTACTCAGAGACCAAGAATTGCTGGTCAGGAGGTTAGGCGTTAAAGTTTCAGATCTTACCGAGATGAGTGGACAAAGCACAATAACTAACTATTTTTAGAATTTGCCGCTTCAATTTTCTTGAGTCGTTTTGTTTCGATTAAAATGACTATTAATAAAAATACGAAAAGCCATGGAAGAAACATAATTTCTCCTGCAACAGAATGAAATTCCTCCCACTTTTCTGCATCTGTTGTTACCTTTAGTGCATACCATGAAAGGGAAAATATACGAATAACATTTACTCCAATTGTTCCCAGTATACCTAATCCAAAATAGATGGCTTTTCTGTTTCTAGCAATATTCATCTTTAACAAAAATGCACCCATTACAAGCGAGTAGATGATTATACTGTGCACACCAGCAGATGGCCAGAATACTTGCAAAACCATAGTGCCATGATCTCCTCTCAGGAACATGATGTTGTCTCTGGCTATTGCATGTCCCAACTCAAAGAGGTTGACCAACCAGACATTGGTATTGACCAAATATGGCACGATATACTGAAGAGGACCAAGAGAGTCATACGGGAAAAAAGCATCAAGAGAAAGAATTATTGCACTTCCACCTAGAAAGATTGGTCCGGCAGGAGCTATACGAATCCAACGTTTTCCAAAATAAATCGTAAGAACCGCAATCACAAATATAGTCATTATTATAAAGTCCCACATCCACGTCCACGAAAGTACCAGTTGTACTTCATAATTTTCTGCAATCTCTACAAGATAATCTCTTAGTCCATTTTCAAGGCTAACAATATAGACAATAATCAACATTGCCAGAGGTATTACTGACAATAATTTTCTTTTAGAAATTTTTAATTTTAGACCAACTAGCTCTGCAACAACAAAGGCTAACGCAAACAAAAAGCCCCCTCTTCCTTGGTTCCAACTCAGTGTAAAAGTGTCTGGAAAAACAACTAAAGCAAACAAGATGGGACTGGCAATCAATAAAATCCCAAAAACAAGATTTTGATTTTTCACAAAAATCAGAAAAATTTTGGCAAATAAATACCTCAGCTATTTACTTAGAGCAAATAACATGTTCGTAGTGCTGTGATGCAAATTTATCCTCTACTAAAAACATGATTAAAACATGAGCTTGATTTTCTAGTATCTTTTTCTTACATTTGCGACATTCTCTATTTTGCTCCACTTAAGGAATTTGATTGAAAAATCAGATTAAGTCGTGGATGTAAATTTTAGGAATAACTAGAAAAACTCAGAGATGGTTTTTTGCCTAATTAACCTCAGTATATTGCCTTGTCTTATCCACTCGTTTTTACTGATGCTTAGGCTAGAACACGCTTTATTCAATGCTTCATCAAGATTACTAGCAATCTTTGGAGGTTGTCTCAACGCAGATCTTAGTCCTTCACGCACCTGCCAAACACCCACTGGAACAGCATATTCTGGTCTGATTTCTCTCAATATCAATACCCCAGCTTGAAGTTTTCTTTTTGAGAGATATTCAGCTACTGCTAATCTACCAGCAAAATATGCTCCTGCAATGGATGGCGGATGATCAATTCCTCTTGCATTTTCATAATCAGAACCAAATCCTAAAGTCCCATTGGAAAACCACGCTTCTTCCATTTCAAAGATCCATCTGTGAGGAAAAAGGATTACTGAAAAATAATTTCCCAAGTGTTCAAAATGAAACACGGCAGGCGCATCAATCAGATCATAATCAAGAATTTCTTTGATTAGTTTTTTTGAGATAATATCATCAGATGCGGTGATGCTCCATCTGGTTGGAACAAGTTTTCTTTTAATTCCCATCATACCGATACTAAAACACTTTTGAATCCTTGAAATGTCAACTCCAGAGTTATATAGAGAAAAGATTGCTTCGTCTGCTTTCAGATCTAGATCATAAAATATTTTTTCAATTGATCTATCTGAGGATGAACCAGAAAACTTTGCGGATTTAATTTCCCCAGTGGGTCCAAATGGAGGACTCTCATTTGCAAATGAAACACTTGGGTTTGTAGCTTTTTGAAATTCAAGATCAGAATCTGTTGGTTTTGATGACATTGTCATCTCTTGAAGATCTTCAATGTATCTTCCTTCTGGATTTAAGATAGAGGTTCTTCGAATTCCTCTAACCAGCTTTAAACGGCTATTAACTAATTCATCAAGACTCTTTCCTAGCCATCTTTCTGGATGATCTAGAAGGGATGTATCCCCATGAATGGGCGGAACCATGGGACCCACATTTACCCTTGGATAGTTATAAGATCCAACAAAAACAGAGGGAGGACTAGAACCACTTATAAAATCAGAAGAAAACAAGTTGGCGTATTTTGATAGATATTTGTTCCATTTTGCCTCTATAGCCTTACGAATATCCTGAGAACCTACAACCAATACTCAAATTGCATATTTTATGCGTATTAACTTGCCTAATTCTAAAAAATTGACCCCATATCTACGAATGATGTTTAAGGGAATTGTGTATAATGAAGGTAATGACTGCTAATAGAGTGGTATCATTTCTTCCAAGTGCAACTGAGTTGCTTTACGAGTTGAACGCCTCTGACATACTTTATGGTGTAACTCATGAATGTACTTATCCAGAAGAGGCAAAAACAAAGCCTCGCGTAATAAGATCAGTTATAGATTCAGACAGAATGTCTAGTAAGGAGATTGATCAGAAGGTAAATGAATTAGCAAGTAGTGGAGAAGATATCTATCAACTAGACGAGGAAAATATCAAAAAAGCATCACCAGATCTTATAATTTCGCAGTTAATTTGTGAAGTCTGTTCTGCCCATACAAATCAGGTAAACAAGGCATTAAAAATTGTAAAGTCAAAACCCAAAGTTTATTCTTACACCCCACATGACGTTGATGGAATTTTAGAAACAATTAATGATGTTGCAGAATTAGTCAATCGGAAGGAAGAAGGAAAAAAATTACAAACTAGGTTGCAAGAAAAAATAGAAAAAACATCCTCACAAAAACACGATAGTAGGCCAAGCGTATTAGCTCTTGAGTGGTTAGAACCATTCTATTCAGCTGGTCACTGGGTTCCTCAAATGATTAACATCAGTGGTGGCAAGAATGCAATAGGTAAGACTGGAGATCATTCTTTTAGAATTTCATATGAAAAGGTTTTGACCAGTAACCCAGACATTATTATTTTAATGCCATGCGGTTTTGATACAGATCGAACCAAAATAGAATATGAAAACACACTCAAAAATGATGAAAAATGGGCAAAATTAAGAGCTGTGAGAAAAGGAAATGTGTTTGCAGTAGATGCTAATTCATATTTTAGTAAACCCAGTATCAGAACTATAACTGGAATTGAGATTTTGAACAAGATAATTCATCCAGAAAAATTTGAAGAAAGTTTGCCTTCAGACTCGTATCTACAGTTAAGATAGATTTTTCATAGATTATCTTTCTTCTGAATCATCTAGCTCATCGGCTTCCAATGTCTTTCTAGTAGGCCTGAGTGGCACATAGATGAATTTCAATACTTCAGGTTAACAGTAATTAGAAATACCCGACAGTGTTTGAAAACTTTGCCTCTTTTGTTTAGTTTTGATTACTAGATAATTTTGCTTGTTGGTCAGGGATTTGTTTTTTGTTCCTTGGGAGAAATACCACATTCAGTTCTAAGTGATTTTATGGTTATAAAATATGTGATTGCCAAGATTGCAACAGCGGCTATCCTTAAAGGAATTTCATAATTAGTGAGAAAAGATGTTGCTACACCTCCTACGCTTCCAAAGGTAGAAATTATTGCAAAACCGATTGGGCCACAACTACAAGCTCCAGTTGCGGCCCCAACGATAGAACCAAACACACCACCGCCCATTTTCCTCTTTGAGTTTCTTAAAACCTTAATTCGATATACATTCATTGCCAAAACAAGTCCAGATAGTGCAGATACTGCAACTATTAATGAAAAACCTAGTTCCGTGCCATTTGGTATGTGGCCAATTATGTATGGTTCTAAGAAAATAAATTCTGAAATTATTGACAGAGTCAAAAACAAAGCTGTAAAAATAACGCAAGCTATGACAACGTACTGATAATTAGAAAAGACTAATTTAAGCTCGTTTTTCATTATGCCACCGAATCTAATACATTTTCAAAGACTGAATAAGGTTGTGCCCCTCCAATTTTTTGTTGGCCATCGGGACCTACTATAATGAAAGTAGGGGTTCCCCGTGCATCATTTTCTCTTGCAACGCCAATATTATGCTGTACTCGCTTAGCATACTTGCCAGAATCAAGACAGCTGTTAAACAATTCCATATCTAACCCCAGGTTAAAGGCAAATGCTTTGAGTCTTTCGGGGCTTGCCCAACCATTGTCAACGTGCTCTTGGGAATTATACAAAAGATCATGGTACTCCCAATACTTTCCTTGATCTTCAGCACAGTATGTAGCCTGTGCAGCCTTTGGGGAATCACGTCCCAACATTGCAAGATCAACAAAAACCAAATTTGCTTTGCCGGATTGAATAAAGTTTTCGTAAATTGCCGGTTTAGTGGTATGAAACCACTCATAACATTTTTCGCACTGATAATCGCCAAATTCCACAATAGTAACAGGTGCTGAAGGGCTACCCAGAACTGGAGAACCCATGCTAGTGTCTACTGAACCGTGTCTTCTGTCTACTTCCAAATTCATAGCTTGTTCGTTAGTAAGAGAAAATGAAGCCACAATTCCTATTATCACAGCTGCGGCAACAATAGATGCTATTCCATACTTCTTATTCACAAACCAAAGCTTCTTGACTGACTTTAAAAAACTTCTTCCAAATTTCCTTTCAACTACGTCTGAATAGTTTAATTAATTTTGATATTGCAGTGTCAAGTGGACAAGATTCGCAATTTGGGTTTACATGTCTTTGATAGTGTTTTTTGAATTCCTCTCTTGATTCAAAAATCGAGTCACACTTTTCACAGTATACCTTAACTTGGTTTGGTTTTTTACCCTTGTTCACATCAAGTTTTTTGTATTTAGCATTTATAAAGATCCTGTTTAAGAATCAGTTCTGGATTTTTCTAATGGTATAATGCCATCTAAAGATAATGGATTTTCATGTGATTGTTGTGTTCTACTTCATATTGTGTTATAAAACCACAGTGAGAACATGAAAACATCTTTGCAGATGGTTTTGGGTCACGATCGATGCTTTTACCTCCAAGAGACTTTATAGAGATAATATTTGAATTAGAGATAACAGCAAAGTTTCTTGATTCTCCAATTGAATCTAAAAATTCTTTTATCGAAGTGATTACTTCTCTTTGATCTATTTCCTCATCTTCAATTGGAGATAACATAAATTCATGAAGTTTAAGTGCAGGAATCGCCGCAACTTGGTCTGAAACATACACCAAGAGTTCGTGTTTGATAGATTCTACCTCCCTGCAATCTACGGTTATCATATACATATTAAATGAATACGTTATTTTTTAGTTTAACCGATTATTCTAAGATTATTATTTCTCGGTTCGTTACCAATAGGAATTACCTTGAGACAATCTGAAACATTTGGTGTAGAGAATGGATACGGTAAAGAAGTGGTAGATTGGCTTAACAAACAGGCTGAAGGTATTAAAGGTAAATTGGAAGCCAGACTTTATGATCAGGTTGTATCTACTGCCAACTTTGGTGACTTTCAAATGTTTTCCTGGATGGGAGATGTCCAGTTAGCAAGAAAACTTTTGGTAAAAGCAAGTAAAAGATTCAAGGTGAAGGTAATAGAAGGCGGCTATAAACCAAAAGAGCGAGTGATTAGACTAAAAAAGTTTGATTATGCAGTTGTTAGGAAGGGAGAAAAGGTTTTAGGCCATTTAGAGTTTGAAGCAGGTCCTCTTGGAATGGGCGAATGGAAATTAAAAGCTGAAGAACGAAGATAACTCCTAAACCAATAATAACAACACTGGTTCCCTGAGATCATTATGAAAATTGGAATTGTAGGTACTGGAATGTTAGGAGAAGCTGTAGGGTTGAATCTTTTGAAAAGAGGCCATAAGGTAATTGTGTATAATAGAACTACAAAAAAAACAAACAAGTTAAAAGAAAATGGCGCCATAGTTGTTGACACTCCTTGTGATGTTGCAAGAGATTCAGAGATAGTTTTTACAGTTGTAAAAGATGCCGATGCTGTAGAACAGGTATCGTTTGGCAATAATGGTATTAGTGATTGTCAAATTGAGGGACTAGTAGTAGCTGACATGAGTACGATAAACCCACTTCGAACAAAGAAGATTGCACAAAAGTTCAGTGAAAAAGACATCATTATGCTTGACACACCTGTAATGGGAGGTCCCAATGTAGCAATAGATGGAAAGCTTGTATTGATGGCATCAGGGGACAAAGAAGTGTTTGAAAAGTTTAGAACGGTTTTTGAAACAATCGGACACAAAGTGTTTTTCCTAGGAGAAGTTGGAACGGCTCACTCTGTTAAACTTGCCATGAATTTGCAGATAGCCATGCTTGCTTTAGCACTATCTGAGGGAATAACTCTGACAAGGTCGGCAAAAGTAGATCCAGAAATATTTTTGGAAATTTTGAATTCAACTTACTTTAAAACTGGCATGAGTGAAAAAAAGGCATACAAGATGATAAAAGATGTATTTGAACCAACTTTTACGCTAGCCAACCTCAAAAAAGATCTAAGCACCATCAATGAGACAGCAAAATCATTTGGTATGTCTCTGCCGATGGGTTCTCAAGCTGAACAAGTTTATTGCAAGGCACTAGACAATGGATTTGGAGATCTGGATTATACAGGAATCTTGGCGTACCTGAAAAAATCTGTAAACTCTTAAAACATACACAAATTGTTTTAGTCTTTTATCTGCGTGATTATTATAGAATTTTGATCCAATAATCAAGATTAAGGATAACAATAAAAAGACAATTAAATTATCAAAAAAGCAGACACGAACATGGCAATTCTTACATCAGATGAAGTCAAGAAATTAGATTCTGCATGCAAACAGCTTCTAAATGAAGATGAGATTGTTCATGTTGGAGTGATAAATCCTTTGGGAAGATTAATTGCTGGAGGATACAAAAATGGTCAAAAATCTAAATTATCAGATGAAAAAATCAGCATGGTATACATGCAGATGCAATTAGACTATAACATGAGACAAGAACTAAACAATATCTTAGGTCCAATTGACTATATTGCATCAAGAAGGACAAAACAGTTAATCATAAGCGTACCAATTGGAGAGAATTTGGTCTTGATTGAAGCTGATCCTAGAGCAGATGATAAAAAGATAATCAAAAAAGCTGAAGAATTATTTGATCAGATCAAGATCTCAACGGTATAACTTTTCTCAAAAAATATCCCAAGATACGCCAGTATTCCACATAGCAAGAATATGCACCTACTAAAAAAATACCCTCCAATCTACATGATCTTAAACAATTTCTACCAGTTAACCATCAGTCAGTCGTTCTAGTTACCGCCCATTTTTGTGCCCAAAGGAGAAAATTTCCCCTTTTTACTAATTGCCAATAAACTCATTTAAAATTAGATATTCCTAGCTAAAGGATTTTGAGGTTACAAATTCCACCCATTGATGTAAAGGATTAGACGATCAGTTTTAGTTTTCTAGAGCTAACCATACTGTCAGATCCTAGTTTTTGTAACTAGTGACTTTTAAGCAAATAGCCACAATTAATTTAAAGAATTAGAGGATAGAAAAACAAGCATGAAATTAAATGACAAGATTGCTATAGTTACTGGAGCATCAAGCGATATCGGTACTGGAATAGCAAAAAGGCTTGCAGAAGATGGAGCTAACGTAGTTTTGGTTGGCAGAAAGTTAGAATCTCTTGAAAAAGTTCAAACTATGATAGGAGACAGGTCAGTTGCCATAACGTGTGACATTACAGATGAGTCTCAAACCTTACAATTGGCAGATCAGGTAGTTGACAAATATGGCAAGATAGACATTCTAGTTAACAATGCAGGTGCCATCAATGATCCAACACACTTTCATGAAATGCCACATTCAGAGATCCAAAAGTTAGTAACTGTAAACGTTATGGGGGTTTTTAACATGACAAAGGCTGTCTTAAACAAGATGGTGGATGGAGATGGAGGAGTAATAATCAACCTAAGTTCCATATCAAGCGAAAGAGCAATTCCGCGAGTACATCTAGCTGCCTATTCTGCTACAAAAGCTGCAGTAACAATGTTTACAAAATCAATTGCAGTGGAATATGCCAGACGAAACATAAGATGCAACTGCGTGAGTCCTGGCATAATTAATTCCGGAATGATCAAACCGTATTTGGAGGATCCGCAAGCAAGAAAGGTTCTCGAAGACAGATTGCCCCTCAAAAGAATTGGAGAGCCAAGCGATGTTGCAAGTGCAGTTTCATTTCTTGTCTCAGAGGAGGCCAGTTGGATTACAGGAGCTATCCTAAACGTTGATGGCGGAAAATCAGCCTCAGAAGGCTAGAATTCCTGCAAAACAACATTAGCTAACAGATGCGCTACCCTCAGTGGTTCAGGCACAGCTCCCTGTATTGTTAAATCATCAAGCAGATGTTTAACATCCACAAATTGACATCCCTCTGATCTTACATACACATCATAACCTGATTGAAGAGTTATTTTTTTTCGATTTCCCAGTTTCTGGTATTTTTCAATCTTTGATGAAAATGAATCTGGAAAATGATGTTTTATTGCGTCTTCAATACCAAAAGACTCTTCAAAAGTGACACCTATTGCAGGAATTCCAACAACTTGACAAAGCCTCTTCAAGTCGATTATGTTATACATTGAAATGATTAATCCAGAAGTGAGGATAAAGCTGATATCTGGCCTGTCAATTTTTTTGTACATATCCAATATGGCATCGGTTGCATCATCGCCTTCTATAGTTGCTCTGCCAAACACAAATCCATCTATTACAAAATCCCTTCGCATGACAACGCCAGCTAATATGGATTCTTTAGAGTCCTGCCTAAAACTCTCAGCTATTGCCAAACCGCGCAGGCCTTTCTTTTCAAGCCTTAGTGTTCTCATTTCTTTTTCTCCACAGATAGATTTTGTAAGTAAAGCCTGAGGCAATCAGGATTATTGCCGATATGGCAGACCAAGTTGAAAATGTCACCAGATCAGTTTCTGTCATGATTTTTTATTATATCCGTAAAGTAAGATTCTTTCCGTAATTGTATTTTAAGCTAATATTAATTTGGCACTAGTCAGAGGCATTATGTAGAGTCTTTGTTCCAAAAAAACTCCTCTTGCAGAAAAGAGTCCAACTTGTCAAAGGCCTCCATAGAAATCTCTTGGTTTGCAAGCAACCTAGACAATAACAATAAGAGGTTTCGTTGAAAGTTTATGTCATGTTCATGATATTTTTCTAGTCTATGTATTACAACATCTAATTTATCTAATAACGGACGTACCTCTCGTGAAACAATATCCCTAACTTCTGTTGAGGTGGGAGAATTGTCCTCGTATTGTTTGGGCATGCGTCAGATACTCATCTCAAATTGGTATTAAAACCTGCCGTGTACATTATTTGGCATAAATGGGTCGAATTTAGCTTTGGCATAACATCAACATCTAAATAGATTTAGGCTCGATTTGTGTCATGCCGGAAATAATTTGCAAAGACTGTGGGAAAAAACTTTTTCATGAAAACGAAGACACTCTCAAAATCCAAGAAAATGTTCACAAGAAATTTTGTAGGAAAAAAGAGGGCCAAGCATACAGCTACATGCATCGTGATCCTAGTCACCCTGATCCTTTGGATTCAGAAAGAGAAAATGATGCAAAAGGCAACCCAATTCTGAAAAAATAGTTATCGATGAGCGAAACTGACATTAATGATTTCCTCAAGCGTGCCCAACGTGAACTCAATCTGGGAAATCCAAAAGAGGCACTCTCATATTATAATCAAGTACTAGTTATTAATCCCAACAGCATCACAGCACTAAATAAGGTTGGAAATATTTTTGGAATGCTTGGAAAATACAAAGATGCAATTGCATATTACAACAAGGTTTTAAGCATCAAACATGACAATCTGTTAGCATTAATCAACAAGGGATTGGCTTTTCATTATTTGGAACAATTTGAAAAAGCAATTTCTTGTTACAACAAAGTTTTAAGCATTAAACCTAACAGCGCAGTAGCTTTATACAACAAAGCATCAAGCCTAGTAAAAATTGGTAAATTCGATGAGGCATTGAAAAACCTCAGAGCATCTATTGACCTAGATTTTTCATACAAAGCAAAGGCAAAATTTGACATTGACTTTCAAGAAATAAAGTCATTTAATAGTTTCAAGGAATTATTTGCATGAAATTAACTTGTTTTAAAATGCTCAAATATGATCCTGAACTTTTCTTTACAAGAATCACACTCGGATATGTGCAAAAACAGGTTGAGCATATCATCATAATTTTGGTTGTATGATTCGTTTTTTTTATTCTCTGCACCACTTGACTTTTTTTGACTTGATTGCTTGATTTTTCCTATTATTTCCCTGTATACTGGATTCTCTTCGTTGCTAGAGATGACCTCGAGTGTGTCATCTTTGTAAAAGGTCATCCCAATCACAGTGTCATCGTCTTTAATTTCCAAGCGTTCATGCGTATTTTCTCTTCCAGGCAAAAAGCGTATATTGTATTTTGAGACAAGAAATAGTTTCAAAGAATTGTAATTTTCGTTTGAAAATTCATGAAACTGAGCCACAAGAGATGTTCTGATTGGTTATAATTTACTCTTTTTTTTGGTTACTCAAAAATATATCCTAGATTGGTTTTGCAGTTTTGTGAGAAAATCCCTAGAATTTGATGTTGTTGTAGTCGGTGGAGGCCCTGCTGGTTCCTCAGCTGCATTTGCAGCATCAAAAAATGGCTCAAAGGTAGCATTGATTGAAAAAGAAAAAGAGATTGCACAAACTGTTAGGACTAGTGGAGTGACATGGGCAGATGCAATAAAAGAGTTTGAGATTCCAAGAAGTTGCTACAATCCCATAAGAAACTATGGATTTCAATCAAACCACAACGAGGTAATAATCAATGACCATCAGCCAAGAGCTGCAGTACTAGATGTCAGAAAAACATACAGGTGGCTAGCTGAAAAGGCCAGAAAAGAAGGAACTGAAATTTTTTCAAACACTACAGTTACCGGGGTGATAAAAAATGACAAAGGTGACGTGATAGGAGTAAAGACAGAATCTGATCAGGGAGATTCCAACTTTTATGCAAGAATAATTATTGATGCAAGCGGTTTTCAATCAATTGTTGCAAGACTGGCAGGATATGCAACAAGATGGAAAAAGTTTGGAGTGGGAGCAGAATACGAAATGAATGTGCAAAATGCCGATGATACCACTTGGTGGCTGATGGTTGGAAGCCGTTTTTCTCCTGCAGGCTATGCATGGATATTTCCCCTTTCAAAAAACAGAGTCAGGATTGGAGTCGGGATTGGAAAACCTGATTCATCACTAGACCCAAAAGAAAAACTTGATGAGCTGATAAAGGAGAAAAGAGGCAAAATATGTGATTTGGGAAAAATGAATATACTAGAGTATCATTACGGTTTGATACCAAATGAGGGATTGTCAAGGCAGACAGTCTACAATAACTTGATTTTGGTAGGAGACTCTGCAGGACAGGCAAACCCCCTGGTCCTTGAGGGAATACGATATGCCATAAGATTTGGCAGAGTTGCAGGACAAGTTGCAAGTGATTCTATCAAAAACAATAATACAGATGCACAAGCACTATCAACATACGAAGAACATTGGAGGTCCAAGATTCACTCAAAAATAAAGTCTGCACACAAGGTTCAGCAAAGATGGCTGAGTCTTTCAGATCAAGAATGGGACAGAGAACTTGAAATAATCAGAGAGCTTGGTGTAGAGGAATTTTTAGATTTTATCAAGGCAGATTTTGGTTTATCAAACATAATAAAACTTGCAAGCCATCACCCAAAGCTAGCAGTAAGACAGCTCTTTAATCTTGTAAAAGGTGCATCAAAGTAAGTTGATTAACATTGGGAGTCAAGATTAGCAATGGACAAAGTAGAGAAAACATTTGACAGCTGGGCCAAGTCAGGTAGGGCAGAGTTGATGGAAGAAGAACACTACAAGACAGTTTCAAGATTCCTAGATAAAATACAGTTTAAAAATGAGTTTACCTTTTTGGATATAGGTTGTGGAAACGGCTGGGTCATCAGAAAGATAGCAAACCTTCCAAACTGCAAAAAGGCAGTTGGAATAGACAAAAGCTCTAACATGATAAAGGCAGCATCTTCAAAAAAACAAAGTCGAAAAGAGGTTTTCTATACAGCTGATATTGAGACATGGAATTACAAAGGAAGATTTGACTATATCTTTTCAATGGAATCAATGTATTATGTAAAAGATTTGTCACATTCTCTGAGCAAAATTTACAAGCTGCTCAAGCAAGATGGAGAGTTTTTCTGTGGAACTGACTACTATAAAGACAACAAATCAACCGCACACTGGTCAAAGATGCTAAAGCTGGATTTGCATCTGCTCTCCAAATCAGAATGGAAAAAAATACTGGAAAGTGCAGGTTTCAAGACAGTATCAAGACGTGTAAAGGACAGGCAAAGCAAAAAGAAGTGGAAGCGCCAAATGGGAACTCTGTTCATTATTGGAAAAAAATAAACTTCAAATCTTGTTTGTTTGAATAATAAATTGGTGCGAGCTGGAGCACGAGACGCTGCCACGGCAGAGGAAACTCCTCCCTCCGCACAGGAAGTGAGATCTGGAGACAGATAGTCAGAGATGATTGGCAACAGAACAGAAAAAGATCCTAGTTGGAGTGTACGTTGATGGAGAAATCCTGAGGTTTCCAACAATGGAATGAAAAATCTGCCCCTCATGGAGCAAGGCCAAACAGATCCTAAATTGCCTGTGACAGGATCAGGTAGGCCGCAAAGCGAAATATCGTGAAAACAAAAGGAGGGTTACTCCCAGCACGCACTATTCTGGCTTCCAGCCCTTTGGCATAGAGCCCCTCGGACTCTGACCAGAAGAATCATCTTTTTGTTCCTCGTCATAGACACTTCGGGTCTTTTCATAATCAGAATCATCTGCCAACTGGGCCTCTCCCCTGTTGGTTTGATAGCCCCCAGCAGCTGCACTTGTAGAATAGCCCTTTAGTTGTGATGGATCAATTCCTGTCTGCCCACCACCACCTGCTGCCTCTTTCTTTAATTGCCTACTGCTAAAGATAAAAAATGCAACAGCTCCTATTGCTGCCACACCCGCCATCCCATAAATTATTGTTACAGGAAAGTCACCTGTTGCAGTTTCAGCATAGCCTTCTGGGGCCCTAGGTGTTACACCAAATATCTCGTTTCCCTCCAGGTTGTCACGATTGGCAAAGCCAATTACTCTAATGTTTGCGCTATCAGAGGACTTTACTGTACGGATAGGATATGTTTTATCTGCTGTAAATTCTCCTCGATTTACTTCTTCTACCTGCCGTCCTTCCCTGATACTACTTTCTCCCATAGTATAACCAGACACAACAAAACCAGAAATTTCCTCAGATAATCCAAATGTTCCAGCATCCACGTTTATACCTGTTGGATCAAACAAAAAGTGCCAATTGCTCAAAGGCTGTCCCTGTATTCCGCTAGCATCAATGAGATTAGTATTAAGGACTGTTTCAGCAGAAGAGCCCCTGATGGCATTATACACCTGTGACTGTCTTTCCTGAATTGGTGAGATGAGCAAGTTGATCTCATTTCCGTCAACAGTGACAGGATCAGTAACAGTGATTCCTCTCCATTCAACGTCAATTATAGCAGGAGACTGGCCCTTGCCCTCACGAATAACATAATTTGTCAGCTGTCCGTTTAACTCTAACTTGTAATCAATTGATGCAGCCGAGTCTCTTCCTGTCATGTGGGCAGAATACGCTACGTTAACATCAGATATTTTAGAAGCGCTTCCATCATTTACTAGTTTTTTGTTAATTTTTTCCATCAAGTCTTGCACGCCAGGATCAGATGGACCTGCATTAACAGATACTGTCCACTCCTCACCCCGCAACAAGTCTGCAATTTGTGATTGTCCCTCACCATACTCGATAAAGAGAGTCTTTTGGTACGTTATATCAATTGGAGAAGAGTTGCTGTTTGGATTGATGTTTGCCTCCATCTGGGCAGCAGTAGCTATCCCAGCTGCACCAAATACAATTAATCCTGCAATTATGACAGTTAAAGCTACTGCCTTTGACACAGTAAAAAAAGTCGCTGCCGGAGTAATAAACCTATCCATAATTTTGAAATTCAGATGTCAAAATATTTGAAAAAGTAATATTTAGTGACAGTCTGTTGAGATCAGGATTCTGAGGAGCTGAAAAGATGAAATGATAACGGTGTTGGCTGGTGGAACTGGTTCGGTAAAGCTTGTTCGAGGACTTGCATCCCAACAAAAAGATATCAATGTAGTTTGTAATGTAGGGGACAATTACTGGCTCTACGGACTCTATGTCTGTCCAGATATAGATACAGTCGTGTATGGTCTTGCTGATCTACTAGATCAAGACAGAGGCTGGGGAATTAAAAAAGATACTTTCAATTTTTTAAGACAGATGGAAGTTTATGGCGAAGAGACCTGGTTTAAGATTGGAGACAGGGACACAGCTACTCATCTAGTCAGGACTAACATGTTAAAGAATGGAAAGAATCTAAGTGATATTACAAAGTGGATGTGCGAGCAGTTTGCAATAAGTGCAAAGGTCGTACCAGTTACAGACAACAGCGTTGAGACAAGAATCGTAACAGAAAAAGGAGAATTGCACCTTCAAGAATACTGGGTAAAATACAGAGGACGAGACAAGGTAGAAGGAATACAATACATTGGGGCTGACAAAGCAAGACCAAACCCTGCAGCAATCAATGCAATACATGATGCAGAACTTGTCATACTAGCACCGGGGAATCCGCTTACAAGCATAGGTCCGATGTTGCAAATCAAGGGAGTGAGAAAAGAGCTTTCAAAGATAAAAAAGAAAGTCGTTGCAGTAAGTCCACTCATTGGCGACAATGCAATTAGCGGACCTGCTGCAAAATACATGCAGGCAGCTGGAATAGAATCAAATGCCTACGGTCTTGCCAAAATGTATTCAGATGTATGTTCAAATATTGTAATTGACAATAAGGACAAGGCCATATCAAAAAAGATACAGAGTCTTGATATGAAAGTGTATGAATCAAAGATAACCATGAAAACAAAACAGGCAGAGGACTCGTTGGCCTCGTTTATTCTCAAGCAAATTCGTATTTAGTTTTGAAGACAGCAGCTGTCATACCAGTAAAGACTTTCAAATCAGCCAAAACCAGACTAGAGTTATCAGAGGCAAAGAAAACAAAGCTTTGCAAGATAATGTTAGAGGAGGTACTGCAAACAGCATCTGTTTGTCCCAAAATAGATTCTACAATAGTTGTCTCAAAGGACAGCGAGGTTATAGAGCTGACAAAAAAGTTTGGAGACATTACAATAATCAAAGACTACGAAGAGGGAGTAAATCAAGCAATTGCACTTGCAGACAAGTACTTGATTGAAAATAATTTTGATGCCTCTATTGTTTTGCCCCAGGACATACCATGCATCAAGGTTCAAGACATTGATTTTTTATTAAGGTTTCAGAGCCCCCCAAACTTTGCCATAATAGTTCCCTCTAGACGGTTTGATGGAACAAATGCCCTTGTGAGAATGCCAATTGATCTTATGGAGACTCATTACGATGAGGACAGCTACAGGATTCACCTAAGAACAGCCCAAAAGAAAACAAGAAATGCGTCTCTTGTCTTTAACAAGCGCATAATGATGGATATAGACAATAAAGATGACCTAGATTTTTTGCTAAGCAGCAATGAAAAACAAGAGATCTCAAAAAAAATCCTAGGTATTATCAGAAAATAGCCAGGTATACAATTTACCAGGAAAGGTATAATCTATCAATAATTCACCTAAAGAGTATATCAAATTGTGGGCCTCAACGGCCCTTTTGCACAAAGTCAATTCCACTGGAAACGCATATATAAATTATTTCTTTATTGATAGATTTTCTAGCAATAGTTGAATGATTTTTTGAATAATTTTGAAAGTTTCTAGAATATTTTTGTGAAAATTGTATCGTGATCTACAGCCCTAGATTAAAAGAGGTTTTTGAAAAAATAAAAGGCAATTTTTGTATTTGCGAATGATAAACCCGCACAAATTATAACCAAAACAGACCAAAATCATACAAATTCTCTCAAATGGTACAAATACACCATGAAAGAAACAGCCTAATGAATCGACATACTTATAAGAAATGACCCAAAAATAGTTAAATATAACCAAAATTTGGGTTGCCGAGATGTAAGATATGGTAGAAGGTGTCAATACAAATCAAAGATGCCCTCGTTGTGGACAGGGTGCTTTGCTTACAGATGGGAATACTGGAGAAAACTTTTGTGGAAAATGCGGGTTTGTGATTACTGAGAAACTCGAAGAAGCAGGGCCAGAATGGAGGTCATTTTCAAAAGAAGAGCATGAGGGAAGAAGCAGGGCAGGAGTGCCAACCTCTTTAGCAATGCATGACATGGGTTTGGCAACAATAATTGGACAGACAGACAAGGATGCTACTGGAAAGCCACTATCTGCTTCGATGCGAAGTACAATAGAGAGGCTCAGGACATGGGACAGTCGCAGTCAAGTACATGAACCTGTTGATAGAAATTTCAGGCAGGCATTTAGCGAGCTTGACAGGCTAAAAGACAAGCTTGCGGTAGGCGATGCAGTTATTGAAAAGACAGCCTACATTTATCGTAAAGCGTTAGAGAAAGGTCTAGTCAGAGGAAGATCCATTTCAGCACTTATTGCATCTGCACTATATGCTGCCTGTAGAGATACTGAAACGCCTAGAACCTTAAAAGATATTGGAATTGCAAGCAACATAAAAAGAAAGGATATTGCTCGTTGTTACCGGCTTTTACTAAGAGAGCTGGGCCTTACAATGCCAGTCGTTGATCCAGTAAAATGCATAGCAAGGATTGCAAGCAATGCTGGACTCTCTGAGAAAACCAAGAGAGGGGCAAGCAAAATTCTTCATACTGCAGAAGAGAACAAAGTTTCGGCAGGAAAAGATCCCATGGGTTTGGCAGCAGCTGCACTTTATGTTGCATGTGTTGCAAACGGAGAAAGTAAAACTCAAAGAGACGTAGCAGAGGCTGCAGGAGTTACAGAAGTAACCATACGAAATCGTTACAAGGGACTTAAAATGGCCTTAGATCTGTAGTTTGTTTCCTTTTTTTGAATTAATAAAGTGAACAAGAATTATTGCCGATGAGACAACTCCAGATACTACAAATAACATTTCCATCGTACCAAGAAGCGAATGTGAAAAAGCACGTTCTACTGAGATGGTATTTACCTCGGATATAAAATAAACAAAAGAGAAAATAAAATAATTTGTACCCCAGTGAATCAACAGTGCTGCCACAAACCCATATCTAAAATAAACCCAACCTAAAATTATCCCGCTGGCTGTTGCTTGTGCAAATTTACCATTGCTCCAAGAGTCATCAGATAAGACATGAGCTAATCCAAACAAGATCCCAACAAACATAATCAAAAAAACAATCCCTTTCTTGTTTGGTATGTCCAAATATTCATGCGGTATCCAAAGTGATTTGAAAAAGCTGTTAAATGATTTTCTGTATGAATAAATTAGAAACATTGGAATTCCAATTAAAATTACTCTAAATCCAATCTCTTCTAAAAGAGGAGACAGTGTAGCTGCATAAAATTGTACAAGATTATTTTCAATTTGTGGCGGACTAGTTGTGATTCCTACACTTTCTTGAATAAAGTTGATAATTGCAGAAATCAAAACCAATATGGAAAACCACTTTATGATAGGAACCATGTTATTGCTTGTTTTTGAAACGTCTCCCTCAGTCATGATTGGCATCAGATTTTGCAAAAAGTTTGATCTGGGACCAAGCGTAGCTATTGAAAAAAAGATTCCATACATAGACCAAAGAGCAATGAAAACATCACCGATTTCTATTTCGAATTTAATAACAGATGATATTCCCCCTAGCTGGGGCTCAAGGTGAGATATTGGAAACTCGTAGGTTATATCGTCACCGATGTCTGTTTCAAAAACAACATAAGCTCCTACTGGAAATGATAACAGCATCATGCCAAAAATAATTGAGAGTAACGCGGATTGAGGAATTCCTAATCCCTGAAATATTTTGTTTAGGTAGCCCAAGACACTTAATGAATTTCTATGCTAGATTCAGTGAAACCCATTTTTGTCAAAACGTCTTTGATACTGTCTCTGTGATCTCCTTGCAGAAACACATATCCTTCTTTGGCAGTACCACCACATGCATACTTGTTTTTAAGAGACTTGACCAGGTTTTCAATGTCATGAAGTTTTGGGTCCAGACCTTCGATCATAGTACCCTTTTTTCGAAATCTTCGAGTTTCTAATCTGACTATAATTTTTGTGCTATCTTTTGCAAGGTCGCCACAGGCGCAGAGATCTTCAGGAAGACCACAAGTGTTACAAATTACTGCCATTCGTTCTAAAATCCATTCATTCAGGACACTATTAAGCCTTGTCGGTGCAATACAAGTGAATTGATTTTTTATCTAGAAAGAAATATTGAATATTATGTCAGATGATCTTACCAAAAAAGCTGTAGATATGCTTCTAAAGGGCGCAACACTTTTGGCAGAACCATGTCCGTATTGTAAGGGAGTCAGAGTAATGAAAGACGGACAAGCATTGTGTGTAAATTGCGGTAAAAAGCCAGACCCAGACCAAATTTCAAAAGCCGAATCTGCTACAGAAGCCAAATCTGATCCATTGGTAACCTTGGAAAAAAAATTGGAAGATCTGTCAAAGGAGCTAGAAAAGGAAACCGATTATGAAAGACAGCAGTCAATCTTGAAATCAATTAATACGATAATGGACACTATAGAACGACTAAAAAAGCAATAAAGTTTTTATTCTGAGATTAACGGCTTGAGTTATAGATGAGCAGTAAGAAAAAGGGCGCACCGTTGCCAGCATCAAGTGCAGGTCTTTTAAGATTCTTTGAAGACGAAACAAAGGGAGTAAAGCTAGACCCAAAACTAGTGGTGACTATTCCTATTAGTTTGATCGTAGTTTCATGGATGCTGGATATTTTCCTAGTATCTTGAGCAAGAATGGAAAGCTCCTCAGACGATGTTTCTCGTATCCATGGTAGGTATTCGCTTACCCTAATCAATCCTTCTTCTCATTATATCTCACTAGTGGCATCAGTTATTGTAGTTTCAATTCTGGTACTTGTCGTCTTTTTTGCATACATAGAGGGACAATATGTCGAATACAGGCTAGTAACTGCAATCGGAGTTTTACTTGGAATACAGTTGCTTGATTCTAAATACATAAGACGTAAAGAATATTCCAAATCCCTTCACTCCTCGTTATTTGGAAATCTTGTTTGGCTATCAACTGTTCTTGTGGGATTACTAGTTGCAAGTTTTCTTCAAAGAGAACCTGAGATTTTTTATGTTACAGAAGGAATGTTTCTTTTTGCAAGTTTTAGGATTGGAATCTATACTTCTGTTCTTGGAGTAAATCTCTTGAAAGCATGGGCAGTTTGTTTCATACAGCCCCTTGCAATTTACCTAGCAATAATTCCTCAACAATATTGGTCAAACTTGTGGGATCCAATGTCGCTTGTATTTGGCATTGCTTTCTTGACTACCGCTACAGCTTGGTCCATACTTACAGACAGGGCAGGAAGACCCAGATTGAAAAGCAGTCACAAGTTGATTCAAGCTTACCTTGCATCTCAAGCAAATGATCATCATGAAATGGAAACTTTGATGGAGGATCGTTCAAAAGAGTCAAATGTCAAAACTACTCAAGTAAAACTTGTATCCTCTGATGGCACCAGCGAAGCTAGATTGGTTTTACCTGACATACATCCAGGCCCATATCATCCAATAGGTGGAAGCAATATCCCTTACAAAATCTACCAAGCATTCGACTCAAATGCCATGGTTATGCACGGAGTTTCAGGACATTCGCTTAATCTTCCCTCACAAGAACAGGTAAAAAAATACCTTGATTCCCTAAATAAAAGTGAGATAACAACTCAGGGCGATAAGAGTACTGAGCCAGTTAGCGTACAGATCAACAAGGCAAGAGTTGTGGGATTGTCGTTGAATAAAAATGCAATATTGTTTCTCTCTTTATCACCACATGGAATGGAAGATCTCCCTTCTTACATTAAATCAGATATCGAAGAATATGCAAAAAATAGAAAATTTGAATCAGTGCTGATAGTTGATTGCCACAATGCGATGGGAGAGGAAATATCAAAAGAGAATGGCGAAGACATACTCAAGGCAGCCAAGTCATGTTTAGATTCACTTATCACCAAGGAGTTCTTTCCTTTAGAATTTGGTTATGCAAACTCGGATTCTTTGAACATTCATGGTTACGATCTTGGAAAGGGTGGCATTGCTGTTTTATGTCTCAAAATAAATGGTAAAAAATACTTTGTTGGCTGGGTGGATGCAAACAACATGGAAAATGGAGTACGTGAAAAATTAGTTGACTCGTTTTATCAAAATGGACACACTCTATTAGAAATATGTACTTCAGATACTCATTACACACCTGTAAGAGTTAGAAACAAGAATGGTTATAATCAGTTTGGATTAACTACTAATCACGAACTTATAACAAACTGGTTTCTAAAAGTAGCTCATAAAGCAGAAGAAGGCCTTAAACCAGGCAAGTTTAACATTCTTGAAAAAGTGTCAAGAGTAAAAGTCATGGGAGACACTATCTTTGAGGATTATTCAAAAACTCTAGAAAAGTCTCTTAAAATTACAAAGGGATTCCTACTTGTTGGAGTATTCATATTCATTACTAGTTTGATTCTATAGGTTCCATTTTGTCAAGGTTTCCATAAAATTCATCTATGAAAGAGGAAAACCTAGATATCGGAACTATTGGTACCTTCTTTATGAAATCAATCTCGTCTTGGTACAAAGTCACGATTACTGGCACAGCCATTGCGCCACTAGTATTTGCAACATAATGCTTTGTTCTATTTACCTGTTTTTCTACGGCATCATGCAAAGCAGACAGGCTTGACTTGTTCCAATGCTTACAATCAATCAACATTGCAATTCCCAGTCTAATTCCTACAACATCAATCTCCATTCTTGGTTTTTTCAAATAGTAATTTCTTATTGTAGCAAAATCTTTTGACTGCAACACCTCTGCAACCAAACCTTCAAAATCTTTCCAGTCGAGTTTGGATGAAACTTCTTCCACAAAAGCGCCTTTTTTGAGGGCAAAAATTGCTGCCTTTAATTTATCTGCAGGAGAAAAGCTAAAAACATCATCATCTCGTACCCCTATACCAGCCCGGACAAGATCATCAAGTATCTTTTTAGAAGTTTCTTCATCAGTATTTGAAACTACTGAAAAGTCCTCTGCGCTTATTCCACCCGGAATAATACAATCCAAGCCCTTGATTATGTGTTGGGTTGACACAAACTAGAATTGCATTTTTGCATTTTAAGTGTTATAGGATTATCAAATTTTATTAGCTGTTAATATGAAAGCCCTTTATTATATTCAATATGATACAAAAATCAATGAAACTTTTCATAGCTTCTATAATTTTTGTTCTAGTTTTAATCCCATCTGCAAGTGGAGAAAAACCTGCATACGTTGATCAAGTAAAATTTGTTCAGTATCTTGATGAAAATACTGCTTTGGAAGAAGTAAGAAACAAGAATCTTCATATCTATTACTATCGAATTTCATCTGATAGAATAGAAAACGTAGAGTCACGAAAAAACTTGAACATATTTGAATCAACGGGAGGATCATATAGCCTCCTAGTCAATCCCGCCAAGACTGATTCGTTCAACGCTTTCTCGTTACCAGATGTGCGGTTTGCATTAAATTATCTTGTAGATAGAAAACTGATTGTAAATGAGCTTATGGGAGGGTATGGTACAACCATGATTTCCAATTACGGACCATTTGATCCAGAATATCTTACAATCATTGACGTACTTCAGAAATACAATTTTAGGTATAATCCTGCCCTGGCAAATGAAATTATCTCTGAATCCCTTGAAGGTAAAGGTGCCACTAAAAAAGATGGGCAGTGGATGATGGGAGAAAATCCGATTGAAGTAACTATGTTTATACGGAGTGATGACCCTGTTCGCAAATCTATTGGGGAAATTATTTCATCTGAATTATCCAAGATTGGATTCAAGGTAAACAAAGAGTTTGGTGATTTGAACAAGGCCTTTGTAGTTGTTTATGGTTCAGATCCTGCAGCTAGTAAATGGCACTTATACACAGAAGGCTGGGGAGGTCGTTCAGCATTTGTAAGGTATGATTCTGTTGGGTTAGGACAGATGTATGCCCCGTGGTTTTCAAATATGCCTGGATTTAATGACCCAACTTATTGGAATTATCAAAACAAAAGACTAGATGAAATTACTCAAAGGATTTACACTGGAGATTTTGCAACAAAAGAAGAAAGAGAAGAGTTAATCAGGCAGGCAACTATAGAGGGAATTGACGAAGCTGTCAGGATATTTCTTGCAAGCAAAATTGATCAATACGTTACAAATGAATCAGTTAATGGGGTGGTTAATGACTTTGGCGCAGGTGTTCCAAGTAGATTTACACCAATAAATGCAAAAATTGATTCAGATCTTTTAAAGATTGGAGTAAAACAGATCTACCAAGGGGCATGGAACCCCGTAGGCGGACTAAGTGATGCATACAGCAAACATATCTGGGATGTGCTTTTTGATCCCGCCCTGTTTAAAGATCCCTACAATGGTCAAACAATACCAATAAGACTAGACTGGAAAGTTGAGACTAATGGTCCCACAGAAAAAATAGAGTTGCCAAAAGATGTGATTACTTGGGATACCACACAGCAACAATGGCAACGTGTAAATGATAATGCAACTGCCTCAAGCAAGGTTACCTTTGATATTTCATTTAGCAATTGGCATAATGGAGTACCGATGGACATGAAGGATTTGCTATATTCATTTTACTTTACATTAGAATGGGGATCCACCCCCACTGAGAATGATAAGACATTTGATACAGAGTTCACCCCACGAGCCACTCAATTGGTAAAAACGCTAAAGGGCATCAGGGTGTTAGACAATGACACAATAGAAGTTTATGTGGATTATTGGCATTTTGATCAAGGCGAAATTGCTGACTGGGCATCAATTTGGAGCAGCATGCCCTGGGAAGTTTTTGCAGCAATGGAACAAGCTGTAATAGATGGAAAGGTATCGTTTTCCAGATCTGGCGCAGTCAGCAAGAACGTTAATTGGTTATCTCTGATTGTTCCAAACGATGCAAATATTATAAAGCAGTATTTGCAGGAATTCAAAAATGAAGACTTTGTTCCAAAACCACTAGATAAATTTGAAGATAGTGTCACATATTATGATAACCGATACGAATCTTCTATTGATTGGATAGATAAATACAATCATGCTGTGATCAGCAATGGACCATTTTATTTGGAAAGTTATTCTCCAGAATCAAGAACAATAACGATAAAGGTGTTTGCTGATGATTCCTATCCATTTGAAAGTGGTAAATGGTCAAAATTTGAGAATCCCGAAATTCCCAAGATAACATCAATCAAACATTCCCCCCTACTTGTCAAAAAAGAACCATTTGATATGAAAATAAAAACAACGCACGCTACAGATTTGCAGTATTTTATGATAAACTCTGATGGCAAAATAGTTGAACACGGACGTAAGACGATAAAGGACAGTCCATTAAATTTACATTTGACTGCAGAACAAACTGACAGATTCGAAAAAGGCGCAGCAGATCTAAAGTTGTTTGCCATATCCAAACAGGTTTTGAGACCTGACTTTTTTACCACCAGCATTCTTGTAACAAACGAAGGAGAAAGCGTACCACAAGTCCAAGTAAAAGACCGTATTGAACCAATTGAAACCCAGCTTGTAGGAGTTTTGGTTGTTGGTGTTACTATAGTTGTAGCAGTCTTACTTTTTGTGTACAAGAAAAAAATAATGAAACCTAAGCAATACGGTATTCTTTGAGCAGATTGCCTATTTCACTTTCAACAGTTAACTTTGAGTAATCTTCAAGCAGATTTTTATTTAATTCATAGAAAGTATGACCCCACTTGAATTTTTGCAGTATTTCTGATGCCATTGATTTATTTCCCAAAATGCATAATGCGCCTGCCAAAGCCTCAGCAGATGTTAATTTACCTAATTTAGAGTAATTAACTGGGTTTCCAGCAAACAGTGGAGGAATTTTGCGTGGAATGCCTGTCATTTTACGAGTAAAAGTATCTTCAGCTCTGTTCCATGAGCAGTCAATTGCCGTGATCGAATTTGACTTGAATTTATCCTGAGGCATCAAAAAGTTGTCTGAATAAGGATCTAACAGAATTGTTTTTTCTGACAAACGACGAGTCCTTCTTGCCAATCCAAATTTGACGAGTTTAGCTGCAGTGCATTTCTTCGGATCATCTTGGTTTAACATGAAGACTTGAACATACATATTCCGTTTAGAAACTAAAGTGTGTATTTTATTCTATTCTAATTCAACGTAATTTACTTTATAATATAATCTAGATACCTGATTTTCTTTAATGACATCCACATTCCATTTTGTATCAGGCAAAAAGGCATCTTTTGAGGGTTGGATAGAGAACTTTTCTAGTCTAGCATCTGGCCCGCTATAACGAATTTTGTATTGGATAGTGTCAATCTCAACCGTAGTAAATATTGAATCTTTGCTTCTTGTAGATTCTTGAATCAAACAATCAGAGTTTTGTCCAATCACACACAAACCAGATTCACTTGTTACACGCATATTGACGTCTGTCTCATCTCCCCGAATTGGAGTTAGAAGTGAGGCTTGCACAAGTCTAGGTGCGAGATCTTTTCCATCTGAAGTCTTTTCTTTAGTGAGTATCTCAATTGATCTATCGGGGATTCTGTTTTCTTTTTCGATCAGTTTTTTGCCTAGAATCTTATCCCCTGTATCTTCTGGAGGTTTTTCTACAACCTCAAATGTCTTTGATACTGTATCAAACTCGATATCAACAATTGTTTCATATTTTCCAAGGCTTGAAGGTTTGTCTGGTATTTTAAATTCATAGGTAAAGCTTCCATTTGGTTCTGGCCTAATACTAATCACAGGTCCAACATGCGTGCCACAGTAAAATGAACCACACGTAATGCTCGTTTTTTCTGAACGTTTAATTACGCTTACTTCGTATTGCTCCAAAAATACTAGTTTGTTTGGTTTGCCTGATATCCTAACTGTATCTCCTGGATGGTATTTTTCCTTATCAAAATTAACATTCAATGCCAGTTTAGCATCACCTCCTACCTCAAAGTCATCATCTACTACGATGGATGTTTCTGCTTTATTTTTCTGATATTTTGCCTGAATCTTGTATTCTCCGTCTTTGAATACGGTTGCAGGAAGATCAAAAGTTAACTTATACACTCCTTGAGTGGGATAAACTGAGCCCTCCTGGATCATTGGGTGTGGAAACTTTCCTGAAAGAATCTTAACTGATACCCTCTCTGGAACTACAAGTCCCTCTGTCCCTTGTTGTCTTTGTTGTACAAATCCATTTACTTTGAGTTTTTCACCGGGTTTATACAGTTTCTTTGCAGTTGAAATTGTCAGTGGTTCTTTGAGCAAAGTGTCTTCAAGTGGATTCTCTGATACTTTGAACAAGAGTTCCTTTGTTACAGAAGAAGTCGACAGTCTTATCTTGTAAATTCCAAAATTGCTTTCTTTTATGATCCTTTCATTTAATCCGATTTTTTGTTGTTTTTCAAGGGATGGAATGGTCCAACTCCACATAAAACGAGAGTTCTCTGAAATTACGCTAAACCTATCAGTTTCTCCGTTTGGTTTGATTACGGTAATTTCTACCTTATTTCCCTGCACAAAGTGTGGTACAAGTCCAGATACAGTTACTTTTTCTCCTAGTCCGAAAACATCTTTGTTCAAGCTTACCGTTAGTCTTTCCCCTGTTTTGGCAGGATCGTCAACAACAAAAGAAACCCTGGTTGACAAGTCACCATATTTAGCATTTACAAAATAAGTTCCCTCACCGAAAAACGAACGATTTACAGTTGTTTCGATTTTATAGTTTCCTGAAAAGTCAGGAACCGCAGTGTATTTGTATGCAACATCAACCCCACCTCGTTCTCTTACTTTCACTTCTTTGGGCAGACCCACAATACTTAGTTGGTTATTTTTATCATCAGTTAGATAGATCTCTACTGGCTGAATTTCAAAACTAGATCGTTGAACAGGAATTGCAGCAGATCCTCTGATTATCATCTTATCGCCAAGTTCATAGATTTGTTTATCTGTAGACAGGCTAAGAGGTTCTTTTGATTCAACAAATGATTCGGGATCTCTTACTACCTTGACTGATTTGGTTGCCTCGCCTATGTCTTTTGATACTTTGATCCTATAATCGCCCAAACGGGTTTCCTTTGTTGGTACTTTAAATTCGTGAGAAAATGTACCGTCTCCAGCTATACGGACAACACCGGTTTCTTTATAGGCAAAGCCACCACTGTCTTCAAATGTCTTTTTGCTTATTGCAATATTCTTTGTCTGTACAATTTCTAAATCAAGTGCTGGAATCCAGACTGTATTGATGCGGCCTGTAATTTTTACAGTATCACCAAGAGAGTAAATGTCCTTATCAGTCCACAGACTAATGGTTTTTTCTTCTTTCTCGTCTTTTACCAACTCAAATGTTGTTGTGGCTTGTTGTGTGGAATATTCACCTATTATCCTATACGTTCCATATACTGGTTTTACAGTATTCATAAAGAAGGAAGTGGTAAATTGCGCACTGGGATTGGCAGTCAAGGTTCCACCCCTTACTGCTTTCTTGTTGGCATCTAGGTTAGGAAATAGAGTTCCTTGTTCAATTTCAATTCCGTTAGGATCTATAACTTTGAATTTAAGACCTGCAAATTGGACTATATCGGAAGTAGTGGCAGACATGGTGACTGTTTGACCGGGAATAAAAGATTCCTCGTTAGTGTTAATCGTTAGCTGTCCCTCTTCTCCTTCTATCTCTTCTACCAGCTGTGTTCCTACCGAAAATGTAGTTTGTGCTGATGCGCCAGCATAACTTACACTAACATCGTAAGTTCCTTCCGATATACCAAGAACCTTTTGCAAGTTAATTGTTGTTTTATAGTTGAGATTTAGATCTGGGAACAACGTCACCGAGTTTTGGTAGGAAGGTCCTGTTATGTCCAAGATTATTTTTTCTGGCTGAAAGTAGGGTTTGTAGACAAATACTTTTTCAGATACTTTTCCATTTATTGTTGCAGCCTCACCAAACAGATATTGTGATTTGTCAGTGTCGATAGAGATAGAAACGCCATCAACTTCTTCTTGGATTGATAGTTTTCCGTTTGTGGAGCCGGCTGTAGAAACTACAAATTCCCAGTCATCGGGCGAATTTGTATCGTAACCATCATAGAGTCTCTGCCATGAGGTAAAATCATTTTTTAGATCTGTTAAGGTCGGTGTTTTATCAATAATGTTTTCTTGAGAGTCACGTAATTCAATGGACTCTGAGACATCTGTAAACCACACTGGCAAGTATGAAAAAGTCAAAAACTGATTTGGTTGAATGGTGGTCCCACTATCTATTGTCATTGTCTTTTTTAATACAGTTGTAGATGCAATATGCCATCCACTCAAATCAATCTCGGTGTCGGTCGGATTGTAAAGTTCAACCCACTCTATGATAGACTTTGAATCATCACCCGGAGGATTCAATTCCACCTCATTAATCACCACGTTAGATGCAATCGAATCTGTTTGACCAACAGCGGCTGGGATAATACCGATAATCAGTATACTAAAAATTAGTATTGGTACTAGTCTCATACAACCACTCTACCATGATGTATGATCGAGATAATTTTAGAATGAAATTGAGTAAAAGTTGAGCTAATTGTTAAATTAGTGCTGAAAAAGCACCCCATTTGCATCATATCCAATAATTTCGGTTTATTTTATTTAGACTATACGTAGCATTCATTCTATTTCTTAGGATTGCATTTGGGACATTTTTGATTCATTAGTGGGGAGCCACAATCTGCGCAAATCCCACCACCAATATTTCCCAACATGGATTCACGTCTCTTTTTTACAAACATCTTTACACCAAAGAATATTGCAACCCCGATTGCCATTGATGGTGCTAATCCTATCAATGGCCAAAGACCCAAAATGAAGAAAGTACTTCCGCCTACCATAAGTAAATCTCTTTTTTCATAATTCAAGTTAGACATATTCTAACTATAGTTGTTAAAAATATATGCCAAGGCTCAGAGCCATTTATTTTCAATTCATCTAGTCAATTCTCTGACTCTTCTTCATTGCCTGTGGCACTATTTACAACATGTTTCTGCTTGATAATATTTTTGGAGAATTACATGGTGGGATTGGCAGGATTTGAACCTACGACCTCTGGTACCCAAAACCAGAATCATACCAAGCTAGACTACAATCCCAACGAAAAGGAAAATACGACGTCCCCAATTTAAGCTTGACAGATGATGATTTTAAATAACAATCAAAGAAACAACAACCATTGCAAACAGAAGATTATGTAAAGGCAGGTAAAATAGCTGGAGAAGTTAGAGAATTGGCACGTGGAAAAAACTGGATTGGAAAAACTTCCTTTGAAATCTGTGAAGAAATAGAAGGAGAGATAAAAAAGCGTGGTGCTAACTGTGCATTTCCAGTAAATACAAGTATTAATGAAGTTGCAGCTCATTATACAGCAGAGCCCAACGACATGCTTACCATAAAGGAGATGGATTTGGTAAAAATAGATCTAGGTGCTCAAATAAATGGATACATTGCAGATACTGCAGTTACAGTGTGTTATGATCCTCAGTTTGAAGGATTGGTAAAAGCAGCTGAAGATGCATTAAACAACGCTATATCTATGATAAAGGCAGGCATTAAAGCAAGCGACATAGGAAGGAAGATCGAAGACACAATAAAACAACTAGGGTACAAACCTATTGCAAATCTAAGCGGCCATTCACTAGACCGTTATACAATTCATGCTGGAAAGTCAATTCCTAACATTTGGTCAATAGGGTCTTTTTCTCTTTCTGATAAGAGCGCATACGCTTGTGAGCCCTTTGTCACAACAGATGATGGATTAGGTTTTGTAAGAGAAGGAAAAACTAGAAATATTTTTGCATTAGCCTCTAGAAAAAAAACCAAAGATGAAAATGCCGATGAGATGTTGGATGAAATCTGGAAGAGGTTTAACATGCTGCCGTTTGCATTAAGATGGCTACTTGACAAATGGGAAGAAAAAGAAGCAAGAAAAACACTAGAATTTCTTGTTAAGAAAAAAGCCGTACACGCATATCCCGTTTTAATAGAAGCAAACGGACAAAGAGTTTCTCAAGCAGAACATACTTTCATTCCAACTGATACAGGTGTAACAATCACCACTATTTCTCAATAACTTCACCATATATCATATCTACATGAAAATTTCCATCACAAGAATCACAATTCCTGATTTCTGAAAACAAGACATCACCTTCTTTGTAAGACCGTTTCACTAATTTGCCGCATTTAGAACATTTTTCCACAGTAAATTCAATTGTTTCCGTTTTAGGTTTTGAAAATATCATTGTGTCACCCCAATTGAATTACCCACACCGATGAGAAGGATATTGTTACCTGGTTTTGTGTTCTCTTTAATCATTTCAAATATTTGATCTCGTACATTGTCCGCTTTTTCAGCAATTTCTTTTGTCATGAGAGTTATTGCTTCTTTAATTGATTCTTTTACAACAATAGCAAATACAGGAATGTTGTTTTTGGTTGCCAATTCCTCTATCTGATACCTTTCTGTACCTATACCACCAATTGCTGCACCAAATCCTCGTGCAATTGTAGCAGATTTTTCTCCTTCCAGCTTTAAAGATGCATCAATCATAATTATGTAATCTATCTTATTAGCAGACAAAATTTTTTCTACAGCATCGCCTGGCCTACCAACAGAAGATAACGGACCTTCTGCTTTTAACAAGATAATTTTTCTATCATCATAATTAGTCTTACTAGAAACTGTTTGGAATGCAGGTTTCTCCTTTTTCGTATCCAACATTAACTTTCCAACCACCATGGGGCCAATGCTGTCACCAACAGGTTGGCCTTTTTTAAAGGCAGAAATACCTACCTTCATTGCTCCTGCCTCTTCCATTATAAAAGGAAGCATCATTTGTAATGGCAGTATAAGAGGATAGTTGTTTTGTTTCTTTGCAGTCAAATACATATGGTTTACAACTTTGTGAATCATCCTAAGTGATGTTGCGATTTCTAAAAGCGTTTGAATCTTTGTTAGTTTCAAATCATCTTGAGTTTTTAACAAGGAGCGAACATGTTCTCTAGTATAATCTTCTCTTGATCTTACCACATGTCTAACCTTGGTTACAATGCCACTAGGATCCATGTCTACTGGCATTACTGTAAAATAATCCAAGAATTGTTCAATACGTTCTGTTGGATTAGTGGAAGTACCAACGGTATCTTTAACGAAGTTGATCAGTTCAGCTTTTGACTCGTTTTGATACGAGTCTAATTTCTTTATGCTTTTTTTGATCTCGTTGGAGGATATGATTAATTGGATCCTTTGACCATACAGAACAAAGATGATTATAGGAATAATCCAAACAAGCATCATTAGAGGATTAGTCTCCTCTCCCAAACCTAGCAATTGCTCAAAATCGAAATTGGTAAAATCCAACAGTCACACCGATCTAAGTTGGCAAATTAAATCATTCGTAGGCAACGTCAGAGATGGCAAATTTAGTCTACTGATGGGTAAATTTTTGCGAGTGCTTTTATTATAGTACTTAATAGCAAGAAATCAGAAATGCCGCAAACAAAGCCAATAGTAAGCATTGAGAATGTCGTAGCATCAGCCTCAGTTGACCAAAAGATGGATCTCAATGAGATTACTAGGACTTTTCCAGATGTTGAATATCATCCAGACCAATTTCCCGGTCTAGTTTTCAGGTTAAAAAGTCCAAAGACAGCAACACTCATCTTTACTTCAGGAAAGATGGTGTGTACTGGTTCCAAGTCTGAAGAAATGGCAAAGAAGGCAGTAAAGACTGTAGTACAAAAACTCAGAAAAGGAGGAATAAAAATCAAAAAAGATGCTGTGGTAGAAATTCAAAATATTGTAGCCTCAATTAATCTTGGTGGCAAAATTCACCTAGAACAAGCTGCAAGAACTTTGCCACGTAGCATGTATGAGCCAGAACAATTTCCCGGATTGATACACAGAATGCTTGATCCAAAGACGGTGATTCTGTTATTTTCCTCCGGAAAGCTAGTTTGTACCGGTGCCAAAAAAGAACCCGATGTTTATCGATCCGTAAACAACCTTCATGCACTATTGGAAGAAAAAGACCTTATGATCTATGACTGAGTCATAGGATAAATACCATCCTTTTCGTTTTTCAATAAATATAAAGCAAGATGGATATATGGTAAAAAAGTTTTCAACTCGTTGGAAATCAAACTTTCAGAAAAAGTCAATCTCAACGATATCATTTTTGTAGCAGCTCTGCCGGACATGGGACGTGTAGGAGGTTTAGTAACAAGTCATATAGTCCAAGAATTAAGCACTACAAAAATTGCAGACATAATTTTACAAGATAAACCTTGGATAAATCAACAAAAAGGAATAGTAAGTATACCCCATGACAGATATGAGCTATGGGTCGATAAAGAAAACAAAATAATAATCTTCACTGGCAATAACCAACCTCAAGATTCAGCAAGCGTTATGAACCTTACAGAACAAGTTATGAAAAAAGTTCAAGAGATTGGTAGAATTAAACTGATCATAACAGCTGGCGGATATTTACCAGTTGAGGAAAATAATAACAAAGATGTTTTGGGAGTTGCAACTAATAACGAACTCCTAGATAAATTAAAACAATTTAATGTCTTTCCAATGGGCTCTGATGTAAACAGCATCACATGGTTTAATGGTCTAACCCTTGGTTATGCAAAGAAACATGAAATAGACGGCATAGGCCTATTTGGCCTAATCAACGATTCTGAATCCCCGCAATTCAAAACTGCAAGCAATATTGTAAAGATAATCGAAAAACTCACACAGACTAAAATCGGTACAAATGCACTTGATAAAAAAATAATCCCGACAAAAAATGAGGAAACCCGAGATGGTCCTGGTATTGGATAAACGAAGAATAGAAATTTACATTAATTTTTGATATGAAATAATTGGATTTTTTGTAATACTCTAAAAAGCTCTAGGAATAAACTATTTTATTTTGGCACCTACAGGTATCTCTTCTGTTACGGTGAGCCAGTAAGGTTTGTCATCCACATCTGCAGCAAGTAGCATTGCATTAGATTCTATTCCTGCCAATTTTTTTGGCTCTAAATTCACTATAACTACCACAATCTTTCCAAGAAGATCTTCAATATCATAATATTGTGCACCGCCAATGATAACATTACGACGTTCTGTCCCTATGTCTACAACTCCTTTGACAATTTTAGTTTTACCTGTAATTTTCTCGGCTGAAATAATTTTTGCAATTCTAATATCTAATTTTGAGAAGTCTTCATAACTTATTGTTTCCATAGAACGGTTGATTTTATATCTGATTAAAATGATTTTCGAAAAAGGTCATCTATTTAATAAGCTACAAATTCTAAAAAACATGGCGATCATAGATAGCTCAGTTGAAATTAATGCACCATTAGAAAAAGTTTGGGGAATCATATCGGACTTAGATAACGAACCTAAATTTTGGAAAAGTACTAAAGAAGTTCATAATATTTCCAAGGAAGATAATTTTGTAAAAAGAGAAATTACAATAGCCTTTCGAGATCAAAAGTGTTTGCAGGAGGTAACCCTGACCCCAAAGAAAAAAATTCATGCTGTATTTACAAAAGGAATCATAGACGGTACCAAAACCATTGAACTAACGTCGATTGATAGTAAAACCAATCTGCAAACTGTTTGGGATATAAAGTTGACTGGAATGACGGGCATGTTTACAGGCATGATAAAAAAACACATCAAAAATGGCACCGAACAAGCTCTACAAAGTATCAAAGAAAAAGCAGAAAATTGATGGAAATAGTATTTGATTTTTTACACTATCTATTTACTGCATTTTTAATTGGAGTATCAGCAACATGGATTATCCTCATTAGATCAATGCTGTTATCGTTTAAAAAAACTCCATTGATAGACCAATTTGAAGGAAATGTAAAAGAAAATCCTCTGGTTTCAGTTATTCTTCCTGCTCGCAATGAAGAGAACTTTATCAGACAATGCATCGAGTCTCTTCTCAACCAAGATTATTCTAACTATGAAATAATTGCAATTGATGATTCATCAGACGACAATACAGGAAAAATAATTGTAGAATATGCTGAAAATGACAGCAGAATAATTCCAGTAAAAGCACGACCGAAACCAGTGGGTTGGATGGGAAAAAATTGGGCGTGTATGGAAGGATATCAAAAAGCAAAAGGAGATTTGTTGTTATTTACTGATTCAGATACAATTCATTCACCAAAAGTGCTAAGGTTAGCAACAGAACATATGCTATCACTGAATGTCGATGCTTTAACTGCCATTCCAAAAATGATTTGTTTAGACTTTTGGACAAAGGTAACCCTTCCCGTGATTTCTGTATTTTTGCATACTAGATTTTCTGCACTAAGAGTAAATGATCCAAAGAAAAAGACAGGGTATTTTTTTGGTAGTTTTTTTATAATCAAGAAAGAAATCTACGATTCAGTTGGAAAGCATGAAGGAGTAAAACACGAGATAGTCGAAGATGGCGCATTAGGAAAGAAAGTCAAAGAGGCTGGATTCAATCTAAAAATGGTCAGGGCCGACTACATGATAAGTGCAATATGGGCTCGAAACAAAGAGACTCTCTGGAATGCCTTGAAAAGGTTAATGATTCCGCTTTATCTACAAAATGGAAAAATTGCAATAGGGATATTTGTGGCAGTACTATTCCTAATGTTTGTTCCTTTTCCAGCTCTAGTCTACTCATCAGTTCTTTTTAAGAGTTCCAACTCCATTTTTGCATTATTTTGGATATCGTTGATTTCAGTTGGTCTAATTCATTTGGGCAGTGCAGTTGATGCCAGCGGTTTGGAATTAAAATTAAGATTTATTGTATTTGCTATATTAGGTGTCATCATAGTAGTTGGAAGTTTTTTGAGTGGCATCCTTCAAGCAAAGAAAGATTCTGCAATTACCTGGAGGGGGCGAAAATATTCTATGAAAGACCATATTCAAGACTCTATTAGTATATAGTAACCCTTTTAGAATATCTGATTAAATTAGTGATCTCGTGGACAAAGCCAGCATTATAGTTGGAGGAGCACTGGGATCTTCAATCGTATTGGTTGTATTTGCCTTAGTTATGATACCGCCTCCAGGTGGAGATACTCCAAGCATCATAGTTTCAAATGGTAACGATCTAAGCAAAAGTGGAGAAACCACACCAACTTCTGAAAAAAAACTCAGCCTTGTTGAAATTTTTGAACAATCAGAACAGGGTGTTGTTCGTGTTAATGTACATAGACCTGGCAGCGCTCAAGGTCTTAATGGCGTAGGATCAGGTTTTGTGTTTGATACCTCAGGACACATCATAACAAATGCACACGTAGTTCAAGATTCAGATAACATAGTAGTCACGTTTTTGGATGGTAGATCTTACAATGCAGATTTAATCGGCGCTGATCCATTTACTGATATCGGAGTAATAAAGGTAAATGAGGCAAGATCAAGGCTACACCCACTCCCAATAGGGGATTCTTCAAATCTAAAAGTTGGTGAACAAATAGCTGCAATAGGTAATCCATTTGGACTTTCAGGCTCCATGACTGCGGGAATAGTTAGTCAGCTGGGAAGGCTTTTACCATCACAAGATACTGGTTTTTCCATACCTGATGTAATTCAAACTGATGCTGCTATTAATCCAGGCAATTCTGGCGGGCCATTGTTAAACATGAAAGGTGAAGTAGTTGGGATCAATACTGCCATCCAGTCTGCAACTGGAGAATTCACTGGAGTAGGTTTTGCTGTTCCTTCCAAAACATTTACCAAGATAGTACCAAGTTTAATTGAAAATGGAGAATACAAGCATCCTTGGATTGGTATTAGTGGGCAGGACATTGATCCAAATCTGGCAAACATACTCAATCTCCAAGATGCCCGCGGTTTTTTGATTGTGGAAGTAGTAGAAGGTAGTCCCGCAGATGAAGCTGGACTTCATGGATCTGATGAGACCAGAACAGTTGAAGGAAGAGAATATTTGGTTGGAGGAGACATTATACTTGCCGTAGATGGCAAAGAGGTAAGAAAAATCGATGACATTTTGATCCATCTTCAGAGAGAAAAGTCAGTAGGTGATGAAATGGTTTTACAAGTGTTAAGGGATGGTAGAATAACAAATACTACGGTAATTTTAGAGGAAAGACCGGACAGCTAATACAAAATTAATAAAGTTTTGTAATTGTTTTAACTAGTTCAACTGACTTTCCAACTGCTGTAAAAATAAAATCACTCACTTTACAAAGTAAAACACAACCATCTTTTATTTAGGTGTAAGTAAAATCTATTTTTACACCGTCATTGTTTTTCAAAATCATTAAACGTAAAATGGATCCAAATAACCTCTTCAATAATCAGTAAAAAAGGCAATTCCATCTCTACAAAGGAAATCCTGATGGTGTATCACGTTATAAACCACGTTATGATTTGTTGGAATTGCTTAATTATTCAAAATTATAATGAAAATTATGTTACCACTTCTCTTGGATGAAATGTACGAAGGAAGAGCCGAAGAATTGAGAAAGCTAGGTTATGAAGCTGTAAGTGTAAGAGAATTAAGAGAATTAGGATTTGGATTACAGCATGATTATTCAATTATAAAATATGCTGAAGAAAATGATATGATTTTAGTGACAAGAGAACAGGAAACCTATGACGGCTGTCTTGAAAACAATATTCCGTCTGTTTTACTTGGAGAAAACCCATCCGTTAATGACATTGTTGACTCTGTAAAAAAGTTTGAAATTTTACCTTAACTCCCAATTTCATAAGAATCGCTACATATACAGGTTCTTTCAGGCTAGTTTTTAAAATATATCACAATCATACCAATGAATAATTCTTAATTTTTACTAGTCTCATGTTAATTTGTGCAGCTTGGAACAAACCTTATTCATGCGAACTTTTTCTTCGTGGATATAGTAGGCCTTTCTGATCCCACAATGTCGACTAAGACCCAGATCAAAAAGATCAATGCACTAAACGACAACATCAAGGAGTGCAAGACATACAAGAACACGCCAAAGGAGCTTATTGTAACCCTACCAACAGGGGACGGCATGTGCCTTGGATTCCTGCAGGGACCCGAACTCCCACTTAAACTTGCAATAGAGCTGCAGCAGAAACTCACAGAATACAACAAGGCAAAGATTCCAACGGAGACTGTCAGGGTTAGAGTTGGCCTTCATTCTGGAAACTGCTTTATCGTAAATGACATTCAGGGAAACAAAAACGTCTGGGGCCCTGGAATAATCCTTGCAAGACGGGTCATGGACTTTGGAGACGACGGTCACATACTACTCACCCCACGTCTTGCAAATGACTTGAGGGAGTTATCAGATGAGTACAAGCAGGTCATAAAACCAGTTCATGACTTTACCATAAAGCATGGGCAGACGTTATTGATCTACTCGGCCTATGGAGATGGATTTGGAAATCCAGAGCACCCAAGCAAGGGAGAGGCACAGAGAAGCAGGATGGGTGACGAGATCATCAAGCTGCAAAAGACCACGCTTTATCCGCTAATCGATGTTCATCTGTCTATCAAGGATCCAAACACAATGCTTACACACCACAAGAGGTATTATGAGGTTGCAAACATTTCTGATGAGCCAATATATCATGTACTACACGGGATAGCAACTGATGTGCCAAAACACTCAATCAATGACCTGAACTTGTCAGTATATGACGAGTCTGGACGGGAATTAGAAATATCCAGCATAAGTGTGGATAAACCAGACACCAAAGAGTTCACAACACAATTCAACACACCTATAGTAAAGGGCGACAAGGGACGCAGCTACACAATGGAATACGAGGTAGATGAGCCAGAAAGGTATTATGAAAACGCCTTTTTGATTGATTGTGAAAAGCTAGTCTTGGGAATAGACTATCCACTGGATAATTCAATCAAGACTCCAAAACTATATCTGATAAACCAAGAGACTGAGGAAAAGACGCCTCTAGATAAAGAGCCAAACGAATCAGAAAAGGATGGTAAAAAAGAGCTAAAGTGGGAGCTTACAGAAAACATCAAGGGTCAGACATTTAGAATTGAGTGGTAGATTGTTAGAATTTTCTAGAAATAATTCTTAGATTCTTCTATACTAATTTAGGAAAATACCTAATATCATTGAATGAGCATAGATCATAATGAACATTGCGGGGATAAGCATACAGAATTAAGGTAATATCATATGTGGCCAAAGAGGCATCACGTCTCTGTAAGCGCGATTATTCTCATTTTACTATTACAACCTATAACCTTCCTTGAGCACAGCATCGACACTAAACCACAGTCTAATTTTCTTGTAGATGATATCAAAGATAACAATAAGTTAGATGAAAAGAACGAATTAAAATACATAAAAAAACTAAATATTCCATTTATCAAGAACCAAGGACAGATAGACTCTGAAGTCAACTACTATGCCAAAACGTTTCTGGGAACCGTATTTGTAACTGACAAGAGCTTTGTTTACACTCCAATTTTTGAGCAAAACGGCACTACAAAAACCATTCCAATCACTGAAGAGTTTGTTGGAGATATTGAACCTGAAGGGTTGCAAAAAAGCCAGACAAGGATCAACTATTTTGTTGGAGACAAAGAGAATTGGAGAACCAACATCCCAGCATATGAAACTCTTAGTCTTGGAGAGGTTTGGCCGCAAATAGAGGTCAAGACAAAAGCATATGGAAACAATTTGGAAAAAGTTTTTGAGGTAAAACCAAGAGGTAACGTAAATGACATCAAATTATCTTTCAAAAACGTAGAAGATCTTTTCATCGATGGTAATGGAGAACTGATAATTAAAACAATTCTAGGCAAAGTCTCATTTACAAAGCCTGTTGCATACCAGCTGATTGAAGGAGAGAAAATGTTCGTTGATGTCTCATATGAGACAACTGGACTCTCTTATGGATTTAATGTCGGTGATTATAATTCCAACTATCCTCTGGTTATTGATCCTTTGCTTGCTTCTACCTTTTTAGCTGGCACTAATGATGAATTTGATCCTTCTATTACTTTAGACGATTCAGGGAATGTTTTTGTGGCAGTAGAAACCCGATCTTCTGACTTTCCTACAACTAGTGGTGCCTTTGATGTGACTCTTGATGGTACGAGTGATATTGCCATTGGAAAACTAAGCAATGACCTTTCTACACTTTCAGCAGCTACCTACTTGGGAGGCAGTAGTACCGAACGTTTTACATCCATCAAATTAGATAGTTCAGGAAATGTCTTTGTAGGCTCACATACCACCTCTTCTGATTTTCCAGCTACTTCAGGTGCCTTTGATGAAACACTCGACGGGGGATTTGATGCTACTATTGCAAAGCTTAGCAATGATCTTTCCACACTTTCAGCTGCCACATATTTGGGGGGTAGTGATTGGGATTTTGAGCCATCTATTACATTCGATGATTCAGGAATTGTCTATGTAGCTTTGGAAACCCGATCTTCTGACTTTCCTACAACTAGTGGTGCTTTTGATAATACTCTTGGTGGATCAGCCGATGGAGCTGTTGCAAAGCTTAGCAACGACCTTTCCACACTTTCAGCTGCTACCTTTCTGGGTGGGAGTGATAGTGATGATAATGCTTTGATTTCCTTAGATGACTCAGGAAACGCTTTTGTTGCATTAGAAACTGATTCATCTGACTTTCCAACAACTAGTGGTGCCTTTGACGAGAGTTTCAATGGAGGTGCAGGAGATGTTGCCCTTGGCAAACTAACCAATGATCTTTCCACACTTTCAGCTGCCACATATTTGGGGGGTAGTGACGATCGGGAAATCCATCCATCGATCTCACTTGATGGTTCAGGAAATGTATTTGTTGCCTTGGAAACACAATCGTCTGACTTTCCTACAACAGCTGGCGCATTAGATGAGACACTTGGAGGCTCTCAAGATGTTGCGATTTCAAAGTTTAGCAATGATCTTTCCACACTTTCAGCATCATCCTTCTTGGGTGGTGCTGACTTTGAAAGTCAACCATCGATCTCACTTGATGGTTCAGGAAACGTATTTGTTGCCTTGGAAACACAATCGTCTGACTTTCCTACAACAGCTGGCGCATTTGATGAAACCTTTAATGGTCCAACAAGTGATGCTGCAATTGCAAAGCTAACCAATGATCTTTCCACACTTACGACTGCTACATATTTGGGAGGGGCAAATGAAAGAGAAGAGGATCTATCACTTACCTTGGATGGTTCAGGAAATGTATTTTTAACCTTGGAAACTGCCTCTTCTGACTTTCCTACAACAGACGGTGCTTTTGATGAAAGTTATAACAGTGGTTTTGATTCTGCTATATCTAGTCTAGATTGTGAGCTCTCTGACTCGTCTGGTTCCAAATGTGAAGACACAAACGAAGCGACTCTAGAAGAAGATGATACAGTTACAGTATCTCTAGACGACGGTGAGACAGCCACAATAACCCTCCCTGATCAGAATACACTGGAAGTTACCCTACCTACAGGAACTTCAGGAGATGTAACAGTCTCTGATTCAGACAAGGCAGACTCTGATCCAGACATTAACTTTCTGGCTACTATCGTGGATATCACCGCTCCATGCTCTAATACTTGTACAATATCATTTACTTTTACCCAGTCAAAACTAGACGAGCTCGAGTTATCAAAAAACGAAGCTAAGGTTTATCATGACTCAGATGATGATGGAAATTTCCAAACTAGAGAAGCATTAGATACGACTGTGACAGATGTCACTGCAACAAAATTCAAGGCAACTGCATCTGAGGACTTTACCTCAAAGTTTGCAGTAGGCGGTGTAAAAGCTCTAGCAACTGCTGGAGTGGCTTCAGTTGCTTCAACTCTAGGATTGATTGATCAAGACAAGTGTGACCCTGACGGCTTTGGGTCCGGGCAATCACTGAAACTATACAGAATTGAATATGACATATGTGAAGAAAATAGCGTATGGCTTGAGGCCCACTCTACCTGCGGACCAATGAAGTTGCAAATAGCAGGGAATAGCCAGGTAAACCTTGGAGGATTGAGTCAGAAGCAGCCATTCTTGGACAATGAGACAAAGCGTGCTGTAATGTCTGGGCCCATACCGTTTGGTGCAGAGTCATTCAAGGTAATACTTGAGGACAAGCGAGATACAATGGAGGAAACATTCACGCCGTACAGCTGTACAGGTGAGCGAGTATTTGGCCTGCCAGGAAATATGTTTGATATGCAAAATGACACTGCAACTGAAAATCAAACCGACACGATCATGGAAAACCAGACATCAATTACCGAAGATATTCTAGAGGAGAAACCAGAAGAAAAAACCGTTCCAACAGAAACTGAACCCAAGACTCTGATAGGCATCCCAAACTGGATTCACAACACCGCAAAGTGGTGGTCACAAGGAGACATAGATGATTCTGAATTCATATCAGCTATGGAGTACCTCATTCAAAACGAAAACATCATTCTCTCAAATGACATAACGCCTGTCAGCGAGACCAAACAGCAAAGAATTCCAGACTGGGTCAAGACAAATGCAGGATGGTGGGCAAACGGTACGATTGACGATCCTGCGTTTCTGAATGGAATAGAGTATTTGATTGAGAATAAGATAATTAATCTTGAATAATTACATGTTACTCTCAGTTTACTTACAAGCCAATTTTTCTTCCTGATCCAATGCTGTTTTTCGAATACGATAAGATTGTTTTTCGAAATTTATTAGATCATAAAACTTGCTCAATATCTGGTGTTTGTTTAAGATAGTTAAAAGAAGGCGTGTGTAGCAAATGTTACATACAAAAATTATGTGGGCATGATTTTTGAACAAAATTAATAAAGCTTTGTAATTGTTTTAACTAGTTCAACTGAGTTGGCAGCTGTTATGAAAATACAATCACTTACTTTGCCAAAGGAAAAATTAGTGTATCATATGCAGTTATAAGTTAAATCTGTTTTTTGGGTTTTTTCAGGAGCATTAAATAGTTGTAAGATCCAAACAGCATCTGCAAGCGAAGGAGAAATTTAATGGACGTATCAGAAATTACAAGTGACCCTTTTTGGAAATTAATTTTTGAAAGATTTGACGACAAAAATATTCAACAATCCAAAGGTGTTTTAAAGAGAGCTAAAACAATTCAAAAATTGTACATCGATACAATAAAAGAATATTTTAACATGATTATCCAAATGTCAGACAAGGATTTTGAAAAACTTCTTTCGAAACGTAAGGATGAAGCGAAAAGACTGCAAGAAATTATATCTGAAAAAATGAAATCAATGTCTCATAGTACAAAAACCGAAGAATTAGCAACTTTTGCAATTCTTCCCGAACTTGGAGAAGAAATGTCTAATGAAATTGAGAAAAAGATCTCCATGCAGAAAATAACAAAGTCAAACTTTGAAAGGCTTTTTGGACTTGAATTTCTAGCAAGAATAGAGCTGTTTAATTATATCATTGTGGGTTTAATTGGGTTAGATACGAGAGACAGAATAGAATCAATTCTCGAAAAGCATTTTGATAATAATTTCAACTGGGCATATGCCGTATCCGTTTTGGCAATACAAGAAAACATGGTCAAGCAGAAACTAACAGAATTGGGCATGACAAAAATACAGATTAAGAAATTTTTAAAGGAAAAGGGAAATAATTTTTCCAATCTAATAGATTTGTTAGCTGAGAAAATTAGAGAAAAAGAGAAAAGAAAGGTACGGCTAAGATACTATCGTTCTGGCACCATACGTGAATTAAGAAATAAAATTGAACACGAAGGTTTTGATGTCAAAGTTGATGATGCGGATGTTAGAGATCTACTAAACGACATAGAAAGTTTTGAGAAAGAATTGTACCCAAAATAAATTATTATTTCAATAGAATTTTTAACCAAAGACATCATTTAGCTGTATAAGGATACTTTACATTGACATTATTTTCCTACATTATAACCTAAGATACAAACGAGTTTATTGACAATCAGTAAAAATGGTTCACCCCGTCTTTAGGCAGGGAAATATGATGTTGTGTTGACGAAAAGCTTAAGATCGATAATCAAACTTTCAACATGTGGTAAAATACAAAAATCTTAAAGGTCGATTTGCAGATCATATAATTTCTTCAGTATCATGGGCTATCCAGAATCTTGAGAAAATTACTGATGAAAAATTACGAGAATGTCTTAGGAATCGCTTAGAAAATAATGGTACAATAAGAATAAAAAGGACATATCAAGAAGACGACGAAAAACCCAATTCTGATGATTGTTATACTAATCCAAAACTTGGTGGTCAAAATAAATCGTATTTTGGAATAGATTCTAAAGAAATTACATTATGCATTGATAACTTAGAGAATTTACAAGAACTGAATTCCCTATCGGATTATATCTTACATGAATTTGCCCACAGTTGCGGATGGGAACACGGAGAAAACAAAGGAGTACCATTTCCAGATGGATATCCTAATGAAATATGACTGTAAAAGGTTGTCGAAGTCATTACAACATTAAACTTCTCCTAGGTTACTGAATCTCAATTAAAACAGTAAAATAATTCTAAAAGACTAATAAGACATCTTACAACGTACTGATTGCTTAAAAAAGGATAGGGGGTTCTAGTTGTTCTTAACTAGTTGTTAACTCAAGACTCATTCATTCTAAAATATACAATAGAATCAATTTTAGTAAATTGAAAGGACGGACTAGGTGAATTATCAACTATTTGTAAAAGGCATCAGCCACTTTACCAAGGAAATCTTCACTACAGGGTTATGGTATAATAAGTTCTAAATTTGAACTAATCCTTCATTTGTTCTATCAAGATAATTTGATTGCAGAAGTATTAATCCCTTCAATCTTTTTTTAATAAATTGACTATTTTCAAATATTCACTTCTTCCAGTTCCAGATAATCTATACTTTATTTTTCCTTCTTCTTTTCTACTTATTACTTCTCCTTTCATTTTAGATATAACCGCATGGATGTGTTGTTTTGTTTTTCTTTTCCAGCTCTTTCTTAACTGTTCATAGATTTTGTCAAATGTTAATCCTTCTTTTCCAGCTCCTAACAAAATAAATCCAACTGCTTGTTTTGCTGTTATCTGGTTTGGTTTTACTACCAGATAGGGAACGTTATCTTCATCCAATTCTACAACACTCTTTAATTCTTTAGAAGAAGCACTAGCATAACTTGGTTTATGTTGAAGAAAGTCTTTAACTGGATTATCTGGTTCGCTTGGATTTTTTAAGAAATCATGAAGTAATTTCCTGATTGTTTTGGTCATTTCTTTTCTACCTCGGTCTGATTTCCATGAATATACATGAGACGCATAATTATTGAGGTCAAAAATTTTTAGAAATTCTCTTTTTTGTGCTAAAAGTATAGTTCCATTATTCAGCCCGTGACGTATTCCCAACTCATAACAAACGTTGGCATTATGATCAGTTAAATCAGCAATTACTATATCGGATTCATTAAGGTCATTTACTATATCTTTAACTATGTTCCCTCTAGTGGCCGTGGAGCGTTTACAGGTAAAATTAAAATCCGAATTTTCGACAGCAGGTTTAATTATTTTTTCATAAATTTTATTCCATCCTTTTTTAGATGTAGACCTTGTCTTCGATAAAGGCATTATAACAAAACATTTTTTCGACACCATTCTCTCTACTTACTTTCTTATGGCGTATTGCCATACTCCGTCCTCTTTAACTCTATTTAGTGTTCTTTTGCGTTTTACAAGATCTCTACGCAAAATAGTATCAATAGATTGTATTGAATGAAAATATCCTTCTCTGTTTAATTCATCTTTGACTTCGGTAACCAACTTTGGTTTATTAAAAAATCCATTATCTATTAGTAAATTAATTCCACCAACTAACCCTTTGTACTTTGAAGAAGATTTAGATTTCCTTTTAGAAGGTCCAAAAACCTCTTTTTCTAATTTCTTTATTCTTTCTTCTAATGCCTTAATTTTATCTTCCTGTTTCATTGTAAATCATTGAGGTGGGTATTTTTGCACAAATTTAAATTTGCCAGTAGTTCCCTTTCTTTTCAAAAATCCAGATCTTTGTAGAGCTCGATATACACTATCTGGATTGAAGTTGTAACCTTTTGAACTCAATTTTTTTGAAACTTCACCTAGTGATTTTGACGAAGAGAAGTATTTTTCTTCGTACAAATTCCTTATTGTTAAAGATGGTTTTGGTTTTTTTGAGGTGCTCTTAACAGATGTCGGTTTTCTTTTTCCTTTCATAACTTTAGTAAGATTTACAGTTCCTTCATACAGATTGCCTTTTTCATCAGTTACATTGATCTGGACTTTCATGATCTACTCACGTACTTCCAATTACCTTTTTTACCAACTCTTCCTATAACCTGCTTTTTAACTAGTGATAAAATTGGTTTAGATAAACTAGTGCGGTTAAAATAATGACCACGTTTCTCTAATTCCTGTTTTATTTGATTGAAGGTCTTAGGAGTCTTGAGGAATCCCGATTCTTTCAATTCTAAAATATATGCTCTAGCTGAATTTTTTGAATTTGATTGTGAATACTTTGTATTTTTCTCTTTTGAACCTTCTAATTTTTTTAACCGCTTTTCGTGATTCTTTACAATTCTTTCTAATTCTTTAATATCCACCAACTCTATCAAGCATTCATAAAATAATATTATAAAAGTAGTTATAGTTTAGAAAGTTCTTTTTTACAAGTCAAATTTATGATTCTGGCTTAGAAAGTCACAATGTAATTTTATGGTTGTTTACGAAGTTTTGAATAATTTAGGGTATTGGGCTCGCAGGGTACGTTTTCTGCATTTTAGGCAAATTCGCGGTCTATTTCCTTGTAGTAAATGAGCCATAAGGCGTGAATTATAACCACACGAAGTACACTTTACCAAGACACGGTTACGAATTTCTCTCTTACTCTTTCTTCTATCCATTACAGCCCATATCAATTGTTTCCACAATGGTACTTTCTCTTCCTTATCAATAGGAGCCCATCCGTTTTCGGTTTTATACTGGTCTAACTGGATCGAAAGTCCTTGATCCTCTAAACGTTCAGTATACTTGTTTAGTTGTGTTCCGCTTCTCTCTTCACATGTCCCCCGTTGCCTCAGTTCCTCTTTAGTACTGATAGAACCATTTTCTGAGTATCTTTTCATCATAGAATTATACAAATCATCTTCGGCTAATCCAGAATTTTTTCTACCCGTATCATCATTGTGTTTTCTCATTTTGAGAGATATTGACCGCCCTTTCCTTAATAGGGTTATGGTAAAAAATTCGTTCCACAGCAAAACCAAGTTGCTGGCTAAGATTCCAGCCTCTTTGTTATCAAAAAAGGAAGCACGAAATTTAAACCTTAATGGAGAGTATTACATTGCATTAATTCCTAAAGATCTCTTGAAGGATCAAGGAATAACAAACGAGAACATTGACCTTGATTTGATTAGTTACAACGAAAGAATATTGCTAGGCACTACCAAACGGGATTCAAAGACATCTAGCTTCGTTAACGGGGGTACGAAATGATTACCCCCATCCTAAATAAAAAAGAGAAGATACACTGTGCCCGATGCACAAAAAAGGTTCGTTTGAGGTGCCCCATATGCCTGTTAGACACTATTCCACGAAACTGCAAAGTACGCAAAAGCCCTAGCAGCTTGCACGCCCACCTACAAAGGGAACACAGGGATTTTGAGAATTATTACTTTAGCGTTAGAGACATCATTGATTCGTTAAACGGCATTGCCTTTGCTCTCGAAACGGGAATGATGCCAAATTGAGCACTAAAGGTATGCCTTCTTTTTATGCAGACGAAATTATGTCCAAATATCGGTTCGTAACAATGGATGATACCAAAGAAATTTACCAATATGAAAAAGGCATCTATGTTCCCAAGGGAAAAATTACAATAGAAAAAGAATGTGAAAAAATAATTCCTCAGTGTGGTACACATGTTGTTAATGAGGTTATAGATAAAATAAAAAGGAGGACGTTTAAATCAAGATCTGAATTTAACAAAGATTTTTCAAAACTAGTTTTAGAAAATGGGGTTTTAGATTTGGATACTTTGAAGCTATCCGATTTTGATCCCACTTTTCTTACTACAATAAAATTACCAGTAACTTATAATCCACATGCCTTATGTCCCAAATTTGTTAAATTTCTGAAAGATTGTCTTGAACCCAGAGGGATTGTAACCGTAGTAGAGGAGATTGCTAATGTCCTTAACGCAAATACAAAAAATTTTGAAATTTCTGCCCTATGGATTGGCGATGGTGCTAATGGAAAGAGCACACTAATGAAAATTATTGAAGGGATATTTGGCTCTGAGAATTGTTCATCTGTTTCTATACATGACATGCAATACCGCAGATTTGCTATTGCCGAAATGTATGGTAAATTAATCAATAAACATGCAGATATATCAAGCAAGGAGCTTAACAATCTAGGAATTTTCAAACAATTAGTTAGTGGTGACACAATACAAGCAGAACGAAAAAATCAAAATCCCTTTAATTTTAGATGCTTTGCAAAACACTTTTTCTCTGCAAACGAAATGCCAGTCATCAAAGATGATTCAGATGGCACCTATAGAAGAATTGAAGTAACAAATTTTCCAAACCAGTTTATTTCAGGGGTCAACTGTATCAAAGATTTAGATAAAATAATACTTGAAGAAGAAAAGAGTGGAATTTTTAATTTACTTCTACAAAACTACAAAACATTAAGGCACAACAATGGCTTTAGGTATAAACAGCCTATAGGTGAAGTTCGCGCTCAAATAAAACGAGAATCAGATAGATTACGTGAATTTATTGACACATGCATAATCAAAATTTCCAACTCATACATCCCAAAAAGTGAGTTATATCCATTTTATCAAAAATGGTGTGAGAATAATGGTTATGAAATTTTATCAAAACCACAACTGGGAGCAAGACTACCCACCTATGGAATAGGAGAAAATTCTATGAAGATGAACGGAAAGACCGTTAGAGTTTGGACAGATATTCAACTTAATGGAAATAATGGTTGGGTTAAAAAATACATACAGGATAATTATGGTATCTAGTATACAGAGTTACAGAAGTTACACGTTTTTTATAGTGAATAAATTAATTTTGTAATTAGTATATGTTTAGTGTAACTACGTAACTGCGTAACTTTTTAGATTTAATAGTTTAATTTTATTTTAGAATTTTACATTGAAATGATCCTTTTCACCTTTAATCAAAATTCATAAATGATTTGAATTGTTTAATAGCTTCTGTAATATCACCTGCATCAACAGCAGGCAAAGGAGGAACTCTTCCATCCTCTAAATCAGTATTAAGGATGGCAAGTCTGGTTTCCCAATCAGGTACTTCATGAACATCATAATCTACTCTTCCATAAACTGCCGAACCGTAATTCCCTTGTTGGAGAACAAAACACTCGGGAGGAAGAATTGCTTGTGCAAGTTCTATTTTGACATCATGATTTCTAAACCATTCTCTTGACGTATTAACTGTGGTTATTCCCATATTATCTGGTATGCTTAGAACATAAACCAACTTTCCAAATTCTTCTATCGCATGAATGTATAATGCAGCTACAACTTGTAACTGTCCCTCATGATTTAGTAAAATTTCCGAAGATTGAATAATATATTTAATTCGAGTTTCTATTGAATTAACTAAACTTGTTAATTCTCCTGCATCAAGATGTTCATCCGACATTATGTATTTTGATTAATTTGTTATAATTAACTAATTTCCACCAAATCATAATCTACGTTATTCTGGACAAAATTATCGTGTGGATTTATCTTCTTATCATTGGTAAACCCTTTTAGATCCTATCTGGCAATATAAGACGTATAAACTACGATCAACCACCAATTTCCTAATTGAGCATTGTACTAGAATTTTTTTTAACTCGTTATGACCTGTTTATTCAGAAATCTGGATTATACCCTCTTTGACCATGAATTGTATTCCTTGAATAAAGTCAGAGTCATCGATTTGACCCTCGGCCCACCATTTTGCATTCCGTTTAATCCATTGCGGAACAGGTTCCGTAGAATCTGAAGCTCCTTGTTGTGTTGCAGGAATTGAAATTATATCGCTTTTTACCATGTGCTCTATTCCTTTAACAAAGTCGCCTTCTTTGATTTTTCCTTCAGCCCACCATTTTGCATTGGTTTTGACCCAGTCTGGAATGTTATCTTTCTGGTCTAGAATTTCCTTAGGGTTTTCATGCTGCCAATCTTTTGTCCATTCAATTGAGTTTTTCAAAATTACTTCTGGTGTCGTATCCGGATTTATTGCAGTTTCTGGCTCAAAACTAATGTAGACTGATCTGTATCCGTCTTCTGTCCAGTATTTGTTAAAGGTTAGGATTCCAGCTCTACTGTCTGTTGATTTTGCAACAAGGTTTAGAGGTTTATGTTCTTTGAATTTAGATAACACTTTGGGAATGTTAAGAGGAATTTTTACATTTGGATTATCTCTTGAAAATTTAACATTGATTTTTTCTTTATCTATTTGTGATTCTATTTCTGTTAAGAAATAACTAACATCAAATTCCTTCGTAGCTAACTTAACATCTTCAGTTTGTTTATTTGAGATAAAGTCAGGAATAGTTATTTTTGGTTCATCATAATTACCTTCTCTCCAATCAGATGTCAACATCCATGGCACAGCTAGCTGCCACCCAATCTGAGTGAAGGCAGTTTTATGGTTAGGAGATTTGATTAAAAATTGATTAGGCAGGATAATTCCAGCTGTATCTGCATCTTGTGTTCTTACTAATTCCCCATCAAATGGAATTCTAGGTAAGTGTAGAGGGATGGAACCTACAATCTCTCCTAGCGGTAGATTTGCAGGACAGATACTTTGGGCAAGTTTGTCTTTTGCAATCTCGTATATTGCAAGCTGGGGAATGCCCATTAGAGTAGAAACAGTTTTTTCATCATAAATTGCCGTTTCAATATCTTTAACGGAATCGCCAATGGTGTCCCTTGAGCCTATCTTGTAAGGTTTTTCTTCACAAGTCCACAAGACAGAATCGCTTAGGGAGCTGTGTGTAACGACCAGCCCGGCGTTATTATTTTTCAAATACTGCTTTAATGTCTCAAATTCTGCATCGTTAAAATCCCAATCAAATATTCTAGGTTCTTCTTCGATACCCAAGCTTAAACTGCTTAGAATAATCGTATCGGGCTTAAATTCAGGAAGATATTCTTGGATTTGGCTTGGTTCTATGACACTGATGTTATAGTCGTCTGTAATTTTTTGCCACTGTCTAAAGTTTTCTATATCTTTTTGGTAAACGTCAATGCTATTCAAGTATGGGTGAGATTCCAAGTTATTCCTGATTCCTTTTAGCTGATCGTAATCATCTAGGTTAGAAATCGAGTTCTCAATCCCCTGCTGTACATTTTCCTGTAAAAGCCATAACCTTACATGGGGATCAACTATCAGTACGCGCGGTTTGTCAGAATCAGTTACATAATACATTCCAAATGGAGAATAATTTTCGTTTCTATCCAAATCTCCTACAAAACCCCTAAACTTTACAACTGATCCTGCAGGTTGTTTTGGGATTTTTCCGCTAATTCCCTGAACGTTTTCTTCACTGAATGTATCGATAATATTTTGATTTAACATGGGTTTCGATAATTTATTTGCAGATAATACAGGAATCCAATTCCCATCATCTACCTTATAGTGCAACTGAAGATCAGTAATTTGAGAATCATCAATTCCTACAACAGTTATCTTTGGCGATTCATGCTTATCGACGGTAAATCCGGATGGAGAAAGTAAGTTTTTTCCTGTTGTTTCATCAAAATCTGACGAGATAGCGAAGACAAGCGGTTTCAGATCTTGTTCCTGAAGTTCCTCAAATGACTCCATGAATTGTTCCGTATCTTCCTGCTCTACTTGTGGAGCTTTTTCCTTTACCTTTTCTTTTGTATCTTCAGCTTTTTCTTCTACTTGTTTTGTCTTTTCTTCAGCTTTGGATTTTGTTTTTTCCACTTTTTCTTTTGCCTCTGATTTGGTTTCGTTTTTCTTCTCCTTGACTTTTTCAGCTTTTTCTTTGGTTTCTTCAGTTTTTTCCTTTACCTTTTCTTTGGTTTCTCCTACACGTTCCCTTACAGAATCATAAGATATTGAGTAATCATTAATCAATTCTGAACCTTTTAGCAATACGGATTGGTAATCAGAACCTTTATCCCGGCTATGGAAATATCCAACACTGTCAACAAAATCAACTGCAAAGGCTTGATTGCTAAATAAAATTAGAAAAAATATTGATAAAGATGAAAGTATGGCAGATGTATTCAGATTTTGCATCTTTCTATTTCATTTTCTGTAAAGTTTAGAGTTTTACGATATGTTATGATACACATTAGTATGTAATTATCATACACTTACTTAAATTTACACAGCAGTTTTCGAATTATGGCAAAGGAACGGATCACAGTAAGTATTGACAAGGAGATACTCAAATGGATAGATTCTAAAATCGATGATAGTGTCTTTGCCAATAGGTCTCATTGTTTTGAATTTGCAGTAAAACAAATGATGAAAGACACAAAATAATTGACCAGAAGATTGTTCCAATTACAATCTAGACAAGTTCTTTTAAATTTTTGTGTGTGTTATACCGTTAAATTTTGGGGAAATCAGATTTACTGTTCAATTAGGGAGATAGAGAAAAATCCATCAAAGTCATCATAAAAACAATAAATATGAAATTCAATGATTTCCCGTATGAAAAATCATCTCAAGGTATGTTTTGATCCAGCTCAAAGTACTCCACCAACTGATGAAGAGTTATGGTGTCCCCATTGTAAAGAAGATTCATTAAGAGATACTTTGATGTATGGAGGTCCTAATTGGTCAAAGATACATTTTACTCAGTGTATTAACTGTCCACATTACGATTTTTATGAAAGAGGAGGGCTTGATAATTCTGACTTTTTGGACAGGCACCATTTTGAAATATATTGTAAATTCCTAAGACGTAGAATTTTTAATGGAAAAATAAATCAATGAGTGTTTTTTTCTTCTAATCGCCTTTCCAACTCTTGTAACCTGCTACCGTAGCTTTCAACTATCACTCTAAGTTCTGAATTACTCTTTTGTAAGTTGGAATAGTTCCTGTCTAGCTCTCCAGCATCAGATATGGTTAGATACGGCTCAACCTCAAGGTATGTCCTAGCTCTTGCCTTCTCGTTTTGCCTGTAGTAGACTAGCTTTAATGATTTGTGTCCCATTAATGCCTCTGCAAAGTCGGACTGGTGTGCGTCAGTTACTTGAGTCTTGAAGAAGTACCTGAAGGCATGAAAGTGAACTTGGTTTCTGCCGTTTTCGCCCTTTTTGGATAGATCTGGGGTAGATTTAACTAGTCGTTGAAGTTGTGATTCAAAGTTGTGTTGCGTTGCCCAGAGGCTTTTGCCTAAAATCTCCTCGTCTGACAAGTTCTTGACGCTGGATTCAAGTGGCTTGAGGTTCTTTATGTCCAGTGCACGTTGACCCTTTTGCTTGTAATTATTTTCAGCCAAACGTCTTTTGATTTTCTCAATCCTTTCCTTGTGATTAATCAAAAACAGGTAGTCATCCCCTGACTTGCTACACCTTGAGATATGATCCTTTAAAGCTACTGACGCCTCTGTACTAAGGTGGGTTATCCTAGCTTGCCTTGTCTTGGTTGTGCTTGCCCGTACGTTGATCTGGGCAGGGTTCTTTTCCAAGTCGACATCGGACACTCGCAGTTGGAGAATCTCGCCTATTCTCATTCCGCTAGAAATGGCAATCAGGATTACTGTTGCAAGCTTGGGATTTGCAAGCCTCACCAATCTGGCTATGGTTTCCTTGTCGAGACCTTCCTGGTAGGTATCCTGTACCTTTGGAAGCTTGAATCGTTGTTTGAGATCCTCGTCGTATACCTTACACCCTTCAGAATTTAGGAAGCTCTTGAAGATGCTAACATAGTCCTTGATAGCCTGTGCAGAGTAGCCAATTCTGCCGTCTTTGCGTTTAACCTGACTAAGATACGAGTAATAGTCATCTAAAAGATCTAGGGGATCAATCTTTCCGTTATGAATCAAAGTTAAGAGTCTAGGTATTTGCAAATCCTTTTTTTCTAAAAGGAATTTTTGTGCGTTTTTTAGAGATGCCTCATAAGTTCTCTTTGTGCCAAAGCTTCTGGATATGCGGAACTTCTTTAGTAGGAACTTTTCTATCATATCTTGGGATTGTTGATCTTCCAACTGACTGTAATGCCTCTTGGAGGTACTTAAGGGCCGGTTTAACCTCATTACAAAGTAGTACAATACAAAAATAAATACTGCGTTAAGTGCAATGTGTTCTATTGAGTGAATTATTATTTGATTCAGAAATTTTGAATGGTGTTTTAGAAGGAAGAGATATGTCAGAAGGTGAAGCCTTAGAGCTTTTCAATACTTATGGTAAAAGCCCACAAGATTTGTTCAGAGTGTCTCACCATCTTAAAGACAAAAACAAGGGTAAGATTGTGACATTTTCTAAGAAAGCTTTCTTCAACGTGGTTAATCTTTGCAAAGACACTTGTTCTTACTGTACTTACAAGGCAGAGCCAACTGAAGCAAAACTAGTAATGATGTCAGAAACTGAAGCAAATGAATTAATCCAGTTAGCAAAAAAACACAGATGTACTGAAGCATTATTTGTAACTGGAGAAAAGCCAGAGCTTCGATACCGAGAAGCAAATGAATGGTTGTATTCAATGGGTTTCAAAGACACCACAGAGTATCTAATCCATCTCTCTGAGAAAGCTCTAGACTCTGGATTGTTTCCACACACCAATGCTGGCAATCTTACAAAAAAAGAGATGAATGAATTAAAAAAAACTAACGTAAGTATGGGAGTGATGCTAGAGAATGCAAGTGAGAGACTAACACAAAAAGGCCATCCTCACTATCTAGCAACTAGTAAAAAACCCAAAGAAAGAATCAAGGTTTTGAACAACGCAGGAGAACTAGGATTTCCGATAACAACAGGATTGTTGATTGGAATAGGAGAAACAATAGAGGAAATTATTCATTCAATATTTGTAATTAAAGAAATTCATGAAAAATATGGAAATATTCAGGAAATAATCTTACAGAACTTTCAACCCAAACAAGACATTATAATGAAGGACCAAGAGCCTGCAAACGAATTGTATTTCAAGTTAATTGTATCATTAACAAGGTTAGTCATGCCACAAATGAATATTCAAATTCCTCCAAACTTATCGCCTGAGTCATATCAATCATTTCTTGACATTGGCATAAATGATTGGGGTGGAATCTCTCCAGTTACACCAGACTATGTAAATCCAGAACACAGATGGCCTGAAATTAAGGATGTAGATAATTTAACAAGAGAGGCAGGTTATGAATTGGGTGCTCGTTTTCCAATATATCCAGAATTTTTTTCGTTTCTTAACAAAAATCTAAGGGAACAAATTTCAAAGATTGAGGATGAAAATGGATTAGTTAAGGAGGAATACTGGAGATAACATGGAAACTATTTTAAAAAATATTGATCCCGTGGTTTCCTCTATTCTAGATAGAGCTTTATCAGAAAAGGAGATATCTGAAAAAGAAGCTATCGTTCTATTCGAGGGTTCCTCTAGTGATATTCATGCCATAGGAATGGTTGCAGATGAACTTAGAAAAAGACGGGTTGGAGATATTGTAACATACGTAGTTAATAGAAACATAAATTTCACAAATGTTTGCATAAAACAATGTGGTTTTTGTGCATTTAGTAGAGACTTTAGAGAAGAAGAAGGTTATTTTTTACCAACAGAAGAGATCATCCGACGGGCAAAAGAAGCTCAGCAATTAGGTGCAACCGAAGTATGTATTCAGGCAGGATTGCCTCCAGACATGGATGCCAGATTATATGAAAAAATTTGNNGCAAACAGATCAGAGATTACCATAAAAGAGTATCTTTCAAGGCTAAAGGATGCCGGGGTAGATACACTTCCAGGAACTGCCTCGGAGATATTAAATCAAGATCTCAGAGACAAGATTGCTCCGGGTCGAATTAGTGTAAAAGATTGGATTGATGTAGTGAAAACTGCACACAAACTAGGCATAAAAACTACGTCAACAATGATGTACGGCCACATAGAAACAAAAACAGATAGGGTTAGACATATCTCACTCCTAAGAGAGATTCAAAAAGAAACTGGGGGATTTACTGAATTTGTTCCGCTCAATTTTATCTACAATGAAGCTCCAATGTACAAACATAATCTCTTCAAAAATATCCAAAAAGGAGCAAGCTCTTCAGATGTTCTCCTAACTCACGCAGTAAGCAGAATAATGTTGAATAATCAAATTAACAATATTCAAATGTCTTGGGTTAAGGAAGGTCAAAAGATGTCACAAGTATTGTTGTTTTGGGGTGCCAACGACTTTGGTGGAACCCTGATAAATGAAAGCATCTCAACTTCTGCAGGATCATCATATGGGCAATTACTAAAGCCAAAAGATATACGAAGAATGGTTAGAGAAATTGGAAGGATCCCAGCAGAGCGAGCTACAAATTATGAAATTTTAAGAAAGTTTGAAACCGAAGATCATGAAGATTATTTAGATAAAGTATCAGATGAAGGCAAATTTGGATCATATTTTGAATTAATTAAGATAAAGAAATTCAAGTATCATAATTCACGCGAACATAATTGAGCTGGCAAGATAACACGCTTGCTAAAGCTAGAACGCTAGACATAGATGAATGCGAAGTAATAAGATCAAGGAAAAAAATTACTACAATCAGAATTACTGACTCTGAAATAGCAGAAGTAAAACAAATCAACGATGAAAGTTTTGGAGTACGTATCATAGACAAAAATCGAATTGTGTCATGCACCACAAATAAAACAGATGAGGTTGAAAAAACATTAGAAGGTTTACAAAGAGCTGCCAAAAATATTAAGCCGCATAAGTTTTGGATGGGTTTATCGCATGAACTGAAACATAAGACTTCCTTAGACAACACTTTTGACGCAAAGTTAGACTCTATATCAGAAAAGGAGGCAATGGATATTTCACAAGAGATGATTAACTCAGCAGATCATGATAAAGTATCTTCAATTTCAGGTTCATTGAATATAGTTTCAGAGAATTTTCAAATTTCAAATTCAAATGGACTTTATGGAAATGACGAAGCCACGTATATTGCAGGAGTAATTAATTCTGATTCAGAGGAAGGAATAGAACCAGTATCTGGAATTGGACAGTTCAGCTGTAGAACACTCTCAGAATTCAAGCCAGGATATATTGGCAACAGGGCTGCTGAGATGTGTGTAGAATCAATAAACCCAACAAAATGTGAGACATCAAATTATACCATAATTTTAGAACCATATTCTGTAGGAGAGTTGTTGACTTTTGTTTTTGCTCCAAATTTTAGTCTTAAAACATATTCTGAAAAAAAGAGCTGTTTTTCTGAGTCGTTGGGAAAAGAAATGGCAGTTAAAGAATTAGATGTGTATGACGATCCCACTGTAAAAGAGGGACTTGGAACAAAACCGTTTGATGAAGAGGGAATCAACACAAAAAAACTGTCAATAATTAAGGAGGGCAAATTCATGAACACCTACTCTAACCTTTATGATTCATACGAACAAGAGGCCAGCACTACTGGCAATGCGGTTAGAAGTGGAAGTCCAATGGGAAGAAGCGCAGAAGGCATTCCAATATCTGCCCCACACAATCTGAGAATAAAAAAAGGTGACTATTCCCTTGAAGAGATGATAAAAGAGACGAAAAAAGGCTTACTTGTTGGTAGACTATGGTATACCTACGCTGTAAATCCCATAAAAGGGGATTTTTCATGTACTGCAAGAAGCGGAATCAGATTAATAGAAAATGGCAAAATAAAATCCCCAGCCAAGCAGGTTAGAATTGTGCACAATCTTAGAACATTTTTGAAAAATATAAGTTCAATAGAAAATGTCGAAAAAAATGTTATACAGTGGGCATCTGCGCCCTCTACAACACCATCAATCAAGGTAGAAAATGTAAGTGTAAAATCATTTTAAATTATTAAATAAACATAAAGCTTGCAATCAGATAAACCACATAAGCGATTACCAAACCTATGCCAATCTTTCTACCAACATATCTAGAACGTATTGCAAGCAATAATGATAAACTAAAAGCTATCATTATAATGTAATCGTAAAATACTTCACTTGCAATTGCAATGCCCGCTATCGTTGAAGCAACTCCCATGATCATTAGAATATTGTAGATATTGCTCCCAATTATGTTACCAACACCAATGTCTGTATGTCCCTTCTTAATTGCCACGATTGATGTGATTAATTCTGGTAGCGATGTACCAATAGCAATTACTGTAATACCAATAATTCTTTCTGGAACATTTAGAAACTGAGCAATTATAACTGCATTCTCTACGGTAAATTTAGCTCCAAAATATAACAAAACAATCCCAATCCCAATTAATAATACAGATTTAGAAAGAGTAGTTTTTTCCTTTCTTTCTTTAGATTCCATAATATCCTGTTGTTGCTTTTTAATGTCTTTGTAGGCATAAATTGTGAACACTATTAGTAATGAAACTAGAATTACCCCATCAAATTGTGATATTTCACCATCAAATGACAAAACAACGATTAGAACCGATGCAGCTAACATAATCGGAATTTCTTTTCGAATTGTAGTTTTTTCTACAACAAGCGGAATTATTATTGCGGCAATTCCAATTACCATTCCAACGTTTGCAATATTGCTTCCAATTACATTACCTAAGATTATTTCTCCATGTTCTCCTGCTGCCGCAATGCTGGTAGCCAACTCTGGTGTTGATGTACCGTATGCCACCACTGTCATTCCAATTAACATATTACTTACGCCAAATCTCTTTGCAATAACTACCCCTCCATTTACCAACCAGTTGCCCCCGTAACATAACATAGTGATTCCTATGCCTGTAAAGAGAAGATTTAGCAGAATATCCTGCATGAAAGGACCTTTCAATTATACCCTTTAAAAGAGACGATTAGACCAAAAGATCTCAATAAAATCCGAACTTCCACTAGATTTTGCTAAAAATACAAGTATGGTTTAAAAAAACGAGCTTGATGGATCAACTAAGATCAGTTTAAAATTAATAAGGTAATATACCGTACCATACGGTAACATGAAAGCTAGATTGACATACATACCAATAGAAGTAGCAGATCAGTTTGAGGACTTTATAATAAAACGGGATGAACAGGTGTTAGATGCGGTAAAGGCAAGAGCCAAAGACTATAGCACATTGTCTATTCTCAAGTTACTATACCAGTTAAGAGGAAACCCTATGACTTTTTCTGATCTATATTCAAAGTCCAAGATACGTATGAAAAAGTCATTTCTTAATTATCTGCATCTTTGTATAGACTATAATTTTATACAAAAAGAAGTATCAGGATCAAATGTAATCTATTCTATTACTGATAAAGGAAGAACAATGTTGAATTTGTTCATCCAGAAAAGTAATTAGAANNGTATTTGAAACTAAAAAGTTCAATCTGAAAAACCCTATTATTTTTGCAGGATTCGTAGGTGCTGGATTAGTAGGGCCGCTATCGATAGGACAGATAATAGAGAAACTTGACATGAAAGAAATAGGCTTTTTGCGATCAAGATATCTTCCTCCGTCTACGGTTTTCATACAAGGAAGACTCAGACATCCTTTCCGATTCTATGCAAATAAAGAAGGAAGTATTTGTGTCATAATATGTGAGATTACTTTACGTATGGAAGGATTGCACACAATAATTTCAGCGATTCTTGATTGGGCACAAGAAAAAGGATCTAATGAAATAGTCATACTGGATGGAGTTGCCAGTGAAGAACATGATGAGAAAGCATATTGTGCAGCAGAAGAAGATTTGTGTAGAGTAATGGAAGATAAAAACATCAGTATGATTCCTCAAGGATTCATTACAGGAATACCAGGCGGAATACTGAATGAGTGTCTAGTGAGAGACATACGGGGATTAACTTTGCTAGCAAAAGCAAATAAGAAAAACCCCGACCCTGTTGCAGCTGCAACGTTGGTAGAAGCAGTGAACAGAGTATATGGCATGGAGATTGATATTACTGACCTCACAAAAGAAAAAGAAAGAATTGGTAATGATTTCAAAGAATTATCTGAAAAATACATTAAGCATAGAGAAGAGTTATCAGGCATGTATATGTAGAATAAAACTAAATTCTTTTATTGATTTTATGGATGTTTGATATATGGTTCTTTCATATAAAAATGCCGGAGTAGACATTTCTGAAATCAAAAAAAGCCAACTAGCTATAGGCAGATTGATACAGTCAACCCACAAGGTTCAGAAAAAAGCAGAGATATCACATGGATTTGGTCATTATGCTGGAATAGTAAAGATTCCTGGAGGTAAATTATTAGCAACTCATACAGATGGGGTAGGAACCAAGATTCTAGTTGCAAACATGATGAAAAAATACGACACAGTTGGGATAGATTGTGTTGCAATGAACGTTAATGATATAATTTGTATCGGAGCAACCCCAATTTCTTTTGTTGATTATATTGTGGCAAACAAAAATAACCAAAATATTTTCCAGAAGATTACACAGGGATTGGTAAAAGGTGCAAAGAGAGGACTGGTGCCCATTGTAGGTGGAGAAACTGCAATAATGCCTGATCTTTTAGCAGGAAAAGATTTCTCATTTGATCTTGCCGGCATGATTGTGGGACTTATATCAAAACAGGAATTAATTTTAGGTAATAAGATTAGAAAAGGGGATGTAATAATAGGTGCAAAAAGTACAGGCATTCATTCAAATGGTTACTCATTAGCTAGGAAAGTTCTTTTATCAAAATATTCAATAAAAGACAAAGTAAAAGGCATAGGTGTTTTAGGCAATGCATTGTTAAAACCAACAGAAATTTATGCAAAGCCTGTCCTAGAGATAAACAAAGAGTGCAACATTCACGGATTAGCACACATTACTGGCGGATCATTTACAAAATTATTACGACTAAAAAAAATCGGATATAATTTAGACCTTCTACCAACCATACCCAAAATAATGCAATTAATTGAAGAGCAAGGAGTAAAAACAGATGAAATGTACAAGACATTCAACATGGGCATTGGTTTTTGCGTTATAGCGCCAAAAGATCAAGCAGATAGAATAAACTCTATTTTCAAAAAATATCGAATAAAATCTCAACAAATTGGCCAGATCACCAATAAAGTCGGAGTTTTTGTAAACTCAAAAAAAATAGCTTAACTTACTGTTAAAGTAGTTTATTACTACAATAATCATCTTATATAACCACTCTTTATTCTACGGAGGTGATCATAATTTGGCAGCAGAAGCTCACTTTATTCAAACGATAATCGGGGTCGGAATACTACTTTTTGCAGCCAAACTGTTAGCAGAATTATTCTTGAGACTCAAGTTGCCAATTGTACTTGGTGAACTAATCGCAGGCATGATAGTAGGACCGTTTGCGTTGGGGGCATTTTTGGTAATAGATGGTCAACCTCTGATGAAATTGAGTGATGAGATAAAAGTACTGGGAGAGATTGGCGCCATAGTAATTTTGTTTATGGCAGGCTTAGAAATGACTCCTAGAGAATTTCTCAAAGGTGGAAAAGCATCATTTACTGTTGGTACATTAGGTGTAGTCATACCGTTCTTTGCTGGACTCCTTATCTTTCAGATGTTTGGTTTTGAAGCATTTGAATCCATGCTGATAGCTACTGCATTAACAGCAACAAGTATTGCAATTTCAATTCAAGTATTAAGTGAGTTTGGAAAATTAAAATCGCCAGAAGCTCGACTCATAATAGGGGCAGCAGTTGTGGATGATATTCTTGCAATTGCAGTTTTATCGGTAGTAACATCTATTGCCGGAACTGATGCAGGTATAGAATCAATAGAACCGTTAGATGTTACTATCACCATTCTTCAAGTTCTAGGATTCTTTGCAGTAATACTGATAGCGTCTGTAATACTTATGCCAAAAATCGTTACACCTAGACTATGGAAAGCAAAGGGAAGTGTAGAAGCTATTGCTACAGCAGCATTTTTTGGCGCAGCTGCGTTAGCAGGATCAATTGGGTTATCGCCTATTGTAGGAGCTTTTGCTATCGGTATGGCGCTATCTACAACCAAGGTTTTCGAGAAGGTAGAAAACTTCATTGGAAAGATAGGACTTATTTTTGCACCGCTATTCTTTGCAATAATAGGAGCTCAGGTAGACTTTAGAGCAGTAAATTTGGAGATACTGATGTTAAGCGGTATTATTATAGGAATCGCAGTAGTTACCAAACTGTTTGGTTGTGGATTACCTGCTTGGATGTTTCTTAAAAACAAAAAACAAGGAATGCGAGTTGGGATTGGAATGATTTCAAGAGGTGAAGTAGGGTTGATCGTAGCAGGAGTAGGTGTATCATCTGGAGTTTTGACGTCCAGTGTATACACCACCATCGTTATAATGGTCGCCGCAACAACCATAATTACACCGATTTGGTTGAAGATGGATTACAAAAAAGAGATAACACCAAAAGAAAGCGAATCCCAAACCTGATCAACCTTCAGAAAAGTCTTAAATTATATTAATAAACATGGTTTTTGAAAGTTATGGCTGAAAATTTTGTAACAATTTGTGTTGCATGTTCAAAAGGCGTAACAAAAGAACAGTTAGAATATGCCAATGGAAGAGCTTTTCACAAGGATTGCTATAAAAAATATGGCAAGGATTTTGCCAAAATTGATCCAGAATTGCTCCATAAAAAGGCAAGTACAAAAGTAGAATTGGTACAATTGAGAAATCTGAAGGCTAGAAAAGGCCCAGGACGATCTTCTAAACCCGCATCTAGAAAAGCTAGGAAGACTAGATCTAAAAGAAGATAAGATACCTTTGAAGTAATAATCTATGGGCACAAAACACTCTACAATTGTACAAAATTCAGAAAAAAAATTTTCTATAGCCTGTAAGGAAATCTCACAAATTCTTCTGTCAACAGAATTTCAAAATGATCAAATACAAAATCAGATAAAGAGAATTTGTGCCAAATATTCATTAGAACGTTTACCTCGAAAATATGAGATTTTAGCTACTGTTAAAGATTTAGATTATGAGAAATTACGCACGGTGCTACAAAAAAAACCTGTTAAAACATCTTCAGGAGTAGCCGTAATTGCGCTAATGCCAAAACCATATGCTTGTCCTCATGGACGGTGTACCTACTGCCCAGGTGGGATAGAGTATAACAGTCCAAATAGCTATACTGGTAAAGAGCCATCAACAATGAATGCCATAGAAAACGATTTTGATCCAAAAAAACAAATCATCACCAAACTTGAAAAACTAATCACATACGGTCATGATCCATCTAAACTAGAGCTTGTAATTGTAGGAGGGACATTCCTTTTTATGCCTCACAACTATCAAAAGAACTTCATTAAATCGTGTTTTGATGCACTAAATGGATATAATTCTGATTCATTAGAAGAAGCAAAATCAAATAATGAACACGCAAATATCAGGAATGTAGGCTTTACCATAGAAACCAAACCAGACTTTTGTAAAGAAAAGCATGTTGATTCAATGTTAAATTATGGAGTAACAAGAGTAGAGATTGGAGTTCAGACCCTTAGAGAAAGAGTATACCAATTAGTAAACAGAGGCCATAACTTTCAAGATGTACTAGATTCTTTTAGAATTGCCAAAGATGCCGGATACAAAATAGTAGCTCACATGATGCCTGGTTTGCCCTCAATGAGTCCAGAAGAAGATATTTCTGATTTTAAACAATTGTTTGAGAATCCCGATCTCAAACCCGATATGCTAAAGATATATCCTTCGTTGGTATTAGAAAACACTCCTCTCTATGAGAGCTATAAAAAAGGAGATTACAAACCATACTCTCAAAATGATATGCTCAAAGTATTGACAGAAGTAAAGAAAATAGTTCCCCAATGGGTGAGAATAATGAGAGTGCAAAGAGAGATATCATCCTCAGATATTGTGGATGGTCCTAAATTTGGAAATCTTAGGCAGATTGTTCATAAAAAGTTAGAATCAGAAGGGCAATCCTGTAGATGTATACGTTGTAGAGAGGCAGGCATGGTAAAAACAAAAACCCAATCTAATGAACTAAACTTAAAAAAACTCCATTACTCGTCATCTGGAGGTGAAGAAGTTTTCATCTCATATGAGGACAAAAATGATAAAATTTACGGGTTCTTGCGATTAAGAAAACCCAATTACAAAGCACACAGAAAAGAGATAACAGGTTCAGACTGTATTGTTAGAGAACTACACGTTTATGGTAGATCAATAAGAATTGGAACTCGCGAAGAAAATCAAATACAACATTCAGGATTAGGAAAAAAATTGATCAATGAGGCAGAAAAGATATCGAAAGAAGAATTTGATGCAAAAAGATTGTTTGTAATTAGCGCAGTAGGCACTAGAGAGTATTATCAAAAATTAGGATATAGTTTGTATGGTCCATATATGGCCAAAGTATTGACTTAATCAAACACAATGCAAGATCAGAAAATAATTGGTAGGGGTACTTGGATAGATAAACTGGCTAGTGAACTCGTAGAACGTGAGAAGGAGATTGGCAGAGATTTGAAAATAATCCGAGTGGAAAGTGGATTGGGGGCCTCTGGCATACCTCACATAGGAAGTTTAGGTGATGCTGTTAGGGCATATGGTGTTAAATTAGCCTTAGAAAATATGGGTTATGCCTCGGAATTAATTGCCTATTCAGATGATCTTGACGGGTTACGAAAAATTCCAAATGGATTCCCTTCTTCTTTGGAGGAACATATTGCAAAACCCGTTTCATTAATTCCAGATCCCTTTGAATGTCATGATTCGTATGGTATGCATATGAGTAACATCTTGCTAGAGGGCCTAGATAAAGTTGGGATAAAGTATGATTTTCGCAGAGCGATTGATACCTACAAAAATGGACTCTTAAAGGAACAGATTCATGAAATCCTAGTTAATAGCAACAAAATAGGTGATAAAATTTCAGAGCTTGTCGGGCAAGAAAAATTCCAAAAACATCTGCCTTATTTTCCTGTATGCAGAAATTGTCAAAAGCTTTACACTGCAGAATCTTATGAATACTTGCCCGAAAAGAAGAAGGTAAAATACAGATGCAGAGATACAGAGATTGGCTCTAAAATCATTAATGGGTGCGGCAATGAAGACGTTGCAGACATTGCTAAAGACTTAGGCAAGTTAGCATGGAAAGTAGAATTTGCTGCTAGATGGAAGGCTTTTGATGTAAGATTTGAAGCGTATGGAAAAGACATAATGGATTCAGTAAAAGTTAATGATTGGGTGTCCGATGAGATACTAAGATGTCCTCATCCACATCATGTAAAGTATGAAATGTTTTTAGATAAAGGGGGCAAAAAAATTTCAAAATCACTAGGAAATGTGTTAACTGCTCAAAAGTGGTTAAAGTATGGTTCACCACAGTCAATTTTGTTACTATTATACAAAAGAATCACAGGAGCAAGAGAATTGGACACAGACGATATACCGGTGTTAATGAATGAATACAACGAACTAGAAGACATCTACTTTGATAAAATGAAGATAGATAATGAAGCCAAAAAAGTGAAATTAAAAGGACTTTTTGAATACATACATCTACTTGATCCACCACAAAATCCCAGTCCACATGTTAACTATAGATTGTTAATAGAATTGTGTAAGATCTTTAAAGAAGATAGGATTGAACGAGTGACAAAGAAACTAATTGATTATGGTTTAATTAAAGAAAAAAGTACAAACACAGATGAATTAATAAAGCTCGCGGGTAATTATGCAGATGATTTTGATCAATTCAAAAAGAGTTCTCTAACAGTGGATGAAATTTCTAAGAAAGCGTTAAAGGAACTATCTAAAAAATTAAACGCAGATGAAGAGCCTGAAGACATACAAAACCTAATTTACCAAGTTGCAAAAAATAATGATATTAAACCCAAGGATTTCTTCCAAATTTTATACCAGATCATTCTTGGAACTACTCGAGGTCCCAAAATTGGACCATTTATCTCTGATATTGGCAGGAAAAAGGTATCAGGGATGATACTACAGCATGTGTAAAAATGGCACATAGTGAGCATAACAGACAAAGACGCAGTGGAGGATTCTTTCTGATCATATTCGGTGCTTTGCTGTTTATTATCACACCACTATACCTTCAAGACAGTCCACAGTTAGGATTGTTTGCTATTATGCTTGGTTTTTTTGTTGGTGGGATAGGATTTTATTTACAGTTTGTTAGAGGAAGAAAATCACGAGCGTAAGGAAAACATTCATCTTCAGTAGTAATAGATAATGAATAAATTGCGATTATTTAAGAAAAAGAAAAAAGAAGAGAAAGAGCAACCAGAAGCTAAAAGTTCAGAAGAGATTCAAAAGGAGCAATTTGATAACGAACTAGAATTTGTAAGGCATGACTTGAATGCCAAAAAGAAAGAACTCGAAGAGTTGTCTGGAAAATTAGAAAATGTGAAACAAGAATACGATGATTCGGTAAATAAATTAATGTCAGTAAAAAAAGAACTAAATGGTAAAAAATCAGAATTAGATAATCTCCAAAAAAGAGCAATAGAAGAAAAAAATCGGCTTAACGATATAGAGACAGCATTAAAAGAAAAAAATGATATTTTTGAGGATTTGGAAAAATCAAAGTCTGAATTAAATAAAATAAAAATTGAAAAAAATAAAACGAAAGAGGAGCATGAATCATTAAAAAATGATATTGTGCAAAATGAATCCAAATTACATGAGCTAAAGAACAAGCAAATTCAAACACAAAATGAATTAGATGAATTGAATTCAAAGTTGTATAACGCTAAACAAGAATTAGAAAACATGCCAATTGAAACAAAAACATCTGAAGAAAGAGATGTATTATCAAAACAAGAAAGAGAGCTTTTAGAATCAGAATCATTTGATGCCAAGAAAACTCCAAAGAATGTAATAGAAGCTGCAAGCGTAGTGGTGTCTTCTCTTAAATCAAAACTAAATATGAAACAAAAAGAACTTGAAACTGTTCAAAATTTACTTCAAAAGGAACGAGAAAATCATGAAAGTACAAAACAGGTGTTAGATGAGCTTAGAAAAAACCAAGAAGATAATTCATCAAATGTTTAGATAATATTTTTTCCATTTTTTCTTCATATCATCTTCTGATAATCCTAGATCATACAGAGGAGAGGTAACTTCCTTTACTTGATCTGCCTCAATTATTACAAATGAATTGATAGTACTCTTAATCCCTTTTTTTTTATAAAATTCCATAATATTTTCAAACTCTTTTCCATCTTTTATGATCCTAGCTGTTCCTTTACATCTGACTCCTTTTCTTAGAAACGGATCCACCACATTAAGTTCCACAAGAGGATTTTTTTCTAAATTTGCTACGGTGTTTGGAGACCTTATATCGGCAAATACTAAACATCCATTCCAGCGATAAATGGTTCCTTTTGGAGAAAGATTAGGAGAATTATCAGGATTTACCGTTGCCACAAACCCAAGCTTTTGCTTTTCAACAAATTCTGCAACATCATCAGAAATATTCATCATTTACGATTCAAATCATTATCGCATTAAATCTGCTATCCAACCATATAGAAAAAAGATTCCAATACCGCCACCAATTATTCCTATCCAAGCAAGAGTCTGTTCTCGTTTGTTCACATCTTTTTAAAAAGAGAGTCATTATTGAATCTAAGGCACAGGAAGCGTTCTAAGTTGATCTTGTTGGATCATGTTCTTTGCCAATATGTTTTGCAAGATCTATAACATCACTTCCAAATTCTTTTCCACAATATTTGCAATGAAATTCGTATTGGTTTGACATGCAACAGGGTAATTTTTGAACATATTAAAAAATTACCTTAATGCCTTAACCATAAACTATACAATGTTCACATTCACAAATTTTTTGAGTACCAGTTTTTGCCAAACATTTTTTGTGTTGGCCCGCCTGACATTGAACACAGATATCATCCAAATTATCAATCTTGGAGTATTTTTTTGATTGAGCACTGAATCCAAATCCCCCATCACGTGGACCTACCATAGTTTTTAGAGTTTATTCATGAATTTAAACATCATGCTTCTAATGTTTTTTTAATAGTAGATTTTAGTTCCTCCCTATGAATCTCAACCACATTTCTTATATCAAACTCGTCAATATATTCCCCGATTGAGTTTCGCGTTGCTTTAATTAGATAATGAATAGCGCCTTCTTCAAGTTTTCCTACATAATACCCATATAGAAAATCAATTTCGTCGTCGCACTTCCAAATTTGTTTTACTTGTGGAAATGTTTGTTTGATCTCAACTGGAATTTCACGAATTCTCCTTTTAATGTAATTATCCAAGGATTTTCTGATATCAGAATCCTGAAGCATATAGATTAGCTCAGGTTTGATATCAATTATTAGTTTGTTGATTATTTTTCGAACAGAATGAAATATTTGTGCTACCAAATATTAAATCAAAATGATGGACCGATCATAAGAAGTCAGTGCCTAAGATAACGATGATTCTGATGCACTCCCTACGTTGATTAAATGGAATAATCAGATTATTTTATTGAATTGTAGAAATAGTAAAGAAGGTTGTTACCATGGCGATGCAGTTCATTATGAATCTACAGGAAAATGCTTGGTTAAAGGTTGTAAATGTACAAAGTTTCAAAAATAACTAGAATATCAGTGGGATCACTGTTTTACTTTTGTTTTGGTTTAATTATTCTCATTAACTTGATTGTTGTTGGTTGTTTTTTTCTCCTGTCTAACTAGAAGATTCATTATCTGATTGGTATTTACGATGCCAATTACCTTCCGTGGTTCGCCAGGTGCAACAACAGGTAGCAGATCAAATTTCTGAGAATTTATCTTTTGTACTACACTGAATAGATACTGTTCAGGAATAACAACATTGATTCTGGGATGGGCTACTTTACCTACTTTTAGTTGATCCCACATACTCTTGTGTAATTTTTCGATTTCCTTTTTTGTTATGGCACCTATCAATTGTTCATCGTTATCAAAAACAAGATGAGTTTCATCTTTGTAATTAGGATATTTTTTAACAAACTCAGAAAGTAAAAGATCTTCATTAATTCTTGGAAATTTATCTGTCATTGCATCAGTGGCTTTGTAATTGGACAAGGCATTTCTAAAATAAATTGGAATCAAACCCAATTCTGATGTGCCTACCTTAACTTGAACATATTTCCGTAATTTGTGTTGTAGGTTTGAGCCAGCGACGATCATGGTTATTAAAGTTCCAAAAACCAGCAATGAAAACATTGTATTTTCTAACAAACCCACAGCCAGCAGAGAAAGCATCAAAGCCAGATCAACTGCACCCTTTGACATTACACCAAATGCAACAGTAGTCGTAGGTCTCATGTGTGCAAAACGTACAGCTAGATAAGCTCCAACAAATTTTACGCCAACGATAACTGCTATGAACGCTAAAATAATGAATATAGGAAGTTCAAGGAAGTCAAATGTAAAATGAATCCCTATGCCAGCAAAAAATATCGGAATGAAGATTCCATAGCCAACTGCATGCATGCTTTTTGAGATTTCGAAGTATTCCTCTCTTGGCATTCTCGATACTGCAACACCTAGCAAGAGGGCACCTATAGCACCATGTATTCCACTAATCTCAGCAAAATATGCAATTAGTAAAATGACACCTATTACAGAGCCAAAATAGATTTCTTTTGCCTTTAGGTGCTTTTTTATGGCTCTCATTAGAATTGGTAAACCAAAAACAGAAAATGCTCCAGCTATTCCAAAAAATATTATCATCTTTGCAAAGAGCCAAATTATCTCGCCAATCCCAGTAGCTGATTCTGTTTCGTTTATCTGGATAACAACACTTGTAAAAATAATTGCTATTACCTCAACCATTGCAGTTATAGTAAAGATTTCCAAGCCTACGGTTGAACGGAGTTTTCCCAAATCAGTAAGGATCTTGGCTGTGACACCTAAACTAGAAGCCCCGATCACAGAACCTATGGCAAAAATCTTTACCAATTCCATATCAAGGGAAAATCCTAGTAGCCAGGTAGCAAAAAACGGAACAAGAAAGGCAATTGCAGAGCCAGCAAAGATTCTCTTGCGCAAAACCCTAAACAAGCCAGGAACATCAATTTCTTCCAAACCAATCAGGAAGAAAAGAAAAAACACTCCAATGGAGATGAAAAGTTCAATCTCATCAATTGGCTGAACTAGACCAAAGATGGCCGGTCCCACAATAATACCAGCAATCACATTACCTAGGATAGTTGGTTGTTTAATTCTGTGCATAAGTTCGCCAAAAGCTTTTGAAGCTAAGATTAAAGCTGCTAAGAAGAGAATTGCTTCAAAAGCCATTAAATAACCAAAACCACATAGGCTTAATATTTACTCATAGATCCTTATGGCAAAGAAAACGATAATCCGACCTATCAGAAAACAAGACATAACCAAGATAGTTGAGCTACAAAAGATAGCGTTTCCATACATGGCAGCTGAGGGAGTCTATTGGAGACCAAAGGAATTAGATGCGCATCTAATGGTGTTTCCAGAAGGTCAGTTTTGTGCAGACTATGATGGAAAAATCATTGGCTCTTGTAGTAGCTTAATAATTACATTAAAACCTGAATACAAAGAACATACTTGGAGGGAAGCTTGTGGGGGCAGTTTCTTTAAGAATCATGATCCCTCAGGGGATACTCTTTATGCAGCAGACGTATCTACTCATCCCAATTATAGAAGGTTGGGAATCGCTACAAAACTATACAATGCAAGAAAAGAGCTTGCAGTCAAATTAGATCTACGAAGAATAATTGCAGGTGGTAGGATCTTCAACTATTGTAACTACGCTTATTCTTTATCGCCCAAAGAATATGTAAAAAATGTAATTTCTGGCAAAATCAGAGAACCCGTACTCTCGTTTCAACTACGAAATGGTTTTAGCTTCATCAAAATTTTGCCCAATTACCTTAAAGATCCTAGGTCATTAAACTATGCAACCTTTATTGAGTGGAAAAATCCCCACCACATAGATAAAAGATGATTATTGATTGTCACACCCATGTAAACCAATATGAAGCACTAGAAAAAGTGTCATCACTAGAAGAAAGACTCGATATCTTAGAAAGAACCATGGCAAGCAATAATGTTGATTACACTCTAATCTTATCGTCATACAAAGTAAATTCAGAAAGACCGTCAACGGGAGAATTGATCGAGGCTACAAAAAAATATGATAATTTGGTAGTTGTAGCTGGTTTTACTATCAGTAATCATACTGATGAGGATTTAAAACAGTATCGAGAGTGGATAAAGGATGGATATATCAAGGGGCTTAAACTCTACTGTGGTTACGAACATTTTTTTCCATATGATGAAAGGTACCAAAAAGTTTACGATGCCTGTGTTGAATTTGATATCCCATTAATGATTCATACAGGTGACACATATTCTGAGAAGGGAAAGCTTCGATATTCAAGACCATTGAACCTAGATGAGGTGGCAGTTGACAATCCAGAGTTAAAGATAGTCATGTGTCACTTGGGAAATCCTTGGCTTCAAGATGCACAAGAGGTAATTTATAAAAATAGAAATGTCTATGCTGACATTTCTGGGTTTGTCGTGGGAGATTTTGATCATTATTTTGAAAAAATGATGCGAGACAAAGTTGCCGAATTGATAAATTATGCAGGAGAGCCAAGCTACCTACTGTATGGTACCGATTGGCCAATCTGTAGTATGGATTCATACCTAAACTTTGTAGCAAAATTAAAAATGAAAAAAGAGTTCAGAGATATGCTTATGTTCAAAAATGCCCAGAAATTGTTTAAAATATAATTATTAGACTAAAAATAGATTATAATTGAAAATCCGCTCTGAAAACCAAAATTTCAAAAACAGTAAGGTTAGGTTTTAGAAAATGTTGAAAAATTTTCCAAACAAGAGACAAATCTTGTATCCATAATACAATTGAGATAATATCTAAACAAATTAAAAGATGTTTTTTTGCAAAAAATTCTTTTTATTTTTGATTTCTCAGTCGCACGAATCAATCACAATAATTTTAGAATAATTATTTTATTGATTTTCTTAAAATATCATTAATCAAAGAAGAAAGACTGACTGATTTTTCAGATTCTCTTATCAATTTGGCTTGTTTTTCTCGTAGCTTTTTCATGAGATCATCCTCAATCATTATGGTAACTCGTTTTGACACTATGTTAGATTATTATTTTAATTAATTAAGCGTTACCGTTGATTCCTATACAATCCATTAATGCAAACCACCCTTATTGAAAATATCATACAAAATCTTGTACCATTTGCGTATAGTTACGGAACTAATTCCAGCTGCCTTTGAAACTTGTTTTTGACTAATCTCGAGATTAAAAAGAAGGCATGCAAGATATACTGCAGCAGCTGCCAAACCCAGAGGCCTTTTCCCAACAGATATTCCTTCCTTGTTTGCCTTTTTTAGTACTGCAAGTGCCTTTCGATAAACCTTTTCTGATAAATGTAATCGAGTTGTTATTTTTGAAACAAAAGATTCAGGAGTATATGGTTTGTATTTGAGTTTAAGTCTCTTGACAATTTCCCTATACATTGAAGATAATTGTTTTCTTTCAACATTTGCCTTCTTTGCAATCTCACTAAGATTCCTAGGCACATTATTTGCACGACATGCTGAATAAAGCGAAGTGGTGGCAAGAAGGTGGATAGTTCGTCCTCTAGATAATTTTTTTTCATGTGCCTTTCGGTATATGTATGCTGCGTCCTCAGCTATTCGTTCTGTAAGAGAAAGCTTTGTTCGCAATGTTTCAATAAGAATTAGTCCCTTTCGTAAATTCTGGTATGATGTAGTCTTTGATTTTAATCTTGAATCCCAAAACTTTAACCGTTCATATCGTTTTTTTGATTCAATAGAAAGATGTTTGCCAAATGAAGTCTTGCTTTTGCCCATCATTGTTGATAGACCCTTATCTGCAATTCTTAATGATGAAGGTCCCCCCGTTCTACTTTGTTTTTCATATTCTTCTTTGCTAAAAGTACGCCCTTTTTCCTGAGAAGTGGCAATAGTCTTTAACACTTGTCCACAATTGCTGCAAATTAATTCTCCCGTTTCAGGATCATGAACAACCTCAGAGTTTTTACAGGGGGCCTTGTTGCAGGTAACAGTATATGGATGAGATTTTCTAACCAATTACAATTACAAAAAACAATGTTGAATTTAGGCTTGCTGTCTAAAGACCAACTTGATTTATGACTAATACAAAATACCTTAAATCTATTAATGAGGAAGCCTTCAGTCTACTGATGGGAGAAGAATGCAAATTAAAAGGATCTGGAGGATATCTGATGGCATCCATTTCAGAAGAACAGAAAAAGAAGGCTGATCTTGGTGTAGGAGAATTATTTTTAGCTCCAGTGGGCAGAATTCCAGAGGAATCTATCACCAGTTATTTCTGCAACAACTGTAACCAAGAGTTCAAATCATCTCCCAAAGTCAGTTATGAAAACCCCAATGAAGAGGTTGCAGAAAACATGAAACTAGCTGAAAAAGGAATGTATCTTTGCACTAATTGTGAATCATCCATCGGAGAATATAGAGAGTTTCAGAAGAGTTAGACTGCACTGCTGCTTTTTTGTCGTTTGTCCTTTCCGTACATCATCTTAAGGATGGCAATTATAGCTAGGGCTCCTGGCACTACTATGATAAGTACAAGGATTTCATATTGTAATTCTAGTCTTTGTGCAGGTTGAACCCTTACATCTTGCAACGCTGTTGATGCAGCCTCATCAGGATTTTCATACACCATTGCCGAAAATTCGACTGTTCTAGCTGAAGGATCACTTGGCGGCTGTCTTGCAGGGCTAGTGATTCCTGAAGTACCTGAACTAACTATGTTTTCAAATCTTATTTTAATTGGGCCTGGTTCTTCAAAAACATAGTTTTTAAAGTCTCCACCAACAGTTGTGACTCCCTTGTCTCGAAATACCTCTTTTCCATTTTGAATTAAAATAAGATCATACTTCATTTTGTTGAGGTTTGTATTTGAGGATGGATCATATGTTTGGTATATGAATTGCACCTTCTCATTTGTTTTAATTACTTTTGGCTCCCATGAAAGATCTAGTTCGATCAATCCATCATGAGTGAACTTGATTATTGGAAATTCTTCGTAGCGGTTTCCTTCCGCATCATGAGGATAGCTAGGTAACTGTTCGCCTACAAAGACGACCCCCTCCATCCAAGGATGAACAGTGCAAAAGTAACGAAACAATCCTTTTTCCTCAAATGTATAAGAAAATGAGTCTCCTTGCTTGAATAATCCACTATCAAATTCATCGGTAGGTTGTCCAAATTTTTCTCCACCCATCCAACCAAAGCGACCAGTACCTTCACCACTGGTAACAGTATGAGCTTCTCTGTCATTGTTTATCCACTTTACAGTATCGCCAACATTGATTCTCTTTACAGGTGGATCATACCAGTGTTCTGCAGGAGTATTTAGGTTAGGATCATGTGCCCCAAATGGAATGTTTACAATGTGATTATTTGCATATGCTGGAATTACCAAAATTAAAAAGATTGTAATGGCCAAAGTTATTTTTATCATTTTATAATTCCAAATGGATTATTAATTAATCTACTAGATAAGATCAAGCTTCAAATTCATTTTTGAGAATAAACAAAGATTATCCATGCGGCAAAATTTTGAATCGGGCAAAAGAACCAAAGCGTAATAATAGTTCTCTTTTAAAAATACTTTTAGTAATTTTTTGTTTAATTAACCTAGAATGTAAAAAATTAATAATTCTCTGAGTTTAATTAAGAAAAATAAAAGAAAAGTTGTTCTAGTTCTGACTAGATACTATTGAATAGCTGATAGTGAATGGTTCTGTTTTCATTGTATGGACTGCCAATGCATTTCCTGTAAATGTCCATGTGCCAGCAGATTCGCTTTTCACAAAGGTCAAACCAAATTTTGTTTCACCATCGGTAGTCCAGATTGGTTGTCCTTTGTCCTCTCCCTCAGCTAGTGGTCCGTGAAGGGATACTAGCTGGATTGGTTCAGAGGCAGTGTATGTCAAGATTCCGGTATATGGTTTCTCAGATGGAGGTAACAATACTGCTAGTTGGTGAGATTCATGGCCAATACCAGGATCTTGTTCAGATGTGGCAGTTCCAGACATTACAGTCTCTCCTGGTTTTTTCTCCATGTAGCTTACAGTATACGTTACAGTAAACGGCTCAGTTTTAGTTGTATGTACTGCTATTGCATTTCCTGTAAACATCCAAGAACCAGCAGACTGTTTCTTGTCAAGGAATGTTAGTCCAAACTTTGTTTCACCATCGGTAGTCCAGATTGGTTGTCCTTTGTCCTCTCCCTCAGCTAGTGGTCCGTGAAGGGATACTAGCTGGATTGGTTCAGAGGCATCAAAGGTCAATATTCCTTTGTAAACCTTGTCTGATGGTGGCAGAATTATTGCCAATTGATGTTTTTCGTGTCCAATGCCCGGATCAGTATCAGATGTAACAGTTTTTGTGACAGTCTTCCATCCATGAGCTTTTTTCTCCATTTTTTTTTCTTCAGTCGTTATAGTCATAGACTCTTCGACTGTAACTTTCTTTTCCGTTGTTTTCGTTGGCTCTTCAATGGCTTTGGTTCCAGTTTGTGTCATTTTACCGATGTCTTCTTCGAATCCTTCTCTTCCACCAGGATAGTTTTTGCAGAGAACATCTCCGCAGATCATTCTCTCGGTTGATTTGCCGTACTTTGAAACACCCACTCCTTGTGCCTTTTTAGCTGAGACATCAGGGATGTTAGAAGCTGCAAAGACTCCCGCTGTTAATAGTATCGTAGTCATAAAAATTACAGACAGTGCTGCTTTAGTCATTAAAGTGAAAGAAACTCATAACCCTTTAAAAACTATAGAGATCGATAACAATATTATACCAAACTCCCATTTATGCAGAGACCATGTGCGTGGTCTTGAATTATTATTTGGGAAGCCGTTGTTTTAGGATAAAATTAGATAAAATATTGGCATAACCTGAAGTTTTGATACAAATTGGCTAAATCAAGAATTAATTGGAATAACTAAAATCTCAAAAAAAGAAAAAATGTATAAAGTTGTTTCTAACTAGTGAGAAACAGATTTTCGTTCTTTTGCAGTCTCAGTTACCCACATATCAGAAGGAATAGTTACTTCAAAGTGCATTATTCCCCATTGCAGGTCGCGTTTTTGTCCTCCATTAATCCAATGGTCCAGTCCCTTTATCATCTCATCAATGTATTTTTGAGAGCAAACCTTGAGTAGTTCGTCGTATTTCTTTTGTGTCTCCTCTCTAACTCTGGTGTAGTGTCGTGTAAACTGATTGGTGTAGTCTATGAATTCTACCTCTTTTAGGTTGTTATCGGTTGCCATCTTCCTGTAAGAATCAAGTGATTCTATGGAATCAAGACGGATTCTTCTGAGAATAGGCTCTAAGGTCTCCTTTGGACAGTCTGGTTTCTGTAAAAAGTCTGTAAATACAAACTCGCCTTTGTCTTTGAGAACTCTACTTACCTCTTTTATTACTTGTCGGCGATTACCACTGTGGACTATAGCATCTTGAGAATATACCACATCAAAGCTATTATCCTCAAAAGGTATTTTCTCAAAGTTTCCTTGTACCACTTTTATTTTATCGTCTAAACCTTGTTCTTTGTTTAATTTCTCGTTTCTCTCATTTTGTCTCTCACCTAGATTCAGACATACTACCTTGCAGCCAAATTTTTTTGCCATGTATCTTGCGGCACCACCATAGCCAGCACCGATATCTATTACCTCACTATCCTCGTTCAATGGTTTTAGACGAGAAACGATTGTCTCTACAGTTCTTGCACTGGCATCAGGTATTGGTTCAGTTTCTGAAGAATAGAGTCCAACGTGAATATCGTTGCCACCCCATATTGTTGCATAAAAATTGTCTGCGTCAGTACTATCATAGTAATCTCCTGCAGCTTTCGTACTTTTCGTTGGTTCCATGAGGTAAGCATATATTCATCGCATATAATTCTGTTCATTGTTGTCTTTATAAAACAAAAAAGACGCTTAAAAAATAATTTTGTAAAAAATGTAGAAATTTTGTGAAAAATTTGAGTATACTGTGTTTAATGTGTGAGTTCTACAAATTATGAGCTAAAATAACCAAAATTAATAAAACATTGTGCACAGTTGAATTCTTTTTAACATTAGTTTTAGAATATGTTCCAAATTTTTAATTAATTGTAAAATTACACGTGTGCATGGGGTGAAACTTTAAACTGTTTCTTATAGATTAACGAGACGTGGTTGAAAGTGAAAAAACAGACAACCTGGCAAAAAGTAAATTTGGATTAAAGATTCATCCTACAGTCTTTCTAGTTTCTGCAGGATTGATTATTTCACTTGTAATTGCTACTTTGTTCTTACTGGATCAGGTAAGTGAAATGTTGGATATTGTTTTTACTGCAATAACAGATAATGCAAAGTGGTTCTTTATCATCGTCGTTAACATTGTACTTCTTTTTGTATTATACCTAATGCTAAGCGAACATGGAAAAATACGATTGGGTGGTTCCAAAGCTAAACCATCTTTTAATATGTTGACTTGGTTTACTATGCTCTTTACGGCAGGGATGGGTATTGGAATAATGTTTTTTGGAGTTGCAGAACCGGTATTTCACTTTTCGTCACCTCCAATAGGAGATGGCGGTACAGAAGATGCAGCCCAGCGTGCAATGGGATTATCCTTTTTACATTGGGGTCTTCATCCATGGGCAATTTATGCACTTGTTGCTTTGTGTTTGGCATTTTTTTCATACAACAAGGGATTACCCTTAACGATAAGATCTGCGTTTTATCCAATCCTTGGCTACAGGGTAATGGGACCCATTGGAAGTATGATAGATATCCTTGCAGTGGTTGCAACCCTTTTTGGAGTTGCAACCTCACTTGGGTTTGGAGTACAACAGATTAATGCAGGTTTAAATCATGCTTTTGGAATAGATGAAAGTTCAATTAATCAAGTTATACTAATCTCTGTTATTACCGGAGCTGCCACAATATCAGTTGTTACTGGTCTAAACAGAGGCATCAGGCGTTTAAGTGAATTCAACATGACTCTTGCGTTATCCATAATGGTCTTTGTAGCAGTAATGGGTCCAACTGTTTTTCTCTTTGACCTTTTCGTTCAGAGTATGGGATACTATGTCCAAAACCTACCTGAGCTCAGTACATGGACTGAATCATTTCAGGCCACAAACTGGCAGGGAAGCTGGACTATATTTTACTGGGCATGGTGGATATCATGGTCTCCCTTTGTAGGGATGTTTATTGCAAGAGTATCATATGGAAGAACAATTCGTGAATTTCTGCTTGGTGTTTTATTTGTTCCAACCATAGTTACTTTAGTTTGGATGACTGTATTTGGTGGAACAGCAATACATGAAGAATTGTTTGGAGAAGGCGGCATGGCTGAACAGATTACAGACAATATGGCAAAAGGGCTGTTTGTACTCCTTGATCAATTCCCACTGGTGATCTTTGTATCAGTTGCGGCCGTCATAGCAGTAGCAGTATTTTTTGTAACATCTTCGGACTCTGGATCTCTTGTAATTGATATAATTACTGCGGGAGGCTCTACTGAAATGCCTGTTAAACAACGGGTGTTTTGGGCAGTACTTGAGGGAGTGGTTGCCTCAGTCCTTCTAGTAGGTGGCGGACTTCAAGCTCTACAGACAATGGCTATTAGCACTGGCTTGCCCTTTGCAGTTATAATTTTGATAATGGGAGTAGGCCTATGGAGGGGTTTGAGAAGAGAATCTAGGAAAAAAAACACCATATCGGAACAAAACCAAAACACAGCAGACCCAGAAAATAAAAAGAATCTTGACTACAGTTAAACCATAATTAAACAATACAAAATCGCATTCATTTTACAATCATAACTGTGCATTTTGCATGTTGTGACACACCGCTTGATACACTCCCAAGAAGCAATTTCTTAAAACCAGTTTTACCGCGTGAACCCATAATGATTAGCTGAATTTTTTTGGAATCAGCATAGTTTAGTATTCCTTCAATTACTGATTCAGAATATTTGATATCTGATTTGTAATCTACGCCATTTTTTTCTGCCTGTTTTGACATTTTTGATACTATTTTTTTTACTCTTTCTTTTTCAGAGCTTGCACTTTTCTTACTGAATCCTGTCTTGTATGGTTTTCCCATGTATGGTCCTTGTACAATTGTTAACAGGAAAATTTTTCCATTGAAGTTTTTTGCCATTCCTAATGCTCTTTCAAATGCTTTTTTTGAATACGAGGAGCTGTCAAAAGGAACTAGAATTCTTTGAAATGCCATGATAGAGATCAGACAATACTGACTATTTTTGTTTTCTACAAACTGGTCGGATATGAGGTTTTTAGTGAATTAGTTAGGTTTCTGTACATACCTACAAGTCCTTGATTTTCCACAATACCAAACTCTTGTCTGCGTGATATTTGACAGGACAGCCCTCGTTTATTTTCAAGATTGGTTGTGGGAAAGAGAACGGAGGTCGTAACAGGTTTAATTTTCTCCATCCGCCTGTTGCAACATCAGAGTTTTTATTTGTATTAACCTGAGAGGATGCCAAAAGGTACCTGCAGTTGCTTGATTTTATGTTTGAGATTGCATTCAATATATCTTCAAATGACAAATGTTGAAAAAGATCCCTACAAAAAAGAAGGTCACATTCCGGTAGTGCGTCATACCTTATGTCCAACTTTACAAATCGTCTTTTTGTATTAGAAAATAATCTGTTATTTGTTTCAATCATATGGGGTACAATGTCTGCTCCAACATAATCTATGGAATCAAGATTCATGTATTTTTGCCAATTAAAATCTCCACACGGAATATCTAAGATAGATTTTGCGCCAATCTTCTCTAGAATTTTCGGTATCACTTTGATAATTTTTTTGGTCTGGTCAAGATCAGAACCAGGCCCCGAACGACTGTATCCTCCCCAGTAATTTTTTTTGTAGATTTGTGTAAATACTGATTCAGTATCCATAGAGTCATACCTCCATCCTATGTATATTCTAGAGACTGGTTCAAAAAGCGGGATCAGAAAATGTGCATTATTCCCAATCATTTTTTGTAATTGTTTTTGAATTTTCATATCCTTTCATTTTGGATGAGAGGGTATTTTAAAAATCACAGTCACGTCAAGTTTATCCCAACAAAAAAATTTTTTTCCATTGGTACTAAGAAGGGGGTTTTAATTATAAATCAAATATATCAAAAGAGCTGATATAACATATGATAGTAAAAACCGGAGACAGGATAGTACACCAATTAAATAACGGAGAGGGAATGCTTTATGAGATTACGGAGGATTTGGTAAATCCACTAAAATTAATCAAGACACTATCAAAAGATGATATTAAATCCTACAATTGATGTCGTAATACGTTAGCTTGTTGACCCGCAGTTTGTGCTACTCTTCAGATTTGATGTATCTATGATATATTACAAGCCAAGGTTCATTGTCTATTTCGTCTAGATGCTTTTTGATCTGTTTTCCTTTGTTTGTGGTTATTTTGGAATCGCTCACAATATAAGATAAGAAATGATATTGATAATACCAAGTTAGCTTTAAAGCTAATATGTTATTGAATATCATAACTATTGGTTATCTATTATTTTGTGACAAAATTATGTGATGGCAGCTAAATTGCAACCCCGAACGTTAACAAGACAGTGTATTAGCCATTCAAAAAGATCATAAAATTTGGTCTTGTTGGATAGGAAGTGTAGGAGGTTTTTTGTTTTCTAATTCTTTTTTATTTTTTATAAAATCCCTAAGATCTGATAATTCATACGTGTTCCTTTTTAGTAAAAAAGCAGCTATTTTACAACCAAGAAGTGGGACGATCTCTTGTTTGGTTTAAACCCAGACATCATGTGAACCTGCTTCTCTAATTCAAAAAAAGGGAAATGTTAATCAAACTGCACATCAATTTTTTAGCATGGCAAAAGTAACAATCAAAGCTTCAGAAAATGGCCCATACATTGTCGAAGTAGACGGACAAACAAAGGCGGCCTTGTGTAGGTGCGGTGCATCAAACTCAAAACCAAACTGTGATGGGACGCACTCAAAAGTTGGATTCAAGGCAGGATCTTCTGAATTAAATGTAACAGAATAATTCTTGGAGCATCCTATTCCAAGTTTTTTAATTTTTGTTAATTGGCGATGCGGTATCAAATGCAATCTCTCTCTCATATGAGAAATAATTTACAGTTTGTGACTTTATAGAGAATCCGCAGTTGTTGTTTTTTCATGTACCTGTTTATCCGGCCTAAACTTGTTCCAGAGCATGCCAAGAATCACAGATATTGAAATCCAAAACGAGGACACTCCTATAACAGACATAATCCTAAATCCATTTACCAAATCCATTGGTGCTGTCACTTTGTCTGGATTATCTGGCATTGCAAAAGCAACAGCTGTAATAAACAAGCCATAGCCTACCAATGAGACTAACTTTTTTCTTCCTTCAAATTTCTTTGATAATTTGTAAAATCCTAATGCAGAAAATCCAGATATGGCAATAAATGTAAGGTACAGAGATCCCCTCAAGACAACTGTTTCTGCCTCTCCCACAGTTGGCGGGTTTGCAGGATATTTCAGAAATGGTATAAAGTATATTGTAAGCCACATTATTCCTGCCAAAACAAGTGCCTTTTTTACATCATGGTTTCCTGGCAGGCTATTTCTTGATACACCATAAACTATTCCAAACAATGCACCTATTGATGTTCCAAGAATAGCTCCGGCTAGTACCTGGCCTCCTTTTTGCCAGTATCTATACGAGTTGTATTCTACCCAGAATTCGGGAGTATTTTCTTCCTCACCAGAGGCAAAAAGATTCTGGTTTTCGATGCCAATTGCTTTATCAAGATACGGTTCAACTATTGCAAGGTTGACTCCACCATGAACCAGTCCGGCAAGCGCACCGGAAACTAACACTATTCCAATTAACAAACCAGTTCTCATTTTTAATTACTCCTAATGACAGGGAAACCCAGCAGCATGTCTCATATCGTGTGTAAGTTCGTGAATATAGAGATCATCAAATGCCTCTGCACCCTGTACAATACTAAATAGATGTCCTTGGTCATAACCCACAAAGAACAGACCAAATGCAAATACAAGGGCCAGTACTGCAATTGCAAGAACTGGAAATTTTGATCCTGTTTTTGCAATCTGTCTTGTGGAAGATGACACATAGAACATGACTTACCAGTCGTTATTAAATCCTTGGATAATTCATCCAATTTAAATATCAAACAGAACAATTTAGACAATTGCAAAAACAGATCAGGACTCTCCATAATATTGTAACAAGAAAAGGATCAAGTAAGGTTCTAACATTTAGCTCACCACATGTTTTCAAAGCGCTCCGAGTTTTGTCAAATCAAAAGTATGTCAGTCGTCAATCATTTTGCAATGAACTACACATCGGAGAAGGTGCTGTAAGGACCCTGATCCTGCATCTAAAAGAGGCAGGTCTTGCAGACTCTGTCAAAGCTGGCACTTTTCTTACGTTGAGCGGGCAAAAGTTTGCAAAAAAACTATTTGACGCAGTGCCAATCCAGTGTAGAATAAAGCAATGCAACATAGCAAGAGAAAAATACAATCATGCAATCATTCTAAAAAATTTTGCAAACATGATAGGAAACGGAATGGAGCAACGCGACTATGCTATACTGTATGGAGCAAAGGGTGCAACCACTTTGGCCTTTGAAAATGACAGATTTGTATTTCCAGGAGAGATAAAAGACTGTTTGGCCAATGATCCCTATACAAAAAAAGAATTGTTAGATAGTCTGCAACCAGAAGAAAATGATCTAATCATCATAGCATCTTCTGATAATGATCCGTTTGTTGCAGAGATTTCGGCAATAAATTCTGTGTTATGGACACTTGGCTCAAAGAATGGATAAAAATCTTGCAGGAATTAAATCTAAAATTTAGTTTTTTTCGATATTCTTAATTCTTTTGTTAGCCTAGAAAACTAGTGAATTACGAGCTGAAAAAAACCATATCAATAAAGGTAAATCGCTTAGATATGTACCCAAATCACTTTTTTGGAAGTGGGAAGATAAACGGTGAATATTACAAAATTAACATACAGGGACAGAGTGTATTTAGAAAAAATTTAATAAAATTACCAATTGAGTTCAAAGATGAGAAAGCATTGTTACGTCTAAGTGGAATTAATGGTTCTCATATTGAAGACATTGTAAACAATAAAGGCGAATCAGAATGGATAGAAATAGATTCTGATAGAATATTGTATTATTTGGCAGAGCACCGAGACCAGATTGATACCATAGATGTTCTAAGCAGATACTAAATGCTCGGTTAATTCTGCAAATTCCTAAAAGTTCCTTTTATGTAAACTCCTTAAATGCGCATCATAAAAGTGAGATTCCTCTGCGTCAATATGATGAGAAGCAAATACACTGCCAGTTGCTCCAAAACTTTGGGCCGGAATATCTGTAGAATTGCCGTTTTAGTTATTGCCGGTTTTGGATACGGCATTCATTTGACTAATGATTCTGAGGTGTTGTTTTAAAAATTTGGAATGTTTTAGATGGTTTACTTCCACCATATGTTCATAAAGGATGTCAGAATTGCAGCTAGGTAGCCAATACAAAACCAAATGAATGGTTTGTAGTTATCATAGTCTTTTGCCATTGCAGCACTGTCGTGAAGTTTGTCTTTTGAGGCAGGCTTGAGCCACTTGTTCAACTTTAACATCAATTCTTGTTCTTCGCAATATGATAAAAATAATTCTATGAATATGGAACAAGTCTTCATTATGAAGAATTAGATTATGCTGATTTTGAATCTGACATTTTAGAATATTAAAAGTTGTTAAATAATATCCTGCTACAAAAAAAGATGTGTCTCCTAATGTGGTAGTAACAATTTTGATCGGTGTTGGTGTAGCCAGTGGCGCAATGTTATGGCAGTCATTTAGTTCAGCATATCAAGAAATAGAGAAAACAACCGATCTTGCCCCATTGGTAAGCAAATTACAACAGATAAATGAGAATAAAATAAAAAAACTCTCAGCAGAGACCGATGATGGTCAAGGTGGAATCATAGGAGAATCCTCTGAAGAACAAAGGATGGTATCAGGTAATATTTACCTTCCAAAAGATGTTGAACGCTCAGATAGTGCTGTATATGTGGCGTTGATTGATGATTCAAAGCAAGATATTGCCTCAAAGGTTGTAAATGGTCAGATAATAACAAAAAGTGAATTGTCATCTGAAAATGTGATTCAATATTCTATACCTATCGAGGTAGAGCAAAGCAAGGCAAAACTGTATTCTATCTTTGTATTTTTAGATATTGAAAAAGACGGTATTAATTCTGAGTATGATCCCGTAACTAAAATTTCTCTTGAGAACATAACAACAGATAGAATCAACTATTTTGATGTTAATCTCAAATGAGATTTCCTCTGAAAGTCCTACTACCAAGAATGTAAAGAATTACTCCATCATCTAATCACTAAATTATAGAAATTACTTGGATATTATTTTGAAAACTGACATTATTCAGAAATGCAAATTGGAAAAAACCACAAAATTTGTGAACCCAACGATGTTGCTAATTTCAGCTTTAGTAATGAGGTTATGTAACTTGGTTTTTTGATGATTTGATCTTGTTTGGTTCCAAGTCAATTTTTGGATCTTTGTCCTCAATTCTTATACTTGCTTCTTTTATCATGCTTCGATACAGTCTGGTCTTTTTCCCATCAAGATCAACAATTTCTTTTTCAACAAAAACAAGAGATAGTTCCTCTAGCGTTTTCAATTTTTGATAAACAGAACTTATGGGAATATTATTTTTTGTTGCAATGTCAAGAACAGACATTGGTTTTTTTACAATAGATAGCATTACGTTTCTTGAAACCAAGTCAGCCAGCTCAGCAAGAATTTTTTGATTGATGTCATATTTTTTAAGCTGTGAAAATACTACATCTCTTGCCAATTACTCATTTTAAAATTCTAGTTATTTGAAAATTGGTTTGATTCTAGCATCTTGTTACAATCAGTTATAACATGATACTAGTACATCAATATTCAAGTTAATTTTCCAGCTCTTCAATATCATCTTCGCTTAGTTCTTCAGAGTTTTCCTGATTCTTTTTGTTTTTTTGTTTCTTGATAAACACAAATGCTCCAATTCCTGCAATTGGTCCAATTACGGTAAACAGCATAGTGTAGTCGGTTTGATAAATAGGCCTTGTTTCGATATTGCTGTCAGCAAGGAAGGTAGCTTCTGGCTCTTTGTATGGCAGATTTTCCCATCCTACGAGTTTTTCTTTTATGAGAAATTTGTCATTTTTTACTGGTGGAGCACTAATTGTAACCTCCTCATCTTCTTCATATGTACCTGAGCCACTTCCCCCATCTACTTCGATTTCATAAGTTATCACAGTTATCTGTGGTTCATTTTCTAGTTGTTGAGACTTTGTTTTAGAAACAGCTCCCTTTACCTGAATTGAAGTTTCAACAGGAACGGTATTGTAGTCATAAAAGATCAGCTTATGAGAGCCAGTTTCATTGATGTAGACCAAATTATTGATCAAGCTCATCTCTGCACTGGATGAAACTTTAAGGTCTGCTAAACTGATTGGGTTGTTTTCAAGATCTGCAACATGATTCACAATAGGAAATGGTTCTTCAGGAAAGATAATTCTTGGCACATCTGAGATTATCGTCTTTCGATTGGGATTATACACCTCTAATTGTTCTGTTTCAGTGTCTGCATTTGAGGCCGCAGTTATCTCAGGTCCTTCTCGAGAATCTTCACCAAGATCGGCCACTGTACCTCGTGCGGTTATAATTGACTCCCCCGTTAGTGATGTATCAAACTCAAATGAAGGATTTGATGTAATGCTGACAAGAACGCTATCATCTGAAGAGGTCGGATCAGTTGTAATCTTGTCATGTGCAGAGGTAACTAAGAATAGATCCTGTTCTACTCCAAATATAACTGGTAGAGGAGTAATTGAGAGCTGAGATTCTTTAACATACCTCCCCAGCGTTGCCACAGTCGTTTCATCGCTTTCTGCCTCATTTCTTTCTGCAAAAATATCTGCAGTTCCAACGTCATTTACTTGTGCAGTTACAATCGCATAATTGGAATCTGTAAAAATAGTTCGTTTTGAAGGTTCTAAGCTCAGTTCATTGCTTGTAAAAACGGAGAATGGTTCATCGTCTTTTTCAATAACTGGACCGTTTTCAGAATTACTGGATACGATTATTTCGACTTTATCATAAGCTGGATCTGGATATGCAAAAACATTAGTCTCAGTAGTAACGTCATCTTCTGTTGATTTCTCAGTGGATACTGAAATTATTTCACTTTCCTTGATTGTTTCCTGATCTTCTTTTGGTGCGATACTTTCTGCTAGACCGCTGATCCTAATTGAAGATGTAGAATCAAAGGTAGCGTATGCTGTAATTTTTCCATAGTAAGTTCCCTTCTCAAGAATGATTTCTCGCTTAGAATCTTCTTTTAGCTGAGCTTCAGTTCTGGTAATCACACTCTTTGCATCAGAGTCTGTTGTTTTCCTGTCCTGCGTGTTTGGAGTCAAAACTATTGCGCCTTCCATTGCAGAATCAAATGAAAGATTCGAGCTTTTGTCTATTGATATTGTGACTCTGATATCATGTGGGGCAAGATACGGCCTCCCTCCTCTCTCCAGCCAAAAGTAAATCTCGCCTGAAGAATCAGTGGGTATAGGATCAGGTGCAACAGCCAAGCTAAGCTCTATTTCATCATCTGTTGAAATGCTCAAACTCTCCTCATCTGGCTCTAGATTTGGCGCATTAGCAGTAAGAGAACCATCACTCCTAGCATTAAAGATAAACTTTGCATAGTGTTTATCAGGTTCAATTACAACTGATTTTTTTGAAAGTACAATCTCTCCGTCACTAGTCAGGGCCACGGTAATTGGTTCATTTACCGTAACAGGGTTATCAAATTCATTAATCAAAAATACATATCCTGTAATCTTGTCATCGCTTGCAAGTACATTTACCACCTCAGAGGGAATTATCAAATCAAGTTGGGTAGCTGTTTGAGCTGACTCTTCAACCGTTATGGTTTGCTCCAACAACACATCTTTGTAAATTGCAAATATTTTTGCATCTCCTGTAGCTCTTGTCTCAAAGGTTATAATTCCGTGGTGTTTTCCCTCTTGGATTATAATAGATTCTTCTGGTACCTTGACTACCTCATCATTGTCTGTCACAATATCAAATTGAACGTTTTTGTCAGTATTTTCTTCAACAACAATTAGTCCATGATATGTTTGGCCAGGAAGAAGCTGTTTCGGGGCCCATAGATTAGCATCAATTGCTTGTTCAGCATGTGCTAAAGGAGTGATAAGAAGTACATTTACTCCCACAATTATAAGGCTTAAGAAAAGAATATTCTTTATTTCTAACATCTCCTACTCAGTGTATTATCTTCTGAAGGTACTGGTATTATACACTTGTTTCCGTTCTCTGTAACAAAAATAATTGATGCATCACTATGTGTCGCGTTGGCATCATCAAAAACTAATGATGTATTCTCCTGTGCTGCTATGACATTCTGCTCACCTGGCATGGTAGTCTCATTTAGGTATCGTTGAAAAACAACATTATCGTTTGAATCTGTTGTAATGTGCGATTCTATTATACTTTGTTCATTCCAGATATTTGAGATGGAGATATCATAGTGAGCTTCACTAGAGTTTGTAATTGTAAAGTTTAGCTGCTCGTTTATGCGTTGATGCTGCTTGTCACTTATATCTATACTGTTTAACACAAAATCTGCATGAGTTAGGTTGATCTCTAAAAATGCCAAGGATGCAATACCAAATACAATAATTAAAGCTATAAGAGAAATTAGTCCTCCTACTGCTCTTCGGGCTCTAATCACCTCATGAAATCTAGCCAAAGGGGTTTCCTCCCATTATTGTCTGAAAATCAAAATCAGTCTTAGCCAATCCTTCCATAAAGTAAATAGAGGCAATAGCAATGACAGTTACCACTGCTACCCTCCATGTATTGTAAAATGTGAAATCTATTGCCCTACTTATTACAAATGCACTAAGTACACTGCTGGTAACAATCATGATCTTTATCATAGACATAAACTCGGGGGTTATTGTTACCAGATTGATGAAGTTTGAGCTTAGCCCAAGATCTGATGTAATGGCACCGGTGTTTGTTTGCTGAGTAAACTCAAAAATACTACTGTCAAAAGAGGAGAGTATGTTTTGAAGAATGCCTGCGGTAAATACCATGATTACAGGAGCCACAAAAACCAGCAACACCAACACGGAAATAGATGATGTTCCTTCTCTGATTGACTGTCTTATGTTTGTGATAAATCTGGTTATAGTCTCTAGAATTCTTGGACTACCACCGCCAAATTCAGATATGTATGCTAGGATGAAAAAAGACATCTTTGTAATCCATGATCTAAAATTGGTACCCATGACGCTATTAATTGGAGAGATTCCATGCTCTATCAGAGTATATATCTCACGGAACTTGACAGTAAAGGCTTGGCTGTATGAGCTCTCCCTGCCAACTTTTGAAAATGCAATTAGAAGGTCATAGCCAATCTTCTTGTACTCTGTCATGTCTCTCAAAAATTGAGGTGTTGAGTCCTCCAGTTTTGTGATCTGGGCTTTCTGTCTTCCCACTATTATAGAGCTGATGGTGGTTGGAACAAGAAATCCAAGTGCTATTGCAAGCCAAAGATCCAGCTCAAAGAAATAGTGTGAGACAATTCCTGTTGCAATACCCAGAGATCCAAGGACTAGGACGGAAACATAATTCAATCCTATGATGTTAAAGCTTGGCGGCTGTATGGAACTAACAACGATACCAATTATTACCGCTAAAATCGGCAATCCAATTGTCACCATCAATGCCATCTGCTCCATTGAGCTCCCAGGAACGATAAATGATGCAACCATAATCATAATCGGCAGTATTATCAACATGGTGACCAGTATTTCTATAACTGTTCCAACCTTGGTGGCATAGGACTGGTATTTTTCCTTTAGCAGTACAAAGAATTCTTCTGCTCGGGATTCCAGATAGTTGGTAAGATCACCACCGCTACGCCAGATGCTTGTATAGCCCAAAACAAGATTTGAGAAATTTTGGCTCTTGTGAGTTCTCCCAAGCTCTTCTAGGGCTTCCATCTGTGACAGACCAAAGAATTCTACGTTACGCCTAAGAAGCATAGCCTCTTTTCTTATTGCCTTGAACAGGTTTGTGTTAACAGATAACTGGATGCTTTCATAGAGGTTGATTCCAACACCTTGCATTACAGACGAAAAGACAACAAATGGCGGAAGTTCCTGCTCTACCTTGTTTTTTCTGTCTTGACTAATATTTGACTGTTGGAGCTTTGGAAACGCTAGCAATAAAATCCAAACCATGTTGAGGGAGACAAATAATGGCGAGATTGTAGATACAAGATATATGCTAAATGGTATAATTGCAAAGGCAGAGATTACAGTAGCAAGTCTTACCTGTTTTAGTAATCTAATGGAGTTGATTGGTCGTCCAGAAAGAAGAACCTCATTGTTAATGTCCTGTACGAATGCATTCCATGTTTTTTCTAGCATGAGTGAAGAAAAAAGCTTTTGCAGCTTTTCTGACTTTAGTTGATATGTCAATCCTAATGTATAGCGCCTAATTTTTCCTTATAAGGAAAATTTCAATGAATAACTCAAGAACTAATATGAAAACGACAAAGAAACAAAATAGTCTGTTCTCAAAGAGACGCGGAGTCAGTCCAATCCTTGCTACTGTAATTCTCTTAGGAATTGCAGTTGTTGGGGGTGGATTGGCATTTGCAGTATTTTCATCTGGAATTACTACTGCAAGCCAGAACAACGTCATTGCAATAGAGAATGCTCAGGCCGTAAAAGGTACAGATCATGCAGACATTACTGCAACCGTCAAGAATGCTGGAGGAAAACCATGGTCATCAATTCAGATGACCGTTGCAAAGACAGAGCTCAGTGAGCCAATCCTGTACGAATCACTACATGAAAATGTGGCAGGCTGTGATGATGGAATATCTGGTACTCCTGCAGCAGGTGACTGTGACGATGACGATAAAAATGTAGCAGATAATAGAGCCAATCCAATGCGTGCACAATGGCTAATCACTCTAGACAAAGCCAGTGGTACAGACGATCAAGCCGACTTTGGTGAAGGAGCAGCAGTAGGTAGAAAACTTGTCTTTGATGACAAAGATGATAATCGAACCATCCAGATATTAAATGGTACTGCAGTTGCAAGATTATTTGGACAATCATCTTCAGATAACAGTCATTCACTGAATTCAGACATGACTGTCTGTGATGTTTCTAGTTCTCAGGCAAACTGTATTGCTACCTTCCAGGAACTAGATTCTAGCACTGATGGAGAAGCAATATACTGCGATCCAGGCACTGATGCTCAAAAAGCAGCTGGTATTTTTGCCACATGTAAGGTATTTACACATACCAACATCGCAGATGACCCAATATCATCAGGAGAATCAGTCTACTTCTATGCTGATGCCTTTGTTAAAGAGATTACTGGTCTTAACAATCAGGTCCTAAGGGTAGGTGACAACGTGGTTGTCAACATTGCATCAGAAGATGTAGATGGCGGTACTGCAAGAGTTCAGACTATAATCAAGGTAACTGGTTCTTAAACCACAAAAACCCTTTTTTTTATGGATAAAATTTGATGCTTATGAAGCCAACGAATATTGCAATAGTGTTGTTAGTATTATTAATGGGAATTTCGATTCCAGTTTCATATGCTGAGATAATTCATGACAACGCATCTAAGATAAACAATCTCGTAGTAGACAGAGAAGATGTCTATTTTTTTGAAATTGATAACTCAAAACAAAGTTCTACATGGATGCCAGACACTAACGTCTATGCACATGATGACTCAGGTGTGAGATTAGTATCAGATATTCATTTTATTTTTCCTATGGAATTAACTGAGCATGGCAACTATCTCTATTTTTCAAAACTTGAAGACTCTTGTATTGGGAATGTAATATGTGATTATCAAGACGTGGTGCGGATGTCAAAAACAGATGGCTCATTTGACGTCATAATAGACCATCTAAAATCAGCTATCCGACTATCTGTAGAAAACAACGGAATCTACATATCCGAATCAAATGGGAATATATGGAAATTCAATCACGACGGCACCTCGCCACAGCTCCTGTATGAAACAAACAACATAATCATCATGGATATTATGACAGAAAAAGATGGTACCATATACTGGATTGAGGAGATAGAGGATCAAAACAACTCCATTCTGAAAATGGAGCCAAATTCAGATCCTGTAACCATAGCATCAGAATTGGAAATACCTTACGACCTGAAAGATGATTATGGTCAATTCTGGAATGAGATCTATACCGATATGAATAAAGGATTATCTGAACGTACTAAGATTACACAACATACTGATTCAGTAGATACCGTTGTTGGTGATTTCAAAAATACAAACCCCCTCTCACATAAACAAGCAGGAAATCATTACGGCCCGTACCTGATTGTAGGCGATTATCTGTTATTTTCAAACAACACCGATAATGGTTCTGCCATACAAATGCAAAATACAATAACTGAACAGTCCTATGATATCCAAACTGTAGATTACAAAGTTGAGTTTATGAGAGCGGAAGGCGATTATCTATATGTAATAGGCGCACACCAAGACAGATTTCTGATTGAAAAAATTACCTTACCTGTATCAGTGCCAGAATTCTCGGTCTTGACCATTACAGTATTGGCTACAGGGATGTTTCTTGCAATTGCGGGCTTTGGACGTTTTGCTATTATGAATTCTTCATACCGCTAATCAAAATTTTATGCTGCCATAGTCGTCCATTGCTCGCGCCTCAAGAACAACATTGTGGCGCTTTACGGGATCATAGTAGAATTTCTCTATTTCATCTGTAACTACATCAAATTTCGTTTTTTGCTCAAATAACAGTTTTGATAAAAAGCACATTCGGGTTACAATCTGATTGATCAATTCCTGAAACGTCCATCCATTTATTTTTGCAATCTCTTGGAGTCGGTATGATCTTTCAACTACCTCGTGTACGTCAATTGGCATAAACCTAGAAGATGTTGCGTCCCACTCAAAAATTTTCTTTAATTCTATTTCTTTGCCTGGGATAATCTCGTTAATGGCAGTTACCCTTCTTAGGATCTTTCCATTAACATCTACCATTCTATTTTGCTGCAGTATTGCAGAAATTAACATCTGACCTCCCACATGAACATTCATTGGTGGACTCTCCATCCTTACAAAGGCAGACTTTGCATCAGATGCGTGAAAACTAGTTAGCCCTCCATGACCTGTAGATACGGCCTGAATTAGAGATGATATTTCCTTTCCACGAACCTCACCCACTACTATGTAGTCTGGTCGTGATCTAAGGGATAGTCTTATCAAGTCATCCATTGTAACTTCGTATTTGTCTTCAAATATGTTAGAGCTTTTTCGGGTCAATAATCGCTGCCAATGAGTGTGACCTATCTTTAATTCAGCCGTATCCTCAATTGTTGTAATCTTCATTTGTGGATTGATAAGAGAGCTTAGTGCGCCAATAGTGGTGGTTTTTCCAGCAGATGTGGCCCCTGTAACCAAAACAAAAGCTTTTGATTCCAGTAATAACCATAAATATGCAGCCATAAGTGGATTGATTGTTCCAAACTGTAACAGTCGTGTAATTGTGTATGGTTCTTCGCTAAATTTTCTTATGGTAAAGTTCGGACCAGGTAATGAAACTTCTGTTCCAAATGTTGCCGCCAGTCTGTGCCCCTCTCTTGTCATGGAATCGATATAAGGCACAGCAGCTGTCATGCTTTTTCCTGTCTTTTGAACTAATTTTTGAATAAAGGAATTGGCATAATCTAGCGATTCAAAGCGAATATTGGTATCAAGTATTCCATATTCCCCAAAATCTCGGTGCGCAATACCTACAGGTTTTGAAAAACTCTCTTCTACAATATCTTCTATGTTGGGATCATTCATCAATACATCGATTATTCCATAACCAAAAGAGTCCCTTACTACATAGTACTGTAGCAAGTCTACCAGTTTTGTTGTATACCTTAACAGACCAAGTTCTTTGCTTATCTCAAGTATCTTGTTTTTTGCAAATGACTTTACATCCTTTCTCTCTTCTTCGCTTATCTCATAGGCAAGTGAAACAAACAGATAGTTCATCAATTTTGGGTATATTGTTTTGGCTACTTTGTTAACAGGCGGTTCTGATACAAGATAAAACAGCTTTCCTGTATGATCACTTGCAATATAGACTGTAGAAGGACCAACAGCGTACGACTTTTTAATCTCATAATCATCAATGTTTTGAACTTCAAGGTTGTTTAGTTCAAATCGTACAATACTGTGTTTGGGAGAAGAGGATGAATTTGAGAATAAAGAGTTTAATTTATTTAAAAAAGATTCTTTTTGTTTTAGTTGGATGCTTTTTGGTTTTTGTTTGACAGATGTAGTAGGTTTTTGTGATGCCTTTTTTTCCAATGTTTTTTCCTTGGAGGTCTTTTGATCCTTGATCTGTTTTTCTTTAGATGGTCTTGTAGAGAGTAGTTTTGGTAGCTTCATGGTCTATTACCTCTTTATTGTCCTTATATGGCAAATTTAACAGTATTTAATAAATGAAAAAGAGGCGCGGAGTTTCTCCTATTCTAGGAATAATCATACTAATTGGTATAGCCCTTGTAGGAGGCGCATTTTTGAATGGAATATCTCAAAATTTTTTTGCATCATCAATGTCTACTGTAAAATATTCTATCAATGATTTGAGAATTGAAAAAGACAGCAATGAGGTGTGTTTTCTAGGCATATCGCTTTACAACTCTGGTACATTGCCAATCAAAAAGACTACAGTAAAAACCACCCTTGACAATGGTAAAGACTGGGCTCATTCAGACCTAAACGGGACAACAATTCTAATTGAACCAAAAGGTCAATTAGAGAAAACGATCAGATTTGATGGTAACAATTGTGGAAATTTCACAGTAGGTAATAGTTACAGTCTCTTCATAAATGGTACATCTGGAGATTCCTCGTTTGCCTCAATAATACCTGTTGAAGTAACTAGGGTAAGAGGATCATGAAGAGAAAAGGAATAAGCGAGATAATCAGTGCAATCCTAGTAATAGCCATAGTAGTTGCAGGCATGGGAGTCTATACAATAGCATCACAGCAACGAATACTGGGAGACTCTCTTAGCCTCAAGGAAACAATAGAACAATCCCAAGATCGCACCTCTGAATTACTAGAACAGGTAGAAATGATAAGAACCGTAAATTCAGGCAAGGACTTTGTCAGCATTTTCTTGTTCAACTATGGTACAAAAAACGTTACAGTATCTAGTGTGTTTGTGAATGGAACACAGAATATGACTGACTCATCTGGTACTGATTTCTTTCATGTACGAACACTTGACAAGCTGAATCAAACAGCTATCCCAGTTGGAAAGTCTGTTGAGTTGATTGTAAACTTTACAAATACAAATGCGCCAGAAAATATTGACACAGTATTACTTGTCACTGACACTGACAAATTCATTGAAATAAAAAACAAGACTTCAAATTGAGTCGATTAGTTCGGTTTTGTTAGAATCTGACATATTGCGAATTGTTTGTGCAGGTACAATTCTTGCAATTGCTTCTTTCTTAGACTTCAAGTATAGAGAGATTCATGATAAATTCTGGCTCGCATCAGGAATAATAACTGGACTCATTATATTGATATTCTATAATCATATTGCTTTTGATGCAATAGCCATATCACTACTCATTATGGTCCCAGTCTCACTAATGTTGTGGAAGATTGGTTTTTTTGGAGGAGCTGATTCCTTTGCATTGATTATTCTTGCTGCACTCATTCCACAGATATCCTTAGTTGAGGCCACACTTATGCCTTTTACTATCCTTACAAACTCTCTTGTATTGATTGTAATACCAGTATTTTTCAATGTGTTTTACAACTCGTGGCTACTATTGAAAAAAGAAGTGATCTTTGAAGGATTTTGTGAGTCAAGATATAGAAAGATAGTAGCATTTTTGATCGGATATAGATCAAAAAATCCAAAATTTGGTTTTATAATGCAAAAAGGAATAGACGGTAAAAAGAAATTTCTTTTCGAGTTTCACAATGCCGAACAAGCAGAGTTTTGTAGAGAAAGAGATGTTTGGGTCACGCCAGGTCTTCCATTTTTAATATTGATACTTGGTGGATTTTTAGTCCAGATTTTTTATGGTGATTTTATGACAAGGGCATTCCTGCAGTTTTGATTGAATCTAGTATTATTTACTCAAATGTACACATAAACATCACTTTATGTTTAGAATGCCATGAAGACCAGCTCGTAGTTCTTGTGCTTCCGTGGTAGCCTTTGTCAGAATGTCATCTATCTTTTGATCCAGATCATACCTGTCAATCTTCTTTGAAATAATTTTTCCCATTTCTGTAATTTTATAATGTTTTGGACGATACCACCTTCCATTGGCATTTCTATGTCTGATTGGAGAGGTATAGCTGTGAATTAACTCATTTTCTTCCAATCTTTTCAGGACAGGAAAAATGTTTTCAGTCTTTTGTACTGTACACGTAGCAAGAAACTGGAGAGATGATTGGTTTATTTTTGATAAGATGTAAAGAACTGCCTTTTCTTTTTTGCCCAATCTGAGATTTTTTTCTAACACTTGATTGCTATTGCCTAGCTCTTTAGCTAAACTTACCAGAGTTTTTGCATTGCCTAGTTTTAGCTTATCAGAAACGTCAGGATAAAGTCTATTAGAATTTTTGTATACAAGTCTCTTATTTCTGAGAGATACCAAAGTTCTCTTTAACTTGATGTTTTTTCCAGTGACGTATTGAAACAATAATCGTAATTTGTTATCTGAAATATTAGGATAGGTTCTAATTAAGATAGCAAGTATCTTTTCGTTATTTCCAATCTTCATCAGAACTTTCCTTGTCTATGACGACTCTGATGTGAGAATCTTTCCAATTGCTACTAATTATCTTCTTTAATTCTGTAACCGAATAATTTTGTGAAGAATAAGTATACATATTTTTTGTGGGAGAAGTAAATTCCTTTTTTACTTTCATATTATCCATGTCCAAGTACTCAAAAATTCTGTTTGATCTTACATCAATCTCATAAGACAGACCACATTTACATCGGAAGGGAATCTCGTGTGGTATGTCTGTCTTTGATTTTTTGTTTTTGTATTGTTTTTTTGGTTTAGAATGATTAGGCTCTGATTGGATCTGTTCTATTTCATTAATTATTTCAAGAATGCTTGGAATAGATATCTGAGACTCGTTTGATGGACCATAAATCACATCGTTGAAGATCCAGTTTATGACTTCCACTTGTCTATCAGCAGATAGTTTCGAAAGGTTTGCTATATGTGATGGAGTTATTTGTTCAAGCAGGAATTGATACTTTTTGCTTGCCACTGTAATCAATTTTTGAATTATTATTTTGGCATCATCATCTAGCTTGGAAATACTTAACACGGATTCCACATAATCGGTTGAGACGTTGTATATTCTTGCTACAGTCTCCTTGTCTCTGTATATCTTCAGATCTTCAGAAAACATATCTGACAGTGTCAGAGGATTAGAGTAACCGTGTCGGTTAAGTCGAAATGACCATGTTCTAAGTGAACCAAAGTCTTTGATCCAATCTGCTATGGAACATTCTATTTTTTTAATTCCAGCAGCTTTTGCAACGTTAATTCTACTATGTCCGTCAACAATGAAAAATTGTCTATCGATCTTTGCAATCACGGGAGGGGAGAAAACGATCCCTTCGTTTTTTACTAAATCTACAAGGTGTGCACGATCCTTTTCTGAAATAATTCTAAAACTCCACGGGTTTTGTTTTATCTTGTTTAGTGAAACTAGTTTTTGATGCATTGCCATCTCTAATTCAACACTTCCTTTACTTTTGGTCGGAAAGTACTTGAAAGGTTTTGAAGAATTGCGTCTTTTGCCGAAGTGGAAGGCTCATGAGAAAGTTTGTTTATCGAACGAGTAGATCTTATTCTTACAGTTTCATAGTAATCAGCTGATGCCTCTTGTTCTAGCACATTTTGAATTTTTGCAAGATATGCTTGCAGATAGTATGATTTGTCTGGTGGTCTTATGTAAATTCCCCTATCAAATGCCTTCTTTGATATTCTGTTCAAAAGTTTTAGAATGGATTTTTCTGATTCATGCTTTGGCTTGCCAAACATTGTTTGTAGTTCAAAGTAAATGTCTGAGAGTAGTCTGGGAATATTGTGGGTTCTGCATGCATAAACCGTACCATATAGTAGGGCTTTCTTTTTTGAAAGTCCGATTTCTAAGAGCTTTGATGCTGTTGAGATTAATGTGTTAAATGCAAATTGTGGCAGATTCAAGTTTTGACATAGTTTTAGGCCTGCACTGACCAATCTTTTGTTTGTAGTTGGTCTTATGTTGTGAGACTTCCAATCATCTATACTAGCTACCTCAACCCTTCCCAATACACAACCGCAATAGATACATACTCTTTCTCCTTCAATGTCTGCAACAGAGTGTTTGCAAGTAGTTATTGTTAGAGACACAATTAGGACAAACTAATTTGGATCAATTTAAAACATCAAAACATTTCACAACCATATTTCAAATAGTGATTACAAAAATTTGTAAATTGCAATCATACTTTACAAAAGCTCATAATGAATTCATATAATAATTAATCGATGCTAAAACGAATGAAAATCGAATACATTCATTAAAACAACAAAATTAATTTCGCAGGATCAGACTAGCATCGTGGTATAATCTTGGAATTTTTGGATGAAACAACAACAGCGCCAAGTATTCCAATAACAAGAATCAATATTGTGAATATACCAAATTCTGGAACTATTGCAGCAATGCTATCCATTTTTATCAGTATTGTATCAATTTTTGCATTAACATCACTTACTGGTGCACCTTCTTTTATCATAGAACGTAGCTCTTCTCGCATCATCCATTCAACTTCCTCAATCAGTTCTTCATCATATTGCGCTAGTTCCCATTCAATAAACTCGTAGTTGTCAATATATGCCTCAGTTGCAAGACTGTGAGCCTTGTCTACATTCCCATTCGCATATTCTTCTTTTGCCTGCTCAAGAAGGTGTTTTATGTTATCCACATAACCCATGATATATTCTACAAATTCCTCTGAAAATTCCCCCTCAGATTCTTGCGCTGCCACATTAGAGGTAGAAAAAAGCATCGTAATTGTTACTGCTATTAACAAGAATTTTTTCTCTCTCAACTAACATTAATGAAAAACTCAAGTTTATGTTTTCATTGTTCATTCTATAATATCATAATGATCTTTGAAAACATCATCTAATTTTTGATTTATTCAGTAAAAATAGGTGTCATCGACCAGAATTGATGCCAATAGTTCTTCCAAACAGAGGATATCAAATTATCAATGCCTGGCCAATGACTCAAAATTAGGGTAAACTAATTCTCTAATAAAATTTTGGGCAAGTTTATTTTCTTGGAACAAGAACATGGAAGAATTTCTGGAAATTAATACATAATTTTGTAATCAAAAAGTAGAATCACCAAACAAGTGATAAATAACAAGAACCATAGAAATTACAAGTTTTTTCCCAGACCACATAGTTGGGGGGAAGGCTTGGTCTGCCAGTCCCACCAACTTTTGTTACAATTGTTTAGATTTGATATCTATTGATGATTTATAACAGATCGGTGTTTGATAATAGGTTTCTTTTCTTTTAAGCTAAATACAGGTATCCAAAATAGATACTAGATTACTCATTTTGTTCTCCTATGATCTCAATCTGCTCAGACTTTATCCAATGTATGAGTTCCTCATAGGATGGATTGAGACGGTTATTCTTTTTGAGATTGTTATGGACTAGGATGTAATTTACCTGATTTAGTGTGGGGTATTTCCTTCATCATCCCGTCTTGTCTTTTTCTGATAACCTCTGGAAGTGTATTCCACCATTCTTCAAATGATCTAACTTGTTTTGTTTTTAATTTATTCATTGCAATTTATTCCCGCAGCCTGCTCGTGTGGATGGGAAAATCTTGTCTTAATGCTGATTGTAAAACCAAAAAAACCTCTGACTGTAGGATGCAGATGATAATCGCATACGTAGGAACCATTACGGGTCCTACATTTCCAAAAATCAGAGCGGTTTTGTAGAGTTATTAAAATCGGCATTTTGAAAATCTTTAATTCTATTCGTTCATTGAAATATTTGTTGAATATTTTATCTATCTATTACAAGATCTTATTTTAGGATCCCATAATAGTAAAACAATTTTTGACAAGAAGTCTAATTGCCAGAATTTACCACACAGACAATTTAGCAAAAGTTGTTTTTAAAATTCATCATACCGAACTACACATGCGACATAATTCAGTCACTGACAGACTGATCCTAGGTATATGGCAAATCAAAGCTGATCGGGTGACTGATTCTGAGATAGCATCTTAAAACCAGTCTGCCAGTGACCTTTATTGGTCTTGGCAGCTTGTAAAGGAATCGCATACAAGACCACTAGCTATTCTGGTCCTGATTCTATTATACTTGAATAACATTACAATGAATCATTTTAAAACAATAAACCGAAATGATCAACCAAAAGATTGTAACGAAATATTGTTTCATAATTCCATTATGGTATCATGTATTCATAACAAGTTTAATATCAAAAACAATTAACGAATAATTTCATGAGTCAGCAGGATGTAAAGTTAACCCCTTGGATTCTTGTAAGCAGCGTCAAAGATGATACAAACCCACAAGATGTTGAAAGAATAACTCCGCAAATATCTGGTTTGATAGACGATTGGCATTCCAGTGGCCGTATGATGTGGTCTGGAGGACTGGATGATGAAAAGACTGGAATCGCAGTGTTTGAGGGAACAAAACAAGAAGCAGATGAACTTTACAAAAAGTATGACAAGATATGCTCGGGAATACTCAACTATTATTTGTACCAGTGGGATGCAATGCCAATCCTTTCGATCCTACAAAACAATTCCTGATCATTCTAAACAGAATTGCAAGACCTAAAAGAAAAGCTAAGACATGCATTCTTGTATCCCTATTTTATCCATGCTGGAATCTCTGATGCAATTACTACAATTTTTGCACTTAACATAGGCATGATGGAGCTGAATCCACTTGTTTCAATCTTGTATCCAGAAAACCTTGTGTTCATGCCTGCAGTGTTGATTGCTTTTGCCTATGGCAGAACACTTGCAGCAATGGTATTATTCAAGAACATGCGGCAGGTAAGACTTGCATTGTGGTTTGTCCTGTACTTTCCAGCTGGATTCAACATAGTAAACATTTCATTGCATCTTTTGAACCAGTCAAAGATTATATTTTGATAGATATTCAATTGCTGTTACACAACAATACTTGTTCGCTTCAAGCTTTTGGTAAGGGATGGTGGACAGATAGCCTTGCCCTTTTGGTAGTTGACCATCGTGGCATACTGGATATTCCACTAATGCATTCTAAAACCACATCACTAATTCTTTAGTATATCATTGTTTTAAAAGATTCATTCCGTTTTTTAAAAAAAGATTTAGAAACAAATCGTGTTAGTCCTTTTTTGCTTCGTCTTTTGCTTTCTCTCTTACACTTTTCATGGCACAGTACCTGCGTAGTGTGTTTAACAATCCCATGATCAACTGTCATATAGGCATTATTTGAAATAGCTTGGTCTACTGAAGTTGATGCAAAGTAACAGAATACCAATTATACAATATTCTGAGTAGTGTTCTGTATAAACCGTATTTACTGAAGAGTTGATAAGTTCACTCATACACTCCGAAAACACAGGGAATACATGCATGAGTTAGGTATCATTGAAAAACATTCTCAAAGGCACACCGCAAAATGGAATCATTATTTTAGTATCACAATTCTATATGTAAGTTGAGTCCTTCGGGAGTCATCGTATGCCAGTATCCGAGGATGGGGGAACTGACACGCTTTTTCCCCTATCCTTTTGTTGGCAGCAAGGATTGTTGAAATATTATTCTCGTAATTTGAATCACTCCATTAATGTTTCTGGTTAGCACATCATTGGTGTTTGGAACCTACCTAACCACAATACCACTGGTTGCAGGTTCTATTATAGAATCAGTGACGGAAGCTATTGGAGTGCTTTTCAAACTCCTTTCTTTTTTTTGAGAGACAGAATTGATAGTTCGTATCTCTTGAATGATTAATTCTGTTTAGATTATCCTCGAGTAGGTTTTGAAACAATTCCTATATCCAAGTGGTTTTGCATCATAGAGTGCATGGATTTTCCTTCTGGAACCACATGAACATGTAATGTGTATATTCCCTTTTCGGTGGGAGTAAAGCTTACAATATAGTGTCCGTTTGCCCTTGAATCTGCATAGAACATTCCTCCCTGCAGGTGCATGCTCGTCATAGAGGCTCCTTTTTCTATTCCAACTAGTACATCAGCATTTTCCAACGGCAAATTGCTAGTTTTGTCTAAAACTTGTAACACAATTTCTGCTTTTTCATCCTGGTAAACAGTTTGTGAAGAATGAACCTTGATGATGACGTCTTCTGGGATCTGGCGCATCATTTGTGTCATGCTTTCAGTTTCCATATTTTCCATCATTTGAGTATACGTTATGGTCGCAGGACTATTAGAAAATGAATAGCTGTAGGCAACTCCAATTATAGAAAATACTATAACTCCAACTATTAGGTAGAGTATCTTTTTCATTTCATTACCATGTGGAAATATCGGATATATCAAGATAGTATTTTACAAATGTAAAGCCCTGATTTTAAATAGAATCGAATTTGGTTATTTTGTAAAAGATGTGGAAAAATAATTTTATTAACATGAGAATGTCGTTGATATAATTGAATTCTAGAATAAAAAATCTTGTAGTAATCATTGTTGGGATGGGAATAGCTGGTCTTGTCATAGCCTTGGTTGGGGCAAACATGTTTGTGTCACCATTAGAACAACAAGATGAACCATCAAACCCACGAACCATTTCTTGGAGACATGTTCATGGTTTAGGCATTGATCCAGTTGACAGAACGATTCTGTACATTGCCACACATGGTGATTTCTATCAAAGCATTGGTGGAGCTCCGCCAATCAAGGTAGATGAAAAAAGGGCTGATTACATGGCATTTAACGCCCCACCAGTGCCTGGTTACCCACTTTATTCTAGTGGCCATCCTCTTAATGGTGGAAACACAGGACTCATCAAAAGTACAGATGGGGGAAAGACTTGGCAACACGTATCAAACGTACTTGAACCACCAGTTGATTTTCACACCATGGCAGTAAGCAAAAATAATCCAAATTTGCTTGTGGGTTTTGATAGTGGTGCTAGAGGATTATTCAAAACTACTGATGCTGGAAAAACTTGGGAGACTCTGGTTCATCCTGAATACATTGTTTCCTTAGCTATTGCACCTAATGATTCTAATACTATTTTTGCTGGTACTGGAAAGGGGATTTTCAAATCAACTGATGGTGGAAAAACTTGGAATCATCTTACTTACAAGGGACTGACTGTATTTGCATTAGCATTTGATGATAATAAAACGTTGTTTGCCTCTGTAGATACCATTGGTATTGTAAAATCAATTGATCTTGGCAAATCATGGGAAGATCTTCCAGACTTTGATCTTACTATAACTAGCATTGCTCCTGATTCTCAAAATAAGGCAATCTATGTTGCCGGCTCTTCAACAGAAGGATTCCATGAGGTCTACAAGATGTCTTATGATTTAGAATCCCATGAGCTAATTGGAACAAATAAGGTTCTTTAATTCTCTTCAATTGTATTTGAAATTGACCGTATTCTTCCACCATATTTTTCCTTGTATAGTGTCTTGCAAGAATTACAGCAAAAGAATCTTTCAAACTGGGCAAACTTTAGAACGGATGGTTTTCCCATAACTGGCCCATCACAATAATCACATACTACTTTGATGTCATGATTTGTATCAAGCTTTAGTTTTTGTGAAGTTTTTTGCTCAGATTTTTTTATCTGTTTTTTACTTTTTTTATCTAGTTTACTCAAATCCAAAACAGGTGAAATTGATTTTATGAAGCCAAGATTAACTAACCGCCTATATCTTGCTTGAACCGTTGGGGTTGTTACCTTGATCTCCCTTCCAATCTGGCGAAAAGACTTTCTGCCATCTTCCATTAACGAGTTTAAAATTGCAATGTCTACTTCATCAAGATTATGAGGCATGTCAGTACTTGCCGATAAACTATATTTAATGATGTGATTTTATGTTTGAAAGATTTTTGGTACGAGTTAATTTTTCAGCTAGTTTTTCCTTTTTTGGCACTCCAGTAAACTCCAGTTTTCCATCAATAACTATTCCCGACGCAGTAAAAATTGGGTATTTCTCAAGATAGTCTGGATTTTCTGTAACATCAATTACCGAGTATTCAAAGCCCAGCTCGTCAAGGAACTTTTCAACAATATTGCAATTTGAACAGTCTGGAGTTGTCAGAACCTCAATCTTCATTGTTTTTCACTTACAAACTTTTTTGGATCATTTTCAAATGCCCACTTGCAGCTTGCACAACAAAAAAAGTATTTTTTTCCATTGAATGATACCGATTCATATTTTTCATCAACTTCCATTCCACATACGGAGTCCTTCATCACGATATCACTTCCTTTTTCTTTTTTATTATATACAAAGCAATTGGAGTTACCATTAGTGTTATCATTAAAACTGGGATAGTATTTTGTGGAAGTGCAAACCCATACACACTCTCATGGATGTGCTGGCCCATGTGAAATTCTACTGGCAGACCAGCCATTGACACTGCATTGTTCCAATCAATGTGTACTATTGCGCTTTCATACCACTGATGTCCACCTGGAAGTCCATTAATGATTAAAAATGCTCCAAGAACAATAAGCATCCATCCTGTAACGTTTTCAATCTTTATTCTGTTTAATGTAATTGATTTTGTTGCATTGATTCCTATTATTGCAAGAATTGACAACAATATCAATGGGATGGCTCGTCCAATTCCGTGAACCGCACCAAGTGATGCACCAATCTCAAAGCTTCCAGTACCTGCAATGTAAATCAAAAGCCAGTAAAACATTGGATTTGGACATCCAACTCCTGCGTTTCCTAACAAAATGCCCATCAAAAATGATTTTGTGTAATCTCCTCTTTTCTGAATGAATTGTGGAGTCCCAGAATACGTTGGAAGTTTAATTGAAATGATTTTTAGTTGTGATAGTCCAAATGCAAAAGCTGCTATTCCTGCAATCAAAAACATTAGAAAAGAAACTTGATCCAATGATGCAGTTTTTCCTAATGCAGAAACCCCAATTCCGTAGGAGGTTATCATGATTGTCAGGCCTGCACCAAACAACAACGCCATAAAGAGACCTTTCTTGCAGCTCTGACCCATGCTCATTGGTACTATGACAAACACCAATGGTAACGTACATGGCAGAATTATCATTGACAATCCTGCAAGATAGGCAATAACTAGCCATGATGGATATTCTAAGGACTGATCGACCCTTACTGCAACATCATTAGTTAGAGAATAAACGATACCAACAAAGATGAATGATAATAGAATAAATGAAATTAAGACCAGTGATTTTTTAGTTTGAATCTGAAGTGACATGACGTGTTATGGTTTGTTCAGATAGATAATCAGGATACTTTACAAATGTAAAATATTGTGGATCTGGAATCAAAATGCCTGCTTACCGGGAATATGAATCCCGATGGGCCCGACCGGATTCGAACCGGTGACCTAACGCTCCGCAAGCGTTCGCACTATCCATGCTATGCAACGAGCCCACCAGATTCAGCATTAACGATTTTTTAAAAAACGTTTGGAAGTTTAGGCTTCTTTTTCTGCCTTGTTGACAAAAACATAATTCATGATCAAACCTGCTATTATTCCACCAACTATTGGAGCTGCCCAATAGAGCCAGTGAAACTCCCAAAATCCGGAGGCAAGAGCAGGACCCAATGTTCTTGCAGGATTAACAGATGCACCAGTTAGTGGAACGCCTACCAAGTGAATTAGAAATATCATTCCGCCTATTGAGATTCCGTGTATTCCAGCTGCTGCCTTTTTGTGAACGGCAACCATAAAGATGACGGTTACCAAGAAGAATGTCAGAATTGCTTCAACTGCAAAGGCGGATCCAATACTACCATTTATCAGATCACTAGGTCCTCCCTGAGTACCAAAATTAACTTTTGAACCTAGATCTGGCAGAATTGCTTTTAGTGAAAATGCAGCAGCGATTCCTCCAATTAGTTGCAGTATTATGTATCCTACACCATCTGTAACACCGATCTTTTTTGTTATAATCATGGGAATTGTTACCGCAGGGTTGATGTGTGCACCAGAAACGTGACCGAAAGCATAAACCATCAATCCTATTGCGCTTCCGTGACCTAATGAGATCATAATTATGGCTTCAGTGGATAAACCCTCACCAAAAGCTGCAGCAGACAGTATTACCGATAGTGGTCCAAAGAACACCAACGCATATGTTGCCACGCCTTCTGCAAACCAGTTGCGAGGGTTAACCATCAGACACCCTGCTCCGCCAGGCTCCATTTAAAACATTCGCACTAGAAAACAAAGTAAATAACAAGGATCAACGCACGGTTAGTAAATGGTTTCAGAAGGTGACAATGTTCCTAATTTTGAATTACAGGATGCAAATGGAAACAAGGTAAAATCATCAGATTTGAAAGGTAAGAAACATGTCATCTACTTTTATCCAAAGGACTTTACTCCGGGCTGTACTACTGAAGCTGACGAGTTTTCACGCGATTACGAAAAATTTAGGAAAAGAGGAATAGAGGTTATTGGTATCAGTCCCGATAATGTAGATTCGCATAAAAAATTTTGTGAAAAGATGAAAATTCCTTTTCCACTGCTTGCAGACACTAACAAAGAGACTTCAAAAAAATTTGGAGTGTGGGGGAAAAAAAATTTCATGGGAAAGGAATTCATGGGAGTTACCAGAAGCACTTTTCTAGTAGATGAGAAAGGGAAAATAGTCAAAGCATATCCCAAAGTCAAACCAAAAGGTCATGCGCAAGAAGTATTACAAGAATTTACAAATTAAAAACAATAATGAAAAAGGGGATTAAGATGGTTTCCAGCCTTTTGGCATTGAACCTTTATTAGACGAAGGCTTAGGTGGTTCTTCAGCTTTAGGTTTGAATCCTTTTGGCAATGAACCTCTTGGTGAGCTAGATTGAGTCTGTTGTTCTTCTGTCTGTCGTTGTTCATTTTCACGAGCTTCTTTTTTCTGTTGTTCTACTCTTTTTAGATACTCTTTTTCATATTCTTCAAATTCTTTTTGCTTTGATTTTTGTTGGTTCTGTTGAGTCTGTTGTTGGGTTTGTTGTTGGGTT